>Ga0193728_1000091_pt1 | contig 37868 bp, 29 predicted proteins | sample U1c1metaG_FD_143037 | JGI IMG/M metagenome (GOLD analysis project Ga0193728, IMG submission 143037) | Soil microbial communities from a riparian zone of the East river system, Colorado, United States - U1c1 | ecosystem: Environmental > Terrestrial > Soil > Riparian zone | place: USA: East River... | reverse complement strand
TGCGAGGAACTGAAGCCCGCGCGCGTACAAGGCGAGCTGGCGGCCGGGATTGTCATGATGCAGCGGCACCATTGACAGGAACTGGATGGCCTCCAGCAGCTGCACTTCGGTCAGATCACAGCCGAGTTCGGCGAGGATCTCGTCGCCAAGGTCGGCGAGCAGGCCCTGCCGGGGGAAAACGCGCAACTCCCACCGTGCCGGCCCGCATTCGCTCAGCGAGAACAGGTCCGCGCTGAGCGAGTCGTAACCGCCGGCGTAACTCTGCCTGAGCTTGGCCAGGTCGTAGCGCAGGTCGCCGCCGCGCGAATTGCTGAACGTCGTGCCCGGGTCCACGAGCTTGAAAAAGCCGTGGTGGCGGGCGAGCAGGATATTGGAGAACGTCATGTCACCGTGGATCGTGCAGCTCTGCTCCGCCGTTGAGGACAGGGAGCGAAGCGCGCGGACGGCACCTGGCCACAGCTCATCGAAGCTGGCCAACTCGGTACCGTTGATGATCAGGCGCCTGTCGCGCAATCGCCGCCAATCTGGCCATCGTTCCAGGCGCCGTTCCGTCTTGATGATGTACTTCCGCTCGCACCAAGCTGGCAGCGCCGGGTCCGGCTGGCGGGTCGGTCCCCACAACCGCGCCTCTACCGTTTCGAGCAGGCTCCGTAGCAGGAAACGCCAAGTACTGGCCGGCAAGGGCTCATACAGCAGAAGCTGAGACAAGCTCGGATAGTCAAGCAGCTCTATCCGGTACCAGCCTTCGCCGGCTCCGAATAGTCGCGGGGCCAGCCCTGCCGCCGTGTCCGGAAGCTCCCGGTACCAGCGCGCCTGAGCTGCCATCAGCGAAGGCTCTCCGAGCTTGGTCATAGTTCCGTCATCTCCGACGGTGAAGCCGTGGTCGGCACGCCCGGTGAGCGCCGAGCGGCTGGCGCGGAGGTAGCGATTGTAGGAGCCCAGATCCCGCCATCCCGCTACCGTTACCGCTGTCAGCTGATGCCGCGTCCCGTAGCGCGCCAGCAGATCGCTGAGTTCCGGCGACCCGGCTGGCTCCGCGAGCAGAGTCCGCAGCAGGTCCGCGTCGCCGAACCGGTAAACCCCGGCTACCGCGAGGTCAGAGCGGCCGTCCCGGTCCGGCTTGTCCTCATGACCCGAGATCCTGCCTGCATGGTCGACATGAGCGATGCAGAACTCGCGCACCGAATCGACCGCGCCCACGCCGACCGCATCCGTCGGGAAGCCCGCCAGATCCTCAATCAGGGTGTCGGCGAGAAGCACGGTGACGTCGCCGGGCTGAATCTGCCCGGCTGCGGCGGCGAGGGCATCGAGTGGCCCGGACGGCCGGAGTTGAACCGTGAACCTGAACTCGACGTCCGCGTGGGCGAACACGTGGTCGACCAGCCTTCTGACCGGGCTGTCTTCGGCCGCGGCATGGACCACGACGATCCGGCGAACGCCCTCGCCGAGCAGTTGGCGTACCTGCGTCACGATCGCGGGAAGTGCGCCTACCTCGATTAACGCCTTGGGCCTGCCCTGTGCCACCACCGCGATTCGGGTTCCGAGTCCCGCTGAGAGGATCACCGCCTGCCGGTGATCCTCTCGGTTCCCGCCGCCGGGCTCGCCTGACAGCCCGTCACTGTCCCCGGCCAACCGCCTCTTCCTCCCTGCCTGAACCGCATCGGCCCCGCCGATGGCGTAGCCGTGGCAGTTAGTCGCTTCCTTCAACCGCGCCTGGCGCTCATGACCCGGCATGACGTGAAGCCCAGCGACAGCGGGTAAGTAACGGGTCAAATGGCATCTGGCCGACCTTAACACCTTTGGCAAAACGACGCGATGCCTGCTCGGCCCGGCCATGGGCCTGCCGTGCGAATCCGGTAATTCATCACATTGGTTACTCGATTACCACTCGACTTTCGCAGTTTCGAGGACGGGAACGGCCTGCCAGCGGGGCCTGAGCGGGGGTCGTCCGGGAGCGGCTCCGACGCTGGGAGAGCCGGAGTATCTGGCCTGTGGTGACACGCGGTGTGACCTGGCGTGATACCGGGATGCTCCCGGTGCTCCAGCGCTACGGGTTCCCGCGTCCCTGATGACGCTGCTTGCCTCGTTCGAGCCGCTGTTCACGGCACCGTCGTTCCGCACGTTCTGCGGCCTGGCCTGCCGCTTCCTCGCCCAGCCGGGGAAGCGGACGGCATGCGGCATGCTGTCGGGGGCCGGGCTGTCGCGGGCCTGGAGCCATGACCGGGCGCACTCGTTCTTCTCCCGGGCCCGACGGGACGCGCCGCCTGCTCGCCAGGCCAAGGTCGCGCTCGACCCGGCGGCCCCCGCCCAACAGCCCGCGAAGGGCGGTGCCCCCGGTGAGTAAGACTCGCGACATAGCCGTCGTCGGCACCCGCGTCGTCGGGCTGGCAGTTGCCTGCGAACTGCTGGACCGCGGCCTGCGGGTGGCCATGATCGAGGCCGCCCGCACCGGCACCACCATGCCCGTCTCTTCCCCGGTTCCGACAGGGCGTTCCCAGGCTCCGCGTCCCACATCCCGTTTTCTGGGCTAACGCACGGGCGCCGGGCTCCGGCGAACCCCCTTCAGGCCGAGGCCGAAGGGCTCGCTCCTGGAGGTTACCGACGCCAGGTAGGCGCCGTCGCGCAGCGCGGCGAGCTACCAGCGTGATACGCGGGACGCAGTCGGCCGAGGGTGTCGTCGGTCGCGCCCTCATGGCCCGGATTAGTAGTCGGATAGTGCGTAACGGAGCAGGACTACATCCCAGATCTGGGTGACTTCGGCGAGCCCGGCGCGGTGGCCTGAGTTCCACGGAAATGTGCCGTCGCAAACGAAGCGCGGGGCTCATGCATCTCCGACGAAGAACGGAGCGATGACCAGGTGCAGCTCGTCGGCCAGTGGAGGTCGCCGTGCCCCGTGACGGTGACCTTGACTGGCGTCGGGGTGGTCACTCGTAGGTCACTCGTGCCGTGCGGGCGTTCTGGCGGCGGTGTCATCGATGTAGCCGTCGATCGACGCGGCGCAGCTCAGCAGGACGTAGGGCCGGCTTGTCACTACGGGCACTCCCTGTCTCCGAGCATCGTCGGGATCAGCACCGCGCCGGCGACGTCACGCCAGGTCCGGACGTTGACGGTCAAGGAGATCCGCCACGCTGGCATATATGCTATCGACGAGATCGAGGTCGGATTTGTAGCGGCAATTACTGCATGTTACGCTGACGGTGCAGCTATTATATTGGGTAAAGGAGTGCAGGTAGATGAAACCGGCGACCCGGCGCGACACCTATAGAGCGCGGCGACACGACAGGCGTTAGTGGATCGCCGGACATCCATGAACTCGATGATGGTGCCTTTGCCGTCATCGGCGTCGACATCACCGGCCAACTCGGGCGTCAGCCGTTATCGGACGCCAAATGCGCCAGTGGCGAGAGGATCGTGCGAATCTCCCGCAAGACTTCATCGCGGCCAGGAAGGACATCCCGGAAAGTTAGATGATTCCACCGGAGTGGGTGCTGAAAAATAGCAAGCGGCTGAGCCTCGAACAATTTCAGTCGCAATTTTCCGGCGCTTGGTCCAGACTCGCGGAAAGGTTCCTGAAACTTGAGTGCTGGCAGGCATACCAGGAGCTTGAGGCGAGCGAATCCCAGGACGCCTACAATCGTGGTGATTTCCACGCAGCTTGCGGTTTCTTGCGGCAGGAAGCGGAAGCCGACCGGCCGCTTTATGAGGATATCGGAGAGCGGGGAATTGACTACGCGAGGATTCGCCTGGTGCAAGAACCGCTAACGGCGTATCTGGCATACGAGCTGATGGCCTACCAGATCCGGGCCGCGATGGGCGAGAATATTGAGGTCGTCCGCTTCGACGCCGCCACGCAACTGCCAAGCGAGCAGTGCTTCGACTTCTTGCTCTTTGATCGGCACACGGCGCTGATCCATGACTACGGTACGGCTTACGTGGGACGCCAGACCGGCGGCTGGATTACGCACGACGCCGACACTATTGCGGCTCTAGCGGGCCATGCCAGTGCACTCCGGCGCGCCGCCTCGCCGCTCCCGGAGTTCCTGGCGGATTCACAACGCTAACGCCGCGCGGCGATACATTTTGAGTGAGCTGGTGCCCCCTGGTTCGCCGATGGTTGCAGGCAGTGGTCATCAGTATGTCCATCCTGGCTGGCACCGCCTTCGTGGCAGTCAGCCTGATCGTTCCCGCTGTGCTTCTGCTCCAGGTCGGTGGCAGGACGCTGCGCTGCTGGTCAGCAATCGGGCAATTCATCCAGCGCGCGAGGAATTAGGAATGACGAGGCAGGAGCAAGCGCGAAGTCTGGCCGCATATGCTGCCGGGAGTTGCCGAGACAAAAGAAAGATCATTACTGCAACCTCATCCTCAACCTGCAGAAGGTTGCCTACGAGGCCGTCACGATCGAGCTAGCAGAATTGCGCAACGCCCTCAGGTATCTGATGACCAGTCATGATATGTACCTGTTCTGGCAGAAGGCGCGCAGCTCGAATCGGCCTTACCGGAGGCGACGAAGCCGATGATTTCTTCACCTCCGATGTTGACCAGGCGTTTGCCGGAGCTGATTCGCCGCAGGCAAGGAGCCTGGCCTCGATCCTGGAGGGCTCTGCCGGACAATGGGCCGCGGAGCGCCGAGCGCACCGCTGACAACGGCCGAGTCTCGCATGTACGGGCTGTCGGCGGACGCCGCTACGGTAAGTGCAGCAGCCGGCACAAGCGGCGGTGAGCGAGGAGGACGGGCAGTGACCGAGGCGACGGACGGCGCGGCGCCGGATCCGGGCGATGCGGCCCAGCCGCCGGTGCTGGACCAGGTCCCGGACTTCGTTCCGGCGTCTTCGTATGAAGTACGCGACGAGCTGGCCGACCTGATCGAGCGGGACCTGCTCGGGCCCTGGGACGGGGAGCTGGAGTCGTTCCCGCCCCGGTCGGCGGGGCCGTGCGAGCGGTACCTGGTGGGCCGGCTCGGGCCGCGGCATGATCCGGCGTCGTCACGCGAGTCGGCCGGGGATGCCGTGGACAGCGAGATCTCGGCGGGCGGGGACGCGGCGGACGCGGAGCTGCCCGAGCTGCTGACGATGCAGAACGCGGGCCGGATGTGGGCCTCGTCGATGGGGCTGTCGTTCGTCGTCCCGTCCGGGGTGGACGAGGTATCGGTGACCGCCTCCTGGGGACGGTACGGCAAGTCGGAAGTGCTCGACGACGCGGGCAACCCGCGCCGGGTCTGGAGCCGGGAGCCGGTCACGTTCACCCGACCGGTCCGGCTGGACGGCGACGCCTCGCAGCGGATGCCCCTGACCGGGCCGGACATCGGGCTGCCGGGGGTGTACCTGGCGGCGGAGGTCCGGCCGCGGGCCAGCGCCGCGGACCCGGGGGCGCGCGTGGTCGAGCTGGGCCTGGTCAACGCGCAGGACGAGCCGCCGGCCAACAAGGACACGGCGTGGCTGTTCCAGCCCCGGCTGGAGGTCAGCGCGGCCCGCTCGCAGGACGGGAATGCTGATCTCCCTGGCGGCGGGCTCGCGGAGGCCCCGGTGGTGTTCTGCCCGATCGACGATCCGCTCGAGGACATGGCGGCGCTGGACGCTAACCCTGAGGACCGGCAGCTGCGGCTGCTGTACCGCAATGAGCTGCGGCACTCCGTCGGGCGGAATGTGGCCGTGCATCCTCACGTGCGCCCAGGCGAGCGGCGGGCGCACCGGCTGGAGACGGTCTGGCTGCCCTCCTACGACGTCCCGGCGACGATCGCTCCAGACGCCGAGCCCGGATCGCACCTGGCCGGGGTGGAGCTGTCGATGGACGCGCTGGCCACCGCCGAGGCCCCCCAGCTCGCGGCCGGCCTGGCGCCGCTGGCGGCGGGGTACGAGGCATGGCTCAGTGAGCAGGAGGCCGCCATCGGCGGCCTGCCGGAGGCGCTGCGGGAGATCGCGGCGGCGGCGGTGTTCACCGCCCGTCAGTGCGCCGCGCGCATCAGGATAGGGATCGACCTGCTCACCTCGCCCGCTGTCGCCGGCCAGGAGACGGCGCTGGCGGCGTTCCGGTTCGCCAGCACGGCGATGGCGCTGCAGCGCCGGCACACGGCGCTGGCCGCGCTCCGGGAATCCGACGGCCTGAGTTATGCCGAGGCCGCCGCGGAGATCGAGGCGAGGGGTCCCGGGGCGGCCACCTGGCGGCCGTTCCAGCTCGCGTTCATCCTGCTGAACCTGCCCGCGCTGACCGATCCCGCGCACCCCGAGCGCGCGCACCCCGGCCCGTCGCAGCCCCAGGGCTCTCCGGGTCACAGCCCGCTCGTGGACCTGCTGTTCTTCCCGACCGGAGGCGGCAAGACGGAGGCGTACCTGGGGCTGGCCGCCTGCACCTTCGCGATCCGCCGGCTGCAGGGGACAGTGGGCACCGGGGCGGAGGCCCGCAGCGGCGCAGCCGGGACGGGCGTGCTCATGCGCTACACGCTGCGGCTGCTGACCGCGCAGCAGTTCCAGCGCGCGGCCGCGCTGGTCTGCGCGGCGGAGAAGCTGCGCAAGGATGCCCTGGCGGCCGGGGACCGGCGGTGGGGAGCCGAGCCGTTCCGCATCGGGCTGTGGGTGGGCGGCGCCGTTTCGCCGAACTGGTACGAGGACGCGGAGGAGCAGGTCGCCGACGTGCGCGAGTCAGGCGGCTCGAAGCGGACCGGGGTGCTGCAGACCCTGGCCTGCCCGTGGTGCGGGACCAAGCTGCAGGCCCACCGCGACCTGCGCTCCGATCGCGAGCGCCGCCGCATCCTGCTGTACTGCCCGGCGGGCGAGGGGCCGGACGCGTGCCCGTTCTCCGAGCGGCTCGCGCTGGGTGAGGGGCTGCCGATCCTGACCGTGGACGAGGAGATCTACCGGCTCGGGCCCAGCCTGCTGATCGCAACCGTGGACAAGCTCGCCCAGCTGCCGTGGCGGGGGTACGCCGGGATGCTGTTCGGGCGGGTGCGGTCCCGGTGCCCGCGGCACGGCTACCGGCATGACGACCTGGATGCCCGGACCGGCTGCGGCCAGCGGCACAACGCCGCCCGCTCCGGGCTGCCCGCCGTGATCAGCCAGCCGGTGACCCGGCTCCGGCCGCCGGACCTGATCATCCAGGACGAGCTGCACCTCATCTCCGGGGCGCTGGGCACGACCGTGGGGCTGTTCGAGGCGGCAGTCGACGAGCTGTGCACGTGGCGGGCCGGCGGAACCCTGACCGGGCCCAAGATCGTCGCGTCCACCGCGACGACCAAGCGGGCGCGCGAGCAGGTGCGGTCCGTGTTCGGCCGGGACCTGGCGGTGTTCCCGCCGCCGGTGCTCGACGTCGCCGACACCTTCTTCTCCCGGCAGGTCCCGGTCACGGCGAAGACGCCCGGGCGGCGCTACCTCGGCGTCTGCGCGCACGGCGTCCGGCTCAAGTCGGCGGAGATCCGGCTGGCCGAGATCCTGCTGATCGCCGGGCAGACCCTGTTCGACCGCTACGGCGCGGCGGCGGATCCCTACATGACGATGGTCGGCTACTTCAACGCCACCAGGGAACTGGCCGGAATGCGCCGGTACCTGGACGACGATGTGACCACCCGCGTCCGGTCCCACGGGCGCCGGCGCGGCCTGTCCGACCGGATCGCCTCCTCGGCTGGGATGCTCACGATCGAGGAGCTCACCTCGCGGATCTCCTCGGCGGAGATCAGCAACGTGCTTAAGCGCCTGGAGTCCGGCTTCGCCGCCGACCTGGACACCTCGGCGCGGCGGCGGGCGATCCTCGCCGAGACGGCCGAGTCGCTCAAGGACAAGCGGGACCGGCACCCGCTCGCACAGCGGGCCTACGACCGGCAGCGCAGTGACCGTGCCCCGGTGGATGTCGTGCTGGCGACCTCGATGCTGCAGGTCGGCGTGGACGTGTCGCGGTTCGGGCTGATGGTGGTCACCGGGCAGCCGAAGAACACGGCCGAGTACATCCAGGCCTCGTCGCGGGTCGGCCGGACCGCGGAGGGACCGGGCCTGGTCGTGACGCTCTACAACTGGTCGCGGCCCCGGGATCTGGCCCACTACGAGGACTTCGCGCACTATCACGCCACCTTCTACCGGCAGGTTGAGGCGCTGTCGGTGACCCCGTACACGCGGCGGGCGCTGGACCGCGGGACGGCGGCCGCGTTCGTCGCCGCGGTCCGGAACGCCGAGGATGCCTACTCCCGCGACGAGGACGCCCAGGACGTGCCGCTGGACGGGGAGGTCGTCCGGCAGGTGACGGAGCGGTTCCTGGACCGCGCGGGCCGGGCCGCCGGGCAGCGGGGCCGGGAGTACCTGGGCGAGCGGATCGGGGCGCTGCGCGACCGGTGGGAGCTGGCCAAGACGGGCTCGGGCTCGGCCCGGCTCGGGTACCGGGACCGGCCCGGCAACCGGCCGCTGCGCGGTCTTTTGGCCCCGGCCAGCGGCGGGAGCTGGACCGAGCTGACCGTTCCGATGTCGATGCGCGAGACCGAGAATGACGTCAACCTGCTGGTCTCCGGCTCGGGGCTGTTCGAGCCCGCGCTGGGCCAGCCCGCCTGGTCGTTCGGCGCAGTGGCACAGGCTGCCGATGAGCCCGAGGACGTCCCGGACGCGGACGAGCTGGGCGAGTCGACGCTGGAGCCAGCCGGAGGGGGACGCTGATGCCGCCCAGGGCCCAGCACCGGCGCCGGGTCGGGACGGTGCGCCCCAGCCACCTGATGTTCACCGGCGGCGTCGGGGCGCTCATCGACCTGCCGAACTTCCCGGTGCTCGTCCGCGGCCTGGACGACTGGCGCTACGACACGGTGCCCGAGTGGACGCCGCTCGCCGAGCCCCGGCTGCTGGCCGCCGTCGGGCGGCTGCTCGGCGCCCCGGTCGCGCAGCTCCGGCCGCCGCCCTGGCTGGACGGCTTCGATGCCGACCCGAACGGCCAGCCGGGCCGGGTCGGGGTTCCGGTCATGACGTTCCCGCAGTGGCTGCGCTGCACCGCGTGCAGCCGGCTGGCGTCCCTGGACGCTGGCATCTGGGGCTTCGCCAACGAGAAGGCCCGGCGCCCGGACGAGGCCAAGTTCTTTCACGATGACTGCCCGCGCCGCCGCCGCCGCCCGCTGGCGGTGGCGGCCCGGTTCGTGCTGGCCTGTGTCAACGGGCACCTTGACGACTTCCCCTACGTCGGCTTCGTGCACCATGGCGGAGCCTGCCCCGCGGTCAGCCATCCCCAGCTGCGGATGGCGGACTACGGCGGCAACCAGGGCGCCAACGTGGACATCCGGTGCCTGAACTGCCCGGCCCGGCGCAACATCCGCCAGGCCATGGGCCGGCGCGGCGAGGAGTCGCTGCCCGCCTGCCGGGGCCGCCACCCGCATTTGGGGACGTTCGAGGAGTGCGGCGAGCAGCCGGTCGTGATCGTCGTCGGCGCCTCCAACCAGTGGTTCGCCCAGACCCTGTCCGCGCTGGCCGTCCCGCAGGTGGGCGCCAGCGCCCTGCAGGCCAAGGTCGAGCAGCTCTGGGAGCACCTGCAGAAGGTGACCGACCCCGCCTTCCTCGACCTGCTCTGGGGCCTGCCGCAGTTTCAGGGCCTCCATCAGTGGGCCGCGGCCGAGGTCCTCGACGCCATCGACCAGCACCGCAAGGCCCTGGAAGCCGGCCCTGATGCGGAGCCGGGGACCTATCCCGACCTGCGGACGCCGGAATGGGAGATCTTCACCTCGGCGGTGCCGCCCGAGCCGACCGATGACTTCACCCTGCGCCGCGACCCGACGGGGGTGCCGCCCGCGCTGGCCCCGTTCCTCGCCGACGTGGTGCAGGCCGAGCGGCTGCGGGAGGTCCGGGCCCTGGCCGGGTTCACCCGGCTGGACGCGCCCGATCCCGAAGACCCCGACCTGGTGACCAGGGCGCCCCTGGCCCGCGACCGGCCCACGTGGGTGCCGGCCAGCGAGGTGCGCGGCGAGGGCATCTTCCTGCGCGTGGACGAGCGGCTGATAACTGAGTGGGAGGACCGCGTCCGCGACACGGACGTGGTCCGCGAGCACCGGGAAGCATTCGGCCGGTTCCGGACCAACCGTTACTCAGCGCGGCTGCCCGCCGACTTCGACCCGATGCGCGGCTGGCCCGAGCCCCGCTACATCGCGCTGCACACCCTCTCGCACCTGCTGATCCGAACTATTGCGCTCGAATGCGGTTACAGCTCAGCCAGCCTGTCCGAGCGGCTCTACTCCGGCCCCGGCCGGGCCGGCATCCTCATCTACACCGCTGTTCCCGACGCCGAGGGCACCCTCGGCGGCCTGGTCTCGCTGGCCGAGGCCGAGCCGCTGACCCGGATCCTGCGCCGGGCGCTGCATGACGCGCGCCGGTGCTCCTCGGACCCGCTCTGCGCCGAGCGGCTGCCCAAGGCCCCGGCAGATTTCCTGCACGGCGCCGCCTGCCACGCCTGGCTGTTCGTCTCCGAGACGACCTGCGAGCGGGGCAACCGGTTCCTCGACCGGCGCTTCATCGTCCCGGTCGACGACCCGTCCCTGGTCCTCGTGCCGGACCTGGGCTAGGCGCGTCGTGGCCTGGGAGGCGCTTGAGCACGCCGGCGCAGAGACGCTGCGGCGCCTGGGCCCGCAGGCCGTGCGCGCCGTTATCGACCATGCCGTCGCGGCCTGGCCCCGCGAGGCCGTCCTGGGCGCCACGACAGGAGCAGAGTCCCTGCTCGACGCACTGGCTGAGGTAGACCGTTCCGCCGGCCTGGCCTATCTCACCGGTCTGGCGGCCGGCTACGCCCAGCGGGCGGGCGAGGTCACCGCCGAGACGGTGTGGAGCGGGCCGGGCTCGCCGCACGTGCCGGTCCGCGCCACCGCCGCCGTCCTGGCCGACATCGTCCGGGACGCGCGGCGCGAGCTGCAGCTGATGACCTAGTCGGCGCGGCCGCAGCAGCCGCTGGCCGACGCGCTGGCGGCGGCGGCCGGGCGCGGCGTGGCGGTCAGCGTGGTCGTCGAGACGCTGGAGGGAGCCGGCAGCGCCCTGTCCGGCGAGGAGCCGTACCGCGCATTCACCGGTATCGACGGCATCGAGCTCTGGCACTGGCCCGTCTCGAAGCGGACCGAGCGGGGCGCCAAGATGCACGCGAAGCTCGCCGTGGCCGACCGGTCCGTCCTGCTGATCACCAGCGCCAATCTCACTCAGTCCGGGGTAGGAAAGAACATTGAGGCCGGACTGCTCATCCGCGGCGGCACCGTCCCGCAGCGGACGGCCGAGCATGTCGATGCCCTGCGTGCCAGTGGCGACCTCGCCCGGCTCAGGTAACACATCGACGGCTTAGGCCTAGTTTAGGGCTTGCGGCCGATCGCGCCGGCGATGCAGTACTGGACCGGGTTGAGGGGCCTGGGTTGCGGCCCGACCGGCCGCCAGTCGGCGCACCGGATCAGACCGGGGGTGATCAGTTCCAGGCCGTCGAACAGGTCGAGCATCTCGGCTCTGGTACGGAAGGTGCCGGTGCCCATCGGGCTGTGCAGGAACATGTCCTCCATCGCGGCTGCCACGCCGCTGTGCTCGTTCTCGGGGTCGAGGAAATGGCTGATCACCACGTACGAGCCGGAGGGAAGCGCATGGATGTATTCGGCCATGATCCGTGCCGGGGACCCGCGGGCTCCGTTGTAGTGGTGCAGCGTGCCGAGCTGGAGCAACGCAAGCGGCCGGTCGAAGTCGATCCAGGCCCTGATCTCCTGGTTCTGGAGAACTTCCGCGGGCTTGAAGATGTCCCCGGCGACGACGTGGCTCCTGCCCTGCCCGTCGAGCAGCATCCGGCTGTGCGCAAGAACGACCGGGTCATTGTCCACATAGACCACGGTCGCGTCCGGGTTGATCCGCTGCACGACCTGGTGCGTGTTTTCAGCAGTCGGTAGTCCGGATCCAAGGTCCAGATACTGGTCCACGCCGGTCTGCTCGGCGAGGAACCGACATGCGCGGATCAGGAACCCGCGGTTCTCGGTGGCCAGGTCGCGCGCCTCCGGAGCGGCGCTCAGTACGCCACGCATCACCTCGCGGTCGGTCTCGTAGTTATCCTGGCCGCCGAGGAACGCGTCATATACCCGAGCGATACTGGGTCGGGTCGGGTCGACCCCGACCGGGACGTCTTGAAGTCGGTCGGCCGGGTCGGTCGCCGCGCTGGCGCCGCTTACGTTGTCTGTCGTGGCTATCTCCTAGGACGGATGGAGCCGACTAGCGGTCGGTCAGCACCCGTAGAGTGCCGATCGTGCGGTTAACGCCCGTATCGAGCGTCATCTCGTTTCAGCAGTAACTCACCGCAGTGTGGCCCGGTCGATCCGCAGTCAGGCTCTTCTGCGCGCTCAGGATGAATACGCGGGTAAGACCGGCTGCATTCACCAGGAGCGCGTCCTGGCGGCAATGCTCACCCTGGCCAGCAGCGTTGCTGGGCCGGCGGCGGGCCGAGTGGCCGGGGGTTCCACGGTCGTGATCGCCTGCCCACGGCCAGGTCGCCTGGATTGCTGGAGTCGTTCCCGTCCCGGTCGGCGGGGACGCGGGCAACCCGCGCCGGGTCTGGAGCCGGGAGCCGGTCACGTTCACGCGGCCGGTCCGGCTCGACGGGGCCGCCGCACAGCGGATGCCCCTGACCGCGCCGGACATCGGACTGCCGGGGGTGTACCTGGCGGCCGAGGTCCGGCCGCGGGCGGCCCGGCAGGCCAGCAGGAACCAGAAGTTGGGCGCGAAGGCCGAGGCCAGCGCGCCGATGGCCAGGATCAGCACCTCGTAGCCGTAGATCTTCTTGCATCTTCCACTGGAACCGGGTGACCCCGAGTGACGATCACGTAAAGTTAACAGCAGATGACGGAACGTTGGCGCTCCGGCCGGGACCCCTACTCCGGGGGCAGGCCGCGCCGGACCTCGCGGGTGGTGACCTCGGTGAGGGCCAGCGCCCCGATCAGGCCGTCGAGCACGGCCCGGCCGTCGATGGCCCCGCAGCTGAACAGGTCGATCGCGATCAGTCTCTCCTCGGGCCAGGTATGGATGCTCAGGTGCGACTCGGCCAGGATGAGGACCAGCGTGATGGCGCCGTTCGGGAATACGACGTGGCTGGCGTCGAGCACGTGACCGCCGCCCGCGTCGACCGCGGCGGTGGCCAGCCGCTGCAGCACGGCCACCGCGGTCACCGGCGAGTCCGGCCCGACCCGGGCGTCGACGGCATAGAGCATCTTGGGCAGCGCGGCCTCGTGCTCCCGCAGCTCCGCGAAGCTTTGCGCTGCATCCATGCCCGGCATGATGTGCGAGGATACCGTATTGCCTGATCATCTCCCTACCGACAGCTGCGGGACGCATACCCCCATGGACATGGACGCCATCGTCACCGAGGTCGCGGCGGCGGTCGGGCTGGCCGAGGGCGAGGCCGGGGTCCGGGACATCCTGGCCGCCCTGCTGGCCGCCGAGCCGGCCGCGGTCCGGGAAGTCAGCCGGCTGGCCGAGCTGCCCGTTCCCATCGTGGCCGCCGCCTGCAACGAGCTGCGCCAGCGCGGCGTCGTCGAGAACACCCGGCCGGTCGCGCTCACCGCCGCCGGCCGCGCGGCCGTCGCGGCGGGCCAGCCCGACCTCGACGTGGCCTGCCCGCAGTGCGCGGGCCGCGGCGTGGTCGCCCCCGCCGCGCTGTCCGGCCTGACGGCGCGGCTGGAGGAGGCGGCGGCCGGCGCCCCGGCGGCCCGGATGGAGCTCGACCAGACGCACTGCACCGTGGCCACGAAGGTGCACCGGGTGCTGCGGATGCACGCCGCCCACGCCCTGGCCGGCCAGCGCATCCTGCTGCTGGGCGACGACGACCTGATCTCCGTCGCGATCGCCGCCTTCGCCGCCGCGACCGGCGCCGCGCTGCCCCGGCTGGCCGTGGCCGATACCGACCCGGCCGTCCTGGCCTGGGTCGGCAAGCAGGCCGCCGGAACCGGGATCGACGTCGAGCTGATCGAGCACGACCTGCGCCAGCCGCTGCCCCCGGGCCTGGCCGGGGCCTTCGACGTCGTCGCCACCGACCCGCCGTACACCGTGGCCGGAGCCGAGCTGTTCCTGTCCCGCGCCGTCGAGGCCCTGGTGCCGCAGCCGGGGCGGCACGTGTTCTTCTCGTTCGGCGCCCGCCGGCCGGACGAGACCACCGCCGTGCAGCTCGCGATCGCCCGGATGGGCCTCGCGGTGCGCGCCCTGCTGCCGAACTTTAACGAGTATGCCGGGGCCGGCGTGCTGGGCGGCACCAGTCACCTCTACCACCTGCGCACCATCGCCGGCGCCGCGCCGCTGATCGCCGGCCCGCACGAGGGTCACCTGTACACCGCCGACGGCCGGGCCGCGGCGGTGCGGCCCTACCGCTGCGCGAGCTGCCGGGCCGTGCACGAGGTCGGCCCGGCGAGCCGGTGGCCGCAGATCGCGGCCCTCCAGGAGGCCGGCTGCCCCGACTGCGGCGGCACCGTGTTCCGGCCGCTGCCGCGGACCGCGCGATGACCGGGCCTTCGGGTGCGTTCCTCGTCCGGAACGCGGTGGACAGCGACATCGAGGCGATCGTCGGGTTCGAGATCGACATCGCCGTAGTCTCGTTCGGCGACGAGGCCATCACCGACCCGGCGCTGCACCGCCGCCGGGTCACCGGCGCGCTGGGCAAGCCCGGCGAGGTCACCCTCGTCGCTGTGGCGGCGGGCGAGCCGGACGTCGCGCTCGGCTGGGCCTGGCTGTCAGGCCGGACCAATTCGCTGACCGGGGCGAAGTACGGCAACTTCCGGTCGCTGGCGGTGGCCGACGTGCCCGCCCGGCCGCAGCTCGGCGAGCTGCTGCTGGCCGAGGTCCTCGCGGCCGCCGACGCGGCCGGGATGAGCCAGCTCACGGGCAAGGTGCACGCCGCCAACCTGGGCATGCGCGCGCTCTACCGGAAGTTCGGCTTCACCGCCACGCACCTGACCATGGAACGGCGGCCCCAGGACGCGCGGCCGTGATCAAGTGCGTGGTCTGGGACATCGACAACACGCTGCTGACCGGGACGTACCTGGAGTCCGGCGCGCAGCCGCCCGCCGCCGACCCGGAGCTGCTCAGCGCGGCCCGGCAGCTCGACGGGCGCGGCATCGTTCACGCCCTGGCCAGCAAGAACCCGCCGAGCGCGGCGCAGTACGTGGCGGCCGTGACCGGACTGCCGTTCGCCGCCGCCGAGTGCGGCTGGGGCCGCAAGTCCGACGCCATCGCGCGGATCATGGACGACCTGGGCCTGGCGCCGGACGCCGTCGCGTTCGTGGACGACGACCTGATGGAACGGGCCGAGGTCGCGGCGGCCCTGCCCGGCGTACTGGTGCTGTCCCCGGAGGAGGCCGCGGAGGCGCCGGCCTGGCCGGACTTCAACCCGGCCGTCCTCACCGCCGAGGGCCGGCGCCGCGGCGAGATGTACGCCGAGCGGCGCCGCCGCGAGGACGCGGGGCGGGCGTTCGGCGGCTCGCGCGATGACTTTCTCCGGCACGTCGGCACGCGGGTCTCGATCGCCCCGGCCGGGCGGCCGGACCTGCCCCGGCTGCACGAGCTGTCGGTCCGCACCCACCAGTTCAACACGGCCCTGCAGCCGGTCAGCGAGGCCGCGCTGGCGGGCCTGCTCGGCTCGGCGGGCCACCGGCTGACGGTGGTCCGGCTCCGCGATCAGTTCGGCGACGACGGCATCGTCGGCGGCGCGGTCACCGAGGCCGCGGTCACCGAGGCCGGGGTGGCCGGGGTCGCCGGCGGGGTGGCCGGGGTCGCCGGCCGGGTGGCCGGGGTGGCCCCCGCTTCCTGGCGGGTGTCGCTGCTGGTGATGTCCTGCCGGGCGCTCGGCCGGGGCGTGCTCGACGCGCTGCTGGCCGCGCTGTGCCGCCAGGCAGCCGACGGCGGCGCGGCCGAGCTGCTGATCCCGTGCCTGGTCACGGACCGGAACGTGCCCCTGCGGCTGGCCCTAGCGGCGGCCGGGTTCCGGGCCGCGGCCCGGCGGGGGGAGAGCAGTCCGGGGGAGAGCAGGCCGGGGGAGAGCAGTCGGCGGGCGGCCCGTGACGGCCGCGGCGGCCGCCGAGGTCCTGGCCGGGCTGCGGGAGATCCTGACCCGGGTCACCGGCCGCGACCAGGCCGCGGCGCTCGCGCCGGACACCCCGCTCTTCCGCGACGGCGCCGGCCTCGACTCGCTGACCGGCACGTTGCTGCTCGTTGAGGTGCGACGCCAGTTCGGCGTGGACGTCGCCGCCGAGGACCTGAACCTGGACTGCCTGGCCAGCCTGGCCACGCTCGCCGCGTTCATCACGGAGCACCGGCCGCCGGGCCGAAGCCGGGGCTAGCCATCCCGCGGGTGGCCCAGCGTCGCGGCCGTCATCCCAGCCCGGAAGGGCTCCGCAGTCGGGTCCGCCAGGCGACAAGCGAGGCGGGTGCACCGCTGGCCCGCTGAGGCCGGGCTCCTGGTCGGGAAGACCAGGAGCACCCGGCGCAGCCGGATTAGGCAGTACGGACTAGGACGTCAGCAGCGAGGTCGTCAGGGTGGGCTTCGAGTTGACGATGAGGCAGCTGACCGTCCGCTGGCCGTCAGCCCAGGCGTCCCGTTCGGGGAACAGGACGCGGATGGTCATGTCGGCGTTCGTCTTGGGCTTGTCGATGCTGCCGGTCCGGGAGTTGCAGCCGGCGTCGGCCATCTTGTTGAGGGCGTCCTGCGCCGGGTAGGCCTTGTCGTCGCCGCTGAGGTCGAACTTCGCGAACACCTGCGAGTCGTGCGCCTGGGTGCAGGGAAGCGCCGTCACCGACTCGATGTCCTGCGTGTCGGTGGGGTTGTCGAAGCAGTCCCCGGTGGCCAGCGCGAAGACGCCCAGGTCCCCGCGGTGCGTGATCTTCCCGGTGGCTGACTGCCGCGTCGCGGTGCCGTTGCTGAGGGTGCTGGCGGCCACGAATACGCCCACCCAGATCAGCGACAGGATCAGCCCGGCAATGGCCAGGCCCTTGCCGCGCTGACCCAGCCGCCGGATCTTCTGCAGCCCGACGAAGCCGAAGATGACGGACAGCGGAACCACGGCGAAGATGCCGAGGACGAACGACGCCACCGCCCACCCGCTGGTGCCCGCGCCGCGGGAGCGGCGCCCGCCCGGCGTCGGCTCGGCCGCCCAGCCGGGGGCCGTCCCCGGCCCCGGCGGCGGGGCCTGTCCCGGCCAGTCCTGGGCCGGCGGGGCCTGCCCGGCCCACGCCTGGGCTGGCGGCTCGTCATCATTGACCCACAGCTGCCAGCCGGGCGGCGGCGCCGGCCAGGACGGGTCCGGCTGCCAGCCGGGCTTCGGGGTGAATCCCCTGGGTGGCGGCGGCCAGCCAGGCGGCGGGTTATAGCGCAAGCCCACGACAGCTCCCTGATGACGACGTGAAAGGATCAAAGGCGCAGAGGGCACGTAACCCGGTCAGCGACCGATGAACATTAACAGGTCATGCGTCAGAAAGACATGATCAGTATCCTGCTGAAACCATACTGAAACCGCTTTTACGTCAGCTCCATATGTCGCGGAGGCGGCCGGCCCGGCGCCGGGGTGAATCCCGGCGGTGCCGGAGCCAGCCGGGCGGCTGGTCGCAGCGCATGGCCGCGACCGCAGCTCCCTGACCGGGGACGCGAAGAAGCGCCCAGTTCATCGGTGAACGGGTTGAAAGCCGACTGAGACGGCGTTACATCCGCTCGCCGGCCCGGACCGGCGCGGTGATGGTGTTGCCCGGCGGCGCGAGCGGGCACTGCCAGTCCGGGTTGTAGCGGCAGGACGGGTGGTACAGGAAGTTCAGGTCGATCACGAGCGTGTCCGGCCCGCCGCCGAGGTCGGCGCCCTTGGCCGTATCCAGCAGGTACCGGCCGCCGCCGTAGCTGGTGTCGCCCGCCGTGCCGTCGCGCAGCGGAACGAACAGCCCGCCGGCGTACTGCTCCAGGGACCAGACGGCCACGCTGCCGGCCACCGGCTCCGGCAGTTCGACCCGGCCGACCAGGCGCAGCTCGGTCAGGTGGCCGTGGTCGGTGGCGAGCCGCAGGGTCGCGGTCGGCCCGGGCCCGGCCGGGAGCAGCGGCAGCACGAACCGCAGGGCCGGGTCATAGGGCCAGTAGGGCACACCGGTGGCGCGGATGCTGGCCCCCGGCGGGGCGGGGCTCTGCGGGTGAGTGCTGATCAGCGCGTCCCGGGTCGCGCGCCACCGGGCGTGCGCGCGCTCGGGGTCCTCGTCGGCGCGGACGGCGGCATACAGCTCGGCCACCTGCCGCCGCCAGTCCGCGAGTTCCAGCTCAGCGTTGGCCATGTTCCCTGTGTACTCCCAGTCCCCTGGACAGCCCGATGCGGGGAGGTAATGTCACCAATGGGCGGTTCCTCGGCTCAGCTAACCCCGCCCCGCCCGGTGACCGCAGAGCAAAGAGGTGGCCCCATGCCCGCAGTATTCGCCGTTGACGCGTGCCGGACCCCGATCGGGAAGATCAAGGGCGCGCTGTCCGGCGTCCGGCCCGATCACCTGACCGCCGGGGTGCTGCGGGCGCTGATGGCGCGGTGCGACTGGCTGGATCCGGCCACCATCGACGACGTGTACTGGGGCGCGGCCAATCAGGCCGGCGAGGATAACCGGAACGTGGCCCGGATGGGCGTACTGCTGGCCGGCCTCCCGGTGGAGGTCCCCGGCGCCACGGTCAACCGGCTGTGCGGCTCGGGGATGGAGGCCATCTCCGCCGCGGCCCGGGCGATCGCGGCGGGTGACCTGGATATCTGCGTAGCCGGCGGGGTCGAGTCGATGACCCGGGCCCCGTTCGTGCTGCCGCGGTCCGGCGAGCCATGGGCCCGCGAGGCCGGGGTCGCGGACACCCGGCTGGGCTGGCGGCTGGTCAGCCCGCTTATGAAGGAGATGTATCCGCCGATCAGCCTCGGCGAGACGGCCGAGAACGTCGCTGACCGCTACGGCGTGACCCGAGCGCGGCAGGACGAGTTCGCGCTGGCCAGCCACCAGCGGGCGGCCGCGGCGGCCGGGGCCGGCCGGTTCGGCGCCGAGATTGCCCCGGTCGACGCGCCGCAGGGCGAGGTCACCGCCGACGAGGGCATCAAGGGCGACCTGACCCTGGCCGACCTCGCCGCCAAGCGGCCTGCGTTCCGCAAGGACGGCACCGTCACCGGCGGGAACTCCTCGCCGCTGAACGACGGCGCCGCCGCCCTGCTGATCATGTCCGAGCGGGCCGTCGCCGCCGCCGGGGTGGCGCCGCTGGCCCGGTACGTCGGCACGGCCGCGGCCGGGGTGCACCCCGACTACATGGGCATCGGCCCGGTCCCCGCGATGACCAAGGTCCTGGCCCGCGCCGGCTGGCAGGTCGACGACCTGGACCTGGCCGAGGTCAACGAGGCGTTCGCCGCCCAGGCGGTGGCGGTCCTGGACGAGCTGAAGCTCGACCCGGCCAAGGTCAACGTGAACGGCGGCGCGATCGCCATCGGCCACCCGCTCGGCTGCTCCGGCGCCCGGATCACCACGACGCTGCTGCACGAGGGACGCCGCCGCGGCGCCGCCCGGATGGCGGCCAGCATGTGCATCGGCGTCGGCCAGGGCATCGCCACCCTCTGGGCCTCGGCCTAGCCAGCGAGCAGCGGGCGGTCGCCTATCCAGCGAGCTGCGCGGACAGCTCGCTGAGCGAGTTGAGCGACTCGGCCCGGTCCAGGCGAGCGCAGCGCTCGATGACCGGCGCGAGCCGCTGCCGGGCCTGCTCGCCACGCCCCAGGCGGTTCCCCTCGATGTCGGCGGCGAAGTACGCGGCGTCCGCGAGCGTCTCGATGTCCCGGTCGTCCGCCGACAGATCAGCGATGGCGCGGCCCAGCCACACCAGCGCCTCGTCCGAGTGCTCCAGGTACGCCAGCATCTGGGCCGCCTCGTAACTGGCCATGCCGCGCTCGTGGATCACACCGGCCCCGGCGCCCGCCGCGTCCGCGCTGTCCTGGCCGGCGCGGTTCTGGCTCGGGCTGTCCTGGTCGGCGCGGTTCTGGCTCGCGCTGTCCTTGCCGGCGCTTTGCGGGCCGGCGCTTTGCGGGCCGGCGCTTTGCGGGCCGGCGCTTTGCGGGCCGGCTGCCTGCGCGGCCACCGTGAGCGCCTGGTCGAACTGCATCAGCGCGCTGGCCAGGCCGGCATCGCCATGCTGCCGGATGCACACGTGCGCCAGCTCGCGGTGGATCCGGACGACCTCCGCCCACTGGCCCAGCTCGGTGCCGAGCCGCCGGGCGTACTCGTACGCCCGCTCGGCCTCCGTCCACATCGTGGCCTCGGCGAACGTCCGCGCCGCCTCGATGCTGACCAGCAGGTGCGCCCGCTGGTCCGGCCCGGCGCTGAAGCCGACTGAGGCCAGCGCGAGCTGCTCTGCGGCGGACCGGGGGTCGCCCGCCTGGCGGTAGGCCTGGCCGAGGTCGACCCTGGCCCGGGCCGCGAAGTCGGTCTCGCCGAGCGCGGGAATGGCCTCGGCCAGCACGGTCACGGCTTCCTGGCCGCGCCCGGCGGCGACCAGGTTCGCGCCCAGGGCGGCCCGGGCGTGAGCCAGCAGCAGCGGGGCGGCCGCAGCGGGCCCGCCCCGCGGCGGCCACTGCACCGTGGCCGCGACGGCCCGTTCCAGCCGGGCTACGGCCTCGGCCGGCTGTCCCTGCCGCAGGGCCAGCTCGCCGAGCCGGGTGACGGCCGCCGCCGTGGCCCACGGCCGGCCCGCTTCGTCGAGAAGCTCGGTCATCCGCGACAGGCTGGCGGCCTCGTCCGCGAGCTGGCCGGCCACGCTGGCGGCGAACGCCAGCAGGGACATGGCCGCGGCCTCGCGGGCCAGGTTCCCGTACGTGCGCGCATCGGCCAGCAGCCCCCGGGCCTCCCCGTCCAGGCGCGCCGACAGCTCCGCGCCGGGTCCCGGCTGACTGGGATCTGGCTGGCCGGGATCTGGCTGGCCGGGGTCCGACTCGGCGGAAATGGGTTCGGCGATGCTCCGCTGCACGGCCAGGGCGGCGACGGCCCCGCGAGCGTGCCGGACGGCGAGCAGGTCGTCCGGCTCAGCCCGGCCCGCCGTGAGCAGCTCGCGGACGCGGTTGAGCTGGGCATCCAGTTCCGGCCACACGTCCGCGTCCGGATCCGGCTGGGTGCTCGCCCACGCCGCCCGGGCGGTGGCGGCCGCTGCCCGGCCCGGCCGCCCGGCCTGCTCGAAGCGCGCGGCCGCCGAGTGCAGGCCGCTGACGGCCGCCGCCCAGTTGCCGCCCTCGCCCTGGGCCAGGCCCTGCGCCTGCGCGAGCTCGCCGGCGAGCAGGTCATCGAGATCGGCGTCCCCCGCGGCCGCTCGCACGCGCTCCCAGGCGCCCGGAGCGTCCGGATGCCCGGACCGGTCCAGCTCACGGGCCTGCGCGACCGCCGCGGTCAGGCCAGCGCCATCGCCCGGAGGGTTCTCGCGGAATGTATCGGTTGGGACTGGTTCCTCAGGCACAGGCGAAGCTTAATCGGGATGCCCAGCCCGACCGCAGCTTGCGAGCCGCCGGCTAACGCGTGACAGATCTTAGGACCGGTCGGCCCAGAACGCGTGAGGGTCCGGTGGCGTGTGGCGCTGCTGGGGCGGGCGCAAGGCTGCTGGTCATGATCGTGGGAAGATCGCTCACCCTGGGATGTGAGTGATCTTCCCACGATCATGACCCGGCCCGGGCTAGCGGCAGAGACCCGGCTTGCGCTCCTCAGGCGTCTCCCGAGTCACTGCAGCACCGGTCGCCCGGCTGTTGCGGCGGCCGATGGCGACTGGGGAAGCTGGCCACGCCTGACGGTGAGCCAGACTTCGCTAGTGCCCCCGCAGGGCGCCCTGCCCCGGTGGGCGGGGGACCGATGGGGCGGCCGGGGAAAGCGGTGCGGCGGCCGTGAGGGACCGTGGGCGTCAGGCCGGCGATCGGGGGCGGCCGGTGACGGGCGCAGTGGCTCGGCGGTGGACTGGATGCTTGACGCGCTGCCGCAGAACCGACAGGACGCCTGCGCCGACCAGGGCTGAGCAACGAGGGCAGGCCGCGGACCACGAGCAGGAGCAGCAGGAACACCAGCAGCCGCAGCGGCGCGGAGATGATCTCGTGGATGTCGAGCGTCATTCCCGAGGCCACGAGGAAGATCGGGATGAAGATGCCGTAGCCGACGGCCTCCAGCTTGGTCTCGAGTGGTTCCGCGTCGACGCCCATCCGCCGGGTCCAGGTGCGGTGCACCATGCCGGCCAGCATCGCTCCGAGCACGACGTCCAGCCCGAACCGCGCGGCCCCGACCAGCAGCACCAGGAGCAAGCACAATCGCCCCGCGCAGGGGTCGCTGGGTCCCCCGTGACCGAATTCGATCTTCCCCACGGGGAAATGCCCGTGACCGGCCCGGGCTGCTCCTGCCCGGGCTGCTCCTGCGCCCGGGCTGCTCCTGCGCCTGGCCTGCTCGGGCCGGGGCTGCTCCGGCCCGGTCCGCCCGCCCGCGTCCGGACCTGGTCAGGCCGATACGATTCGGCCGTGGGCAGCCGGGCCGTGCTCCCGGCGACCCGGTCCTCAAGTCCCGTGCTTCAACTCGTCCAGTGCCAACGCTTGCGCGTCGACGGGAGAGCGCCCGCATGGCGGTCACGCCCACGTTTCCGAGCCGGGACTCGCTGCGCCGGCTCCGGTTCCGGTTCCGGCCGATCGACGTCGGCGTCGGCCTGGGCGTCCTGCTGCTCATCTACGCCGTGATCCGGGTCGGCGCCGGCGCGCGGGTGCCCTTCCACGCCGGGCAGTCCGCCGCGTCGATCAGCTCGTCTCCGGCCCGGCTGCCCTACTACGCCGCCCGCAGCCTGCTCCGGATGTTCGTCGCGCTGTTCTTCTCCTACGCGTTCAGCCTGGGCTATGCCTACGTCGCGGCCCGCAGCCGCCGCGCCCGGCGGATCATGATCCCGGCCTTGGACATCCTGCAGTCCATCCCGGTGCTGGGCTTCCTGGCCGTCACCGTGTCCTTCTTCACCGGCCTGTTCCCGGGCTCCGAGCTGGGCCTGGAGGCGGCGGCGGTGTTCGCCGTGTTCACCTCGCAGGCCTGGAACATCACCTTCTCGTTCTACCACTCCCTCAGCAGCGAGCCCGCGGAGTTCAACGAGGCCAGCAAGCTGATGGGGCTGTCGCGGTGGAAGCGGTTCTGGGTCATCGACGTGCCCAGCGGCGCGATGGGCCTGGTCTGGAACGGGATGATGAGCTTCGGCGGGAGCTGGTTCTTCCTGACCGCGTCCGAGCTCATCAGCATCCGCGGCCGCACCTACGCCCTGCCCGGCGTCGGCTCCTACGTCGGCGTGGCCGAAGCCCGCGGCCAGCTCGGCCATGTCGTGCTCGGCATCGTCACGATGATCATCCTGATCCTGGCCGTCAACTTCTTCTTCTGGCGGCCGCTGGTCGCCGGGGTGGAGCGGTTCCGGGTCGAGCTGTCGGAGTCCGGCTCCAAGCCGCGCTCGCTCGTGCTGACCACGCTGCGCCGGTCAAGCTGGCCGGCCGCCCTCGGCCGGGGCCGCCGGGCCGTCGCCGAGCCGGTGAACCGTGCCCTCGGGGCGGTCACCGGCATCGATGACCAGAGCCTGGAGACGCACGCCGCGCGGCGCCGGGCCGGCGACCTGGCGTTCACCGTCGTGGTGGCCGCCCTCCTGGTCTACGGCCTGGTCAGCATGCTGCTGTTCATCGGCCGCGGCCAGCAGGGGATCGCCGTCCTCGGGCACGCGCTCGGCCTGGGCTTCCTCACGTTCCTCCGGGTGGTCGTGGTCGTGGCCGTGTCCTCGCTGATCTGGGTGCCGGTCGGGGTGTGGATCGGCTTCAGCCCCCGGGTGGCGCAGTTCCTCCAGCCCGTCGTCCAGGTGCTGGCCAGCTTCCCGGCCAACTTCGTCTTCCCGTTCGCGATCGTGGTCTTCCTGGACCTGGACATCAGCCTGAACTTCGGCGCGATCCTGCTCATGGCCCTGGGCACGCAGTGGTACATCCTGTTCAACGTGATCGCGGGGGCCAGCGCGGTGCCCTCGGACCTGCGGGAGGCGATGGCGGACCTGTCCGTGCGCGGCCGGGAGAAGTGGCGCCGGCTGATCCTGCCCGGCATCTTCCCGGCCTACGTGACCGGCGCCATCACCGCCGCGGGCGGAGCCTGGAACGCCTCGATCGTGGCCGAGATCGTCCGGTACAACGGGCAGACGCTGACCGCCAGCGGGCTGGGCAGCTTCATCGCCCAGAACACGGCGAACCTGCCCGCGCTGCTGGCCGGGCTCCTGGTCATGGCGGTCTACGTGACCGGCCTGAACGCGCTGCTGTGGCGGCGGCTCTACAAGCTCGCGGAGACGAGGTTCGCGCTGGCATGACTGAACTCGCTGACCGGGCGCCGTCGGCCGGCCCCGCCGTCCCGCTGATCAGCGTCCGGGCGCTGAGCAAGTCGTTCGAGGGATCCAGCGGCCGGCCGCTGACCGTGCTGGACGACATCAACCTGGACGTGGCCGAGGGCGAGTTCGTGGCGCTGCTCGGCCGCAGCGGCAGCGGCAAGTCGACGCTGCTGCGCTGCATCGCCGGCCTGATGCCGCCGACGCAGGGGCAGGTCCTGTTCCGGGGCGAGCGGCTGACCGGGCCCAACCGGGACACCACCATGGTCTTCCAGACCTTCGCCCTGCTGCCGTGGCTGACCGTGCAGCAGAACGTCGAGCTCGGCCTGGAGGCACGCGGCGTCGCGGCCGCCGCCCGGTCGGAGCGGGCGCTGCGCGCCATCGACCTGGTCGGGCTGGACGGCTACGAGGGGGCCTACCCCAAGGAGCTGTCGGGCGGGATGCGCCAGCGGGTCGGCTTCGCCCGGGCGCTGGTCGTCGAGCCCGCCGCCTTGCTCATGGACGAGCCCTTCAGCGCGCTGGACGTCCTGACCTCGGAGAACCTCCGCGGCGAGCTGCTCGAGCTGTGGGAGGGGCAGCGTTTCCCGACCAAGACCATGGTGATGGTCACCCACAACATCGAGGACGCGGTGCTGCTCGCGGACCGGATCCTGGTGCTCGGCACCAACCCCGGCCGTATCCGCGCGGACCTGCACAACCCGCTGGCCCGGCCGCGGCGCCGCCGTACCCCGGACTTCGAGGAGCTGGTCGACCAGATCTACCGGATGATGACCCAGCGCGACCAGGTGCCCCCGGCCGCGCCGGCCGGCCGGCCCGCCGGCCGCGCGCCAGGCACCGTCAGCGACACGCCGCTGCCCCGGGCCACGGTGGACGGCCTGTCGGGCCTGGCCGAGATCATGCTCGGCCGGCACGGCGGCGCGGCCGACCTGGCCGACCTGGCCGAGAGCCTGGGCCTGGAGGTCGACGACCTGCTGCCGCTGGTCGACGCGCTGGTCCTGCTCGGCTTCGCGGAGCTGCACGAAGAGCGGCTGGAGCTGTCCGCCGCCGGGCGGGTCTTCGCGGGGGCCAGCATCCAGCAGAGCAAGGAGATCTTCGCCCGGGCCGGCCTGGACTACGCCCCGCTGGTCCGCACCATCTACCGGGCGCTGCGCGGCAGCCTGGACGGGAACCTGCCGATCGGGTTCTTCACCGACATCCTGCGCACCAGCTTCAGCGAGGAGGACGCGGCCAGCCAGCTGGAGGTCGCGATGGACTGGGGGCGGTACGCCGAGCTGTACGCCTACGACGCGGCCCGCGGCCTGGTGATCCGCGAGGAGCAGGGCATCGGCGCCACCCTGGCCGACGCCCCCGGGCCCGCCCGCCACGGCACCCTGGCCGTCCACCTCGGCGCGGCGCCCGGCTCGGGCAAGACGTTCACCATGCTCCGCGAGGGGCGGGAGCTGCGCTCGCAGGGCGCCGACGTCGTCATCGGCGCGGTGGCCACCCGCGGCCGGCCGCGCACCGAGGAGGCCATCGGCGGCCTGGAGATCGTCCCGCCCGCGAGCGCCGCCACCCCCGACGGCGGCACCCCCGACGGCGGCACCCCCGACGGCGGCACCGCGGACGGCGGCACCGCGGACGGCGGCCTCATGGATACCGCCGCGGTCCTGGCCCGCCGTCCGGACGTGGCGCTGGTCGACGACCTCGGCGCGAATGCCGCGGGGATCGCCGCGCTGCGGGCCGCGGGCATCGACGTCATCAGCACCGCCGACGTGGCCGACGTGCAGGCCACGGCCGACGCGGCGGCCGCCATCACCGGCCGCGCGCCGGCCGCTACGGTGCCTGACGCGGTGCTGGCGGGCGCGGACGAGGTCCAGTTCGTGGACAGCTCGCCCGAGGCGCTGCGCAAGCGGCTCAGCCACGGCAACATCTACCCGCCCGAGCAGGCCGCCGCGGCGGAGGCGGCCGAGTTCCAGACCGCCCGCCTGGCCGCGGTGCGCGAGCTCGGCCTGCGGCTGGTCGCCGACACCCTGGTCGCCGACACCCTGCCGGCCGCCGGCCGGCCCCGCGAGCCGCAGGACGTCCTGGTCGCGGTGGCCGGCCCGGACCGGGCGCCGGCCCTGGTCCGGCGCGGCGTCCGGCTGGCCCGGCGCGGCGGCGCGCACTGCTCGGTCCTGCTGCTCGGGCCGGCCCCGCAGCGCGCGGCGGCGGCCGGCCGGATCGGCGAGATCGGCGCGGACGTCCCGCAGGCCGAGCGCGCGGGCGACCCCGTAACCGTCATCCCGCCGTCGGTCCGCGAGGCCGGCGCGCAGCACCTGGTGCTGGCCGCCCCGCCGCCCGCCGTGCTCGACCGGCTGCGCGGCACCGCCATCGAGCGCCTGCTGACCCAGCTGCCCGACGTGCACCTGCACGTCCTGCCGCCCGCCCCGGCGGCACCCGCCGAGCCCGCCCCGGCGGCGCCCGCCGAGCCCGGCCCGCCGGTGCCCGCCGAGCCCGGCCCGCCGGCCGAGATCGGCGCCGCCAGCAGCCCCGCCAGCGCCAGCTGCCCCGCCAGCGCCAGCTGCCCCGCCAGCGCCAGCAGCCCCGCCAGCGCCAGCAGCCCCGCCAGCGCCGGCCCGGCCGCCCGCCGCCCGGCCCGCGCTCAGGTCCGCGTCTACCTGGGCTATGCCCGGGGCTGCGGGACGACCACCGCCATGCTCGGCGAGGCGGTGCGCCGCACGTCGCGGGGCACCGACGTGGTCGTGGCGGGCGTCGAGCCGCGCGGCCGCGAGGGCATCAGCGCCCTGCTCGACGAGCTGACGGTGATCGGCGACGGCGCCAGCCCCGACATCGCCGCCATCGCGGCCCGGCGCCCCGAGGTGGCGTTCCTGGACGAGCTCACCGGCCTGACCCCGGCCGGGGAGAGCCGGCTGGCCGGTGCCCGCCGCCTGGCCGACGCCGGGATCGCCGTCGTCGCTACCGCCCACCTGAGCAGCCGGGCCGACGACGACCTGGACGAGGGCGCGCTGCTGGCGCTGGCCGACGAGCTCGAGCTCGTCGACGTCGCCCCCTCCGCCCTGATCGACCGGGTCCGCCGCGGCGAGATCGTCCCGCCCGGCCAGGTCGAGGCCGCGCTGGCCACCGACTATGCCCCGGCGGAACTGGCCGCGCGCCGCGAGCGCGCGTTCCGGATCGTGGCCGAGCACGGGGACCGGCGGCTGGCCGCCTACCGCGCTGACGACCGCCGCCGCGCCGACAGCGACGACGCGCGGCCGCCGTCCGTGCTGGCCTGCGTCGCCCCCCGGCCCGGCATGGAGGACCTGATCCGCCGGGCCGCCGCCCTGGCCGCGCAGGTCGACGGAGAGTTCCTGGCCGCCACCGTGACCGCCGGCCCCGAGCCCGGCCCGCTGGTCGCGGGCTACGCGGCGCTGGCCGCCCAGCTCGGCGGCGAGCTGGCCGTGCTGTCCGGGAGCAGCCCCGCCGCGGCCCTGGCCGCCTACGCCCGCGAGCGCCGCGTCTCGGAAATGGTGCTGGCCCGCAGCAGCTCCGGCCGCCCCGGCCGGTACCCGGTCCTGCGCGCGCTGGCCGCCGCGCCCGCCGACCTGGAGCTGCACGTCCTGCCTCAGCTACGTTCGTGACGAGCCCTACCGCACTGGAGGCATGCATGGCCGCTGACTGGGAGTACCGCCTCACCTGGGCCGACGACGACAACGAGAAGGTCAACGACCTGATGGCGCAGTACGCCGGGGCCGGCTGGGAGCTCGTCAACGGCAGCACGACCGTTTACCGCGTCGGCGACAGCCTGACCCGCGGCCTGCACTACCGCTACTCCATGTACTGGCGCCGCGCGATCACCCGCCGGTCCTAGTCGGCAGCCCGAAACCCGCGAACAGCCCCGGATCTCGAAACGCGGTGATCCGGGCGACTCGCCCGCCGCTTGTCGTCAGCACCTGCAGTGCCTCGGCATGAAAAGCGCCGCCTGCGCCGCGCAGGTACGTGGCCAGGCCCGGCTGCCCGTTGGCCGGTGCCGGGACCAGCCGGAACCGGCCCGGCTCGGCCAGCACCCGGGCACCCAGGAACGCCCCGACCGCCGCGCGGCCGGCCAGCCACATCGGCTCCGGCGGCATCTCGAACACGGCGTCGGCCGTCAGCAGCCGCATCAGGCCGGCGACGTCGGCGTCGGCGAAGGCCGCGGCGTACCGGCCGACCAGGTCGCGGTCGCGGGGATCGGCGGGCTCCCGGATCTGGTCGCGGGCCGGGGCCGCGTCGCCCAGCTGTGCCCGGGCGCGCTGCAGCATGCTGTTGACCGCGGCCGTCGAGGTGCCGAGCAGCCCGGCGACCTCCGCTGCCCGCCAGCCCAGCACGTCGCGCAGCAGGAGCACGGCGCGCTGCCGGGCGGGCAGGTACTGCAGCGCGGCGATCAGGGCCAGCCGGGTGTCCGCGCGGGCCGCCACGATCGCGGCGGGATCGGCCGGCCCGCCGCGCGGCAGCCGCGCATCCGGGAACGGCTCCAGCCACGTGATCTCCGGGACCTCCGGGACCTCCGGGACCACGCCGGCGAAGGGCCCGTCGGGGTCGCTGGCCGGCGCGCCGAGGCCCGACGGCAGGGGGCGCCGGGCGCGGGTCTCCAGCGCCCGCAGGCACGCGTTGGTCGCGATGCGGTACAGCCAGGTCCGCACCGAGGCCCGGCCCTCGAACGCGCCGAACGACCGCCACGCCCGCAGCATCGTCTCCTGCACCTGGTCCTCGGCGTCGTGCACCGAGCCGAGCATGCGGTAGCAGTGGGCCAGCAGCTCGGCCCGCAGCGGCTCCGTCAGCCGCGCGAAATCCTCGTGCCCCAGATCCTCGTGTCTCAGCCGCTCGGTGACCGTGGTGGACATGACCCTCTCCCGGCGCTCGTCGCGGCGCGCGTGCGCGCGCTGTCACCAGGACAGATCCCGGCGAGGGCCAGAACTCATCGGTCGGCCGGGGACCCGCCGCGGTTAGTTCGGGCCGCGGCCCGGATCGGTACCGGTGAGCGCGGAAGAGCCGCTTGCGCGCCAGCCCGAAGGAGCCACCATGTCAGCCACCGATACCGCCCCGCTGTCCGGAACGTCCGCCCTGGTCACGGGGGCGAGCCGGGGCTTCGGCCGGGCCACCGCCGCGGCCCTGGTCCAGGCCGGCGCAACCGTCGCCGGGGTGGCCCGCAGCGGCGGCCAGCTCGCGGAGGTACGCGAGCAGCTCGGGCCCCGTTTCGTGCCGGTCGCGGCCGACGCGGCGGACCCGGTGTCCGCCGCGCAGCTCCTGGACCAGTTCCGGCCCAAGATCCTGGTCCTGAACGCGGGCGCGAGCCCGCTGGCGCGGCCGCTGCACCGGCACACGTGGGAGTCGTTCAGCCGCAACTGGGCCGTCGACGTGCAGCAGGTGTTCCACTGGACCCGCGAGGCACTGCTGGCCCCCCTCGAGAAGGGCAGCGTGGTCGTCGCGTTCTCCAGCGGCGCGGCCCGGTTCGGCTCGCCGCTGAGCGGCGGTTACGCCGGGGCCAAGGCGACGATCCGGTTCATGGCCGCGTACGCGGCGGGGGAGTCGCAGCGCGCCGGCCTCGGCATCCGGTTCACCGCGGTGCTGCCCGACCTGACGCCGGACACCGGCCTGGGCGCCGCCGCGGTGGCCGCGTACGCCGCGCGCCAGGGGGTCGACACCGCCGCGTTCCTCGCGGCCCGCGGGCCGGTCCTGCACGCCGAGCGGGTCGGCCGGGCCATCACTGAGCTGGTCACCGACCCGGCCCTGGACAGCGCGGCGTACGTGCTCACGGCCGACGGCCTGGGGCCGCTGGCCTAGGCGCCGGAGACGGCGACGACGCCGCTGAGGGTCCCGACGAGGATCAGGCCGACAGGGTGGGGCGACACGAAGCGGGGGAGCGCGGAGCCCAGGGCGATGCGCTGCCGGACCCGGCCCGCGGACTCGCCGAGCTCGAACTCGGTCGCGGCGATGACGGTGGCGCCGATGACCAGCGGCTGCCCGTAGACGGCGCCGCCCAGCCGCCGCGGCCCGTGGCTGAGTATTACACTTGATCGCGACTGCTTTCCTGGCAAGAGCCGGGGGTAACTGGTCGTGATCATGACGACCCTGGCGCATTCCGGGACAACCGCAGGCCCGGCCGGGTCGTCTAAGGACGCGTGACCCGAATCCGGCCCGCCGCGCGCCGGGCGGCGGACCTGTCGCGGCCGGCCGGCCGGGGCGGGCGGTAACCTTCCATCACGCGGGTGGAAGGGCCATGAGCATGCAGCCAGGCCGGGTGGCCGGAGTCGCCGAGGTCACTGAGCCCGACCCCATGGGCCGGATCTGGACCATCCCCAACGCGATCAGCATGGCCCGGCTGCTCGGCGTGCCGGTGTTCTTGTGGCTGGTCCTGGGCCCGCGTAGCGAGACCGCCGACTGGTGGGCGGTCGGCCTGCTCATCGCGTCGAGCGCGTCCGACTGGCTGGACGGCAAGATCGCCCGCGCGCTCAACCAGCAGAGCCGCCTGGGCCAGCTGCTGGACCCGGCGGCCGACCGGCTCTACATCGTGGCCACCGTGGCGGCCCTGGCCGTCCGCGGGATCATCCCGTGGTGGCTGGTAGCCGTGCTGGCGGTGCGGGAGGTCATGCTGGGCGGCATGCTGTCGCTGCTGCGCCGCCGCGGCTGGGGCGCGCTGCAGGTGAGCTTCGTGGGCAAGGCGGCCACCGCGTGCCTGCTGTACGCGTTCCCGCTGCTGTTCATCGGCGCGCACCCCACCAGCTACGCCGAGACGGCCCAGGTGGCCGGTTGGGCCTTCGCGATCTGGGGAAGTGCCCTCTACTGGTGTGCCGGCCTGCTCTACATCGTGCAGGCCAGGGCGCTGCTCGCCGCGGGCCCGCCCGGCGCCGCCCAGGGCGGGGCGGGCGAGGCCGCCGGCGGCGGCCCGGGCGAAGGGAGCGCTGCGCAGCGGTGAAGGCAGTGGTGATGGCGGGCGGCGAGGGGACCCGGCTGCGCCCGATGACAGCCAACCAGCCCAAGCCGATGCTGCCGGTGGTCAACCGGCCGATCATGGAGCACGTGCTGCGCCTGCTGCGCCAGCACGGCTTCGAGGAGACCGTCGTCACCGTTCAGTTCCTGGCCTCGCTGGTGCGCAACTACTTCGGCGACGGCGAGGACTTCGGCATGCGCCTCCAGTACGCGACCGAGGAGACGCCGCTGGGGACGGCCGGGAGCGTGAAGAACGCGGCCGACGCGCTGCGCGACCAGCCGTTCCTGGTCATCTCGGGGGACGCGCTCACCGACATCGACCTGTCCCAGCTGGTCGCCTTCCACAAGGACAACGGCGCGCTGGTGACGGTGGCCCTGACCCGGGTGCCCGACCCGCTCGAGTTCGGGATCGTCATCCCCGGCGAGGACGGCCGGATCCAGCGCTTCCTGGAGAAGCCCACCTGGGGCCAGGTCTTCTCCGACACGGTCAACACCGGCATCTACGTGATGGAGCCCGAGGTCCTGGACGAGGTCCCGGCGGGCGAGTCGGTGGACTGGTCGGGCGAGGTCTTCCCGCGCCTGCTGGAGCGCGGCGCGCCGCTGTTCGGCTGGGTGGCCGACGGCTACTGGGAGGATGTGGGCACCCATGAGAGCTACCTGAAGGTCCAGGCCGACGTGCTGTCCCGGCGCGTGCGGGCCGACATCGACGGCTTCGAGGTCTCGCCGGGCGTGTGGGTGGCCGAGGGCGCCGAGGTCGACCCGGACGCGGTGCTGAGCGGCCCGGTCTGCGTCGGCGACTACGCGAAGATCGAGGCCGGCGCGCAGCTGCGCGAGTACACCGTCGTCGGCAGCAACGTCATCGTCAAGGAGGGCGCCTTCCTGCACCGCGCCGTCGTCCACAACAACGTCTACGTGGGCCGGGGCGTGACGCTGCGCGGCTGCGTCATCGGGAAGAAATGCGACGTGATGGGGGCGGCCCGGATCGAGGAGGGCGCGGTCATCGGCGACGAGTGCGTCATCGAGCCGGACGCCTACGTGTCGGCCGGGATCAAGGTCTACCCGTTCAAGACCATCGAGGCGGGCGCGGTCGTCAACGCCAGCGTGATCTGGGAGTCCCGCGGCCAGCGCACGATGTTCGGCCCGGCCGGCGTGTCCGGCCTGGTCAACGTCGAGATAACGCCTGAGCTGTGCGTCCGGCTGGCCAGCGCGTGGGCGACCACGCTGCGCAAGGGCAGCACGGTGACCACCACGCGGGACGTGTCCCGCGCCGCCCGGGCCCTGAAGCGCGCGGTGCACGGCGCGCTGAATGCCAGCGGGATCAACGTGGTGGACCTGGAGGCCCAGCCGATGCCGGTGGCCCGGTTCGAGACGGCCCGCGGCGACTGCGCCGGCGGGATCGCGCTGCGCACCACGCCGGACGACCCGGAGTCCATCGACATCATCTTCATGGACTCCCGCGGGGTGGACCTGTCCCAGTCGGCACAGCGCAAGCTGGAGCGCGTCTACTCGCGCCAGGAGTTCCGGCGGGCCTTCCCCGGCGAGATCGCGGGGCTCACCTACCCGTCGCGGATCATCGAGTCCTACACCTACGAGCTGCTGCGCTGCATCGACATCTCCGGCGTGCGCGAGGCCGAGCTCAAGGTGGTGGCCGACTGCGCGGGCGGCACGGCGTCCCTGGTCCTGCCGGGCCTGCTCGGCCGGATCGGCGTCGACGTCCTCACGGTCAACAACCGGCTGGATGAGTCGGCGCCGACCCAGTCGCTGGCCCAGACCCGGGCCGGGCTGCAGCGGCTCAGCGAGCTGGTCTCCTCCTCGCGCGCCGACTTCGGCGTCCGGTTCGACCCGGTGGGCGAGCGGCTGACGCTGGTGGACGACAAGGGCGCGCTGGTCAGCGATGACCGCGCCCTGCTCGTGGTGCTGGACCTGGTCGCGGCCGAGCGGCGGACCGGCCGGGCGGCGCTGCCGGTGACGACGACCCGGGTGGCCGAGCAGGTCGGCCGGTTCCACGGGGTGCAGATCGACTGGACGCCGACCGCCCTGCACGGCCTGTACGGGGCCGCGGCGGGCGATGAGGTGATCTTCGCCGGGGACGGCCGGGCCGGCTTCATCGTGCCCGAGTTCTCCCGGTCCATCGACGGCATCGCCGCGTTCGTGCGGCTGCTCGGCCTGGTCGCCCGGACGCGGCTGACGCTGAGCCAGATCGAGGACCGGATCCCCGACGCGCACCTGCTCAAGCGCTCCATCCCGACTCCGTGGGTGGCCAAGGGCATGGTGATGCGCACCGTGGTGGAGGCGGCGGGCGACCGCCAGATCGACACCACCGACGGGGTCCGCGTCATCGAGCCGGGCCGGGGCTGGATCCTGGTCCTGCCCGATCCCTCCGAGGCCGTGACGCACCTGTGGGCCGAGGGCGACGACTCCGACGAGGCGGCCGCGCTGCTGGACGAGTGGGCCGCCGTGGTGCAGCGCGCCGACCGATGAGCGCGCCGACCGGCGAGATTGCGGTACTGCGACCCGTTACCTGCGGTTTTGCGGCCCGCTGGACGGCCCCGGGCCTGCCCCGGGCCTGCCCCCGGCCGCAGACTATGGACGCGCAGGCCTCCTGGCGTGAGAGAATCTCGTTCGTCGCTCAGTTATCGGCGGTGATTGCTGGGGCGTTACGGTGCGTCGGAGGTGCAGCCGGGATGTGGCGGAGGCGTCGCGGAGATGCCCGGGCGGACACGCGCGTGCGCGGCCCCGCCGGGGAACGCGAGCCCCGGGCCGCCCGGCGTGCGTGGCGGTTGGACCGGAGCGACCCGGCCCCGGTACCGTTGAGCCCGCCACCGGAGTTCGCCCGGAGCGGTGCCGGGACGGGGCTGGCCGCGGCGGCGGCGGCCCCCCTGATGAGTGGGAGGCCAGGGCAGCAGATGCCGAGTGTGTACTGCACCGGGTGCGGTGAGCCGAACCCGGAGGGCGCGCGCTTCTGCGCGCAGTGCGGCACGCCGCTGCTCCGGGGGCACAGCGACCGCGTCGCCGATACCACCTCCACGATCTCCCTGGGCGGCAGCGACCTGGGGGATGAGTTCGGCGACGAGTCCGATGCCGATTCCGCGGCGCTCGACGCCCTTCCGTCCGGCACGGCCCTGCTGGTGGTCCGGCGCGGCCCCAACGCGGGCAGCCGGTTCCTGCTCGACGCCGACCTGACCCTGGTCGGGCGGCACCCGGACAGCGATATCTTCCTCGACGACGTCACGGTCTCCCGGCGGCACGCCGAGTTCTACCGGAACGGCGGCCGGTTCACCGTGCGCGATGTCGGCAGCCTGAACGGCACCTACGTGAACCGCGAGCGCATCGAGGAGACCGGCCTGAGCGGCGGCGACGAGGTGCAGATCGGCAAGTTCCGGCTGGTCTTCCTGCTCGGCCCCCGGTCGCAGGCGGAGCACGGCGGCGGAGGCTCGCGGGTCGGGGGATGAGCGCTCAGCCCGCCCGGGGTTTCCTCAGCATCAGCGCGGTGCTGGCCCAGCTCCGCGCCGAGTTCCCTGACATCAGCCACTCCAAGATCAGGTTCCTGGAGGGCGAGGGGCTCATCGAGCCGGCCCGCGCGCCGTCCGGGTACCGCCGGTTCGACGCCGCCGACGTGCAGCGGCTCCGGTTCATCCTGACCGCCCAGCGGGACCAGTACCTGCCGCTGCGGGTGATCAAGGAGCGGCTGGGCCGCGGCGAGCCGGTCGGCGCGGAGTCGGCTGGCGCCGGCCCCGCCGGCCCCGCCGGCCCCGCTGGCTCCGCACCGCGAGTTCCGGGCCCGCGCGTTCCGGGCCCGCGCGGCCCGGGTCCGCTGCTGACCCGCCGGGAACTGCTCGACCGGGCCGGCATCACGGAGCCGCAGCTGACCGAGCTGGAGTCGTTCGGGCTGCTGCGCAAGGCGGGCCGCCTGTACGGGCCGGACGCGCTGGAGGTGGCCGCCGCCGCGGCCGCCCTGGGCGGCTACGGCGTCCAGCCCCGGCACCTGCGGGCCATCCAGGCCACCGTCGACCGCGAGACGGCGCTGATCGAGGGCGTCGTGGCGCCGATCCTGAAGCAGCGCGGTCCCGGCGCGCGGGAGCAGGCCGGCCAGACCGCCGGCGAGCTCGCGGCGCTCGCGGTGCGGCTGCACCAGGCCCTGATCGAGGGCGCGCTGGCCGAGGCGGGCCTGTCCGCGCCCGCGGCCGCGTCCCGCCCGCAGGCCCCGCCGGAGACGGGCCGGGGCACCCGGGGTGCGAGCGCGTGAGCCGGCCCTCCGGCGGAGGCCCCTGGGCATCAGCGTGCGCGCAGCGATACCGGGTGTACTTTGGCAAAGAGAGTGCGTACCAGCACAAGGGGAATGGCAGTAAGCAGGGATGGCCACTGAGGGCAGCGCATGAGGCGCGTGCGAGGACGGAGCTGCTGTGAGGCAGATGGAGGTCGTCGGCGTCCGGGTTGAGATGCCTACGAACAACCCCATCGTCCTGCTGAAGGAGGTGCAGGGGGAGCGATACCTGCCGATCTGGATCGGTCCGATGGAAGCGACGGCGATCGCGTTCGCGCAGAACGGCATGGTCCCGCAGCGGCCGCTGACCCATGACCTGATGCGTGACGTGCTCGCGGCCCTGGACATCCGGCTGACGACGGTGAACATCACCGCGCTGCGGGACGGGATCTTCTTCGCGGACCTGATCTTCTCCAACGGCAAGGAGGTCAGCGCCCGGCCGTCTGACTCCATCGCCCTCGCGCTGCGGACCGGGGCCACGATTTTTGCCAGCGACGAGATCCTCGACGAGGCGGGGGTTGCCATCCCCGACGAGCAGGAAGATGAGGTCGAGAAGTTCCGCGAGTTCCTCGACACGATCTCGCCGGAAGATTTCGGTCGTTCTACCTGACGATCTAGGGCAAAAACGATCTCTCGCGACGCGCCGTGTCCGGTCGTTGACGGACTCGGCGCCATGGTCCTACGGTGCGAAGTGTGTACCCAGGACGAACTGGGCCGGAGGTGGGCGTGGCGGTATTGAGGGGCGAGGAGCCCGCGCAGAGTGCGCGCAGCGCCGCCGTCCAGGAAGCAGGCGAGCAGGGACTGCTCTTCGGCAGCCAGGTCATAGCGGGCCCGGGCGACATCGGCTATCGCGGGCCGACGGCCTGCGCCGCGGCCGGGATTACCTACCGGCAGCTGGATTACTGGGCGCGCACCGGGCTGGTGCGGCCGAGCGTCCGGGCCGCCGCGGGCTCCGGCTCGCAGCGGCTGTACGGATTCCGGGACATTCTCGTGCTCAAGGTGGTCAAGCGGCTGCTGGACACCGGGATCTCGCTGCAGCAGATCCGGACCGCCGTCGAGCACCTGCACGATCAGGGCACGACGGACCTGGCCCAGGTCACGCTGATGAGCGACGGGGTCAGCGTCTACCAGTGCACCTCGCCCGACGAGGTCGTGGACCTGCTCCAGGGCGGCCAGGGCGTGTTCGGCATCGCGCTCGGCCGGGTCTGGCGCGAGGTCGAGGGCACGCTGGCCGACATGCCCGCCGAGCGCGCGCACAGCGACGCCGACGATGCGGACCCGCTCCGCGCCGCCGACGAGCTGGCCCACCGCCGCGTCCGCAAGACCGGCTAGCCGCCCGGCTCGCCTGCGCCGGTCCCGCCAGGTCTCTCAGTCCGCCGGGCCTCGGCCGTCCCGGCAGTCCCGCGGGCGCTCTTGGCCGCGGTCATCTCCGGGCCCGGCCGGGCCGTTTCTCATGATCTGTGCCCCTTGGCCTGGGTGCTGACCCCGGCGCAGTGGCCGGCGCCCCTCCAGGTAAGACATGACCGTAAGGTCGCTGCTGCCAGGGCGACAGCGATCTTACGGTCATGTTGCTGTCCTGGGGGTCGGCGGCGGCGCCGGGACCGGTCCGCGCGGCCGGGCGGGACGGAAGGTGCGGAAGGTGCGGGCAGTGCGGGTGGTCCGGGCGCGATTCAGCTCCAGGCCGGTCCGCGGCCGGCACCATGGCCGCCCGGCTGGCCGGAGGCGCCGGGCTCAGGCGCCGGGCTCAGGCGCCGGGCTCAGGCGTCCGGGAATCCTGGCTAGCTGGCCGTGCTGGGCCGGGGCGACCGGGGGTTCGCGGAGACGGCGACAACGCCCGCGATGAACAGGTCAATCCCGAACTGGTAGTGGAAGTCCGGGTAATCGCAGGCGGTCAGCGGCCCGGCTGACTCCACCACGCGCGGGAACCGGTCCGGGGGCAGCATCGCCAGCCGGATTCGGCTCCGGCGCATCAGCTCGGTCCGCTCCTCCGGGGTGCCCGCCGGGTTGTAGCCCGGCTCGCTCATGACCAGCGTCAGCCCGGTCCACATCGCGCTGCGGGCGATCTCGCTGGCCTGCTCGGGGTCGAACCCGCCGCGCCGCAGGACGGCCAGGGCCGTCTCGGTGGCCATGATCGAGGCCTCGCCGTGCATCTTCTCGCCGGCCAGCAGGAGCTGTGACGCGCTCGGGTGCGCGCGCAGCATCGCCACCAGGGACTCCAGCAGGCCGCGCAGCTGGGCCGGCCAGTCCGCGGCCGGGTCGATGTCGACGTCGATCTCCGCCCAGACCCGGTCGCCCAGGCCGGCCAGCAGCTCTTCCTTGCTGCGGAAGTGCCAGTACAGCGCCATCGGCGTGACGCCGAGCTCCTGGGCCA
>Ga0193728_1000090_pt1 | contig 37955 bp, 38 predicted proteins | sample U1c1metaG_FD_143037 | JGI IMG/M metagenome (GOLD analysis project Ga0193728, IMG submission 143037) | Soil microbial communities from a riparian zone of the East river system, Colorado, United States - U1c1 | ecosystem: Environmental > Terrestrial > Soil > Riparian zone | place: USA: East River... | reverse complement strand
ATTCAGATGCTACTTACTTCGGTAAGCCGGGCGATTTTGTAACGCATGTGTCTTCGGCATATTCGGTGGTTGTTTCATAGAGTTGATACAGCCGGTTTCAGGACGCAGCATATTCCAGGATTATCTCGATAAACATCCCGAAGGCGGTTTACAGCACATCGCTTACAGTCTGCCCATTGCCGAGCTGGAAGGAGCCGTTGCACGACTAACCGCTAAAGGCTACCCAATCATCTCCACCTTTGATACGCCGATAGCAAAAATTGTTTTCTTTGATACCTATGATGCTGTAGGGGTGGCAACCGAAATTATGGGCATCACCGAAGATGGTGCCAGGCTGGTGGAGCAATGGAAGCATGCCGGCGGCGTAATGTAGCGAGTTATGTCATGATTTTCAAAGAACTATGATCGATCGGGTTTAGAGGACAGCTCCGCCTTCTCAAGGAGGATCTCTTTCCTATCCCGATGTAAATATAGCACGGCCGGGAGCCGATCTTTCAGAGTGTGAACCGAGCCTCTGAAAGATTTTTTTTGAAGGAGCAGGTTGAGGCAGGCTCCATGTTCTTCTTTCTTTTTTGGGTGTTTGTTCGGGACTTGTTCGATAACTGTTCGATGGCGCTACTATAAATCCCGAACAACTATCGAAGAAATCCCGAAGCAGGTATTTATCTGGTAAGAACAGCCTAAGTGAAAACCATTATGCATTTTTTTCCGGGTGGAAGATGAACAGCTAAAAAAAATCTTTCCGAGGCTCGGTTCATACTCTGAAATTTCTTAATCACCTTTTTTTCGGTAAAGTTTTTTCTTTCATAATTGAACAGTATAAATTTACAACATCATGTAAACCAAACCGCCAGATTTGTTGGAAAACCCCCTACTTACCTAATAGCAACATAGTCTTTATGAAACTCCTTTCCGCCACTAAGCTGGTCCAAACAACCCTAATTTCATTAATTTTTGTTGCATCTTCATGCAAACATGAATCTCCGCCTTTTAGAGAAACAATTATCCATACGGACGAGTCGATTGCCGAAAATGTATCTTCAATCGCTACAAATAATGCCCGTTTAGCTGTCCAAAAAGTTTTCGAGGCGTACATTCTGGCAATAAAACAGGCCGATATAAATCCAAAATTTTATGACTCATTTGCATTGACGGATGAAAATAAGGTCTCCGCCTATGTCTACTGGTCCACTCATTCGGAATCCATACTTAGAATATTTAAGTCACCGAGCAGTCAATTTATAGTTACAGGTTCATATTTTCCGGCACAAATGATTATGGCATGCAATGGAGATCTGAGATATCTATCGAACCATTACAAGGCAAAGGATATTCATACTTATGATACAGCTATAGACGCTGTTATTGTTTTGGATTCTCGCTTTGTATATTTTGAAGGATTTACTGAATATTCGGATTATGACTTTGTCGTCGAGGCAAACACAAAATTTTTTACAATGAATGAGAGAACTCTCGTCTTTTTGACGGGAGTAAAACTAATTTGCACTGATTTTAAGAATGACACCGTCGGATTTCAATATCTAAGTAAAGACGGTATAGCCATATTGTCAGGATCACGAGTTCTTGACTCATTGATAGTGAATGCAGAGTACGCCGGGGAAACATTTGCCACCTCCGAGATTCAAAGATTATTTCTAAAATCGGAATATTTTAGAGAGGTTTTGGCGGATGACAGATTAAGACCGCTTGCCGAAAAAATTTTAGTTAGGCGAAATCATTCTCTGGAAAATCAAAAATATGAGTACAGTCTGGCAGAATTTCTACATGACAAAAATACTATTAGGGAGAAAATGGATTCGTTTCGCATTAAAATTAAAGCTGATGATTTTTTTTTAGATGTTGAATCAAAAATAAGGACTGGGACCTTGTTGTGGTTTTACGAAAGTTATCGAGGATTTATGGTTCAATGGATCGTTTTGAATACCCTATGCTTAATAGGGGTCTTTATTTTGAAAAAACTTAATAAACTGGACTATTTTGGAAGAAAGGCTGCATTTGCATTTATCTGGGGGGCGGTAAATAAATTTTGCTTTGACAACAGACCTCGAGGTATCGATTTAAAATATGCCATATTACCCTTCCTTTTGGTAGCGCTAATTTTTGTACTTTTGTTTTTTAAGAAAACTGCGAAAACGGGGGCCTAAAGTGCAAAATAAAATTGGGCTGGTTCAAATTAGCCCCCAAAAACCAGGCGATTTTTCAAGGAGAACGGCTATTGAATTAAAGACTCATCCAACTCCTTCGATTCGTCAACTAACGTTAGATATAAAGTGGCAACGATAAGAATCTCAATGTCTCTTTATTCAGCCCAGGCATTTATTTCTTCACATTAGCTTGGAAGTAAAAGCACACGTGAGGATCACGTGTGCTTTTACATTCTGCATTTTCATTCCTTTTATTTGTTACAGGAACTGAGGTAGAGCTTTTCGTCAATCGCTAATCCTGCATCAATCAAACCAAAAACATCGAATCCTTTTGATATAAGATAATGGTACAAATTGGGGCGAATCCCATGAGCAGAAGTATCAATCCATTCTGAATATGTTTACCGACATGCTCGCCTATTAATCCCGCTTCTTTCCCCTCCTCTTCCGTCATGTCTTCTAAGCGGCGAAGTAACAATTTTACCCTTTCGAATTGATTGCGCTTCTTGGATATTAAATCGCTGTCCCGAAGGGTCGGCCAAGCGGCACCCCATACTTCTTCTTCCAAAACTCTATATGTGATATCTGATATTTGCACAGGAAAGTGATACTTGTCACAGCTTACACCAAGGATCTCAACATAATTGTTTACTCCTTGGATGCGAATGACTTTTCGGTTATCCAAAAGGCAGAATGCTCCCACGTAATATTTCAAATACTCGCCTAGATTTTTTTCCCCATTCATAATGGTATCTGTTTAGAAATAATTTCCCAAATTCAAGATTTGCAAATTGCACAAGGGCCCGATTTCATGCTTTAGGCAGTTTTGACCTTACTACATCTTGCATTTCGTCTTTTCTTCGAGCGTTTGTAATAGTTGAACAAATCTCCATCGCCTTAAACAAATTGAATTCAAAATTCTCCTTGTTGTTACAATCCTTCTCTAGGTCAGATAATAAAAGATAAGTGTCAGCTTTTAGACTTTTATTTTCATCATTATCAGTCAAATTTTGGCCTAATGCTTCTGTGAAAAATTCCCTTCCCAATTTTTCTTTTCCATTATTGAACAAAAAAATACCAAAGCCGCGTAAGTTCATATGCCTTATTGGCATTGAAATTGACTTGTCAATTGTCTTTTGCCAATAATATTCCGCCTTCTCTTGATCACCGATAGTTGCATAAGCACCAGCCAGGATATTGCAATCAATTTCGGTTGCAAGTTTGTCATACCTAAGTACAAGAAAATCAGCGTGGGCAATTAAAATTCTCCGTTACGAGTTATAATTTCTTCTAAGTTGTACAGTTGGCTCAGAACTATAGTCAATGTCCTTGGAAGCTTTTAGTTTTGTTGCTTCAATATTAATTTTGGAAATACTTTCTAAAGTGTCGGTTAATGTTTTTCGAATTGTTCTTTTTGTTTCCCTGTCCTTCTGAATTAATGTTACTATTAAGGAAAGAAGGGACAAAGTCAAGGCACAACAACTCGTGGCGATTAATATGTAATCTTTTGTAGTCATGAAGTTTTTGCAGTTGATACCGAACTCACTAATTTATGATAAAAGATGCAATCCTTAATTTTTTGGCGTTTTTTCAATTCCCAATTTTCGCCTAGGATTACCACACGGTCGCAACGGTTCGAATGTACAAAAGGAAGTACTAAAAAAGCCACTGTATTAGCGGCTGTTTTGAAGGTGATCCCGCTGGCAAAGTAGAAGTCCTTTTGAACTTTATCTATACTTATTAGTCTTTATTGCAAGGACATGGTTTTCAAAACTCTATAACATCTCTACTTTCTTTTGAAAATTACCTTTATTCTGCCTGATAGCATTTTAATAGAGTAAAAAATACAGTAAGATGTTACTTCCTGTCAAACCAGTTTACAAGAAATCACTAATGCGCAGAGATGGCACTAGCATTATTTTTGTGCAGTATTATCACACTGCCGAAAAAGAACCCTGCTAAATTCTGGCATAGCCATTCCTCCTAATTTCTGGAACCTGAAACGTCGGAGAATAAATGCCAACGTGCCCGCGTGTTTTGACAACGCTGAGGACCTAAACGGCAACACAGAAAACGGATCATACGAAAGAAATAGTTTAGAAAAAACTCACCCTGTTCCGCATCCCAGGCCTATCTGGTTAATTATGGGCGTAATTTCAATTGGACCCAATAAAATAGAATTTGCGTCAATTCGGCCTATTTTGGGGGTATTTACGCAATAAAGTAGCTTTAGATGTGCAATACACGAGTTGGCGGTCATTGCATAACAGAACAACTTTCAAGTGACTGACCCTAAAATAACTATTTGTAACAATTTAAAAAAAGTGAATGAATACCATAGTTACAATACTTCTCGTAGTGGCAGGTATCATTGCCTTGCTGTTAATCATTGCGCTTTTCATGAAGAGGGAACATTATGTCAAACGTGACATCATCATCAATGCGCCCCGGCAAAAAGTATTCGACTATTTAAAACTGCTCAAAAACCAGGACGAGTTCAACAAACATGCCATGACCGACTCCGACAGGAAAAGAGAATTCAAAGGAACAGACGGAACGGTTGGATATATTTATAGCTGGAGCGGAGATAAAAGTGCCGGTGTGGGAGAAAAGGAAATTAAGAAGATTGTTGAAGGGAAAAGAATTGAAACAGAAATTCGTTTTGTAAAACCAATGGCAGCTATTGGCCATGCCATCATGGATACAGAATCTTTATCCGATCATCAAACCAAAGTATCCTGGAGCAATGCGGGTGAATTGAAATATCCTATTAACATACTGATACCCATGATGGAAAAATCCGTTGCGAAAGACATGGAGATTAGTTTGTCGACTTTGAAAAACATTCTCGAAAAATAACGATAACACTTCAAACAATTATAGACCATGAAAAGAATGTCATTTACGATAACACTCGTTGCAACTTCATTTCTGTTGGGTTTTACTTTTAAGACAATCATCTCTAACAACAATAAAAATACAAAAATGAAAAAAGTAACAGGAATAGGGGGTATTTTCTTCAAATGTAAAGACCCCAAAGCAGTTAACGAATGGTATAAAACACATCTCGGGTTTAACACAACCCCGTATGGAACAAGCTTTGAATGGCGGGAGATGGATGACAGCACAAAAAAGGGGGTTACCCAGTGGAATCCTTTTGCAGAAAATACAAAATATTTTGAGCCTTCAACAAAGGACTTCATGATCAACTACAGAGTAGAGAATTTAGAAGCATTGGTTGAAGAATTAAGAAAGGAAAACGTGACTATCGTAGACAAAATTGAATCATACGATTATGGAAAATTTGTCCATATTCTAGACATGGAAGGAAATAAAATTCAATTGTGGGAGCCTAAAGATTAGCATATAATGCACTCATTTTTTTGCCGGCACATAGTAAAGCGCTACTGCGCCACAACCAAATGTTTTTGTTTTTAAGAGTTTAAGATCAACTCTATCCCTGACGTTTTTAAATAATGGTAAGCCGCTTCCTAAAACAGTTGGCTGCACGCCAAGCTGGTATTCGTCGATTAAGTCAAGTTGCGCTAAGGCCACGATTAGACTTGGGCTGCCAACCAAAATGTTTTTACTCCCGCCATGGCGGGATCGCTTGAGTTCTAAAATGTCGCCTTTAATGATTTCCTTTTTCATTGTTGTATTTTTCCAGTCAACCTGTTTCAGCGTGCGGGAAAAAACAATCTTTGAAATATTGTCTATCAATACTGCAAATTCATCCGTTGGTTTGTTACCAGTAGGGTTTTTTACGACAGATGGCCAATAACTTTCCATCAGTTGATAGGTTACCCTTCCGTATATCAGGGTGTCTGCATTACTTAATAGCTCATTATAATGTTGATGTATTTCTTCATCTGCAATCATTGCCGTGTGGTCGCAAAACCCGTCAAGCGTCATATTGATTGCCGCAATTAGTTTTCTCATAAATTTTTTCCTGTTCTTTTCCCCGCTTCGGCGGGGCAAGTATTGCAGAAACTACACCCGGGCCATTTACGGACAATAAATGTACCAAATCCGAACAGTTCTGCATTTTGTTCCACCTATTTATTTGATTATCAACTAGTAGAGAAATGGCATGTTCTTAGAGACTACCGGAGGAGAAATTAGATAAAAGAGATCAGCATGCTTAAAAACTATTTCAAAACCGCACTCAGAAGTTTAGCCCGTAACAGGAATTATACTATTATCAACATCGCCGGATTGGCGGTTGGTATTGCCGTTTGTATGATGATCTTTATCGTTATACAATTTCAAACAAGCTTCGATAATTTTCACTCAAAGAAAGATCGCATCTATCGTGTGTTAACCGAATATCATGCAGATGCAGCAAATCGTGCGTATGGGAAAGACGTTCCTTTTCCGCTGCCCGCAGGATTGAAAACGACTTTTCCCCAAATAGAACAACTAGCTACGGTTTGGGAAAGCCACAATGATCAATTGCTCATACCTGACGATAACGGAACGATAAGGACATTTAAAGAAAACAAAGGTATATTTTTTACAGAGCCTTCATTCTTTAAAATGTTTGATTACCCTCTGCTCGAAGGTTCGTATGAATCATTAAAAGATCCGAACAATGTATTGCTTACAAAAGAGATTGCAGAAAAATATTTTGGTGACTGGAAAACAGCGCTAGGTAAAACCATTAAACTGGAAGCAGGCGGCTCTCTATTCAGCCACAGCACTGATGTATTGAAAGTTACAGGAATACTTGCGACCATACCCGCAAATACCGATTTCCAGCCAAAACTTGTTGTGGCTTTTGGAACGGGCATTACAGAAGATATGGCAAAAACCAACGATTGGCAGGATAAAACGAATGCTGATTTTGGTTGCTATATTTTATTGCCTCCGAATATTTCTGTCGACAATTTTAATCAACAATTACGAGCGTACTCACGAAAGATGGAATCTCCTGACAATAAGGATAGTCATATTATACAACCATTAAGTGCGGTGCATTATGATACCCAAACAGGTGATTACAGCAACAAAACAATCAGTCAGGAACTGCTCAATGTATTGTGGCTGATTGCAGCATTCATTCTGTTAATTGCCTGCGTAAACTTTATCAACCTCTCCACTGCACAAGCGGTTAATCGTGCTAAGGAAGTTGGCGTAAGAAAAGTTTTGGGGAGTAATAAATCTCAATTGCAAATCCAGTTCATCATTGAAACATTTTTGATCGTTACCCTTGCAGTAATGCTTGCAGCCGGTATTACGATCCTTGCATTGCCCTCTTTAAATCAACTTTTAGAGCTTTCGCTTTCATTCAACATATTAAGCAATCCTGCAATTATTTTATTTCTTTTGACTGTAACAATTGTTGTAACGGCACTCGCCGGTTTTTATCCTGCTATTGTCTTATCACGTTTCAATCCTGTTAATGCTTTAAAAAGTAAAGGCACCGCAAATGCTGCAAAGGGAATTTCCTTAAGAAGGGGATTGGTCGTATTTCAATTCATCATTGCACAGGCACTGATCATCGGAACACTCATCATTGTAAAGCAAATGAATTATTTTATGGATCAACCCTTAGGCTTCGATAAAGATGCCATTATAAATGTTCCTTTCCGTTTAGATAGTGCTTGGTTCAGCAAGGTGGATCATTTAAAACAACAGTTATTGTCAGTAAACGGCGTGCAAACAATAAGCTTCGCTTCCAACACCCCGGTTGAAGATGCCAATGATATCTGGAGCACACTCAAGTTTGACCATGCAACAAAAGAAGCAGATTTTAAAGCTATTACCAAATTCGCCGACGAGGAATATGTGCCGGCTTATAAATTACAACTGATAGCCGGAAGAAATTTGCAACCTTCTAAAATGACCAGAGAATTTTTAGTGAACGAGTCGCTGATGAAAAGTTTGGGAATAAAAAATCCAGATGAAATATTGAATAAAGAAATAAGCATATGGGGTGATCGGATAAAATGTCCTGTTGTTGGCGTGCTGAAGGATTTTAATGACAGATCCTTTCGCCAGGATGTTGCACCATTGCTTATTACCACAAACGGGACCATGTACAGCCAGGCAGCCATAAGACTTGAAACGAAAAACATTTCTTCTACACTGCAATCTGTTAAAACAATATGGGAGCAGGTATTTCCCAACCTTGTTTATGAATACAGGTTTCTTGATGATAAAATTGAAAGTTTTTACAAACAGGAAAATCAATTAGCGCAGTTGTATAAAATTTTTGCGGCAATCGCGATATTCCTTAGCTGTCTTGGGTTGTATGGTTTAGCCTCATTCATGGCAGTGCAACGAATAAAAGAAGTTGGCATTCGCAAAGTGCTTGGCGCTACAGCTGGCAATATCGTTTACCTGTTCTCAAAAGAGTTCATCATACTTATTTCCATTGCATTTTTAATTGCCACACCGCTTGCATGGTATTTTATGAATAAGTGGTTGCAGGATTATGTTTATCGCATCAACATCAGTTGGTGGTTATTTGCTGCAGGCGGACTTGTTTCAATAATTATTGCGCTTACAACGATAAGTTTCCAGGCAATAAAAGCAGCAATAACAAACCCGGTAAAAAGTTTGAGAACGGAATAAATTAGAACTAATAACTATCAATTAACTGAATAGCTTACAAACGCAGCCTTCCGGCTGTCAGGGCTCCATGAAGGGGTGTTGATGGTACCTGCCCCGCCGTAAAATACGGGTGTAATATCCTTAACAGCCTTCGTTTTGGGGTTCATCAGGCGCAGTTTGACGTTTTTTCCAAATGGGTGGTTTTGTTTTTCGTCAGTAGTATATGCGATGTAGGCAATCCATTTATTATCTGGTGACGGGTGGGGAAACCAGTTGGCATTTTCATCAAAGGTCATTTGCTCCGGCTGCGAGCCATCGGGGTGCATCCGCCAAATTTGCATTCGGCCGCTACGGTATGAATGGAAATATATATACTTGCCATCAGGAGAGTAATCGGGGCCATCGTCCAACCCCACAGCATCAGTTAACCTTTTCGCCGTGCCTCCTTCCACTGGTATGGTGTAAACATCCAGGTTGCTAAAGTCCCCGCCGCAATATGCTATCGTCTTGCCGTCAGGGCTCCATCCATGCCAAAAAGAAAGATCCTGGGAGGTTATTTTCTGCGGCTCCCCGCCTGTAGCAGGTACGATATACATAGAAAATTTATAGCGTTTTTGTGAAGGATCGTTGATATCGAAGGCGGTAATTGCTATTGATTTACCGTCCGGTGAAAGCCCGTGGTCGTCCATGATTTGATTAATTGACCCGGTGTTAATTTCAGTTAATTGCTTAGTAGCCAGGTCAAGTTTGTAAATTTTGCCTCTAAAGTTGACGACAAGGTAATTGTCAGGATGCCAGTTGGGTGCTTCGAAATCACCTGTGGCAACGAATACGGTATCAATTTTTCCTGTTCTGATATCAACCGTTTGGATATAGCTCGTCGTGTCGTGTTTACTTTGTGCAAATACAGAGGCCGAGAAAAGCAAGCAGAAAAACATTATGCCGGCTGGTTTATGAAACGGCAAAAAAGCCGCGCACTGAATTGATCTTTTCATAATTGAAGATTTATAGTGTAATTTTTTGTGATGATTTGTCCAAAAATCTCAGCTTCAAACGTGGCCCACCTGTCGCCATAGGTGAATATGTCCTTTTTTGTTTTTATCTTTATTCTCGTAAGTAAACCTTTCCAGCACAGGCAGCTTTTTTCTGTCATCCACATACAGCGATACAAGGATATAATTCTTGCTAATGTAGTCTTTCACTGCTTGCTGGCTCCAAACATTTTCTTCCATCTTGCGGCAGTCAACACAGGCCCATCCCGTAAAGTCAATCAACAAAGGTTTGTGCAGCGAATCCGACAGCTTTACCGCCCTTTCATAATCATTCACTACATCAGCTTCTAGGCCACCGGTTGTTTTTGTATTGTGGTGGAGCGACAGGCTATATGATACTGGTGATCATTCAGAAATACAGACAACATCCTGACAACCCCCTTCATTTTCGGTTACAACAAAAGCTCCTATTCTCCTGGGCCTATTATAATCTGTAGCTGATAAAATAGAATTTGCGTCAATTCAGCCCATTTGAGTGCATTTACGCAATAAAGTAGCTTTGAGATGCGTAAGTACACGAGTTTGCGGTAATTGTACAAGTCACCTTGCGACTTCAAACTTCCCCACTTTCTCCCTTTAAAAAAATTTTTTTGCAAAAAATTTGCGAAACCGAATAGTTGCACATATATTTGCAGCCAATCGGTTTCGCATAAAATCAAACGATATGAGACGAGACATTTTCCAGGCAATAGCCGACCCTACAAGGCGGGCCATTATCACCTTAATCGCATTGCAGGCAATGACACCTAACGCCATTGCCGACAACTTCAACACTACCCGGCAATCTGTTTCTAAACACCTTCGCATACTTACAGAATGCGAATTGGTGAAACAGGAACAGCAAGGCAGGGAAATTTACTACTCACTTGAAATTAAAAAAATGAAAGAGATTGACAAATGGCTTGACCAATTCAGAAAAATCTGGGAGACCCAATTCAATCAACTTGACAAAGTATTATCAACAATGAAAAAACAGAAAAAATGAAAAACAATTTGCTATTTGATTTTACGGTTGACAAAGCGGCAAAAACGGTATTTGTAACAAGAGAATTTGCTGCCGGCCTTTCGCTGGTATGGGATGCTTTTACCAAACCAGAAATTCTTGACCAATGGTGGGCACCCAAACCCTGGGCCGCCAAAACAAAATTTATGAACTTTGAAGTTGGCGGACGAAGATTTTATGCTATGGTAAGCCCGGAAGGACAAGAACATTGGTCAATTCAGAAATTTACTTCCATTAGTCCAAAAACCAATTTCAAAATGTTGAATGCGTTTGCAGACAAAGATGAAAACCCTGAATTGCCAGGTTCCGATTGGGATTTCAATTTCAGCGAACAAAATGGAACGACAAAAGTCAGTATTAGTATTTACAATGAATCCCTTGCCCGCTTTGAGAAGATGATTGAAATGGGCTTCCAGGGAGGATTTACTATGGGGCTACAACAATTGGACGAACTACTATTAACATTAAAGAATAAATAGGTATAACGACCAAAAATGCAGGTAGCATAAATAGTAATTTGTTAAGAAATGGTTGAAGTTTTTAAAACAAATGTTCAGAAAAAGGCACAAAGCAAAATGCTGCTTTGTATTTTGTCTGAAGCATTCCCATCGTTTAAAATCAATTTTGATCTTTCAGATTGTGACAGCAATATTTTGTCGCGATCCACCCTCAAGTTGTCGCTTTTATACAACGTAAAATCCTGAAATGCCTTCGATCTTTGTATTGTGAATAAATTTCAAAATAATTTAAACAACGTTTTATGAAAAGAATATTTAAAGGATCTAATCTCCCAAAACCGGTATTCATCATTGCTATGCTTTTTTTTACGGTATTTCAGTCCAACGGGCAACAGCTCAAACCTGCCGAAACTGGTTACGCGCCTGTTAATGGCATTAAAGTTTATTACGAAGTGTATGGTGAGGGCAGGCCGATCGTTTTATTGCACGGTGCTTTTTGGAATATTGAGATGAACTGGGGACAATTAATACCTGAATTGTCAAAAACAAGAAAAGTAATTGCCATTGAATTCCAGGGACATGGGCATACAGCGTATTCGGACAGAAAATTAGACATAGCCACCCTGGCAAGTGATGTGGACGGAGTAATGAATCACTTAAAAGTTGACAGTGCGGATGTTGCAGGATTTAGCATGGGTGGCTCCGTGGCTTACCAGTTGGCAGTACAACACCCTAAACGGGTACGAAAATTAGTGATCATTTCTTCCACGTATAAAACCGGTGGCTGGCTGCCCGTAGTAAATAATGCGTTTAAAAATTTCAAGCCTGAGGTATTTACGAATAGTCCTATGAAAGCGGAATATGATGCCATAGCACCTGACAAAACAAAATGGACAAAGTTCCTGGAACAGATGATTGCTTTTGCCGGGGTGCCATTCGACATAGGTGAAGCCAATATTGCGAAAATTACTTCGCCGGTATTACTGATCTCGGGCGACAATGATGGCCTGGATAAAATTGAGTTGATGAAAACATATCAATTACTTGGAGGTGGCGTGACTGCTGATCTGGGACCGATGCCAAAATCGCAATTGGCGATTGTTCCTTCGCAGGGGCATGTCAGCCTGATGATGATGCAGACGAAAACAATATTGGGTTACCTGGATGGCTTTTTAAAGTAAACACAATCATTTCAATTCAACTATAAATTAAAATGATATGAGAAAGATAATTGTCTTATCCATGATTACATTAGATGGCGTCATGCAGGCACCCGGCGGGCGCGAGGAAGATACATCAGGCCGTTTCAAGTATGGCGGTTGGACGGCACCGTATGGTGATGATGTTGAAGGCCAAGTGGTGCAAAAAGAGCTGAAACAAACTGCAGATTATCTTTTGGGCAGGAAAACATTTGAGATTTGGGCCGCCTACTGGCCTGAACATGGAGACTTTTGGCCGGGTATTAATGAAGGCACAAAATATGTGTTTTCCAAAAAAATGAAAAAAAAGGACCCGATGGTTACCGGATGGAAAAACTCAGTGGTAATTAAAACTGTGGCAGATATCAAAAAGCTCAAAGATTCAAAAGGCGCCGACATCCAGGTATGGGGCAGTAGTAAGCTTATTCAGCTATTACTTAAGAATGACCTTGTAGACGAACTCAGACTTAAAACTTATCCCCTGACGCTTGGAAAAGGAAAAAAGTTGTTTGACAATGGCCCGATTCCGGCAGCATTTACATTAGCAGAAAGTGTTGTTACAACAACCGGAGTAATTATTGCCCATTATAAGCGTGCCGGAGAAGTTAAGACAGGTACTGTTGGAGCATAATAGTAAATGAAGCGATTGCGCTAATCACAAGATAATTCATTTGGCAATTGTTCTTATCTTCAACTTTCCTGCCTGCGTGGGATAAAAACAATATAATATGTTTGCCAAAGCTTTATCTAGATCCTTTTTTGCCTTTTTATTTTTTCCTTGCCTAAAAAGCAGCGCTCAAACGTTTACGAGGAACATAAGAACAGCTGAATACAGACAAATGCAGGTCGACCTTGGCAAAGGCTGGAATACCTGGTATAACAACAGCATTTTGACACACGCTTTGTTGCCGGAGGGATTTGCGATCAATTTATGCATAAACACAAAAGACAACAAGGCCTACCTGAAAGAGGCCTTTAAAGCGTCTGAGATACTTAAGCGTGCTGAAAAAGTTTCTTTGGGTCTGCGATCTGAAGATGGAAGTTATACCAGCCTAACATTGCAATACCTGGGTATCAACATAACAGTTGAAACAGCTACTGATGGTGATGACGAAATTATTTTGGTTTCGCCAGCTAAACCATCTGAAAATTTTCTCATTGTAGAAGCTGGTTTATTATGGAATAAAGAAGGCTTAATTGGCATGAGCCAAAATAAACTTACAGGAAAATTTGCCAATAAGTTTATTTCCGTCAGTTCAACGGAAACACCAGTATCAAATACTTACAGCATTTCGACAGCGCCTCGTTTAACTTTGGTTCTAAAAAACGCAATTGGCATATATACTGGTAAAACAAGGAATCTGTTAACCATAAAAAACATTATTGCCACACATCGGGAAGCACAACAAAAAATAGTAGATGGGTACGGTGGTTTATCGGAATCATTTTTAGCCATGCAATCAATACTTGCATGGAACACTATTTACGATGCGGGCAATCATCGTGTGCTAACACCTGTGAGCAGGTTATGGAATATGATCTGGGGTGGCTATGCATTGTTCGAATGGGATAATTATTTCGTTAGTTACATGTTCTCCATGTTTAATAAAAAGCTGGCTTATGCAAATGCTATTGAAATTACAAAAACAATCACGCCGGCAGGTTTTGTTCCCAATTTTGCAACGGGTGGTGGATACGAACCGGCCAGCGGCGAGCCGTTTGTTGTTCGAACCTCTTCATGGGACAGATCTGAGCCACCGGTTGGCAGCATGATCGTGCTTGAAATTTATAAAAAGTATAAAGAAAAATGGTTCCTCAGAGAAGTGTATGATGAACTACTAACATGGAACAGGTGGTGGGCAAATAACCGCGCTGTTCATGGCTATTTAGCCTGGGGAAGCTATTATGCTAAGGATACCACCGGAATCAGAGGTGAAAGCTATTCGCAAAGTGCAGCTTTGGAATCGGGGCTTGATAATTCGCCCATGTATGACAGCATTCCTTATAATTCCGTCACACATACAATGGAATTAGCGGATGTAGGTCTGATGAGTTTGTATATTAAAGACTGCAATTCGCTATACGAAATTGCTATGGCATTGGGTAAAAATGAAGAAGCTGCAGAATTGAAAAAAAGGTCGTCTTTTTATGCGCAACAATTGGGTACTTTATGGGATGAAAAAACGGGAACATTTTTAAATAAACGATTGGATATAAATACAAAGAGTTACCGTTTGTCTCCTACCAATTTTTACCCCTTGATTGCAGAAGCCTGTACACAACAACAGGCGGAGCGCATGATAAAGGAGCATTATTACAATCCTAACGAATTTTATGGCGATTATGTTCTTCCTTCAATAGCCCGCAACGATCCTGCCTTTAAAGACAATGACTATTGGCGTGGAAGGATATGGGCACCAATGAATTTTTTAGTGTATCTGGGTATGCAGAAATATAACCTAACCGATGCCAGAACTGACCTGATCAATAAATCCAGGAACTTACTGTTGAAAAACTGGAGAGAAAATGCCGGAATATATGAAAATTATAATTCGGTTACAGGCAAAGGCAACGATGTGACTAACGCAGATGGTTACTATCACTGGGGTGCGTTGCTTTCATTTATGGAATTTATAGAAAAGGGCTATATGAAGTCCAACCATTAGAGACTGCAGGACGGACATAAGAAGAAAAAAGGCTGTTCCCGTTTAGAATCGAGAACAACCTTAGACATTTTGTACTATGAATGCCAATCTGTGATCCCGCTGGGATTCGAACCCAGGACCCCTACATTAAAAGTGTAATGCTCTACCAGCTGAGCTACGGAATCATGCATTTAGGTCGCCAATTGTGATAAACCCGCCACTATTTTGGGAGTGCAAAAATAAGGTAAAATGCCTCCGCTCCAAACTTTTGATTTATTATTTTATCCAGCACAGGGCGCTTATTATCAACATTTGGATTTTATTCGCCCCGCGAACTGTTGTATTTTTGTTTTCTAATTGACCGATATGTCTTTTTTCAACAATAAAGTCGTGGTTGTAACAGGTGGAAGCGATGGAATCGGCAAAGCGCTGATCGAAGGATTGATCTCCGCCGGCGCCAAAGTGGCTACCTGCGCCCGGCATTTCGATAAGCTCTATGCCCTCCAGATGCAATACACCACCGTGCCACTTCATACCATGGTCGCCGACGTGAGCAATGAACAGGAATGCAAACGCTTTATCGAATCCACCATAGAAACCTTTGGCAGCATCGACATCCTCATCAACAACGCCGGCATGAGCATGCGCTCGCTTTTCGCCGAAGCCGATGTGGACGTGATCAAAAGACTGATGGAAGTGAATTTTCTCGGCGCCGTCTACTGTACCAAATATGCCCTGCCCTATATCACCCGGGAAAAGGGCATTATCGTGGGGATCTCCTCCATCTCGGGCAATCGTGGCCTGCCCGGAAGAAGCGGTTATTCCGCCTCGAAATTCGCCCTGCAGGGATGGCTGGAATCTTTGCGGACAGAACTCCTGAAAACCGGCGTCCACGTGATGTGGGTCTCGCCGGGTTTCACCACCTCCAATATCCGCAATGCCGCCCTCAACGAAAAAGGCGAAGCACAGGGAGAAAGCAACCTGGACGAAAGTAAACTGATGAGCGCCGAAGAATGCGCCAGGCTGATCCTCCATGCCATAGAAAAAAGAAAACGCACCCTCACCATGACTTTTAAAGGAAAACTAACGGTTTTTATGAATAAATTCTTTCCTTCGCTTGCGGATAAAATGGTCCATAATTACTATTTTAAGAACGGGGAGCTGATGAAGTGAGGCTGATGACACCTGTTTTTTGCATTCAACCATTAAAATCCCCGGTCTTATTTTTTACCCATGGCGTTACTAACCCTCACATCTGACATCGGTCAACAGGATTATTTAGTGGGTGCCATCAAAGGCCAATTGTACCAGATCAACCCGGCATTCGTCATCACAGACATCTCGCACCAGCTCCTCCCCTTCAATTACCCCCAGGCCGCCTATATCTGCCGCAATGCCATCAAGAATTTCCCGCCTTTTACTTTCCACCTCATCCTCATGAATCTCTTCGAACAAAAACCCGACCATCTGCTACTGGCTTATCATAAAGACCAATACGTACTTTGCGCCGACAACGGCCTGCTGCCCATGATCCTCGAAGGCAAACCGGAGGCGATCATTGGTCTGCCGCTCGACAAAAACTCCATCAAGAACACCCTTTATTGCATCGGGGTTATGGGAAGAGCCATCAACGACCTGTCCAATGGAAAACTATTTGCGTCCCCTGCTGGGCGACAACTGGATCGAAGGACAGATCATCTTCATCGACAATTTCGAAAACGTGATCGTCAACATCCGGCATGAAGAATTTGAAGAGCAACGCAAGGGCAGAGCCTTTCGCATCGTATTCAAAAGAGATGAAGTGATCGACCGGATCAGCGAATCCTATGCCGACGCCCCCGAAGGCGAAAAACTCGCCCTGTTTAATTCAGCCGGCTATCTCGAGATCGCCATCCACAAAGGCAATGCCGCCGGCCTTTTTGGTCTGCAGGATTTTACCGAGCAATCGCAGAATCAGTATTTGCAGAACAGGCTGTTTTATCAGACGGTGAGGGTTTATTTTGAGTAGCAGCCCCTTCCTCCTGCTCCTTCCCCAACAGGGAAGGAGCGGTACAGTTGTACATGGACAAACATTACAACTACCACTTCAACATTTGTACTTTAACCATCAATTCACAAGAAAATTCTTAGCTCGTAGAAATTTTTTCAGAAACACTGTGAAAGAGACCACCCTCCCTTTTGGGGAGGGTTGGGGTGGGGCCTCATTGTAAAAGAGAACACCCTCCCTTTTGGGGAGGGCTGGAGTGGGGCCGGTTGGGGCGGCCTTTCTTTTCCCTTATATTTGCCAATTCTTTAAAATCAATGCTATATGAACTTTAAGCGAGTGAACAATATTGTGGGCTGGGTGGTGTGTGTCGTTGCCTGTATCGTGTACATCATGACGATGGAGGCGGGGGGTAGTTTCTGGGATTGCGGTGAATTCGTCTCCAGCGCCTACAAATTGCAGATACCGCATCCGCCGGGAGCTCCTTTGTTTGTGCTCATGGGCCGGTTCTTTATCATTCTCTTTGGCGACAATCCCATGACCGCTGCACGCGCAGTCAATTTCATGAGCGCCATGGCCAGCGGTTTTACCATCTTATTCCTGTTCTGGTCCATCACCCATTTTGCGCGTAAGATCGTGCAGAATGGTAAGACTACCCTCGACAACCAGCAATTGTTTACCATCATGGCTGCCGGCGTGGTCGGCGCACTGGCTTATACGTTTTGTGATTCGTTTTGGTACAGCGCGGTGGAAGGTGAAGTGTACGCCTCCTCATCCTTTTTTACGGCGCTCGTTTTCTGGGCCATCCTGAAATGGGACCATGAGGCGGACAAGCCGGGGGCCGACCGCTGGATCATCTTCATCTTTTATATGATGGGTCTTTCGATTGGCGTTCACCTGTTGAACCTGCTTACCATTCCTGCCATTACCGTCGTATATTATTTCAGAAGATATAAAGCGACGACCTGGGGAACCATCATCGCTTTCGTGATCGGTTGCGCCATCACGGGGTTCGTACAGAAATTCGTGATCCAATACACCATCAAAGGCGCCGCCTGGTTCGACATCAAATTCGTGAACGGATTCGGCATGCCTTTCTTTGTGGGCTTTTCCGTCTTCTTCATCCTGCTGTCTGTCGCCATCGTCTTTGGCATCCGCTATGCGATCAGGAAAAAATTCTATTACCTGAAACTCGGTATCTGGTGTATCGTATTCATGTTGCTGGGTTATTCAACCTATTTCACTACCATCATCCGTTCTAATGCAGATCCTGCCGTGGATATGTTCAATGTAGACAACCCCGTGAGCCTGGTGGGATACCTGAGCAGGGAACAATACGGCGACTGGCCTATTTTGTATGGTCCGGATTTCCAGGACCGCCCGGGACGGGTGGATAACGGTGACCTGTATATCAAGGGAAAAGATAAATACGAAGTGGCCGGAAAAGTAATCGGACAGGACTGGACTTCGGCGCCCTCCGCGCATTTCTTTCCACGAATGTGGAACAGCAGCAACGAACGCGGCGAGACCGACGTGTACAAACAATATGGGGGTCTTGAAGAGGGAGAAACACCTACCATGGCCACCAACATAAAATATTTTATCAAATACCAGGTCTGGGAGATGTACCTGCGCTATTTCTTCTGGAATTTTTCAGGAAAACAAAATGACCTGCAGGGTTTTGGCAATATCCGCGATGGCAATGCCATCACAGGGATACCTTTTATTGACAACTTTTTCCTCTCCGACCAGAGTAAAATGCCCGATAGCATTCATACCAACAATAAGGCATACAACAGGATGTACCTCCTGCCCTTCCTATTGGGCGTATTGGGCCTGATCTTCCAGTATAAACGAAACAGGAAGGATTTCTTTGTCGCATCGCTGCTGTTTTTCTTTACGGGTCTGGCCGTCGTCATTTACCTGAACCAGGCGGGACAACAACCGCGTGAGCGTGATTATGCGTATGTGGGTTCCTTCTACGCCTTTGCGATCTGGATCGGTCTCGGCGTGATCTGGGTGAAAGAGATCTTTGGTAAATTCATCAAAGGTCCGATGGCGAATTATGCTTCCGCGGGACTCTGTCTGCTGGCCGTGCCGGTATTAATGGGACAACAGGAATGGAATGACCATGACCGGAGCAAAAAAGTACTGGCTCGTGATCTGGCCAAGGACTACCTGGAAAGCTGTCCGCCAAACTCCATCTTGTTTTCTTTTGGCGACAACGACACCTATCCGCTCTGGTATGCGCAGGAAGTAGAAGGCATTCGTCCGGACGTTCGCGTGATGGTCAACAGCCTGTTGGGAACGGATTGGTATATGAACGAACTGCGTTATAAGATAAACCAGAGCGCGCCTTTCGATATCATTTTTACGCCCGAACAGATTGCTGGTGATAAAAGAAGTGTGCTGTATTATAGTGCACTGCCGGGTTTTGATCAGAAAAAATATTATGATCTATATGATGTGCTGAAGAATGTGATCGGCAGCGACGATCCAAAATACACCGTGCAGCAGGATGATGACCTGCTGAATCTTTTCCCCGTGCGTAAGTTCAGCGTGCCGGTGGACATCAACAAAGTCAGGAGCAATGGCACGGTGAGGCCCGGGGACAGCGTGGTGAATGAAATGCATCTCGACCTGCCCAACAGGAATTACCTGCTGAAAAATGACCTAGCAATTTATGCCATCATCGCAGCCAATAAATGGAACCGTCCGATCTGTTTTACTTCCACCCAGGAACTGAATGATCTTGGATTGTCGAAATACGTGCGGCTCACCGGTCTTTCTTATCGTCTGGTGCCGGTTGAAAACGGCGGCGATGTGGACAATGACGCCGCATATAAGACGGTCATGGAAAAATTTGGGTATGGCAATGCCGACAAACCCAATGTGTATTATGACGAAGAGAACCGGCGTCATCTCAATACCATCAGGCTGGCACATGCGCAGTTGGCGCAGAGTCTTGCTACTGCCGGGAAAATGGATTCGGCCCGTAAAGTGCTGGAACATTTTGACCATAACGTCAGGGAATCCAATTTCCCTTATGGCATGACGAGCAACAGGGGTAACCAGCACGATGGCGTGTCGATGCAATTCCTCCAGGCCTGTTATATGGCGGGGGATACCATGCTGGCTAAAAAAGTGGAGGCCTCGGTGAAAAAAGACTTACAGCAGCAGATGCGGTATTATAAATCCCTTGGCGAAGAAACCATGAGCGATGACCAACTCGCCAATAACGCCTACCAGTTGTTGCAAGGCAAGGGTGGCAGCCTGGCGGACAAGCAAATGCAATTCGTTCAGGATATCTTTACCACGTACCGGATGCTGATGCAGATCTCGCAAATGGATAAACAATTCAATCCATCGGCCATCGCGGCGCCGACGGAAACGAACCCGACGATCATTAGCAATCCGCCACCGGCCTCGGACTCGAAATCGAAAGCGAAAAAACCTAAATAAGGGCTAAGCCCCCGTCTCGTCAAGTCTAAGGCGAAACGAGACGGGTTTTTTGTGAAAACAATCCTAAGATTAAATTGTTCAGTAATATGTTCTTGCGTTTAGCGGGCCGAACTTGCGTTTGCCGCTAAAATTATTCTTAACTTCATCTATGGACGGGAGATAAAAAATTCCCGGTGCGGATATGATCGGCTTTCATTTTACAAAACATGATCCTAACGAAAAAGGCAAATCTAAATTCGACCAGTTGCTGGACCTTTTTATGCAACTGCTCACCTATACAAATGGCGATGTAGGCGAAGCCCTGCAATGGATGAATCAGCTGGACAAAGAATACAAACTCACCGACGAAGAATACGGCATGGGTGATTTTATCGATGACCTGAAAGACAAAGGATATATCGACGAAAACCGCCAGACCGGCTCCATCTCGATCACGCCCAAAACGGAACAGGGCATCCGCAAGCGTTCGCTGGAAGAGATCTTCGGAAAGCTGAAGAAGACAAAACAGGGCAACCACAATACGTTCAAGCCTGGCGGTGGTGATGAGATCAATCCGGAGACCCGTCCTTTTCAATTCGGTGATCAGCTGGAACAGATCGATTTCACCGAATCCATCCGCAATGCACAGATCAATCATGGCATCGAACAGTTCAGCATGCAGGAAGACGACCTGGAAATACGCGAAACTGATTTCAAGGCCCAGACATCCACCGTGCTGATGATCGATATCTCGCATTCCATGATCCTGTATGGTGAGGACAGGATCACGCCTGCAAAAAAAGTGGCGATGGCATTGAGCGAACTGATCGTGACAAAATATCCAAAAGACACATTGGATATCGTGGTATTCGGAAATGATGCCTGGCCCGTGGAGATCAAGGACCTCCCCTATCTGCAGGTTGGCCCCTATCATACCAATACGGTAGCGGGGCTCGAACTGGCGATGGACCTCCTTAGAAGAAGAAGGAATCCAAATAAACAGATCTTCATGATCACCGATGGCAAGCCGACCTGTCTGAAAATAGGAAAACGTTATTATAAAAACAGTTTCGGCCTGGACCGCAAAATCACTTCACGTTGTCTGAACCTTGCCGCCCAATGTAAAAAATTGAAGATCCCGATCACCACATTCATGATCGCCAGCGATGCCTACCTTCAGCGTTTTGTAACAGAATTCACTGAAACAAACAATGGCAAGGCATTTTTTGCGTCACTCGATCACCTGGGCGCGTTCATCTTCCGCGATTTCGAGAGTGGGAAAAGGAAGACGGTGTATTGAGAGGCGAGTGGGGATTGGCGAGTGGCGAGTGGGAATTCACCGATCGGCGATTTGAAGGTGTAGGACACCTAATGCAGGAAGCCTATGGAAACAAACAAAAAAACAATTATGGACATTAAAAAAATTAAGACTTTAGGAGAATTGAAGAAGGCGGGATACCATCACAGAACGGTAAAAGAAGAGATCCGTGAGAACCTGATCAGGAAACTAAAGAATAAAGAGACTACTTTCCCTGGGATCATCGGCTATGAAGATTCCGTGATCCCGGATACGGAGAGGGCGATCCTTTCGCGTCATAATATATTGTTCCTGGGTTTGCGCGGACAGGCCAAAACAAGAATGGCCCGGCTGATGACCAATCTGATGGATGAATGGGTGCCTTATGTTTCGGGCAGCGAGATCAATGACGATCCTTCCAAACCGATATCAAAATATGCGCGGGACCTGATCGAAGAAAAAGGGGACGATACGCCGATCAGCTGGCTGCACCGCACCGAACGTTACGGAGAAAAACTGGCCACACCGGATGTGAGCGTGGCTGACCTGATCGGGGATATTGATCCCATCAAAGCAGCCAACCTGCGGCTGAATTTTGCGGATGAGCGCGTCATTCATTATGGCATCATCCCAAAAAGCAACCGGGGTATTTTTGTCATCAATGAAATTCCCGATCTGCAGGCACGCATCCAGGTATCGCTTTTTAATATACTGGAAGAAGGCGATATCCAGATCCGTGGTTTCAAGCTGAGGATGCCGCTGGATATTTTATTCGTGTTTACGGCTAACCCCGAGGACTATACGAACCGTGGATCGATCGTGACGCCATTAAAGGACCGTATCGAAAGCCAGATCCTGACGCATTATCCCAAAACGCTCGACATGGCATTGGCCATCACCGAACAGGAGGCCGATGTACTGGAAGAACAGAAAGCCCGGGTGAAAGTGAGCGACCTGGTCAAAAGACTGATTGAACAGGTGGCCTTCGAAGCCAGGACCAGTGAGTTCGTCGATAAGAAAAGCGGTGTCTCCGCCCGTCTCACCATCGCCGCATTTGAAAATTCGATCAGCGCCGCAGAACGCCGTGCCATCCTGAACAATGAAAAGGAAACCCAGGTGTGGATGAGCGACCTGGTAGGCATTGTACCGTCTATTACGGGCAAGATCGAATTGGTCTATGAGGGAGAACAGGAAGGACCATACCAGGTTGCTTTTAACCTGTTGGAAAAAGCCTTTCGCACCCAGTTCATCACGTATTTCCCCAATCCCGATCAGCTCAAAAAACGAAAAGTGGGGGAAATAAAAGAAGAGAACCCTTTTAAACCGATCACGGCCTGGTTCGACAAAGGCAATCAATTGAATTTGTTCTTCAACACCAAGGATGACGACAAGGTCCTGCAGTTATACAAGGTGGATGGTTTGCATTCGCTGATCAGGAAACATTTCAAACATGCCAGCGAAAAAGAAACGGCCCTGCTGATGGAATTCGTATTGCATGGCCTGGCAGCTTATTCCCTGATCAGCAAAAAAATCGTGGAAGGCAAAATAGAATTCAAGGACCTGATCGGTTCCATGGTCAACCTGGGCTCCGGAAGTTATAGCACCGATGAGGAGTTGGGAGATGATTTCAGGTAAACCCATCAAAATTCTGGCGCAAGCGTGTCTGACGGGCATGACCAGCAATTTCGAAATGAATGAATGATAGTCAGACCAGCTTGTGCCATAGGGACCTGCTATTACGTGCGTTACAATTTCCCCCAAATACTACTTTTTTACCACTACCATTTCATTGAAACCTTCTCATCCCTGAGTATTTTGCTCCAGTGAGTCGAAAATATAAGTTTGGAGACAGCGGAAATTTGTATTTCATAAGCTATTCAGTAGTCTATTGGATCGATGTATTCGTCAGATCTGTTTACAGAGAAATAATTATTGACGGATGGAAGTATTGTCAGAGCAATAAGGGGCTTGAAATATACGGTTGGGTTATTATGCCAAGTCATGCGCACATGATTATAAGTAGCAATAAAAACAAACTGCAGGACATAGTAAGGGACATGAAAGGCTATTCGTCCCAGCAGCTAAAAAAAGCGATTAAAGAAAATCCCGTTGAAAGCAGAAAGGAGTGGATGATGTGGATGATGGAGCGGTCCGGTCGAAAGAATAGTAATAATGGTCAATGGCAATTCTGGCAACAAAACAATAAACCGATAGAGTTGTTGAATCCTGAAATGTTTTATCAGAAGCTCAACTATATCCATGACAACCCTGTAAAGGCTGGCTTTGTAAGAAAAGCAGAAGACTGGTTGTACAGCAGCGCGATTGATTTTTATGGTAGCAAGGGGTTGATTGAATTGGCCTATATATCATGAACCGCTAAGGCACAAGCTGGTCTGACTATCATTCATTCATTTCGAAATTGCTGACAATGCCCGTCAGACACGCTTGCGCCAGTGTTGGCCAGAGTTGAGAGACTCCCGACTCAGAACTTTATTCCCCAGCTCACACCCGCGAAGGGAAGAAAGCTGCCCCCGTTGTGAAAGGAAATGATCGGTGAAAAAGCGGCGCGGAAGGTAAACCCTTTTCGGCCAAGCGGTTGCCTTCTGAACCCGATGGTGAACGTGCCATAAGTATAGTGGTTGGGACTGCCGGGTTGCGAATCCCGTTCGCCAAAAAGGTCGAGCCCGGAATCGTATGTCGCACCAGCCCCGATCTCCAGGTATTTCCCCCTGACCCCTGCTAAATAATTTATTTGTACCGGCACGGCCACATATCCGCTTCCGTTTACGGATGCCCCGCCCACGCCTATGCGAAAACCGATGCCATTCTCATATTGTCCGAAACGTCCATCGTAGTTGAACGAATAAATGATGCCGGGACCGCCCAGCTCAAAATAAACCTGTGATGCATTGGCCGTTACTTCTGTTCCCCGCTCAAGGCCCTGTGCCCGGACGGCACCGAATGCCAGCAGGCTGAACAACAAAAAAAGACTGTTTTTCCCGAACAATTTTTTCATATAGGTCGTTTTTGAGGATGACATAGATATGTAACATTGCGCTGCTCTATAAACGTTAAAGACTATATAATATTGACTTCCCGCTCTAAAATGATTCCGAATTTTTTTTGCACGCTGCGCAGGATATCCTCGCTCAGGTCATATATCTCTTTCCCCGATGCATGACCGTAATTAACTAAAACCAGGGCCTGTTTTGCATGACAGCCGGCATCCCCCTTCCTGAAACCCTTCCAGCCGCATTGTTCAATCAGCCAGCCCGCCGCAAGCTTGATGGTCCCGTCGGGGTTTTCAAAGCCTACAATAGCACGATGTTCTTTTTGAAGCTTTAGATAAACGGACTTCGCAACCACGGGGTTTTTAAAAAAACTACCGGCATTGCCTATCTGCGCAGGGTCGGGCAGCTTTGCCGTACGGATATGGATGACCGCGCGGGAGATCGCTTCAATACTGGGCTCCTGCATGCCCATTTTCGTGAGCTCCTCTTCTATCGCGCCATAGCTGGTATTGAATGAAGGGATCTTATTCAGGCGGAACGTAACATGCAGAATGGCGAACTGGTTCTTTAATTTTCTTTTGAAGATGCTTTCGCGGTAACCGAATTCACAATCATTCACGGTGAACACACGCACTTTTTTTTCTTTCAGGTGATAGGCTTCCAATTCATAAAAGACTTCTTTGATCTCGACGCCATAAGCCCCGATGTTCTGCATAGGACTTGCACCCACATTGCCGGGGATCAGCGACAGGTTTTCCACGCCTGCCCAGTGGCGTTCGAGGCAATGCAACACAAACCGATGCCAGTTCTCCCCTGCCCCGACGCGGACATGAACATAACGTTCATCTTCCCTGATCAATTCAATACCGCGGACATTGTTTTTTAATACCAGTCCGTCAAAATTCTTCGTGAAAAGTATATTGCTTCCGCCGCCCAGGATGAAAACGGGTAAGGATCTGCTTGCAGACAGCAACTCGGTCAATTGGTCGCGGTCAGCAAAGGACCCAAATCTCCTCGCCAATACTTCGATGCCAAAGGTATTGTAAGGTTTTAATGATATGTTTTCGAGGATTTGCATGGGGGCAAATTAGTGAATAATATCCCTTACACCGCATCCACATCCGCAAGGATCACCACGCTGCGAAATTTTTTGTCGTGATGCAACATGATGGTCTGTTGCTGTATCACCTGCTTGGCGAGTTGCAGTGTGTGGCTGTCTTTTGGAAGTTTCAACAACAATTCCATCAGGTACTGGTTCCGCACACGATTCACGACGGGTTCGGCAGGACCAACCAGCCATTTTTCAAAATCACGCTTCATGTTATTGGCGACAAAATGTGCCGCCGATTCCACCACTTCTTTCAACTTGTGTTTGAATGTGATGAGGATGATGCGCGAAAATGGTGGATAGAAAAACTTTTGCCGGGCGGCAATCTCGTTCCGGAAAAAAAGCTGGTAGTCATGCGCCTTTACATAAGCCAGCACGGGATGATTGGTATTGGCCACCTGCACCAGCACTTTTCCTTCGCCATCTTTCCGGCCAGCCCTACCGCTTACCTGCTCCATCAATTGAAAAGCCCGTTCATTGACCCTGAAATCGGCAAAGCTGAGCAGGCTGTCCGCATCCAGGATGCCAACGAGATTTACATTATCGAAATCGAGCCCCTTCACCACCATTTGCGTGCCCACCAGCACATCGATCCTTTGCTGCTCGAATAACTGGATCAGGGTTTCGTGGGCATTTTTTCCACGAACGCTATCGACATCCATGCGCGCAATTTTCGCCTTAGGAAAAAATGTCTCCAGTTGTTCTTCAATTTTTTCCGTGCCGAAATTTCTTTGGGTGAACTGGTGGTTGCCACATGCCGCGCAGGTATTGACCGGTGGATATACCGTTCCGCAATAATGGCAGTGCAGTTTATTCGTGAGCTTATGATAGCTCAGCGACACATCGCAGTTCTTACATTGCGGGATCCATCCGCATACCCGGCAAACCTGGTATGGCGAATACCCACGCCGGTTCTGGAATAAGATCACCTGTTTATTTTTTGCCAGGGAAGCCGTGATCGCTTCCTCCAGCGCAGGACTTATGATGACCTTGTTTTTTTCTTTGTCGATGATCTTTTTGGTATCGACGAGTTCGATATCCGGCAACGCCCATTGTCCGAAACGTTCATTCAGTGTGACAAGTCCGTATTTCTGGGTCGATGCATTGAAATAACTTTCCACAGAAGGGGTAGCACTGCCCAGCAATGTTTTGGCCTGAAACAGCGAGGCGTAATAGATGGCGGCATCCCGGGCATGATAACGCGGAGCCGGCTCCTGCTGTTTGTAAGACGGATCGTGTTCTTCGTCGACGATGATCAGTCCGAGCCGTTCAAATGGCATGAACAGCGAAGAACGCGCACCCAAAATGATCTTCAGTTCTCCGCTCCTAGTCTTATTCCAGATCTCTACCCTTTCATTCTGACTGAATTTGCTGTGGTATATCCCGATGAAACCGCCAAAATGTTTTTGCAAACGGCGGATGATCTGCGACGTGAGGGCGATCTCCGGCAGCAGGTACAATACCTGTTTCCCCTGCCGGATGAATGCTTCCATCTGCCGGATATAGACCTGGGTCTTGCCACTGGACGTGATGCCATGCAGCAGACAGACCGGGAGGGACGTGAATGCCTGATCGATCTCTGCCAGGGCCTGCTGCTGGGCTGCTGTCAAGTCAAAATCGATATCAATATTTCCCGGAAGATATCTTAGCCTGTCGATCGTCCTTTTTTCTGCACGCAGGATATTTTTTTCGATCAGTCCTTTGAGTTGCGCGTCACTGGCGCCCGACTTTTTCAACAGCTCCGATTTGGTCACGGCACCTGTCGTCTTCATCAGGTGGAGGTAGGCCAGCAACAATTCCATCTGTTTTTCCGCCCTTTGCAATTTCCGGTCCTCGTTGAGCAGGCGGGCGAGGTTCTCCTCATCGGCAAGGTCGGGATTGAGCAGGATGAAGGTTTCTTTTTTCGGGCTGTAGGTTTCTTTTAATGCTTCCCAGACAAAACAACATTTTTTTTCGATCAGTCTTTTGATGACCGGGTACACATGCGAAGCCGAAAGGATCTGCTGCACTTCGCTTAATTTCAATTCCTTTTTGATCAGCAGAGCTTCGGCGACCAGGTATTCGTCGTGATCCAGCGCGGAGAAATCATCTCCATACTCCTCATTGAAGATCAGAATGGTTTCGCTGGATAATTTAAAATGAGCCGGCAGGGCAGCGGCCATCACCTCCCCTTCGCTGCAGAGATAATATTGCGCGATCCATTCCCATAATTTCAGTTGTTGCGGGTAGATGATCGGTTCGGTATCGAGCACATTCAATATCTCCTTGGGTTCGAATGCCTGGGGTTTATCCGGGTGCAGCCGTTTTACGATCCCCGCATACTTCTTGTTTTTTAATGCCACTTCCACACGACAGCCCTCCTGAAGAAATGCACGCATTTTTTCAGGAACAGACCAGGTGTAGTTCTTTGGCAGCGCCAGTGGTATGATGATTTCGGCATACATATTTTCTTCCTCACTTTCTTATTCCTTATTCCTAATTCCTTATTTCTTATTTATCCAGGACGCCTGGTACGCGATCAGTTTCCCTTCCATGATCTCATAAACTTTACGCTTCAGTTCGGGAACCTGTGCTAAGGTCATCCCCAGAACGCTGACCTGCTCCAAAAATACAGCTCTTGATTTCCCCGGGTTCAGGGAGAAAAAGGATTTGCTGTTCATCCGGTCGTGTGTATCCAGGAACAGCACCGGGGTGATGGGCGTCTGTGTTTCTATCGCAATGCGAAAAGCGCCATCATAAAAATCTTTCAGGGGTTTGCCGGTCTCGTTAAAAGTGCCCTCGGGAAAAATAAAAATGGATATTTTTTTTCTTAAGATCGCCTTGGCCTGCCGCACGCTTTTTGAGCGGTTCGTGGCATTGCGCCGGTCCACCATGACCACTGCCCTGCTATAGATAAATCCGAAAATGGGTATCCGCTTCATCTCAGATTTGCCAAGCACACGCAAGGGTTGTTTGCGGATCGCTTTCAGGATCACCGGGATGTCCATGTAAGAAACATGGTTGGCCACAAAAATGAATGAACTGTCCGGATCGACCGGCGATTCATAGATATTTTTGTGATGGATGCCCATCATCATCATCCAGGCATCATCCCAGGCGCGGCAGAGTATATAGATCGTGTTACCCCCATCGATCTTCCCAAAAAATGAGGCGATCACGACAAAAGGAAATACCAGCAACATGAAAAGAACAAAAAACACAGCAGCGTAGATCCAGTAAACCAATTGCAATGCCTTCAATAAGATTTTCATGAATGAGCGACCTCCTTCGAAACCAACGAAAATAGTTCATTCACCGCAATAGTTAAGCTAATGACAATCGCATTGCCACTCAACACCCAGTTCAATGCAGGTGATCACGACCAACCCGCGCGCCGTGGGTGCAAACACGACGCGCAGGTGCTGACCCTCCCTGGTATAACCATCCAATGCATATTTAGGATCGGGACGCCCACCCGGTTCGCTTTTGCTGAAATTGACATCGCCCTTTTCCAATATTTCCTTGATCTCTGTTTCCGTAATATGCCGGCAATCCATCCTGCAACGGGCGTGACGGGTATACACGAGATGAGATGCATGCCTGTCGACGGGAACATCCGCCTGTGCGGGCTGATGGCATTGTGGTGAACAGCAAACAGCCAAAAGCAGCAAGCCAGCGAGCACATGTCTTAACCGGTTTCGCTCCAATAATCTCATTTTATTTCAAATATACCTGATATCGTCGTCCATCGTATCTTTGCAGGCTCTATGGCGGAATCAAGAACTGTGGCATTTCATACCCTGGGTTGTAAACTCAACTATTCCGAAACATCGGCCCTCTCGCGTTCGCTGGAGCAGGAGGGTTTCCGGAAAAAAGATTTTGATGACCTGGCCGATGTTTATGTCATCAACACCTGTTCCGTGACCGAAAATGCAGACAAAGAATGCCGCTACCTCGTGCGGCGAATCCAGCGCAAGGCGCCGGAAAGCCTGGTCGTCATCACCGGTTGTTATGCCCAGTTAAAACCAAAAGAGATTGCTGAAATTCCCGGCGTGGACCTCGTGCTCGGCGCAGCGGAGAAATTTAATCTCGCCCAGCACCTGAAAGCATTGACCAAGGGAGATTCGGCAAAGATCTGCAGTTGTGAGATCGAAGATGTCTATGAATTTCATTCTTCCTATTCTGCCAGTGACCGCACGCGCAGCTTTCTCAAAGTGCAGGATGGATGTGATTACAATTGTTCCTTCTGCACCATACCCATGGCGCGGGGCAAAAGCCGCAGCGACAGTATTGAACATGTTTTGGAAAATGTTCATGAACTCGCGGCAAAGGGCATTCGTGAAATTGTACTCACGGGGGTAAACCTGGGCGATTTTACCCATTTTTACGAGCTCCTAGTTGCCCTCGAACAGGTCGATGGCATCGAACGATACAGGATCTCTTCCATTGAACCCAACCTGCTGACGAATGAGATCATCGAATTTGTGGCTTCCAGTAAAAAGTTCATGCCTCATTTTCATATCCCTTTGCAAAGTGGCAGCGACCGGATCCTGGGTCTGATGCGAAGAAGGTATAAGCGCGCAGGGTATGCTGACCGGGTGCAATATATTAAGGCCCTGATGCCGCATTGCGCCATCGGAGCAGACGTGATTGCCGGTTTCCCGGGAGAAACAGAAGAGGATTTTAAAGCCACTTATGATTTTTTGCATGCGCTGGATATTTCGTATTTGCACGTGTTTACTTATTCCGAGCGGGATCATACCCGGGCCGTCGACATCAGGCCTGTAGTACCTGTTCCTGTCCGCCACGAGAGAAACAAGGCATTGCGCAATCTCTCCTACATGAAAATGCAATATTTTACACAACAACATGCAGGCAAAATCCGGAAAGTATTATTGGAAAAGGACAGCAGGCACGAATTTATGGAAGGTTATTCCGACAACTACATCAAGGTAACGGTGCCGTATAGGGAAGAATGGGTGAACCAGGTCATAGACTGGACACTTTGAGCGAAACGAAAAATTATTGTTAACCAGAAGACCGTGTATGAAAAAATTCCAGGCCACCATACGATTTGACATGGATGATGAATTTATGTCGCTGATACCGGAGCACAGAACCTTTATCAATAACCTGATCGAGAAAGGAGTCATCGATCAATATGTTGTTTCCATGGAAAGTCAGCAGGTATGGATCACCTTTACCGGAGAAACAAAAAAAGACATCGAAACACTCCTTTCCGAATCACCCCTGCATAAATATTGGACCTATGAAATTGATGAGCTATACCTCTACGACGGACAGCATTATCGCCTGCCGCATGTGCAATTAAACTAAACCCGTTTTTGACCAGGCGGGATGATGTTTGAGTATTTTCTTATAGACCGGGCAGCTGGCGATATGCGCGCCGGGTAAGTAACCCGCACTCACCAGAAATTCGTTCACGATCTCTCCGCCGGTAAACCTGAAGGTCTTTTTAAAAAGCTTCACCCATTCTTCTTTGCTGAGCGGATGATGCCTATCGAGCCATTTTTTGAAAGAACCGGATTCTTTTTGCATGGCGAGGATCTGTTTTGCATTGTCGATGGCCGCATCTATCTTCAGCCGGTTACGGATGATCCCTGCGTCGTTCAGCAGGCGATCTTTTTGTTTTTGTGTGTACCGCGCCACTTTTGAAATATCAAACTGGTCATAAGCTTTGTAAAAATGCTCTTTTTTGTTCAGAATGGTGGTCCAGGAAAGACCGGCCTGGTTTATTTCCAGCACCAGCCTCGCAAAAAGTTCATTGTCATCATGAATGGGAAATCCGTATTCTTTGTCGTGATAACGCACATGGACGTTGTCTTTGTCCATAGCCCAAACGACTTCGCAATAACTTGAAGGCATATCCAAACAATTTAAACCCATAAAATAAAAGAAGCCCCACGATATGGCAAAATGAGTTTTGAGGCAGGATATTTAAAACCCAAACCCTATTTGCAGACCTCCCGAGCGGTGATCCGTGCTCGTACTGAATTCCGGCGAATTCCAGGACTGGAAATATTCGAGATAAAGCCGCTTAAAAATGACTACGATTCCCCACCTGTTCACGAAGGTTATCCTGTTAATATTGTTAGCGGGTATCGTGTAGACGCTGGAGTGATTGAATAGTCCTCCCTGAAGCGTTGCGTCGTAACCGATAGCATTTGCAACCGGCATATCGTAGAGGTAAAATTGAAATTTTTTTTTGCGTGCCTGTGGTTCGACAGAAAACGGCGAATCAAAATGACCCAGCATCGCGGTCATGCCTGCCGACGCCCTGGTACTTAAGGTGCCGATCCTTGCGCTGGCATAGGAAGACAAGGAAAAGCAATTCCCTGCGGTTAACAGCTGTCTTTCATTATTGAACTGGTAATTCAGCACGATATCATTTTGGACCTGGTTATGCCAACCCAGGGGTTGGATATAGTGGATCCAGCGATGGATATCCTTTTGCATATCCTCATTTCCTGCCCATGGACCGATGATCCCTGTACTGAGCTGCGTGCTGACCCGTTCGCGCCGGTACTGATTCAGAGAGATCAGAAATGTTTTCAGCAGGATGACACCGGCATAGGGGCGGTCGCCATACTGGATCTGGATACGGTCGATAAAAATGGGCGTATAGCCATCATTTTCCAGGGCAAGCCCGTATTTAAAAGTCGCATTTGGGGGTCTCCAGAGTAAGGCGGTCAATGGAAATTTCTTCAGGGATGGGTGAATCCATTCAAGATAGATACCCTGCGTATAATCGTGATCGGTACCTGTAAAGAAATCGTTCTCATAAAAGACCCTGAAATAATGATCGCTTTTTATATTCCTGAATGACTGGGAATTGTCAATGGCCTGTGCGGAAGCTTCCCGGGAGAAAACAAAGCAATACAGACCGATCAGCAAAGAAAATACCCGCATAGGGATATATACGGTTTTTGCTCGGATTCAGTTTTAGATCAATGAATAAAAAAAATATCAAGAATATTTGCGCAACCAAACGATATTGTGCAGCCAGATCACCCAACAACCGCTGATATGCAAATGTTTAAAAGTATCGGAGCCGTCTTTGCAGGAATGCTCTGTATTATTTTTTTATCCATCGGTACCGATTATGCGCTGGAAAAACTAGGCGTTTTTCCACAATCGGACGAGCACCCTTTTGTTACATGGATGCTATTGCTCGCGTTTGTTTACCGGACGCTTTACGGTGTCCTGGGTGGGTATGTCACCGCGACATTTGCCCCTGTCTATCCTTTGCGCCACGCCATCATCCTGGGAATCACCGGCACGATCGTCAGTATTTTGGGATTGGTGAAATCCTGGGACATGTCTTCGCACTGGTATCCTATTGCGATCATTATTACAGCGCTGCCCTCCACCTGGCTAGGCGGAAAATGGAAAACCAATCAGATCAAAAAATAAAAAATCAATAAATGGAAAAAAATAAAAACAGTAATCCGAACCAAAAGATCACCCCTTTCCTTTGGTTCAATAACAACCTGGAAGAGGCCGTTAATCTATATGTCTCTGTATTCAGCAATGCAAAGATCCTGAACATGCATCGAGTGGGCGGAAAGGTATTGACGGCGACTTTCCAACTCGAAGGACAACGGTTTATGGCACTGCAGGGCGGTCCGCAATATAGCTTCACGCCTGCCATTTCCTTATTCGTCGACTGCAGTACCCAGGATGAGGTAGACGAGTTGTGGAACAAACTTGCTGCCGACCCGGAACAAGGACAATGCGGCTGGCTTAAAGACAAATTCGGTTTGTCCTGGCAAATTATTCCTTCGGCTTTGGGAGAACTGATGGGTGATCCTGATCGGGAAAAATCAAAAAGGGTCATGGATGCCATGCTCAAAATGAAAAAGATCGACATTGCCGGGCTCAGAAAAGCTTACGATAACAAATAAGGAACATACCAATTGTGCAGCTTTCGCCGCCAGCTACGCGAAAAGAGCACCCGGCAGCGAGAAAATTTTCTTCTCATTTGGTAATTTGATTATATTTACTCAAACACTAACCCTTTATGTATTTCAGGAGTAAAGTCATATTCCGCCTGGCTGCGACTCTTGCAATGCTTTACCTCTCCCTGTCATCGCTGGCTCAAAGGACACAGATCAGGGGATTCGTCGATGTCTTATCCACGCTGCAGGATGGCAAAGTGTCTTTTGGCTTTGGCGAACAGGACCTTTTCATTACTTCTGAACTCAACGACCGCATTTCTTTTCTGGGTGAAAGCGTGTTTAAATTTACACCCACCACCCCTACTGAATTTTCTGTGAGCGTGGAAAGGGTGATCATCAAGTACAACTACATTGGCAACCATAACCTCCTCATCGGCAAACACCATACGCCGTTAAACTATTGGAACGATACTTACCATCATGGCCGGGTCTTCTTCCCCACCATCGATCGTCCGCTGCTTTTCGCGGCCAACATCATTCCGCTGCATACCGTTGGTGTCGACCTGCAGGGCCATGACCTGGGCGCGGTGAAATTTGGTTACGACTTCATGGTGGGCAACGGGCTGGGATCGAACGAAGTGTCGGACAATGACAAATTCAAATCAGTAACGGCAGCCATTCACATTAAACCCGTCGACAAGCTCCGCCTGGGTCTTTCTTATTATTATGATGTCATTTCAAAGGGCGCCGATGTTCATGGAAAAGTGATCAACTGGCAGGTAGATCAGCAATTGCTCAGCGGTTCCATAGCCTATTTTGGCAGAAAATTTGAATTTCTGGCTGAATCGACGCTTGGTTTTGACCACACAGACACGACCGGCACCAAGCAAACCAGCGCTTCGTATATCTATGCAGGTTATAAGATCCATGAGAAGTTTATACCCTATGTGCGGTTTGACTATTTACAATACCAGGACGGGGAAATTTATTTTACCAAGAACAATACGACTTCCATTGTGGGCGGCATCCGGTTCCAGATCAATTACCTGGCTGTTGTGAAACTGGAATACCAGCATATGAAAGCCGATATCGAGGGCAATGTGGACAAATTTACGGCACAGTTTGCCATAGGATTTTAATAGTAAAGGAATATGAGGACCTGTCAACCATTTATCAGACGCTTCACGGGCAAAAGCTTACTGCTTGGCCTGCTGCTGTCTATTGGATTGATAGCAAGATCGCAGGATGGCACCCTAACGGTCATCGGTAATTCAAAAGGCGTCCCTTCGGAAATGAAAATGGCTGATTTGAGATCGGTTTTTATGGCTGAAAGACAGCGATGGAACGATGGCACGAAAGTCATTATCGCGATGATCAAATCCACGACCCCGCTGGGAAAAGTCGTCAGTAAAAGAATCTATTCCATGAGCGGAGATGAGGTCAGGGGCTTCTGGGCCGGTATCTCTTTCGCCGGAAAATTCGAGTCGCCGGTAACTTTCAATACGGTCAGCGAGCTCGAATCCTATGTGGCCCAAAATCCCGGCACCATCGCTATATTGGACAAACCCACGGAATCAGCCGAAGTCAAAACCATCCTGATTGATGGGAAAAAGACATTTTGATCGTATCTTGTACCTGCTGCTTAAGCGCGACTTCTCCAGACAATTTGACGATTCAACAGCCATATTTTATAAACAGCCCTGGTTGATCCTATGCTCATCAAGCTAAAAACGAAGATTTGGTTAACGGTGCTTGTCATTGTCCTGATGTTTTCCTATTTTATCCTGTATTATTTTCCTGCAAGACAGGAAACCTACCTGCTGAGGAGTTACGATAACGAGGTAAAAAATGTGGCCAATACGGTAGCCGTGGGTGTGGAGATCGCCATCAATGAGCAGAATTTCAGGGGCATCACCAAGGAAATAGAAATTGTCAAAAATGATTCCCGGCTCAGTTTCGTCAGGCTGGTGGAGGAAGATACGGTTTGGGACAAAGGGCATCAGCAGTATGTCATCCGGGATTCGATCCTGAAAACTTTTCCGGAAAATGCTGCCCTGCCGGCGAAAATTTCGTCCAATGATTCAATGATCGTAAAGCGAGCCTCCTTAAATACGAAGATCATGAACGGCAATGGAGCCATACTGGTAGGATTTAAAACGAATGAGATCACGGAAACCATCCGCCGCATCCGCATGGTCTCCCTGGCCATCAGTGGCGTGGTCTGTCTGATCGCGATCCTGATCGGTTTCTGGCTCTCGCGGAATATTTCCATTCCCGTTCTGTCGCTACGTGAAGCTGCGATAAAAGTGGGTGAGGGCGATCTGACGCAACATGTCAAAACAACATCGCGGGATGAGATCGGAGAACTGGCCAAAGCGTTTAATAAGATGGTGGATGACCTCGCCCGGGCGAGGGAGCAACTTAAACAAGCCAACCTGAACCTGGCTTCCACCAATGAAACCCTGAATAAAACCGTAGAAGACCTGAAAGCTGCGCAGGAACAGCTGATCCAGGCGGAAAAAATGGCTTCGCTGGGGCAACTTACCGCGGGCATTGCGCATGAGATCAATAACCCGATCAATTTTGTTTCTGCAAACATCCAGCCGCTCAAGGACGATATGGCGGACATCATCAGGATGTCGACCTGCTATGAACAGGTGATCAAGGAAAAAAATCTTCAAAAAGAATTTGAGAGCCTGGACGCGTTCAAGAAAGAATACAATATTGACGTCACCATGAAGGAAGTGCACGATCTGTTGCGGGGCATGGAAGAAGGCGCCAACAGGACCTCGGAAATCGTCAAAGGCCTCCGCAATTTTTCAAGGCTCGATCAGAACGTATTCAAGCTTGCCAACCTCAATGACAACCTGGAATCCACGCTGGTGCTGTTGCACAGCGCATACAAGAACCGGATTGATATCTTCAGGGAATATGGCGACATCCCGGAAGTGGATTGTTACCCCGGACAGATCAACCAGGTTTTCATGAATATCCTGTCCAATGCCATCCAGGCCATTCCAAAAGAAGGCAGCATTTACATCAAGACCTGGCAGGCAGGAGACCAGGTGAAGATATCCATCAAAGACACGGGGTCGGGTATTCCTGATCATGTGCGCAAGAAAATCTTCGATCCTTTTTTTACAACAAAAGAGATCGGAAAAGGAACGGGACTTGGCCTGTCCATTTCTTACGGAATCATTCAAAAACACAATGGCGAAATAGAAGTATTTTCAAAGCCCGGTGAAGGCACCGAGTTTATTATTAACATTCCAATAAAACAAGAAATAACCGTTTAACTAATGGAACAGCCCAACAACGCTTATAATATATTGTATGTTGACGACGAGGAGAACAACCTGAATTCGTTCAGGGCGGCCCTGCGGAGGAGTTACAATGTTTTTACCGCGCTGAGCGGAGAGGAAGGAATGGAGATCCTGTTAAAAAATGATATCCATGTCGTGGTGACCGACCAGCGTATGCCCAATATGACAGGCGTTCAGTTCCTGCAGCATATTCCCGGGGAACAGGATAATATCCGCATCATCCTCACCGGCTTCAGCGATATCGAATCGATCATCGAAGCCATCAATACGGGTATGGTATACCGTTATATCAGGAAGCCCTGGGACAAGGATGAGCTGAAGATCACGATCGACAATGCCATCGAAACGATCATGCTGCGCCGTAACAACAGGAAACTGATCCACGAGTTGCAAACCAACAATGAAAACCTCGAAGTCAAGGTAAAGGAAAGGACCCTGGAAATAGAAAAACAGAAAAAGATCATTGAAGCCGGAAAGGCGCAGTCAGACAAATTGCTGTTGAATATCCTGCCCGATGAGATCGCCGAAGAACTCAAGCGCTTTGGCCGGTCTTACGCAAGAAAACACGAAGAGGTGAGTGTGCTGTTTACAGACATCATCGGGTTTACTACGATCGCCGAAATGCTTTCTCCCGAAAAACTGGTGACCCAGCTGGATGAGATCTTCCGTGCTTTTGATAATATCGTTGAGAAATACGATATGGAAAAGATCAAGACCATCGGGGATGCATATATGTGCGCATGTGGGTTGCCGTTGGCTGACAGCGAAAATGCCGTGAAAGCGGTGAAAGTGGGTCTCGACATGCAACAGTTTATC
>Ga0193728_1000089_pt1 | contig 38095 bp, 39 predicted proteins | sample U1c1metaG_FD_143037 | JGI IMG/M metagenome (GOLD analysis project Ga0193728, IMG submission 143037) | Soil microbial communities from a riparian zone of the East river system, Colorado, United States - U1c1 | ecosystem: Environmental > Terrestrial > Soil > Riparian zone | place: USA: East River... | reverse complement strand
CGATCAGTCCATCTTCGTCCGAGGCTCTGTGAACGGTGTCATCCGCGAGGCCATCATCGCCGCGTGTCTCACTGGGCTGATGATCCTGCTGTTCCTGGGAAGCTGGCGTAGCACCTTGATCATTGCCGTCTCCATTCCGCTATCCATCCTGACCTCCGTCATGATCCTCAGCTTTCTTGGAGAAACCATCAACATCATGACCCTCGGCGGATTGGCCCTCGCCGTCGGAATTCTTGTGGACGACGCGACTGTTACGATTGAAAACATCGAGCGCTACTTCGAAGAAGGCCATGCCCAACGCGTCGCCATCCTGGAGGGAGCGGCGCAAATCGCTGTGCCCGCCCTGGTTTCTACGCTCTGCACCTGTATCGTGTTTTTGCCCATGTTTCTTTTGAGCGGCGTCGCACGATATCTCTTTGTGCCACTCGCCGAAGCGGTGGTCTTCGCCATGCTTGCGTCGTACATCTTATCCCGCACGCTCGTGCCTACGCTGGCGATGTATCTCTTGAAAGCAAAACACCACGACCGCGCCAGCTCACGGAATCCTCTAGTGCGGTTCCAGTTGGCGTTTGAACGTGGATTCGAACGGCTTCGCAATTCCTACCACGCCCTACTGACAACGCTCGTCCACCGGCGGTTGCTTTTTGTACCTGCCTTTCTTCTGGTCTGCGCTGCGGCCTTTCTCCTCGTGCCGTGGCTCGGTCAGGATTTCTTTCCGAACACCGACAGCGGTCAATTCATCCTGCATCTCCGCGCCAAGAGCGGCACGCGAATCGAAGAGACCGCGAAGCTGTGCGATCTCGTTGAGGGCACCATACGTCGCGAAATCCCCGAGCGCGAAGTAAACAACATCCTGGACAATATCGGGCTGCCTTACAGCTCCATCAATTTCATGCACAGCACCTCCGGCCTGATAGGAGCAGGCGACGCCGATATCCTGGTGTCCCTCAACGAAGATCACCACACTATGGCAGACTATGTTCAGCGCCTGCGAGAGACGCTGCCCCGCGAATATCCCGGCACCACCTTTTACTTCCTGCCCTCCGACATCGTCACTCAGGTTTTGAACTTTGGTTTGCCGGCCCCCATCGATATTCAAATCGAGGGAACCGATATTCAGGGCAATCGCGAAGTCGCCGCGCGCATGCTGCAAGAAGTCGAACGTGTGCCGGGTGTCGCCGATGCGCGCATACAGCAAGCGTTTGATTATCCGGAGTTCGATGTGGCTGTGGACCGTACCAAGGCCGCCCAGGGTGGCTACACTCAGCGCGATGTAGCTAGTAGCTTGCTGAACTCGCTCAGCGGTAGTTTCCAGATCACCCCGATGTTCTTCCTGAATTGGAATAACGGTGTGAGCTACAACCTGGTAACTCAGACTCCGCAATATTCGATTCAATCTCTCCAAGACCTACAGAACACTCCACTGAATTCCTCGACGGCCGCGCGCCCCGAAATTCTTGCGGATGTCGCTTCCATTACCCGTTCGAACGAGATGGAAGTGATCTCGCATTACAACATTCGCCGCGAGGTCGATATTTACGCCAACATCCAGGGTCGAGATTTGGGAGCGGTGGGCCGCGAGATCACGCGCATCGTGGACGCCAACCGAAAGTCTTTGCCGCGCGGCAGCTTCGTTACCATTCGCGGCCAGCTGCAAACAATGCGCAGCTCTTACCTCGGTTTGCTGGGCGGCCTCATCTTCTCCATTGTTCTCGTCTATCTCCTGATTGTGGTGAACTTTCAGTCGTGGCTTGATCCCTTCATTATCATCACCGCGCTCCCGGCCGCGCTTGCCGGCATCGTCGGTTTCTTGTTCTTCACGCATACAACACTCAGCGTCCCAGCCTTGATGGGCGCCGTGATGTGTATGGGCGTCGGAACCGCAAACAGTATTCTCGTGGTGTCTTTTGCGAAAGAACGGCTCCTGCACCATGGAGATCCAGTTGAAGCGGCCATCGAAGCCGGCTTCACCAGGTTTCGCCCCGTGCTCATGACCGCTCTGGCCATGATCATCGGCATGATCCCCATGGCGCTCGGGCTCGGCGAGGGCGGCGAGCAGAATGCACCGCTGGGCCGTGCCGTAATTGGCGGCCTGTTGTGCGCCACTGTGGCCACCTTGATCTTCGTCCCAGCAGTTTTCAGTTTGCTTCACGGACGGCGCGATCCCTCAGCTGAACAACAACAGTCCTCGGGCGCGGCGCAACCAATTCAATCGTGAGTTAGAGGAAAGCGTAAAACATCGAGCGAGGAAAATGTGACCACTACCCCCGAACCAGAAACAATCGAAGCGCAGCCCGTACAATCAAGCCCGGAGGGATTTCAAACTCGCTCCGGAGCCCAGCGCCGAACCGCAATCCTTGTCGCGGCAGCCGCGCTCGCCGTTCTCGCTCTCATGATTTACTCCGGCATCCACTCGCGCGCGGTGGCCGAATCGCGGCTGACACAACGAACGCAAGAAGCCGCCATTCCCACCGTCGCCGTGGTCTTTCCCAAAGAAGGCGCTCCCACACAGGAAATTATCCTGCCCGGTAACACACAGGCATTCAGCGATGCGCCGATTTATGCACGAACTAGCGGTTATCTCAAACGTTGGTATTTCGACATTGGCGCGCATGTCCAGAAAGGTCAATTGCTCGCGGAGATTGAAACCCCTGAAGTCGACCAACAATTGCTGCAAGCTCGAGCGGACCTGGATACCGCACAGGCCAACCTGAACATTGCCAAGATTACCGCGGCTCGTTGGCAGGACCTCGTAAGCAACGGCTCGGTGTCCCAGCAGGAAACCGACCAAGCCGTCAACAATCTCAGCGCGGTGAAAGCTGCGGCTGAATCCAGTGCCGCCAACGTGCGGCGCCTAGAACAGCTGCAATCGTTCGAAAAGATTTATGCCCCCTTCGACGGGATCATCACCGCCCGCAATACGGATATCGGAGCACTCATCGATGCCGGAGCCAGCACACAACCGAGAGAGCTGTTCCACATGGCCGCCATTCGTAAGCTGCGCTTGTACGTTGCAGTTCCCGAGGTGTACTCCCGTGCCGCGCGCTCCGGTGCGCCAGCCACTTTGACCCTCGATGAATTCCCGGGCCAAATCTTCCATGGCACTCTCGTTCGCAACGCCAACTCCATCGACATCGCCTCGCGTACTCTGCTGGTCGAAGTCGATGTTGACAATCCGACCGGCCAGCTTTTGCCGGGCGCTTACGTCTTTGTGCATCTCAAGTTGCCCGACCAAACTCGCTCGGTAACCGTTCCATCGAATGCGCTGATTTTCCGCAAAGAAGGCTTGCAGGTCGGATTGGTTCGGAACGGTAAAGCCGAGTTGATACCGGTCAAGATCAGTCGCGATTACGGCAATAGTGTGGAAATTGTCTCAGGCCTGCAATCAACGGACGCCGTCATTGTCGATCCATCGGACTCTCTAGTCGCCGGCATGCCCATTCGCCTAAGCAGCAAAACCGCAGGTGGGTCGAAGCAATGAGTTACGTGCTGGCGGTGGCCCGTTTCATTGTTACCGGAATCGTTGCGCTGCTTCTAGTGCTGCTGTTTGTGGCGCTTGAGGGCTGCACCGTTGGTCCCAAATACATCAGGCCCACCACCCCCACGACAGCGACGTATAAAGAAGAGGCGCCAGCTTCATTCAAAGACGCAGACCAGTGGCAGCCCGCAAAACCCGGGGACCAGACGAGCCACGGAAAATGGTGGGAGATTTTTGGCGATCCGCAACTCAATCAACTGGAAGAGCAGATCGAGGGTTCCAATCAGACCCTAAAAGTAGCGGAAGCGCGATTCCGCGAAGCTCGTGCGGCCATTCGCTTCAATCGCGCTTCGCAATTTCCAACCATCTCCACTTCTCCGAGCGCGAGCTATGTAAAGAGTTCAGACTTCTCGCCGAACTTTCCGTCGAGGATCCAGCAATCCAGCAAGGGCGATTTCATCCTCCCATTCGACCTTTCCTACGAGATCGACCTATGGGGACGCGTGCGGCGCACCGTCGCTGCCGCGCGGGAAGAAGCGCAAGCAACCGCTGCCGACTACGAGACCGCCAAGCTCAGCCTTGAGGCGGAACTGGCCATGGACTATTTTGAATTGCGCAGCGCCGATGCGCAGAAACAACTTCTCGACGACACGGTAAAAGCCTATACCAACAACGTCGAGCTCACCGTGAATCGCTTCAAAGGAGGCGTGGCTCCAAGGGCCGACGTCGCGCAAGCACAGACCCAGTTGGACACTACTCGCGTACAGGACACTGATGTGACTGTGCAGCGTGCGCAATTCGAACACGCTATTGCAATTCTGATCGGGAAACCGCCCGCGGAATTCAACCTCGCAGCAGCACCGTTCAACTATCAACCCCCGAGCACTCCGATTGGCCTCCCTTCTGAACTATTGCAGCGACGCCCGGACATCGCCGCCGCCGAGCGCAGAGTGGCTGAGGCGAATCAGCAAATCGGCATCGCCCGCGCGGCATATTTTCCCACCGTAACCCTCGGCGGCTCCGCCGGATTTTCCGGCTCGCAGGGTTCAAACTGGTTTACCTGGCCGAGCGGCTTCTGGGCTGTCGGTCCAGCGCTCGCCGAGACGCTGTTCGACGCGGGGCGCCGGCGCGCCACTTCCGAATCGGCCCGCGCCAACTACGATGCCGCGGTCGCCACCTATCGTCAGACTTCCCTGACAGCGTTCCAGGAAGTCGAAGACAACGTCGCCGCTTTGCGCATTCTCGAGAACGAAACGCAACAGCAACAGCAAGCCGTCGCCTCATCGCAGGAATCTCTTCAACTTTTTACGAATCGTTACAAAGGCGGCGTTGACACGTACCTCCAGGTCATCACCGCACAGACGATCGAGCTCGCCAACGAGCGAAACGCCATTGATATCCTGCGACGTCGGTTGGACGCAAGTGTGCTCCTCGTAAAAGCACTGGGAGGAGGCTGGAACGTTTCCAATCTTCCTACCTTCGGTGCTTCCTCCGTCAGGGACTATTGAAACACTAAAGTTACACATCAAATTTCCCCTGAAAGCATGTTGCGCGAGCGACGGGACGAAGCTTAATGCCCCTTCTTCGAGACACGAGCGACCAGCTCGTCCAATCTTGAAAGCAAGAGCTTTAGGACGGGAGACTGGTTCGACTTTTTGTAGCCGAGCACCAGGTCGACAGTTGGCGCGTCTCCCTTCAGAGGACGACTCGTCACATACGAAGTAAGAAAGTTCTCTGCGTAAGCAGGTAACACCCCTACCCCGCCTGTTGACGCTATTAATGACACTCCCATGACAACGTGGTCCACTTCGTGAGCTGGCGTGATTTTGATTCCGGACCGCTTCAGATAATTGTCGATCACCCCGCGCAGCACAGGAGCTGTGTCCGATACGCCCACGAATGTCTCGCCCACTAGATCCCGCGGACTGATGGCCTTGAGCGCAGCGAGACGGTGGTCTTTCGGTAAGACCGCCACTAAGGGCTCCTTGATTAGAACACGGTACGCCAAGTCGGGCAGCCCTCGTTCCCGTCGAAGAAAAGCCGCATCGACGTTTCCCTTCAAAAGAGCATTCGCGAGCTGCGGCGAGTATTGACTGGATATCATCACGTCGATGTTAGGCAGTTTGTCGCGCAAGATCTGCATGGTTTCGGGCATCCACGTCGATTCGTGTCCGGTCAGAAAACCCATGACGAAGCATGGTTTGGCAGGATGAGCGACCCGGCGTGCAGCTTCGGCTGCCGCTTCAACCTGCGATAACACCGAGCGCGCGTGATCGAAAAAGGCTCGCCCCGCAGGTGTCAGTTCAATGCCGCGAGCGCGGCGCGTCAGGAGTTGGGCGCCAATCTCTTCCTCAAGATCTCGAATCTGCCGGCTCAACGAAGGTTGTGAGGTGTGCAGTTTTCGTGCTGCCACCGTCAAACTACCGGCCTCGACAACCGCGACGAAATAACGAAGATGTCTTAATTCCATTCCGACTCCCATGCTTCTAAAGCATTGCTATCAGCTTAACAAAGTATGCTTCGACGGCGTTACCACCAACTAAATGTGCCATCTAACAAGGTGAACTCGGAATGCATCAGGCGAGCAACCAAGTTTGAACTCATGCCTGATGAGCATACGTCTGAGACTTCGGCATTACTAAGCGTAAAGGAGAGGGACAATGTCAAAGAAATTGGAAGGAAAGATTGCACTCGTTACCGGCGGCTCGCGTGGCATTGGTGCCGCAATCGCCAAGCGTCTGGCGGCGGATGGAGCGAAGGTAGCCATTACATACACGAAAGGTGCCGACGCGGCCGCGTCGGTAGTCAAGGAGATTGAACGCGCCGGCGGAAAGGCCATTGCGATTCAGGCGGACGCCGCCGATGCCGGAGCCGGCAAAGCCGCGGTCGAAAAGACCGTGGCGAACTTCGGCCGGCTCGATGTGCTGGTGAATAATGCCGGCACCGCCATCCCGAAAGCGTTCGAGGAGACGACGCTGGAAGAGATGGATCGCGTGCTCGACATCAACGTCCGCGGCGTGTTCGTCGCCACGCAGGCGGCGCTGAAACACATGAATGAGGGTGGTCGCATCATCATGATTGGTTCGGCAGTGGGCGAGCGTGCCGTTGCGCCCGGGCTGGTGCCCTACGCGGCCACGAAAGGAGCCGTCAAGATGTTCACTCAGGCGCTTTCTAGAGAGGTAGGGAGCCGGGGCATCACGGTCAACAACGTCCAGCCGGGTCCGATCGACACGGAGTTGAATCCCGCGGCTGGCGATTGGGCGGTACCGCAGAAGGCCGCTACGTCACTCAACCGCTACGGGCACGTTGATGAGATTGCTGCGATGGTGGCGTTTGTAGCCGGCCCGGAGTCCTCGTACATTACCGGTGCGAATCTTACCGTGGATGGCGGAATGAACGCCTAAACCGACGCACACACTCAGTCCGTACTCGTAGGACCGCAAGAAGCACGACCAAACTTTGAAAAGGAACATTGTCATGCCCGCCACTTCTGAAACCCCCATCACGGAACGCCACATCCTGCTTGTGGGACCCTACGGCGTCCTCGGTACAGGTGTCATCGACGCCGTCGCAAAGAACCCCAAATGGGGGATCACCACAGCTGCGCGTCGACCCCCGCCGACGTACCGGGCGCAGTCGGCGCCCCCTCACATCAGCGTTGATCTTATGGACCGGCGAGGGCACAACCAAAGCCTTTTCATCTTTGATAAGGTGACCGATCTGGTCTTCGCTGCGTATGTCGAGAAACCCACCATGGCTGAAACGGTTGAGCCCAACGCCAGAATGTTGAAAAATACGCTCGACGCTCTCGCCGCGCGCAATGTGCCCCTTCGGCGCATCATGCTTGCCGGCGGCGCCAAGTCCTACGGCTTCAGTCTTGGAACCTTACAACGCTCCAGCAAAGGAGACACAGCCACGACTCATTGCGCCGATCCACTACCACCAGCAAGAAGACATTGTGGCTAAGTGGGCCGCTAAGAACGGAGCTAACTGGACGGTCTTGCGTCCCCATCTGGTCATGGGGCCAAGCCTGAATTCGCCAATGAACCTGGTCACCAGTCTCGCGACCTACGCTGCGATGAGTCGCGAACTTGGGTTGCCCTTACGCTTTCCTGGCACCAGGGAGGGATGGAACACTCTCCAGGAGACAACGGACGCAGAATTGTTCGGCCGCGCGACTTTGGGGGCTCTAGATGAAGACAAAGCACGCAATGAAATCTTCAACGTATCGAACGGAGATGTCTATCGCTGGAGGCAACTGTGGAATGAGCTTGCTGCCTTCTCCGATCTTCCCATCGCAGAGCCGCTTGCGATGTCCACTGTTTCTGAGATGAACGAGAAGGCTCCTTTGTGGGATTCCATGGTAGCCCGCTATGGCCTGCATGCCACGCCCTACGATCAGATTGCAAACTGGGCGTTCGTGGACTGGATGCTCAACTTCCGTGAAGAGACAATCCTGAGCACCATCAAGATTCGTCAGGCAGGCTTTGCGGATTGCCTCGACACCCACCAAGGCTTTAGGCGGCAGCTCACCAGACTTCGCGATCTGCGCATCATCCCCTAATGTTCCCCCTGCGTCGCCTCAGCATCTGCGATGAGCGCTCTCTAGGCACTTTCCAGCGAGGCGGGCTCTCTCCTGATCTCGCCAAAACGAGACACCGATGCGGTCAAAATACGAGAACGTCGTCTCATTAGTTAGGGGTTCAGTGCCACGAACACCGTCGCAGTGTAGTCAGTCCTCCGTTCAATTCTTAACTGTAACCAGTTCCAGATCGTCCGCGGTAAGGATTTCCCCCTTCGCGTTTTTCACTTCCAGTCTCGGGGGTTTTCGGGTGCGTTTGTCCAGAACCTGAAAACGTTTCTCGCCGCGGTAGAAGAGATGACTTTCGCCCCACTGACGCAAAGCAACGACCACCGGGAACAACTCTCGGCCTTTTTGGGTTAGGGCATATTCCTGGTAGGCACTGCCGTCCGAAGCCGGCACCTGTTCCATGACTCCGCACGCAACCAACTTCTTAAGACGCGCGCTCAGGACATTCTTTGCCAATCCCAAGCTCTTCTGAAAATCGGAGAACCGTCGTGTGCCAGTGAGGGCGTCACGAACGATGAGCAGAGACCACCATTCACCGATGGTATCGAGCGAGCGTGCCACCGGGCACAGGTTGGCTTTGAAGGATTTGTGTCGCATAGCTCCCTACTCGTAATTTAATCACCAACCAAACTCTGGTTGCATCATTATACCAGATTCGCGCATCCTATGAGTGGTTGCATCATGCAACCGGAATATGAAAGCCAAATTGAAACTCAACGGAGGGATGCATACCAATGGAGAACATGGACGAAACAGTGGAAGTCTTCGCACGGCCGACCAGGAACGTGCTCAAGAGAAATTCGATACGCTTCGCCGCCGCTCTTCTGGCCGTGCTAGGCAGCTTTGTCGCCGTTCCGAACGCAGCTCTGGCTACTGCACACCAGCATCACAATCAGGCGCCGGGCTACTACCGATTGAAAGTCGGCGACCTCGAAGTGACGGCCCTATTCGATGGTCCCGGCGTATTTCAGCAGGACTGGCTAAAGGGAACGAAGGCGGCGATGGATGGTGTTGCAGAGGCGCTGCAGGAAGATCCGCACATGCTGGAAGTTTCTGAGTTGGGTTTCCTGGTGAACACCGGCAAGCAACTAATCCTTGTCGATGTGGGCTCCGGCACTTGGTTTGGTGGGGGAGCGTACGGGCACTTGGTGCGAAGCCTTCGAAGCGCGGGCTACACCCCGGAAGAAGTGGACGTTGTCTTGGTCACGCACCTCCACTCCGATCATGTCGGCGGCCTCACCACTCAGGACGGAAAGCGCATCTTTCCAAATGCCGAGATCTACGTCGCGAAGGCAGAAAGCGACTTTTGGCTGTCCCCGGAACTCGCGGCCAAGGCGCCGAAGGACGCCCAGCCATTCTTCCAGAGTGCGCAAGGCATCGCGGCGCCATACATCAAGGCTGGCAAGTGGCACACGTTTAGCGCCTCCGAAACAATTATCGACGGCATGCAACTCGTCCCCCTATCCGGTCACACTCCGGGCCACACTGGCTATGAATTCTCGTCACAGGGTCAAAAAATCCTGTTTTGGGGCGACACCATCCATGCACAGCGCGTCCAGCTGCAGCACCCCGAGGTCACGGTGGTTTTCGACATCGACCCCTCTGCGGCTGCAGCGAGACGGAATCAATTGCTATCTAAGCTCGCGGGCGAGGATGTTGTGATCGCCGGGCCGCATATGTTGTTTCCTGGCCTAGGTCGCCTGCACAAGGAGGGAAGTGGCTATAACTGGACACCAGTGCAATTTACCGATCAGTGGGTCGAGAACGCGCCTTCACCGCAGAAGTAGGAAGGCTGCGCGCCAAGCCGACAGGTCAAGTTGGGCCCAATGCTCCAGCGCCAGTGGCCGCATGTATTTCGTGGGGTCAAATTCCCACTCATCATCGGCAAATAATCAAGATAGGAGAATTTATGGAGCGTCTTGCTGTTTGTTCAGCGGTGATCAGTCTCTTATTCCTAATTTCGAGTTCATCTGCATTCGCGGATGGTCAGCACGGTTTTTCAATCAAGGTGTTTACCTCCCGCGACGATCAGTTTTGGACTAACTCCGTCGTTATCGAGGGAACACATGAAGTGATGTTGGTCGATGCGCAGTTAACAAAAACCAATGCTGAAAGAGTATTGCAAGAAATCAAAGAAACTAAAAAACCGCTGTCTATTATCTACATTACCCACGAGCACGCCGATCATTTTCTTGGCTTGGAGGTTTTTAGGGAGGCCTACCCAAAAGTGAGGATTGTCGCGAATTCAGCGGTAGTAGACCGAATCAACAAGGTCTATCAAGAGAAACTAGATAAATGGAAACAGCTCTTGGGCGCAGCGGCAACCTCTCACGTGGTTGCTATCGAAAAATTCGACGGCAACTTTATTAAATTTGAGAGCTCACAAATAGAGGTTCGTAAAAACGTCCAAGGCGACACCGATCAAAACACGATGCTTTGGATTCCTGAACAGAGAATTCTCGTTGCTGGCGATGTTTTATTCAATGCCATGCACGTTTACACCGCTGAAACGGACACTGATGCTAGAGGGAAATGGTTGAACTCATTGAATAAAATCAGAGAACTCAAACCTGCGGTTGTTATTCCTGGACATAGCAAGGTTGGAGCTCCCCTGGACGCGAGTACCGCCATAGATTTTACCGAAAACTATTTATTAGTTTTTGAAGAAAAACTCAAAAAAGCCAAAGATCCGGAGACCCTTATTAATGCCATGAAAGAAAAATTTCCATCCGCCGACCTTCTCTTGGCAATCGAACGGGGCGCGGAGGCTAATGTTAAGCCCTGACAAAAAACTGACCATTTGATAGACCGCGCCTTCGTCGCGGGATGCGAAGGGCCAAATCAATCACCGCGGGATGGATGCCGATGAACAAGTACAAGATCGCTGTTCTGGACGATTACCAAAATGTGGCGCTGGAGAGTGCCGATTGGTCGGTGCTCCGCGATCGAGCGGACATCGCCGTATTTCAGAACCACCTCGCCGACCCGGACGCCGTGATTGAGCGGTTGCTGCCTTTTGATGTCGTTTGTGTCATGCGCGAGCGGACCCCGCTGCCCCGTAACGTCATGGAGCGCCTTCCCAATCTCAAGCTCATTGCCTCGACGGGATCGGGAAACGCGTCGATCGATATGGCCGCCGCGGGCGATCATGGGATCGCAGTGGTTCACACGGGGTATGCGTCGGACCCGACGATCGAATTTACCTGGGCGCTGATCTTGGCATCCGCGCGACACATCGTGACGGAGAGCAACTCCGTCCGATCCGGCGGCTGGCAGCAAACAGTGGGCACGGATCTGCCTGGAAAGACCCTGGGCGTTCTGGGACTTGGGCGGATTGGATCACAGGTCGCGCGGATTGGGAGCGCTTTTGGAATGAATTTGATTGCCTGGAGCCAGAACATGACGCTCGAGGCCGCCAAAGCCGCGGGCGCAATCCTAGTTTCCAAGGACCAGCTGTTCGAGCGGGCCGACATCCTGACGATCCATTTGGTGTTGAGCAGCCGTACGCGGGGTCTGGTAGGCGCCGCGGAGCTGGAGAGAATGAAGGCAACGGCCCGGTTGATCAATGCGTCGCGCGGGCCGATCGTCGAAGAGCAAGCTTTGCTCAGCGTGTTGAAGAACAAGCAAATCGCCGGCGCAGCGATTGACGTGTTCGACATGGAGCCCCTGCCTCCGTCTCACCCGTTCCGGACGCTGGACAACGTGCTGGCGACGCCGCATATCGGCTACGTGTCCCAAAGTCTTTACAAGACCTTCTACGAGGACACCGTCTCGAATATTCGCAAGTGGCTCGAAACGCATTAGACGGCGACGAAGGCCCGAGTTGGCTCCGATTCAGAGCTTGCGAACGACCTTCATGAAGTCGTCCACTTTTCGGTTCATGGACGCTTTGCTGCCGTCGAGGTGTTGCTCCATGGTGATGCCGGTAAAGAAGGTCAAGATCATTTCTGCCAGTACGGTGGGTTTCATCGCGGGCTTCTCCGCTTCGACATTTCTCACGATCAGGTCTTGGAGAAAAGCGCGGCCCTTGGAAACGATTTCCTGCGCCGCGCGTGGGAGCACCGCGAACTGATTCATGGAATTGACCGAAAAACAGCCTTTCTGGCCCTCCAACCTGCAGGGCGCGAGTTTCAGAAAACTTTCGATGTTTTTCCAGCCAAGCGGCTTGGCGATCAGCAACTCATCCTCCTGCCGTTTTCTCGAATAGTGCCGCAAACTCTCCAAATACAGGTCTCCCTTGTCCGCGAACTCCGCATAGAGGCCGGACTTATTGACGCCGGTGGCCTTTTCCAATTTCTGAAGACTGGTATCCGCGAAACCGTACTTCCAGAAGACCGGCAGGGCCTTCTCCAAAACACCTTCTCGGCTGAAGTTCTTCGGTCGCCCCATCCGTACATTATCACGTACTGAACTGTTTGGTGCAATATTACTGTAACGCGAATAGTTTTCACGCATCATATTGAACTGTATGGTTCATAAATACAGAAACGTTGGCGTCGAATTTTGATCGCGCTACAGGCCGCATGGGTTCCGAGGCACATGGATCTCAACGAACAGGGCTGAATCTCGCCAGCCTAAGTGAGGGCTTTGATGATCGATCAATATAATCTCATGACCGGCGACCGATTCAACGGTGATGCCTACAACAGCTCACAGGCCTCGGAGCTAGCCCTAAACGGAGCAATACTGCGCGCAGAAATCGGCAGGAGCTACGAAGAGTTTCTGGAAATCTTTGACAAATTTTACGCCGATGACGTCGAGGTGAGCAGCGAAGAATCGCGGGAGACCATTCGTGGAAAGGAAAGAATAATTTCTTTTCTGGTGAATTTCCTGGCGCCGCTGCACGTAATGGCTGAGGTTGCCGGCTTATCAATATCTATTCAGCAGACGGCCGTTCCTCGAGACACTGCCAACGAGACGCATTCCGCATGGCGGCTCGACATCGCCGGCGTGAGCGGCAAACGCTGCACTTTGAAATGGTATGCCATTCGGAGATGGAAGGACGCTAGCGTCGTGTACGAGTACCACTACGATCATCACCAAATCGGCGGACCCCTGACATTGGACGACTTGAATTCGGATTTCGGTCCATCGGACACCGAGTCTCGGTTGCCCTCCTGAGGCCTCGGAGACTGCGAGAAGAAGGTGATGAATGGGCCCCAACACCGATTATTAAAGGCTGGAGAAAACAAAAATGGCTAGAGAACTCGAGGAAAAGAACAAGGCACTGGTGCTTAGGGCTTTCGACACGCTTTTCAACAAGCGCGACTACGCAGCAGCGGAGCGATTCTGGTCGCCGAAATACATTCAACATAGCGCTCACATTGCTCCCGGTCGCGAGGGTTTGTTGGGCCTGATTAAGAGCCTTCCTCCAACGCTGAAATATAAGGCGGGAACCATCGTGGCTGAAGGCGACCTCGTGATCGTGCACGGGCGATTTAGCGGTTTCGGTGCTCCTGTGAATTGGATTGCCGCAGATATTGTCCGCATTCAAGACGGAATCCTTGTCGAACATTGGGACGTGATCCAAGACGAAGCCACAGAAGAGCAATCGAAAAGTGGCGCTCCCATGTTCGGAAAAACTTTCCCAAAGTACAAATGATCGAAGAGAGATAAAACCATGGAAAACCAAGGCTCTTACGTAGCTCTCGGGCTGAAGGTATGGAAGACGCAAATCGAGCGGGCGGACAAGCTTTTTGGAGGCCTCTCGTCCGAGGAGGTCCTGCGGGAAATAGCGCCGGGCAGGAACAGGCTGCTTTATTTGTGGGGGCACCTGACGGCGACGCACGACGCGATGCTCCATCTCTTGGGACTCGGAGAACGTCTACATCCTGAGTTTGACGTCGCCTTCATCTCTAATCCCGACAAGTCCCAAGCCGCTATTCCTTCGCACCAGCAGGTTCGCCAGGCATGGAACGCTATTAACGAGGAATTGTGGAAGGGGTTTGAAAAAATGTCCTGGTCCGATTGGCTAGAACGGCACTCTGGCGTGTCGGAAAAAGATTTCGCCAAAGATGCTTCGCGCAATCGCTTTGCCATCCTGCTGAGCCGCACCAACCATCTGTCCTATCACCTCGGCCAGGCAGTGCTCGGACTCAAGTGATTTAGCACGAGAGCGCGGCGGGAAATCAGAGCGCGCAAATATCGTTACAACTGAACAACGACGGAGAAAAACAATGCCCAAAAAGCTCGAAGGCAAGATCGCTGTTGTCACCGGCGGCACAGAAGGGATTGGGTTGGCTACGGCAAAACTCTTCGTCCAAGAGGGTGCCTATGTCTTCATCACCGGCCGCCGCCAGAAGGAACTCGACGAGGCCGTTAATGCAATCGGCACCAACGTTTCTGGAGTACAGGGAGACGTTGCCAAATTGGCCGACCTTGAGCGTCTTTACCAGACCATCGCTAAGACCAAGGGCCGAATCGATGTTGTTTTCGCCAACGCCGGCGTTGCCGAATTTGTTCCCGTTGGGGCCGTCACTGAAGAACATTTCGACAAACTATTCAACATTAATGTGAGGGGAACGCTGTTCACGGTGCAAAAAGCCTTACCGCTACTGAACGATGGTGGCTCTATCATTCTCAACGGTTCTGTCGCGAGTGTTAAGGGTACTGCCGCATTCGGCGTCTACGCCGCGAGTAAGGCTGCCATCCGCTCTTTCGTGCGAACTTGGACTACCGATCTGAAGGACCGTCGTATCCGCTCAAACGTTGTTAGCCCGGGTCCCATCAATACGCCGCTGGCTAGTCGGCAATCTGCAGACGTGATCGCGCGGATTGCGTCGACCATCCCGATGGGACGCATGGGAGAACCCGAGGAAGTTGCTAAGGCGGCGTTGTTTCTGGCGTCGGATGACTCCAGTTTCGTCACGGGTATCGAACTATTCGTTGACGGCGGCAGAGCGCAGGTCTAATCGAAAGGGCGGGAGAAGCTTTTTGTAGGATCGCTCGATGCGCGGGAGCGAGGACGGCGGCTTAGATGAGCAAGGCCATGAATGGAACGACCTCAAAAAAGACAGAAGTATTGAAGCGCGGTAAGAAACCGAGTGCTTACCGGCGCATTGTAACGCGAAATGTAAACGGGAAGTCCGTGGTGCAAAGCGACGAGCACATGCACGCCTACCAGTTCAAGACTGTTCCCGGCTATGAACACACACTCATCTGGGTCAATCCGACGACCCCGGATCTCAACAAGGAGCAAAGGTTTGACCGCTATCCCGACTCCGTCGTTCCAGGGCCGGGCGGCACCAGTCTGCACTTCGTGACCTTTCCGCCTAGTTCGGTTTTCGCCGATCCGTCCTTCGACGGCGAAGCCGCGCAAGACGAGGCGTTGATTCGTCTGAAGGGATTAGCCGATCACTTCGAAAAGGAAGATCCCGGGATGCACAAGACGAACACTGTCGACTACGCAGTTGTCTACGACGGAGAGATTTGGCTGGAATTGGACGAGAGTAAGACCCTGCATTTGAAGCGCGGCGACGTGGTTGTGCAAAACGGGACGCGGCACGCCTGGCGGAATACAAGCACGAGGCCTGTCACGATGCTCTTTTTCCTGAACGGCGCAAGAGCATGAAGAACCTTTTAGAGCTTGCCCTTGAAGCGTATGGTGGGTTAACGCGGCGGTCGGAGCTGAAGGCCTAACGGCTGATCTCTCAGTGACCGGTCCTCGCTTGCAACGTTGCTTCGCACAAATGAAAAGACGCGAATACCTAAAATAAAACCGCTGCATTATTGAGCGATCGGTGCCCGCCGGTATCCGTCCAGAGTCCAACAATCCTGCCCCTCATCATGGCGCAGGACGTAATAATTTCCATCGTCCGCTCGCACTCGAAAATACATCGCACCAGGCGAATACCACTGATCGTCTACTTCCTCAACGTTGTATTCTCTATCAAGAATGATAAAGCGCGACGGCCGTTGGTCAACCCGATAGCCCGAATAGCAATGAACTCGAATCTCGCTCATGTCTCGCCCCCGGCAACCGTTTCATCATAACCGAATGGGAGAATCTTTTTGAAAATTGCCAGTTGGAACATAAATTCAATCCGCGCCAGGCTTGATCATGTCAGTGGATGGCTCGCGCAGCATGAGCCTGATGTCCTGCTATTGCAGGAGTTGAAGGGAACAGAATTCCCGGACGCGGTGTTCAAGAAGTTGGGTTACGAAAGCGTCGCTGTCACGCAGAAGGCCTACAACGGAGTGGCGGTTATATCGCGCCTCCCCGTCGAAACAATCAACAGAGTCCTCGCTGGCGATGAGGCCGACAGTCATGCGCGGTTTCTTGAAACTACGATCGGGAACATTCGGATCGTTAATATTTATCTCCCTAACGGCAACCCTCCAAGCAGCATCAATTTCGCCTACAAGCTGGGCTGGATGGATCGGTTGATTAACGAGATGGTCTCCTGGAAACAGAAAAATTTGCCGGTGGTCATCGGTGGCGACTTTAATGTCATCCCCGAGGATATCGATTGCCACAAACCATCGTCCTGGATGCACGACGCGCTATTTCAGCCGGAGCCGAGAGCGCGGTACCGGGCCATGCTCGATCTCGGTTACACGGATGCATTTCGAATCCTGCATCCCGGTGAAGGCGGCCACTTCACTTTCTGGGATTATTTCCGGCAGGCATTCGCGCATAACCGCGGCGTCCGCATCGATCATTTCCTGCTGTCACCCCAACTCGCTAAAAGGCTGGCATCTTGCGAAATTGATAAAAGACCACGCGGCGCGGAGAAGCCTTCCGATCACGCACCCATCGTGCTTGAATTGCGCTGAATCAAGTTACTACCAAGTAGTCTTTGAGCCTTAGCGTTGTCGTCGACGTAAAATACCGTTGCAAAGAGCCAAATCAAACCGGAGGTCCGCGCAGCGTGCAAGCGCCTCGAGTGGATTACTTGCCGTAATTACGCGGAAGCCGCAGGCCGTCATCAGACTCTGGATTACCGAATGCCGGTTCTGAGTGGTTCACAGTTGGCAAAAGAAATTAAGTCTTTAGCGCCGAATGTTCCGATTGTGTTGATTTCGGGCCACAGCGCTCTCGCCGCTTCGGAGCTCTTGTTTGTCGACGCTCACTTTGGGCGTGACACTGTTTTGGACGACCTCCTTGAAACCATGTGGAGCCTGGTACGATCCAAGCGAATGAGCGCAAGAGGTAGGCAAGAGACGAGACTCTGGTCGAATTCAACGTAAATACAAAGATGTTCTTCTTTCCCGCCGACGATTCAACGGTTGGGTTTGATTTTTCCGTTCGAATAAAAAGCAGCCTTGCAATAACGCCAAGAGCCGTCTGCGAGCTTGATGTACTTGTACAGCGTGAATTTGGACTGAGCATAAGAATCTCCAGGCTGGCTAATACTTAGTTCTGGAGATTTCTTAGGATTTGAATTTAGGAAGGCTCTACCCCACTGATTCTAAAAAAATGGCGAAGAGGGTGGGATTCGAAGCCGAGGCACTGAGAAATTCGCTATAAAGATGATAAAACCTAAATCTCTCATTGCCAAGGAGAATCCCTACCCAAAATCATTTTGCCATGAACAATGGAAAATCTGATGCCTAGGCAAGCAGGCGATTGCGTAGACAGGCGTAGAAAAATATCCTTTGGTTTTCTTATTGCAGCCCACCCCTTCTTTCCAGACGCCCATGCTAGCCTCGTCGCTCACACGTTCTAGGCAGTCTCGCAGCATCGTGAATTGGTACTCATAGATTCATTTCATGGTTATGAATGCAGTCGCTCCAAGTGTAGGTTTCTAGAAACTGCTCTTGCTTATCGGGCGGTAGCATGACCATTGAGGTGCTCACGTTTAGTTTCCGGGCAACGCTAGAGTGAAATCACCTCTGACGTGGAACTGCTCTTCGAATGGCTCAAGTCCGGAAAAATATCCATGCCAATCAAGGCTACCTTCAGGCTTGGGGAAATTCAGAAGGCCCACCGGGAATATGCCAGAAGTGCAGGCACGGGTTCCGTTGTGATCGAGCGAGATCGAAGCGTGTCAGCGAAGAAGTTATCTACCTCCTGGACAGACAAGAAGAATTCGATTCCCCCTTGCGCGAGACTTTCTATGAGCTGAAATATTCTCGCTTGGACTTTGCCCCAAAAATGTGCGGGATAACATCCAAGTCGAAGACAGAATCTCTCCCACTGCAGGCGTCTGACCTACTCGTCGGAGAAACGACCGAGAGCCTTCAGAACAGGCTGTATGACCCTGAGCGGTCTCCTCGTCAATCTTCTCTGGCCTCTTCTTGAAATGCGGAGGAAGCTTGTGGGAGCGTACCGCGAGGAGAATGCGATTCGGGAGATGGTGTCCAAGGCTCGGCTGTCTGGGTATTGATGAGGCAGACGTAGCGATTTCCTGTTGCGAGGTCTGCCCACTTATTGCCGCCTCGCTAGGTCGCTAAGTGATCCTTAGCAAAATCCACCACATGGTCGCCACGCCGGAACTGGATGGGTTGGTAGGGGCGGTGGGGATCGAAAACAACAGCGCTAGGAATTTCAAGAGCTTGCGATGAAATACGAAAGAACGCTAAGTCCTTGAAAAGGAACGATGAGGCATGCCAAGGAATTCTTATTGCTCCAAAGCTCCCTCGTAGTTTTCTCGGTTGAGATCCTCGCGGTGTGATTTTCTCGAATACTGCCCCGAGCTTACGTGGGCTTCGGGCCCAAATTTTGCGGCGCGGATGGCAAGCCCACATTGTGGGGCGGCTGGCCTCGTACAGATCCCTGTCACGCGACTGGTTACAAGATCTTCTCGGATTCAGCTTTCCTCAATTTGTCGCAACTCCCGGTTCACGTGATCGGTTTGCTCGCGATCGCGCTTCCTTCCATATCGGAATGCCATCCAGACGCCGAGCGTCATGAATCCAAGCGGTGGAACTAAAAGTACGATCACGCCTCTGCTGATGGCCCTTTGCCCATCCTTGGAAGTCGCCTTGGCCGTGCTGTAACACATGGAACAAGCCTGGCTGAATGCCGGCGTGGCCCATAGCAACAAGCAAGCGGCGAGAATGGCGGCGCGAAATCTCATTTCACTCCCAGCGAGAGGATGCGAAGCGCGTCCGGAAAAAAAATCATCATCAGTGCCAGGCAGGCAACCACTGAACACATCGTCAGCCACTTCATGTGCGACACTTCATACTTCATGTGCATGAAGTAGCCGATGATCAGCGCCGCCTTCACGAGCGACAAGCCCATCAAGATCGTCAGCATCCGCACCGGCTTCATATTTTGATAGGTCAGATAAACTTCGATGGCAGTCATCGCCAGCAGCGCCGCCCAAACCCAGAAAAACTGGGACTTTCCGTGATGCCGATGCTGTTCCGCGACGCGTTCCGCGATAGCCTGCTGAAAAGCTTCCATATTCCGCTCCTACAGAATCTTGGCAGACATCAAGTACACCAAAGGAAAAATAAACATCCACACTAGGTCCACGAAGTGCCAGTACAATCCAGCGACCTCAACGTCCGATGAATCGTAAACCTTCGGCTTCAACCACAAAACGATGGAGCAAACGATGGCGGCCAGCAGTAACACATGCGCTCCATAGTGGAAAGGACTAGACGAGGGCGTTCCCAACCAAGCGGCTAGCCAAAACACCAACAAAATGGGAATGAAATTGCGCCGCAGCGCGATCACGCCGAGGTAGATCACTCCCAGCGTCACGTGCAGCATGTGCATCCCGGTCAACCCAAAAAAGGTCGCAGGAAACTGCGGTACAGTTCGCACGACATTCGCGAACTCGCCCGCTGCCGCTGGCCCAGACAGCTTTGGAAACACCGGAAGCGTCAAGCCCTCCGCGATCAGCTTGCTCCACTCCCGACCATGCAGAATGACAAAGCCCATGCCGCAGGCCATAGTGGCCAGCAGCCACAGGCGCTGGGCTTTCGGGTCGCCTTGTACCGCCGCGCGCACGGCCAGCACCATGGTCAAAGAACTCGTCAGCAAGAACGCCGTCATTATGGTGGCGTTCACGATGCTCTCGGAATGGAATGGCGTCGGCCAGTTTGGCGTGGAGATTCGCCCGTAGCTGTACGCGTACAGTAAAGCCCCAAAAGTCAGCGAGTCCGAAAGCAGGAACAGCCACATCCCAATTTTCTTGGAATAGGTTCCAAACAACGACGGTTCGTAAATCGCTGGCATATCGTGCGGCAGAATCGCGTCAGCCATAGGTTTGGTTTCCTCCTTCCTGAGACGTTAGTGCACAAACTCCAGCAAGCACAGAATGTAAACCCACAAAAAAGCCATGAAATGCCAATACCAACCGGTTACATCCACCGCAATCGCTAGTGAATCGGCGGGCCGACGCAGGAGAGAAGCGGCGCCTGCGGTCAGCAGAGCCACCACACCACCGAACAGGTGGACACCATGCATGCCGGTCAATAGATAGACGAAAGAGCTGCTGGGGCTGCTGGCGACGTAGAAACCGCTCGCTGCCAGTTGGCGCCAAGCCATCCATTGTCCAGCCAAAAAGCTGAGACCTAGCACCACCGTCAACGCCAGCCAGGAGACTTCTTCTTTGGCGTGCATGGATACTCCGGGGACGGAAACGAGCTGCGCCAGTGCGGCTTTGCGAGCCGCCTGGCGCCGCGCGATTTCCATGGTCAAGCTGCTGATCAGCAATACGGCGGTGTTGATGAGCAACAACCTGGGCAATGGCACCGGAAACCAATCGTGGAACAGAACGTCAGTGCGCGGGTCAAGCGTCGGCAGACCCTGTCTGACGACATAAGCGCTGGAGAAAGAGATAAAGATCATCACGATTCCGGTCAAGCCGACGACTAGTCCCAAGCGGGCGCGCCGCAACCGCACATCGAAGAAGGACGAACCGAAGTCGTCGCCGTCGTGATGACGCGGCGGGATATGTCCATTTCCTCCCGTGGAAGTTCTGGGATCGTCAAGGGAAACAGTTGGCGTGTAACTGGCCATACGGGTCTAGTGTGCCGCCACTGTCGCGGGATCGTTCTGCATCACGTAATCGCGCGGCGCGCCCGGCACGCTGTATTCGTACGGCCCGTTGTAAACCACGGGCGTATGTCCGCCGAAATTGTCGTGCGGAGGGGGCGTCGCGGTGGTCCACTCGAGAGTGGTGGCTTCCCAAGGATTGTCGCTGGCCTTCTTGCCGTACTTCATGCTCCAGAACAGATTGAAAAGGAAAATGAATTGGCCAGCGATGGTTACGATTGCCGCGTAGGTGATGAATTTCTGCAACGGGATCAAGTCGCGAAGATAGGCGAGCTCGGTGAACTGCGAATAACGTCGCGTGGCTCCGGCCATGCCTAAATAGTGCATGGGCATGAAGATCGCGTAGGTACCAACAAAGGTGAACCAAAAGTGCCACCTGGCCAAGCTTTCGCTCATCATGCGTCCAAACATTTTCGGGAACCAGTAATAGGTAGCGGCAAAGATTCCAAAAATGGAGGCCACGCCCATAATCAAATGGAAATGGCCAGTAACGAAATATGTGTCATGCAGCGGAATGTCCAGCACCGGCTGTGCGAGGAAGGGACCACTGATTCCGCCCGAGACAAATAAAGACACAAATCCGATCGCAAACAACATCGGCGAATAAAAGCGAATCCGTCCGCCCCACAACGTCCCCAGCCAATTAAACGTTTTAATCGCGGAAGGCACTCCGATTGCCATCGTCATGATCGAAAACGCAAAAGCAGAATACGGGCTCATGCCGCTCATGAACATGTGATGGCCCCACACCATGAAGCCCAATAGACCGATCGACAGCATGGCGTACACCATAGCCTTGTATCCAAATATGGGCTTGCGAGAAAACACCGAGACCAACTGCGAGCACAAGCCCATCGCCGGCAGGATCGCGATGTACACTTCGGGATGACCAAAGAACCAAAACAGGTGCTGCCATAAAAGCGGCGAGCCGCCCTTATGCGCCGCGAGCTGCCCGTTCACCACCACGAGCGGCACAAAAAAGCTGGTGCCCGCATTTCGATCCAAGAGCAGCAAGATGCCCGCCGAAAAAAGTACGCCAAATGCCAGCAATCCCAGGATCGCCGTGATAAACCACGCCCAGCACGTCAGCGGCATGCGCATCATCGACATGCCCCTCGCACGCATATCCAGCGTCGTGGTGATGAAATTCAGCGCGCTCATCAACGCGCCAATGCAGAACAACGCGATGCTGATGACCCACAGGTCCGCGCCGGGACCCTCGCCCGGCCCAGCGGACTGCAGCGCACTCAGCGGCGGATACCCTGTCCAGCCGTGCAGCGGCGCGCCGCCCACGACAAAGAAGGCTGACAGCATCACGATGTATCCAAGAAACGTTACCCAGAACGAGAGCATATTCAGGACCGGGAAGGCCATGTCCGCTGCGCCGATTTGAATGGGCAAGAAGTAATTGCCAAAACCGCCCTGCGGCGCGGTGGTCAGCACGAAGAACACCATAATGGTGCCGTGCATGGTCAACAAGCTAAGGTAAGTTTCGGGCTTGATTTCGCCAACCAAAGGCAACGACACATTCGGCCAGATCAAGTGAATGCGCATCAGCAAGGAAAGAAACATGCCGACGAACACCGCCGTCAGTGCCAGAAAAAAATACTGAAGGCCGATGACTTTGTGATCGAGACTGAAGACCCACTTCCGAATGAAACCTTGAGGTGCCGCATGTGCGTGAAGTTCGTGGGCAGCTAATTCCCGGGTCGCCATTATTATTTCTCCGCCTCCCGCGCTGCCAGCCATTTGTCGAAGTCCTCCTGGCTGACGACTTTTAGCATTCCATGCATCTTGTAGTGACCCAGCCCGCACAGTTCCGCGCAGGCGATCTCATAATCTCCAGTGGAAATGGGAGTGAAATGCATGTGGATCGCCAGACCGGGAACGACGTCTTGTTTGAAGCGCATCGAGGGAACAAAAAAACTGTGGATGACGTCGTGAGCGCGCAAGATGACTTCCACTTCGCGATTGACCGGCGCGTACATCGTTCCGGTCACGACATCATCTTTGGAAGCAGGGTCGGTCGTGTCGAGACCGATCGCGCTCTCGCCGCCCGCCGATGGATCAATCGATTCCGGCTTCGTCGCACCAAATTTGCCATCGGGCCCGGCATAGCGGAAGTACCACGCGAACTGCATCCCGGTGACCTCGACCTGTAGGGCGCCAGGCTCCGCGGGACGAAAACGCTCAGACGCCCAGATCGAACTGCTCATCAGGTTCAGCCCGACAAACAGGATCAGCGTTAGCACGGTCCAAACAATTTCCAGCGTATTGTTTCCGTGAGAGTAGCGCGCCGGGGAACCTGCAGCGCGGTCACGATATTTCCACGCGAACAGTCCCAACAAGACCTGCGCGGCCACAAACACAATTCCCATTAGGATATATGTCGTAGTGAAGTGATGGTCAATGCCCGCAGCCGCAGCGGAGGCTCCGGTTGGCAACCACCATGTCTTCGCGATAAAGAAGTAGGCGCTGACGAAAGTGATCAGCCAAATGACAACGAGAAGAACGAGGCCCATGTAGCGCGACCTCCCGAGTAGGATTCTCGGCCAGCCCCACCATGGTAGCGCTTATAATCCCTGGAGTCACATCAGTGGGACTGCAAACGACGCGAGTCTACCACAGCTTACTCCACGCGCAAGCGCGTTTTTGTTTGCCTTTCGTATGTAGGACTCCGAACTCAAGCCAGCGGATATCAGAACAGCAATCACACAAGCATTGACGTGTTTTTACATTTTGAGTAACATCCGTCCGTTTCCTGGGGGGTCCCGAGTAATGGTAAGGACCTCGCGATGTTTCGGCGGAATTTCTTTCCAACTCGGCGGGCCCAATGCGCTCATGAGCGTCGAGCGGTTCCGCTGCATTTTGCCCTTCGCTGATTTTTTCTTTGCACAATTCCAACTCTGTTCCACTGCGAAATTTTTTGTCGATCAAAAGGGGGAAGGCGCGGCGGGCTTGGCCGCCTAGCTAATTTCCAGAACCATTTCCAGGAGGTATCGCATGGCGGGCCCGGAGACCGTGTCGGACAAACCGAAGCCGGATACGGCGAAGACATCGGCTAGTGCAGATGAAGCGGCCAAGTACGTGGGCACTCCCGCCGTGGGTACGTCAAAAGCTGCGGCCGCCGCCGGCGTGGCAACCGTTGGCCCGAAGGACGATCAAGTCAACAACCGGCGTCGGCGTTTAGTGTGGTGTGCGGTTACGGGTTTTCTGGGCGCCTGGTTTATCGCATTCCTCCGTTTTTTCCTGCCGCGCACGCTCTTCGAGCCTCCCACCGTCTTCAAAATTGGCTATCCCTCCGACTACGCGCTCGGCGTTGACACCAAGTGGCAGCAGAAATATCGCATCTGGGTCGACCGCACACCCGACCGCGTGTTCGTCATCTACGCGCGCTGCACACATCTCGGTTGCACGCCGGACTGGAAAGCCAGCGAAAACAAATTCAAGTGTCCGTGCCACGGCAGTGGCTATGACAGCGAAGGCGTCAACTTCGAGGGCCCTGCGCCGCGCCCGATGGATCGCGCGCACATCGCACTGGCTCCTGATGGCCAGATTGTTGTCGACACATCGCGCCTCTACCAGTGGCCCAAGGGACAACCAAGCCATTTCAGCGACTCCGGCTCCTTCTTACAGGTGTAAACGATGCCTGACGAAAAAAACTCAAACGGGAAGAACGGCAAATCGGTTGGCATCGTTGACCGCATCAAGGAAGATCTCAACTCGCTGAAGACTGATCTTCCCGTGAAAGCCAAAGAACAGGTCGAAGGTCTTAAGAATCCCACCAAAACACAGCTCTACACTTCCATCTTCCGCCACAAGCATGACGACACGCCGCGCAATCGCGCCCTCGGCGTCCTTTCCAACGTCTTTTTGCATCTGCACCCGGCTAAGATCAATCGCGACGCCGTGCGCTACAGCTACACCTGGGGTATGGGCGGCATCACTTTTTATTTGTTCCTCGTGCTCACCTTCACGGGTGTTCTGCTGATGTTCTATTACCATCCCAGCAAAGTGCAGGCCTTCCGCGACGTGCTTTACCTCGAGCACGATGTGCCTTTCGGCAAGTTGCTCCGCAACATGCACCGCTGGGCCGCCCACCTGATGGTCATCGCCGTGGAACTGCACATGTTTCGCGTGTTTCTCACTGGCTCGTACAAGAAACCGCGCGAGTTCAATTGGAACGTGGGCGTGATTCTTCTGGTGCTGACCCTGTTGCTTTCCTTTACCGGCTATCTGTTGCCGGACGACCAACTCGGCTTTTGGGCCGTGACCGTGGGGACCAACATGGCGCGCGCCACGCCTCTTCTCGGCCACGAAGGACCTTTCGGCGCGCAATTGGGCATGACTCCTTACAACGACGTTCGCTTTGGTCTGCTGGGCGGCTCGATCGTGGACGCCAACGCGTTACTCCGCTCCTATATTTGGCATTGCATCGGAATTCCTATCATCGCGTTGATCTTCATGATGGTGCATTTCTGGCGTGTGCGTAAGGACGGAGGAATTTCCGGTCCGAACTCAGTGATGCTCGAATCTGAAATCAAGGAACCAAGGAAATAGCCATGGATTGGCGCCAACTTTGGGAAATCATGTCCGCGCCCGATAATGTGCCGATCATTGCGCTGATCCCGCTGCTCGCCTTCTACATCTTCCTCGCCGGGCGGCAAGCGCACGCGAATGACCTGCTCATCGAGCAACTCGAAGGCGACGCGGCACTGGCCAAGACGCACCACCGCAAAGCGTGGCCCTTCAAGCCCGGCTGGCAAAAAGAGATTCATGTCTGGCCATTCCTTCTCCGTGTCGAATTCCTGGCCGCGATCATCGTCACCATCATTCTGATGGTGTGGTCCATCACGTTAAATGCGCCGCTTGAGGAGCCTGCGAATCCGAATCTCACGATGAATCCCGCGAAGGCACCGTGGTATTTCCTCGGCCTTCAGGAAATGCTGGTGTACTTCGACCCCTGGATTGCGGGCGTGGTCATGCCCACTCTCATTATTTTTGGCTTGATGGTGATCCCGTACATTGACACCAATCCGCTCGGCGCCGGCTATTACACCTGGAAGCAACGCAAGTTTGAGATCAGCACGTTCCTCTTCGGCTTCATCGTTCTCTGGGTATCGATGATCACCATCGGCACCTTCATCCGCGGTCCAGGCTGGCAATGGTTCTGGCCCGGGCAGACCTGGGATCACAACCGCCAAATCTATGAGGTGAACCGCGATTTGCCGGACATTTTCGGCATTACGTCCAACCTTGGCAAAGCCATCTTCGGAGCCGTGGTAGTCGGCGGCTTCTTCGCCATCGGCGGCTTCTTGATGCACGCGCTGTATCGCCGCTACAACGCCAAAAATTATCAGCGCAAGAGCTTGCTGCAATACTCCATCCTGATGGTCTTTTTTCTCACCATGATTGGCTTGCCCATCAAGATGCTCCTGCGCCTGATGTTCCACATTAAATATGTCTGGATTACGCCATGGTTCAACGTCTAGCAACTCTGTCATTTGTTGGGGCGCAGCAAGCTGCGCCCCAACTCGGCACGATTGTAGCCGCCGCTTTGCAGACAGCATTTGTAGCGCCCGCTTTCCGAAGCGGGCTCTTAGGTTCTCCGCGTTAGGAGGAACTGGTGCCCGATAAGCCCATTCCCGATGACGACCCGATCGTAAGCAAATCGCTGGCGCCGCACTACGTCATGGCGGTGGTCATCCTCATGGGCACGTTGTTCTGGGCGTTGTGGGATGAAGACTTTGGTCAGCGCCCTTGGAAAGCCTTCCAGCAGGAATGGAAGACTCGCTACTCCGCGTTCCTTAATACCGCGCGCTCGCAATCCAACGCTTCGCAGAAAGATGTCGAGAACGCAGCCGAATATCAAGCCGTCAAATTGTCCTACGAGCAAGCAAACAAGGGCGCCGCCCCGCGCATTAAGGAAATCAATGAGAAGTTGCGCGACGTCGGCGCCAAGATCCTCGCGGTCCAGAACGTCTTCACTGACCGCCGCGCCTATGTCAACGCCTCCACCTATGACATCGAAACGGAAACCAGCAACTCCGCAAAGCAGCGCAAACAAAGAAATCTCGATCAGTACAAACAGGAAGTCACGACCGTCGAGTATCCCGACGGCAGCAAACAAAAATACAATTTCCCCCAGCTGGAAGAAACCTATAACGAGCTAAGGAACGAGCGCACCGCCCTCAGTGCAGAGCTTGGCGAGCTCATCAAGCCGGTCAACGAGCAGAAAGAAAAGTTGGACGCCTATGTCTCTGAGCACATGGTCAACCTCACGCCCACGCAGCTCACCGGTTTGCAGGACAAGACCGAAGCCTGGGATCCCAAAATCGTGCAGATCAATGTGCCCGAAGCCAACATCGTCGACCGTTGCGAGTCGTGCCACATGGGCATTCGCGAGCCGCTCAAACTTACTGCTTTCGCCATGTCTCTCAAAGGCAAAAAGCCGGACGAATACGCTCGCGCGTTCACCAGTCATCCCGAGCCCGATCTCCTGAAGATCCACGATCCCGACAAATTTGGCTGCTCGCCCTGCCATCAGGGCAATGGCCGCGCCACCACGAGCGTCGAAAAGGCCCACGGCAATTACGAGCATTGGCTCTGGCCGCTGTTCCCAAAGGAAAACGTTGAGTCCGGCTGTCAGACTTGCCATGCCGCGGACATGAAACTCGTGAGTGGTTATACCGAGTGGCACGTCATCAACGATGGCAAGGACCTTTACCGTCAGCGTGGCTGCGTGGGATGTCACCGCTACGAAGGCTACGATAAAGAGCCTGAAGATCTTTTGTCCATCGCTCAGCAAATCAAGCTTATCGAACAGGAGAAGAAGGACAATCTGAAACAAGCCACCTACTTGATGAAGCAGGCCGACACTGCCCAGTCCAACGAGGAAGCCAACCGCCTCAATGATCGCGCGGTCGCGTTGAGAGTGGCCAACAGCAAACTTGATTTGCGCATCGTTCAGCTAGATCGCACCACGAAAAGCCTGCTGCAGGACATGAAGAAAGTCGGCCCTAATCTCAAAGATATTCGCCTCAAGCTCAACCAAAACTGGGTTCCGGTCTGGCTCAAGAAGCCTAGCGCCTTCCGTGCCACCACCAAGATGCCCGATTTCCGCCTCAACGATCAGCAGATCAAATCCATCTCCGCCTACCTATGGCAGTCGGCGCTCACTGATCCTTTGCCCAAACACAAACTCGGCGATGCCGCTCATGGCCGGGAACTGTTCGAAACGCGCGGTTGTCTCGGATGTCATTCGATCGGCGAAGGGGATCAGATGCAGGGCGCACACTTCGCGGCAAATCTTACCCGCGTAGGCGAGAAGGACAGTTACGACTATCTAGTCCGCTGGGTGCACAACGCCCGCGAGCGCACGCGTCCTTACTGCCCTTACGAGAAAAAGGACATCGGCCCTGAGGATTACAAGAAAAAGGGTCTGCCCTACGTATTCGATCTGGAGCACAGCAAATGCCCCAACGACGGTCATGAGTTGCAAGTCCAGAACATGACCGTCATGCCCAGCCTCCGCTTGTCTCCTCAGGATGCGGAAGACGTCGCTAGCTATCTCGTCACCTTGAAAAAGCAGGAACCTTCCTCATATTCGGATGCTTCCTTCATGGACGATCCCAAGGTCAAGGAAGAAGGCAAGAAGTGGATTCGCCACTTCGGATGCGCGGGCTGTCACGAAATTTCCGGGCTGGAAGACGAAGGCCGCATTGGCACTGAGCTGACCGCCGAAGGCAGCAAACCGATCGAGCGCCTCGATTTTGCTCTGCTCACCGAAACCGCACAGCGCGGCGGCAGCGAGCCCATCTCCGATCCCGCAGATCTCGTGCGCCTCCCGGAAGGTCCCGCCAAGCAGCCGTGGTACGACCACAAAGGCTTCTTCGAACATAAGCTCGCTGAGCCTAACATTTGGGATAAGGGCAAGATCAAGCCCGAAGAAGAAAAGTTGCGCATGCCCAATCTGCACCTTGGAAAGGATGAGATCCAGGCCCTCACCACTTTTCTAATGGGCAGTCAGGAAAACGCGCTACCCGTCACCTACCAATACAGGCCGCTCGACTATCGCCGCGATATTCAGGAAGGCTGGTGGTTGATACAGAAATACAATTGCATCGGCTGCCATCAGCTTACTCCAGGGCAGAAAACGGCGTTGATGTCTGTAAAGCGCTACCAGGATGCTCAAGAACAGTTGCCGCCGAAGCTTCTAACAGAAGGAGCGCGGGTCAATCCCGATTGGTTGTTGCGGTTTCTGACCAACCCAGCCCTAAGCGAGAACGATACCAATCGCAACGGCATTCGCTCCTATCTTCAGGTGCACATGCCCACCTTCTCTTTCTCCGAAAATGAATTGGGCAAGCTGGTGCGTTTCTTCCAGGCGCTCTCGCGCCAGCCGTTCCCCTATATTCCGGAGCAGCCGCCGCCGCTTACAGCCAAGGAAACCGAAATGGCACGCAGTCTTTTCAGCAGCCCGGCAGCGCCCTGCCTGAAGTGTCACGCCACCGGCGATCCGGCTCACGATCGCACCGCCACCGCGCCTAATTTCCTGCAAGCCAAGGGGCGTTTGAAGCCCGATTGGGTCGAGCGCTGGATCATTGACCCCCAGGCCATCAGCCCAGGCACATCCATGCCTTCCGGTCTTTTCAAACGGGAGAACCAGCGCTGGGTCTTCGCAGGCCCCACGCCGTCCACATTCCAGGGCTACGATAGGGATCAAACGAAACTGTTGGTGGATTACATTTTTCAGCTCACTCCGGAAGAGCAGCGGCGGGTGGGCGCGGCGGCGGGACGCGCGGGAGCGTCAAGCGGTAGCTCATCGCCGACCATGCAAACTGCGAGCGACTCCGGTCGCAGCGCTCCGTAACAGCTGCGGGATTTGTGAAGTCTCATTCTAAGAGAGGTGCAGTAACAACATGAAAACCAAAACATTCGTAGCAATCGCGACTTTGTCGGGTCTTCTTCTGTGGGTGGGGTGTGGCAAGAAGGAAACCACGGAGGAACAGCCCGCGGCTCCTGGCCCTGCAGCAGCCCCGGCCAGGCCGATTGATCCCGCGACCGCGGCCACGGTCAGCGGCACGGTAAAGTTTGAAGGCGTCGCGCCCAAGCCCGCCAAGATTGATATGAGCCAGGATCCGAACTGCCAGGGGGGAAACGTTGCCGAAAATGTTGTGGTAAGCGACGGTCATCTCCAGAACGTGTTCATCTACATAAAAGATGGACTCGGCAACCGGACTTTCGACGCTCCTAAAGACACCGTTACCCTATCTCAGAGCGGCTGCAGATATCATCCCCACGTTCTGGGCGTGATGGCCGGTCAGACCATCAAGATTGTCAACGACGATCCCACAACGCACAACATTCATCCCACTCCCAAGGACAACCGTGAATGGAATGAGTCCCAGGCCCCGAAAGCCGCGGCCCTGGAAAAGAGCTTCGCCCGTGAAGAAGTCATGCTGCCGGTGAAATGTAACCAGCACCCGTGGATGAGAATGTTCGTCAGCGTCGTGAAAAACCCTTTCTACGCGGTCACTGGGCCAGACGGCAAGTTCGAAATTAAGGGCCTGCCCCCGGGCGATTACACCCTGGCCTTCGTGCACGAAAAGCTGGGGGAGCAAGATCAAAAGTTGACCCTTGCTGCAAAGGATGCCAAGACCGTCGACGCAACCTTCAAACCTTGAACGGAAAAAGTAGCAAGTGGCATTCTTCAACTGCAAGGCGTGACAGCCGATGCGGTTGAGATCACGGGGTCGCGACAAAACCCGTTGCGGCAATCCGAACTCGAGGAGGTGCTATGTCTACCGTGTTGCTGCTGCTTTCCATAGTTCTCGGCATCGTCCCTCTCGCGGGAATTGCATGGATCCTGCTCGTCGGATCGATCACCACAGTCGACGGTATGTTCATGAGCCTTATCCTGTTGACACTTTCAGGCACCTTGTTCCTGAACGCCTTCTGGGAACTCCGCGATCACGGCTTCCTTACCTTCCGGAAAAAGAACTAGCCGACCACCTGCCCGCGCAGACGTTGAGAAACCCCTTCACGCCGAGTACAATCCACGTGCTGCTTGTTGGTCCCGGCAGACCGAGTGGTAGAAAAAAGTTTCGCCGGTCGCCTCCACTCGTTTGAAACGCCTTCGGCCGGTGTCCGGGAAAAGGAGATCGTGAATGGCTTACGTAATTGCCGAGCCATGCATCGGCACGAAAGACTCCGCCTGCGTCGATGTCTGCCCCGTCGATTGCATCCATCCACGCAAGGATGAATCGGATTTCGAAAAAGAAACGCAGCTTTATATCCATCCCGTGGAATGTATCGACTGTGGGGCATGCGTTCCTGTGTGCCCGGTGACGGCGATCTTTGCGCTGGAAGACCTGCCGGAGAAGTGGCAGAACTTTACTCGCATTAATGCCGGCTGGTACGACAAGAAATAACTCATCATAACTGGTGTGGTCTCAGAATTTGGGGCTAACGTCCACGAGCAAAACATGTCCACTTCACCCTCCTACACTGATCCATCTGACGCACCAGAAAACATTAGATGGAGTCCCTCGCCACCTTCCGCACCCACGCGCCCCCGTATGTCCACCCGCAATCGACTGCTCTTCTTCCTGACCGCTTGGCTGATCGTACTAATGCCGTTCTTGTTCTGGTGGAGCACGTGGTTCGGACGTCAACTCTCTGATAGGCAGATTAGCGAATATCTAAACGACGACAAGCACCCACGCCACATCCAGCACGCGCTCGTGCAAATGGCTGAGCGCATGGGGCGGCACGATGCGAGCGCGGCGCGCTGGTATCCAGAAATGATGCGGCTAGCCTCACATCCAGTGGAAGAAGTGCGCAATACCGATGCCTGGGTCATGGGACAAGACACCTCGGCCACCGGTTTCCACGAGACTCTATTGAAGATGCTAGAGGACTCTTCCGCAACGGTGCGAGGGAACGCAGCGCTATCTCTGGTCCACTTTGGCGATGCGTCAGGCCGCCCGCAGATCGTGGCTCTGCTGCTGCCTAACAGAATCACGGCGCCGATTGCCGGGCGCGTCATCGATGCTGACAAACCAGGGATCACCGTCCATCAGGGTGGATTGATCGCCAAGCTCCAAGCCGGGCAGGAGACAACGGAAGTGCGCTCGCCTATCAGTGGGCGCATTCGGACACTCTCGGTGACGACGGGCGCCAATGTGGCGGCAGGAGCCGAAATGGCTACCGTGGAACCTGGAACCGAACAAGTTTGGGAAGCGCTGCGTGCCCTTTATCTCATCGGTCAAGTGGACGACCTGCCCGCAATCCGCACGTGTCAACGCGATCTTCCCGAGATTCCCGATCGCGTGCGCCAGCAAGCACTGCTGACCGAGACAGCTATACACGCGAGAGCGGCACACTAACTGTAACTAGCCACTTTCACAAGAGTGACCTGGCGGTACACCTAAGAAACGAAAAGGTGCGCCTCCGCGTGTCATTTCGCTGAAGGCCGGTAGCAAAACCTAAAACTTCAAAACATCATCGCCCCAACTACCTTTTCAACCTCGGCGATATCCACCATGACGATAGCGTCCCAGGGACAGCCATCCAGAAAACACCCATCCGGACCCTTGCTCACACACTTCTTGCACCCGATGCAGAGAATGGGGTCCACGTCGATGCGGCCGAACGGCGGATTAGTCTCATCCGGCACCCAGAACATGCAGTCCTCCACCGGGCAGTACTCCACGCAGGCCGGCGATCCCGCGCAGCCCGTGCAGCACTCCGTGATGACAGCGAGTTCCTTGGGTTTCTTCTTGCGTGGTGTGGTCAGCCCCTTGGAGCGGGGCTCGTGCTTTAGCTCGTCCGGTACCATTCCGGCGGACTTCACAATTTCACGCTCGTTGCCACGCCCGGAATTATACGCTGGATTTAGCGATTTTAGACCACTGCTCTAGTATTTCTCTGGTTAATCCTTTTTCGGATGACCGATAAAACAGAGTCAGCAGCGGCAGGGCGGGCCGATGGCGCGATACAGACTCTAAAACTCCGACCCTCACAATCGCAAACTAACGGTGGCCGTCGCTGCCGGAGAGTTCGCGGACGATGTTGCCGACGAAATTTTTGGCGTCCCCGAAGAGCATCAGCGTGCGGTCGAGATAGTAGAGCGGGTTATCAATACCGGCGAAACCGGCGGCCATGCTGCGCTTGATGACCATTACGGTGCGCGCCTTGTCCACATCGAGAATAGGCATGCCGTAGATGGGGCTGCCCGCATCCGTGCGAGCGGCGGGATTGGTGACGTCGTTGGCACCGATCACGAGAGCCACATCGGTTTGCGGAAGGTCACCGTTGATAAGGTCCATCTCCAGGAGCTTGTCGTAAGGAATGTCGGCTTCGGCCAGCAGCACATTCATGTGACCGGGCATGCGGCCGGCGACGGGATGAATGCCGAAGGTGACGTCCACGCCGCGTTTGGTCAAGGAATCGTAGAGTTCGCGCACTTTGTGCTGAGCCTGCGCGACGGCCATGCCGTAGCCGGGAACGATAACCACTTTGCTGGCAGAGGCGAGAATTCCGGCAGCTTCTTCTGGCGTCGCGCTTTTTACCGGACGCGCTTCTTGCTCAGCCGCCGCACTGGTCTGAATTTGTCCAAAGCCGCCGAACAGAACGTTCGTGAACGAGCGATTCATGGCCTTGGACATGATGACCGAGAGGATAAAGCCGGAAGAGCCGTCGAGGGCGCCCGCAATGATCAACAGCTTGCTGCTCAGCACGAATCCCATGGCCGCGGCGGAAAGTCCGGCGTAGGAATTTAACAGCGAAATGACCGTGGGCATGTCCGCGCCACCGATGGGAATGATCAGCATCACGCCAAATACCAGCGGAATAATAATCAGCACTGGAAACAGCCGCATCTGTTCGGGATGCACGACCAGAACGCCCGCAACGATCACCGCCGCACTCAGAAGTCCCAGGTTGACGAAGTTTTGTCCCTTATAGGTGATGGGCCGCTGCGGCAGGATTTCCTGCAGCTTGCCAGCAGCCATCAAGCTGCCCGTGAAGGTCAGCGAGCCAAGAATCACTTCCATGGCGAGCACAGCCATCATGAAGGGCGGAATATCGGGCGCGCGGAGATAAAACTCCGACGTGCCCACCAGAGTGACGCACAGCGCGCCGAAGGCGTGGCTCAGCGCGGTCCGTTGCGGTACCGCGGTCATCTGCACGTTGCCGAGCGGCACGCCGATGATGGTGCCGAGCACCAGCGCGATGGCAATCCACTTGTAGTCCACGATGCCGTGGTGGAACAACGTTCCAACAACCGCCAGCAGCATGCCCAACTCGCCGGCAAACACGCCGCGCCGAGCGGTGGCCGGGGAGCTCAACCACTTCAGCGAAAGAACGAACAGCGCCGTGGCGGTGAGATAAGTAATTTCGATGAGGGTGTCGGTGCCGATAAAGTTGGTCATGCTTTTTTCGGTCCGCTGGATTTGAACATTCTGAGCATGCGATCGGTGATGATGAATCCGCCTACCACGTTGCTGGTGGCCGCGACAATGGCGATAGTGCCGAGAATCACTGCAAGGTTGCTCTTGTGCTCGCCTACCAGAATGATCGCGCCCACCACGGCGATAGCGTCCAGCGCGTTGGTCAGCGACATTAGCGGCGTGTGCAGCAATGGAGAGACGCGGCGGATCACTTCGAATCCGATAAACGCCGCTAGCATGAAAACGTACAGGCCGGTAAGCAGGTCCAGCTTCATGTTTATGCACCCTCCTTGATTGCTAAGGCCGGCAGAGAGAAAAATTCGCGGAGCCTGGCGTTCACCACTTGACCGCCGTACGTGAGCAGCGTATCGCGGATGATCTCATCTTTAGTATCGAGTTGCAGTTTTCCATCTTTCACCAAATGGAGAAGAAACGCCGTAAGGTTGCGGGCGTACATCTGGCTCGCGTGGTACGGCACTGTGCTGGCGAGGTTGAACCAGCCGATGAGGGTGACGCCGTGCTCGACGATTTTTTCGCCCGCGCGCGTGAGTTCGCAATTGCCGCCGCGCTCGGCGGCAAGATCGACGAGCACCGAACCTGGCGCCATGCCCGCGACCATTTCCTTGGTCACCAAGACTGGAGATTTTTTGCCGGGGATTACGGCGGCGGTAATCACCACGTCACTTTCCGCGATGACTTTTCCGAGGAGTTCGCGTTGCCGGCGGTAAAAGTCTTCGCCCTGCGCCGTTGCGTAGCCGCGGGCATCCTGCGCGTCTTTGGCTTCGATGGGCAGCTCGACGAAACGCGCGCCAAGGCTATGCACTTGCTCTTTCACGGCAGGCCGCAAATCGTATGCGGACACCACGGCGCCGAGCCGGCGCGCCGTAGCAATGGCTTGCAGTCCGGCGACGCCGCAGCCAAGGATCAGCACGCGCGCCGGCGTAATTGTTCCCGCTGCGGTGGTCAGCATGGAGAAAAACCTCGGCAACGCATCGGCGGCAATCAGCACTGCTTTGTATCCGGATATGGTGGCCATCGAGGAAAGCGCGTCCATGCTCTGCGCCCGAGTAGTGCGCGGCATCAATTCCACCGAGAACGAGGTGACACCTTTGCCAGCGATGGTCTGGATGGTTTCCGCCGAGCCGAGCGGCCGCAGGAATCCGACGAGCACTTGATCACGCTTGAAAAGTGGAACATCGGCCTCGCCGGTGCGGTCGTTCGAGCCGTAGCAGAGCACCTGAACGATGATATCGGCGGCGCGGAAAACCTCGGCACGCTGCGGAAGAATTTTCGCGCCTTTGGCAGCGAAGTCGGCGTCGAGGTATCCGGCTTCGACACCCGCTCCCGTTTCCACCACGACTTCGAGGCCTGCTTTCGCCAGGTTAGGGATCACCGCGGGCACCAGCGAAACGCGCCGCTCTCCCGGAAAGCTCTCTCGCGGAACTCCGACGATCATGAACCTTCCTCCAATACTGCGGATCTGAACCTGATGTCCGATTTGGATTTCTGGTCGGGCGGCATTCTACACCGATTGTTCAAAGCGCGCCTGGTCAACAAAATCACGAGGTGAATTTAAGCCACCCTACTCGGCTGCTGCGTCTTTCCCGGGCATGAAGTAAACCTCCTCGAACATGGAGCCCCTGCATAATGTCCAGCCTTAAACTGGAATGGCCCTCCGGGTCCACACGAATCAGCCACGAGTCTTCCGAAAAATCCGGTCGCTCAATGATCGCTGCCGTATAGTGTTTGTCGGTCGCAGGAATCATCCTTGTCCTCCTCTGCCGATGGTTTCATCTCATCCCCATTCTCCGAACCCCCTTCCTACCAGATTTGTACATCCGGTGACCGAGCCGAGTTATTAGTCCAGTTGAAGTGAGAGAGTTTTTATATCATAGTCGTGGACTGTGAAGACGAATTTGCTCCCGAGCGCGTTGTGCCACCTTTTCGTGTTGTAGTCCACCCGCCACTTTTCGATCACCACCTGAGCCTCCTTAAATGAGTAAAAGATCTCTCCATTCAATTACTCGTCCCGCAACTTTCCGTTAAAGCTCTCACAGTAACTTTCTCCCACGGACTTCCTGGCTCGATATACAACGTCCCCCCCACCCACGTTCGCGAGCCACTGCCTCAACTCCTTCGCCACAAACTCGGGCCGTTAACTGAACGAATGTTTTCTGCGATTCCCCGGAACAGCATTACATCTGCAAGAGCTTCAATCAGTTCATACCCGCCGAGCCTTCTTGCTACACGGATGGCCAGATTCTAAGATTCTACCGCGTGAATTCATCGATCATCGTCAACATCCGCGCGTTCTTCCGTCATGCGTCATACATGCTTTGCCCGTGGGATATTCTGCCCGGTTCAACTTTGCCATTTTGAGGGCGCGCTTGGCTCTTGCTTCACTCTATCCTTGTCTTTGGCACCTGCCTGCTGTACCGAGCGTATCGACTTTTCCCGTTGGTCGATCCAATTACGCGCTTCTTCGTCTGACACTAAGGAGAGACAAAAGGAGAAAGAGGCCACAACAATCCGTTTAGCTGTGTTCGCAGGACTCGGCGTCAGAAAACGACCTACTCCTGGGGCTTGTTCCGATTGGTTAGATATAATACGACGCCAAAAATCAAGGATAGCGCACCAACGATGCAAGGCAGAGGAGTCGTCACAGCTGGGACCGCGCCGGGCCTGTGTGGATTCTCCACTGACAACAGAATCGGAAACCAAATTACCGCCTGAACGAACATTAACAAGACGCCCAGCGCGATAAACGCCCATCCATGAAATTTTCCGAATTGCATCTTGTCTACTCCTCACCCTAGTGATTTGACCAATATACGAGGGGTGCAGCAGCAGGAATGAAACCGGCTTGGCTTCTGGTCCTGTCTCAACCGCTTCTAACAACTCCAACTTGGCTCGATAATGTTTTCCCCGCTTTTCATTGCAGGCAAAACCTAATTGAATCGGAATTTCCGATTTCAATTCCATTTCTGCGCAAAACCATACGCCCGCCGCTATCTCGCGTCAACCTCAAATCGCTGATGCCGCGGTCGCGGGATAAGCGCGGCTCCTTTTGGCGGTTTCTGCTGACGCTCTGGCATGCTACCTAGCTCGATGCTGGTACTCCCACGGGATGATGATTCCTCAACGGTCAGTTCGCATCTCTCCTGGTTCGCTATCCGATCGGCAGAGGCAGCACCGCGACACTTCGCAATGGTGCCAAAACACTACCGCGTGAGAACCTTTCGGCCAGCAGCAGCTAGTAATAGCGCGCGCATGCTTCACCAGCCGTCTGCCGCGCCGGCACCCGGCATTTGCTGTAATGCCGCAGTCGCGAAGGGTCGAAGTCTAGGCCCAGACAGAAAAGGCCATTGCGGTTCCAATCATTGTCGCGCTACCGGAGAATGTGTGGAATCACCTGTCCGAGAAGCGCGCTCGTGCAAGTGGAACGGTGATGGAATCTGCCTGCAAGCACGTGTTCAGCTGTCGGTACACTGCTGTCATCATCATGGCTGACAGCGGAACTGTGATGAATAAGCCGATCCCAAGCAAGCTTGCACCAAGCGCGTTGAGGACGAGAAGAGGAGCAATGATCCACAACGGGTAGGTCTTTGTGCCCGTAC
>Ga0193728_1000087_pt1 | contig 38501 bp, 32 predicted proteins | sample U1c1metaG_FD_143037 | JGI IMG/M metagenome (GOLD analysis project Ga0193728, IMG submission 143037) | Soil microbial communities from a riparian zone of the East river system, Colorado, United States - U1c1 | ecosystem: Environmental > Terrestrial > Soil > Riparian zone | place: USA: East River... | reverse complement strand
CCAGGACTGCACCAGACCCAAAGCCGGCTGCTGCGTCAGCCGTATGGCTTCCCAGAGCCATAAATTCGACTGACCATTTTGCGAAGCCGCCAAGGCGCCGGGCAGATACCATAAATACAGCCGCACCAGAAGCAACTCGACGACCAGGCCGACACCGAGAGCCGCAAGCAAGGTTCGCCAGTGAATTTTCGCCACCACATTCATTCCGTTCTTCATAATCAGGTACCGCCCCGGGGAACAACATCGCGACTTCATGAAGATTGAACCGGTACGCACTACAAAAAGTAGGACACTACCAGATTCCGACTGACTAGCGCGTCTTCCACATCTGTGCTGTACTGTTATTTAGCCGCTTTCAAGGTTCGCCATATCATTCGTGGCCACTCAATCCCCAGAAGGCACCACTCAACCAGTTCCCGTCAACATAGCTTGGCGCACCATTCCGCCCGTAAGCCGCTATTACGCCGTCACACCAACTAGTCCTTCGCGCAAAAGTCTGGCACTGGCAGGACTCCTGTTCCTGTTGACCTTGTGCACCTGCCTCGTAGCAGGCGCGCAATTCGCGGTGGCCTTCGCGCACAACGAGTCCGTCTCCGTAGACGAGTTCGTGCGAGATTTTAAACTCCTCTATCAACATCCGGCGGCACTGCTCAGCGGATTACCGTTCGCTGTAACACTCCTCACCATCCTGCTAGCTCACGAACTTGGTCATTTTTTCGCGTGTCGCCACCATCACATTCGAACCAGCTATCCGTTCTTTGTCCCCGCTCCCACGCTCATCGGAACTTTTGGCGCATTTATTTTGCTGCGCTCACCTATCCGCAATACTCGCGCACTTTTTGATGTTGGAGCTTCCGGGCCTTTCGTAGGATTTTTATTTGCGGTTCCGGCATTAGTCTACGGGGTGATGAACGCAAGAATCGTTCCAGGTCTGGCCGACCCAGCCAATTCCGATGTAGTGTTTGGCGTCCCGTTAATCCTCCAAATCCTTGCAAGAATTTTTCACCCCAACATTTCAGTAGATTTTCTGTTGTTACATCCAGTGGGACGTGCCGCGTGGGTCGGGCTCTTCGCAACCTCACTGAATCTGCTGCCTGCCGGGCAACTCGACGGCGGCCACATTCTTCGTTCCCTCAGTGCTCGCACACATCGTCTGGTCTCTACATTTCTACCCGCGCTGCTGCTCTTCCTCGGCTTCTTTCGCCATTGGACCGGCTGGTACATCTGGGCTGGCCTGCTATTCGGCCTCCGCTTTCTCCGCGCCGCCCCCATATATGACGACACTCCGCTTGACCCCGATCGCCGCTTTGCGGCTGTTCTCGCGCTGCTAATATTCCTGCTCTGTTTCATGCCCGCCCCCATCATCAACCTTTAAAAATTTAAAGCGTTGACCGCCACGTTTAGCCTTTCAACAAAACTGGCCGGTGGTTGGTAATTACACGGTCGTGTTTGCCTGTAGGAGATTTTGCGGACGTGCCGGCAAACAACTCGGTTATCATGCTTGCTCGCTTCTATTACCAGGGGACAAATTCCCTCAACGATGCCGCCGCTCATTCGCACACTGCGCCTCACTGATCTTTTATTTCTCTTCATCGGCTCGGTAATCGGCTCGGGAATTTTTCTCACTCCCAGCCTGATCCTCCAGCAACTCGACGGCTCCGTAGGATTGTCCCTGCTGGTCTGGTTCGTTGGCGGCATCCTTTCGCTCCTCGGCGCACTCACGTACGCCGAACTCGCCGCCTCCAACCCTGAAGCTGGCGGATTGTACTGCTACATCCGTGATGGTTTCGGCCGCATCCCCGCGTTTCTTTATGGCTGGAGTCTTTTTCTGATAATCGCCAGCGGCACCATCGCCGCGCTGGCACGCGCTTTCACCCGCTACCTCGCCGAAATTATCCCACTCTCCACAATCGCCAGTAACGTCGTAGCTGTGGCCATGATCGCGGTGGTCACCGCGGTAAATATCTGGGGCACTCGCAAAAGTTCCGACCTGCAAAACTGGACCACAGTCATAAAAGTCGCCATGGTAGCCATTCTCAGCGCTGTGCTGCTTTCCATGGGTCACCATGCCGCCGACCTGCCGCATGCCCTCGGCACTTCGCAACACGGATTTTCGCTTCTATCCAATTTCGGTCTCGCGATGATTGCAGTGCTGTGGGCCTATGAAGGATGGCAATTCGGCACCTACAGCGCCGGAGAAGTATTGAAGCCCCAGCAAGCTTTTCCGAAAGCATTTCTCTTGGGCTCTTTATTTTTGATGGCACTTTACCTGACAGCGGTAATTGCCTATCTGGTCGCACTCGGTCCCGCGGCAGCCACCGTGAGCGATGCCATCGCAGCCAACGCCATGAGCCTCGTGGTGGGACCGTGGGCGGGAAAAATCGTAGCCATCGCCATCCTCGTCTCCACCTTTAGCGCCACCAATAGCGTGATCCTTACCGCGCCGCGCGTTTTTTACGCCATGGCCAATGACAATCTCTTCTTCAAAAAACTTGCGGAGGTGCATCCGCGCTTTCAAACTCCGGCTTGGGCAATTATTGCGCTCGGTGTGTGGTCTGCCATTTTGTCCTGCGCGGGAAAATTCGCGGAGCTGGCTTCTGGCGCGATTTTTATCGGATGGGTCTTCTACGGGCTTGGGGCGGCGGCAATCTTCCCCATTCGTCGCGCTTCAAAAAGCCTGCCAATTCCCTACCGCGTACCCGGTTATCCATGGACACCGCTAATCTTCGTAATTGTCGCCGCCGCCATAGTTGGCAACGCCATTTTCCTGGCCTTCGTCGATCCCCACCAGTTTCGTTATTTAGCTGTAGCTATCGTGATTTTCTTGCTCGGGCTCCCTGCTTATTATTTCTGGCGCAGAAAACAAACTCCAGCCTAGCTCCGTTGTCACATCAGGCTCAAAGGGTCCATATCCACAATCATGGCCGTATCCGGAATTTCGTTGGCCTCACAATGATCGAGCGCTCCGGCCAGTAGTTTGGTAAGCAACGAGCGCTTTGGCGATTTCAGCAAAAATTGAAACCGGTATTCTTTTTTAAGTCTCGCCAAAGGGGCCGTGGCAGGGCCCAGAATCCGCACACCTTGGCCATTGTGTGGTGAAAAATATTCCGAGAGCTGCCGTGACCAGCGAATCGCTTTCTCCAGATTGGTATCGCGCACAATTACGTTGGCCAGCGAAGTAAAGGGCGGATATCCCAAGGTTCTGCGAAAATTCGTTTCACGCTCAAAAAATGCCAAGTAATCCTGTTTTACCGCATCCTGAATGGCGTAATGCTCTGGATAATATGTTTGAATCAGCACCCGTCCGTGAAGTTCCCCCCGCCCGGCACGCCCGGCGACCTGCGTCAACAATTGAAAGGTGCGCTCCGCCGCGCGAAAATCCGGCATGCTCAGTAACCCATCCGCAGAAATCACGCCCACCAGCGTCACACGCTGAAAATCATGCCCCTTCGCCAGCATCTGCGTACCGACCAAAATATCCAGCGCTCCGCCTGCAAACGCTCCTAACGTTTCCTGATATTGGCGCTTGGTGCGCGTGGTGTCGCGATCCAGCCGCGCAATACGCGCAGTGAGAAATTCCTTACGCAGCCGCTCTTCCAGATGCTCCGAACCCTCCCCAAAAAAATAAACATATTTCGAGTCGCACTTCGGACAATTCTTTGGCGTCTGCGCCACGAACCCGCAGTAGTGGCATTCCAGACGATTTCTATTCTTGTGATACGTCATGGAAATGCTGCAATTCGCGCACTGCACCGAAGCTCCGCAGCTGCGACACAGCACCGACCACGAATATCCGCGCCGGTTAATCAGCACTAACGCCTGCGTGCCGTTCGCCAGGCATTCCTGAATGCCGGCACGCAACGGCGTGGAAATCGAGCTAGCTTGATGCGTTTGCTGAAACTCTTCGCGCAAATCGACGACTTCCACTTTCGCCAGCGCGCGATTTTCAACACGCGAACCCAGCGTCAACAGCTCGTACTTCCCGGTCGTGGCGTGATGATAGCTTTCCAGGGAAGGCGTGGCCGATCCCAGCAGCGCCACCGTGTTTTCCATTTTTGCCCGGACGATGGCCACATCGCGGCCGTGATATCGCGGCGTCTCTTCCTGCTTGTAACTGTTCTCCTGCTCCTCATCTACGATGATCAGCCCGAGGCACTCCAGCGGCGCAAATACCGCCGAGCGCGTCCCCACAACCACCCGCGCTTCGCCGTTTCGTACCCGCCACCATTCCCGCGCGCGCTCCACATCCGTAAGCGCGGAGTGCAGCACCGCCACTCCTTCGAATCGCGCGCCAAACCAGGCACGGCATTGCCGCCCCATCCACAACGTCAACGCGATCTCCGGCACGAGCACCAGCGCCGTTTTTTGCCGCGCCAGCGTTTCTTGTATCGCGCGCAAATACACTTCGGTCTTCCCGCTGCCGGTCACCCCGTACAACAACTGCACGCCAAATTCGCCCAGTTCGAATCGCGCCCGGACTCGCTTCAGCGCCATGTCCTGATCAGGATTTAGTTCGTGCGCTGGCGGCGCATACCCCACATCAAAAGGATCCTCGGCCGGATCAATCGGCTCCTCCCAGCTATACAGCAAGCCGCAGGCAAGCATGCGTTCGACTGCGCCACGCGGAAGATCAGTCAATTTCAATACTTGCGGCAGTGGCAGCGGCCCACGTTCGGCTTCCAGCAATTCTCGTACTCGACGGATTTGTTGCTGAAATTTCTCAAGCGCTTTTCCTTGCAATGGCCGGACTCGCTTTTCTTGCGACTGAGGCGTGATTTCCTCCTTTTCTGTATCTTCAGTTCGCCATGCAAGAATTGTCTGCATCCTCTGCTTTCTCGCAAGCAGGCTCTGCCGAATCTCCACAAGGCCGCGCCTCGCAAGCCGCTGCAATAGCGCGGTATTCAATCCAGATTTCTCGAGTGTGCTCGCGAGCAAAGCCCCATTCTTCGCGATCAATTTCAAAAGCAGCGCGATTTCCTCCGCGGCAAATTCCTCGCTAAGCGCGCTCGATGTCGAATCAACAAGCTGCCGCCCGGCCGCCGTAATCCTAATTTGCTGCTGTGTGCGCAATTCCATTACCGGAGGCAACATGGCACGAAAAACTTCTCCGACCGGGGCCAGGTAATATCCGGCGATCCAATGCCCCAGTTCAATCAGTGCCGGAGTCAAAGCTGGGATCACCTCCAGCACCTTGTTGATCTCCCGAATTTTTACTTTCTCCGGTGCGCGCTCCGGCAGATCAACCACGACCCCGACCACGGATTTTTGTCGAAAAGGTACGAGTACGCGTACCCCGGGCTGCACGGCAGCACGCAGTTGTTCAGGCACCGCGTAGGTAAACGTCGTTCGCAGCGGCACAGCCAGCGCCACATTGCAAAATGTTCTGTTCATATCTCGGCGTGTAGTTTAACAGGCGGTGAGATTTGGAAAGCGGAGCGCGCCCTACAGACTGATCAAAAAAATCCCCACAAAAATGGTGACAATCCCGGCCCACTGCCACTTCGCAACATGTTCTTTCAAAAAGATCGCCGCCAGCCCCACTGTCACCGCGCCATAAAGCGATCCCAGCACGCTCACAATAGCCACTTGTTCCATTTGCATTCCACGATTACTTAACACGAACGCACTGGTATCCAGCAAGCCCATGGCCCACACATACCACCGAACATTTTCGCGAGGCAGCCTAATCGACTGCTTCATCGCCAGCAAAATCACCGCAGTCAGAAACACACACGTCACACGAATCATCCACACCGCCTGCGGCGCTCCCACCCGCGGCACAACGCGATTCCCCAGCAACCAGAACAGCACCCCAAATCCACACGCGGAACAAAGTGCCCACACCACTCCCTTTCCCTTCCGCGCATTTCCCTCCACGTCATCCTTGTGTGGCTCTTGCTCACCACGCGCCACCAGCACTACCCCAAGCATGGTGCAAATTATCCCTGCTCCTCGCGCGGCACGCAGGTGCTCGCCCATGAGCAGTGACAAAATCACCGTCAACGCTGGATAGCTCGCGGAAAGCGGCGCCACCACCGAAAGTTTCCCAACCTCAAACGACCGGTAAAGCGTTAGCGTCGAAACCGCATTAATGCAGCCAGCCAATACTCCCCAGGCCCATGGCTGCCAGCCGGAACCGTCATGCAAATGCCCCCAACCGCCCAGCCACGGCAAACAAATACTCAGCAGCAGCAGCCCAGTTGCTTGCATGTAAAACATGGTACGCAGTGTGCCGATACGGTGGGTCGCAAATCGCGCAAGAAAATCCGAGCCGCCCCAGGTTACGGCGGTGAGCAGGCCCAGCAGAATTCCCATGTGGTTAGTTTCTCATCGCCGCGCACGTAGCAGGATACCGGACTGGATGTTTGTGAGAGCTTCTATCAACGATCAAGCTTGCGTCTGGGCAGACTTTTTCTTCACTTCAAGTCCCAATTCGGCCATCACTTTCTGCAAATCCTTCCACACTTCGCCTTTCGCCGCAGGATTACGCAACAGATAAGCGGGATGATACGTGGCCATTAACTTTCTTCCGCGAAACTCCAGCCATTGCCCGCGAAACTGCGATATCCCCCGCGTGGTCTCGAGTATGGTTTGCGCCGCAATGCTGCCGAGACACACGATCACTTTGGGAGCAACCAAATCAATTTGCCGAAACAGAAATGGCGAGCACGCCGCCACTTCATCTTTTTCCGGCGCCCGATTCTCCGGCGGCCGGCACTTCACCACGTTGCAAATGTACACATCACTGCGCCGTAGTCCCATGGCTTCGATCATCTGCGTAAGCAGTTTCCCAGCGCGCCCCACGAACGGCAGCCCCTGCAGATCTTCATCGCGTCCGGGCCCTTCCCCTATGAAAAGCAATTTCGCGTGGGGATGCCCATCGCCAAAAACAATCTTAGTGCGCCCCTTATGCAGCTTGCAGCGAATGCAGTCGCCAATGTCCTCGCGAATGGTCTGAAGCGTGCCTTCGCCGATTTTGGGTATCGCGGTTATCAGCGGCTGCGGTGCGGCTTGATCATTCATCGTTTCGGCGCTTTCATAGGTCATGCTTACGACCGTCTGTGATACGACTTGTTCGAGTGGAGCGTCTAGACCAGCACGAGCGATTCGGTCACGGAAAAATTCCCGAATGCCGATATCCTCGTAATATCGCAGCCGCAAAGAAAGTTTTTCCTGGAGTTTTTCGGGAAGGCGGCCAGCCATGATGGAATCAGACGACCGAGAGACGCTTGGCAGGCTTGCTTCGCAACGCCCCGCGCAGCCGGACAATTTCATCCAGCACGCGCTGAGCTACTTCGGCCTTACTCAGTTTCGGCAACGCCACGTCGTGCCCATCCCGGTAATACAACGAAACGACGTTCGTATCGTGGTCGAACCCCGCGCCCTCGGCGGTAACATCGTTGGCCACGATTAAATCCAGATTCTTTGCCGCCATTTTCTTGCGCGCATTTTGCTCCACATCAGCGGTCTCCGCCGCAAATCCAACTATAAACTTGTCACCCTTGGCACTGGCCATCTCCTGCAAGATGTCCACGGTCGGTTCCAATTGCATCGTCAAATTTCCCTCACTCTTCTTTATTTTCTCTCCATGCTTTTCAGCGGGCCGGTAATCAGACACCGCAGCCGCAAAAATTCCAATCGAGCATGCCGCAAACTCTTTCGTCACCGCTTCATGCATCTGCTCGGCGGTGCGCACGTCAACACGTCGAACACCAGCCGGTATTTCCAACGCCGTAGGGCCGCTCACCAAAATCACCTTCGCCCCACGCCGCGCCGCGGCTTGCCCCACCGCGTAGCCCATCTTCCCGGAAGAGCGATTCGTCAAATAACGCACCGGATCAAGATCTTCGCAGGTTGGCCCCGCGGTAACCAACACCGTCTCACCGGCTAAATCTTTGTTGGTGTGCAAGGTCGCGCGTACCGCCGTCAAAATATCTGCGTGCCCCGCCAGCCTTCCCGCTCCGACCATGCCGCAAGCCAGATAGCCTTCATCCGGCTGCACAACATTCACGCCGCGCTCTCGCAGCTTCGTAATATTTTCTTGTGTCGCCGGGTGATTCCACATATTTACATTCATCGCCGGAGCCACCACCACCGGCGCGGTTGACGCCAGATACAAAGTACTCAGAAAATCATCCGCTATACCGCGCGCGAATTTAGCAATTATATCGGCGGTAGCAGGAGCAATCAGCAATAAATCAGTACGCTGCGCCACCGCGATGTGCTCGATGGCGATTTCCAGATTCGCTTCATTCTCAGTATGGCCAAACAGATCGGTAATTACTTTTTGCCCGCTCAAAGCCGCAAAGGTCAGCGGCGTAATAAATTCCCGCGCCGCCCGGGTCATCACCACTTCCACGGTAAATCCATCTTGTTGCAACAGGCGCACCAGTTCCGCAGCCTTGTAAGCCGCGACTCCCCCGGTCACACCCATCGTGATTCGCATGGCGTTCCTGGCAGCGCCGCGCTACTTACGGCGCTTGTTGCCGTCCTTATCCTCGTCGATTGAATCCGGCTCCACGAAATCGTACTCGAGCAAACTATGATCGAGCTCTTCCACCGCGATTCGTGTCGCTTTTTGCGTTCTCGGATTTTCCACCAGCGGTGGTGCGCCAGCCATGATCTGCCTCGCGCGCCGCGCCGCCAGCACCACATAGGCAAACTGGCTCTCCGGAGCTTTTGTCAGTACCGTCATCTCAGTCATTCCCCCCCAAACGATGCCAGAAGTTTTTCTACCAGGTCCTGACGCCGCGCTTTTGTACAACGCAGCGCCGTTACAATTGCTTGCACTTCGCGTCCCGCACGTTCCACATCTTCATTCACGACGCAATAATCGTAATATTTTCCAAACTCCGCGATTTCATCGCGCGCTTTCTGCAATCGCCGCGCAATGTCCTCGTCTGAATTCTGTCCTCGCGACCGCAGCCGCCTTTCCAACTCCTGCCGCGAAGGCGGCAAAATAAAAATCGCCACCGACTCCGGCAACTGCCGCTTCACCTGCGAAGCCCCCTGCACATCTATCTCCAGCACCAGGTCGAGTCCTAACCTCCGCGATTCCTCGAGCCATTTCTTCGGCGTGCCATACGAGTGCCTGCCGAACACCCGCGCATATTCCAGGAATTCGCCACGCGCGATCAGGGCTTCGAATTCCGCGTCCGTCACGAAATCATAGCACTTCCCACTCGACTCGGTCGCGCGACGCCCCCTGGTAGTACATGAGACCGACGGCATCGTCCCCGGCATTTCCAATATTTTTTGCACTAGCGTAGATTTTCCCGAACCCGACGGGCCCGACACGATGATCACCAACGGCGCAATCTTTGCCTCCGCAGTCATTCGACGTTCTGAACCTGCTCTCGCAATTTTTCTATGTCCGCCTTAATCTCCAGCGCCAGCCCGGTAATGGCTAGCGCCTCCGCGTCAACTCCCGGGGTCTTCGACAATAGAGTGTTGGCTTCGCGATTCATCTCCTGCAAAAGAAAGTCGAGTTTCTTTCCCATTTCACCGGCGCCGCGCAGCAGGCCGGCAAATTGCGCCACATGACTTCGCAATCTTTCGAGCTCTTCGCTGATATCGCTGCGTTCCGCAAGTAGAGCGGCTTCCTGCGCGAGTCGCGCCGGCTCCAGCGAAACTCCGTTCAACAATTCCGCGAGCCGCGCCGCAAGGCGCCGCGCAAAGGCAGGCCGCAAAGTCTCCGCCAAGACGCGAATCTCATCCGCTTCTTCTTCGATCTTGGTGAGCCGCTTGTTCAGCTCCGCGATCAGGTGACCGCCTTCCGCGCGGCGCATGTCATCGAGTTTTGATAGCGCTTCCCCTAGGCACTCTTCGAGCGCTCGCCCGAGTTTTTCCTGACTCTCTTCCGATTGCGGTGTGGCAATACCCAGCCCCGAAATCACCCCGGGCAAACGCAGTAGCGCCACCACATCCACGTCCGCCGCCGCGCGCGTTTCCTGTCGCAACGCTTCCGCCGCGCGCATATAAGCTCTTACCAATTCCTGATTCACCTGAATTGTCGCGGCCGTGCGCGGCTCAGCGCTGACTTGCAGTTCCACGTGACCGCGATGGATGCGCTCTCGCACCATCTGCCGCAACCGCGGCTCGTAGAGTTCCAATCCTTCCGCCAGTCTCATTTTCAAATCGAGAAAGCGATGATTGACGCTCTTGATGCTGACCCGCAACGCCAGATCGGTGGTTTCCGCGCGCGCTTGCGCGTATCCGGTCATCGAAAGGCATTCGGGTTTTCTGATCGCAGCTGGAGTTTGGCTCATAGAAGTTGTGATTTGACGGTGGTCTCGGATGACAATCTTGCCGGCGCCAGCATGTCATCATCGGCGAATTGAATATCGTGCAACCGCGCGTACGTTCCGCTCTTGGCCATCAACTCCGTATGCGTGCCGCTTTCACGAATCTGTCCGTCTTCCAGCACCATAATTTTATTGGCGCGCCGTATGGTCGCCAAACGGTGTGCGATCACAAACGTCGTGCGGCCCACCATCAAGTTCGCCAGCGCTTTCTGCACGAACATTTCGGATTCAGCGTCGAGCTCGGAAGTGGCTTCATCGAGAATCAAAATCGGCGAATCTTTCAGAATCGCGCGTGCGATAGCGATGCGCTGTCTTTGTCCGCCGCTCAATCTGGTTCCCCGTTCACCGACCAACGTGTTGTAGCCCTGCGGCAACTCCTTGATGAAATCATGCGCCAGCGCGGCTCGCGCGGCCGCCAGCACCCGCTCTTCCGCCACCCCGGTTAGCCCATAACAGATGTTGTTCCACACCGTATCGTAGAAAAGAATATTTTCCTGGGCCACCATGGCGATCTGGTCCCGCAGGGAGCGAATTGTGACTTCGCGAGTATCCGTCCCATCGATTCTTATCGTGCCGGCGGTCACTTCATAAAAGCGCGGCAGCAGATTCACTAGGGTGGTTTTTCCCGCTCCGCTCGAGCCCACCAAAGCAATCACGTCGCCTTTTCGCGCTTGCAGCGTTACATTTAGCAAAACCATCGTTGAGCCCGGGCTGTAGCTGAAACTGACATGCTCAAATTCAATTTCACGCGAGAACGCTGGCAGAATCTTGGCGCCAGGCTGTTCAATATTTTCCGGCTCGAGGTCAAGGTAAGCAAAAACCTGCGTGCTGGCTCCCTGCGCGGCCTGAAACTGCTGGTACACATTGCCCATGCGCTTCAGCGGCATATAAGCATTGAACATCGCATAGATGAACGTAAAAAACTGCCCGGTGGTCATCACGTGATGCTGTATCGCGCCGCGTGCATACAGCAGCAACAGCGGAATAACGATCGCCCCAAGCAGATCCATCAGCGGCGAAGTAATGACTCCAGCGCGCACCCATCGCATATTTTCCCGCAACAATTTCTTCGAAGCTTCACGGAACTTACGAATCTCAAACGGTTCCATCCCAAATGCTTTTACAACGCGGTTTCCGCTAACCGTTTCCTGCAAGATCTGGCTTAAATCTCCCAGCCGCGACTGACTGGTCTCCGCGGACCGCCGGATTTTTCGCCCGAATTTATTTACCGGCAGTATCACCAGCGGCAAAAGAAACGCGGCTCCCAAGGCCATCTTCCAATTCACCACCAGCAGCACGCCCACAAACACCAGAAACGTAAATCCTTTTTGAAACAAGTCCGCCAGATATTCGCTAAGCGCGATCCGGGTACGCTCCACATCATTAATTACCGTGGAGTGCAGGCGCCCCGTGGAGTTGTGCTGAAAGAAACCCATCGGTTGCCGGATCAATCGCGCGTATACCTGGTTGCGCAGATCGGTTACCGCGGCCTGGCCCACGTACTGGATTTCCGTGGTGCCTAAATATTCCGCAACCGCCTTCGACAAATAAAGGATCAACAAGGTAATCGAGAAAATCGGCCAAACGTTATGAATTTTTGGCGGAAAAAAATCGTTGAGATAGATCGTTCGCCCCGACCACGGCAGCTTCGCCAGCGCCAGCAGCGAGCCCACCGCTGTAGGATTTAACACGCGATCCACTGCTGGAGCTACCATCAGCGCCACGCCGCCCTCAGCCAGCGCCACAAACGCGAGCAGTAGTATCCCCGCCGTCAGCCTCAGCGAGTACGGCCGCACGTAAGCCAACAGCCGCTTTAATTGTGGTGAGAACAGCGATGCCACGCTTCAGACTCCCCGAACGACTCTCTTGGTACGCTATTCGCCGCTAGAGGGGTGTGTCAAGTTACCGCCCTCTCTGTCCGCGAACGCCTCCGACCAGCAATAAAGTCTTTATCCAAGTTTCATTTCTCAATATCCCGGTGCACGACTTTCGCGGTAGTTCCGCGCTTTTCCAGATATTTTTTCACCGCTTCAGACATCATCACGGAGCGGTGCCTCCCGCCGGTGCAGCCAAAAGCAATCGTCAAATAACTTTTTCCTTCCCGCGCGTAGTGAGGAATCAAATACGACAACAGTCCTTCGACACGCCGCAAGAACTCCCCCGTCTGCGGAAAGGAACGAATGTATCGACGCACCTTGGGGTCTTTCCCGGTAAATTCCCGCAACCGCGGAACGAAATGCGGATTCGGCAGGAAGCGCACATCAAACACCAGGTCGGCGTCCGTCGGCACTCCGTAGCGATATCCAAAGCTCACCACAGAAACCATCAAGGGCCGTTTGTCGGGATTTTTGAAACGTTCCGTAACGAATTGCCGCAGCTCATGCACATTGAACTGCGTCGTATCGATCACCACGTCCGCGAGCTTTCGGATCGGCGCCATCAATTCGCGCTCGCGGCGCAGACTTTCGCGCACCGAATAATTCTTGCCCAGCGGGTGCGGCCGCCGCGTTTCGCTATAGCGGCGCATTAGCGCATCATCCTGCGCCTCGATGAACACCAGAGAAATGGGATGATCCTTGCGCAAATGTTTGAGCAAAGGAGGCAGCTTCTGCAGTTGAAGCCCCTCGCGCGCATCAATCATCAAAGCCGCGCGCGCAAAGTCGCCATCGCCCGCGCCATGCAGCTCCGCGAAAATCGGCATCAGCTCGACGGGAAGATTGTCGACGCAATAGAAACCCATGTCTTCGAAGGATTTTAGTACCGTGCTTTTTCCGGAGCCAGAAAGTCCGGTGAGAACGACGAGGTGTCGCGCGTCGTGTCTCGTCGGCGGCCGTTTCACCGGGGCGCGCGCCTTAACTCTTCACGCGGCGCTGGTGCGTGCTGGGAATTCTCATGTCTTCGCGGTATTTCGCCACCGTGCGCCGCGTAACATGGATGCCCGCGTCATCCAACTTCTTCGCGATCTGCTCATCCGTCAGCGGCTTCGCGCCATCTTCTTCTTCGATCATCTTTTTCACTACGCGTTTCAGGGTCAGCAGCGACATCGCGCCGCCCTCCGGCCCGTTTACCGATTCGCTGAAAAATGACCGCAGCTCCAGCACCCCTTGCGAAGTATGCGCGTACTTACTCGCTACCGCACGGCTGACGGTGGAAGGATGCACGCCAACTTCTTCCGCCACTTCTTTAATCATCATGGGCTTCAGCGCGTCCTGCCCGTGATCCAGGAATTCGCCCTGCCGCGCAATGATGGACTGGCAGACTCGCAAAATAGTGTGTTTCCGCTGCTCGATATTCTTCATGAGCTGGATCGCCGCCGTGAACCGCTCTTTCACATAATTTCTTACATCGCGGTCGGAAGCATCCTTAACCAGCAATCGCCGGTATGTAGGACTCAAGCGCAGTTGCGGCATGTCATCTTCATTCAGAAAAGCAACCCATTGGTCGTCCACTTTGCGAAAATACACGTCTGGCTCAACCAACCGCGGCTCGGTTTTGTTATAGCGCAATCCCGGTCGCGGATCGAGCTTGCGAATAAGATCCAGCGAACGCTTCACCACCTCCAACGGCCGGTTCAAAGCGCGCGCCACTTCTTTCAATTGATTCCCTTGCACCTGTTTCAAGTGATCAGAAACAATTTGCTGCGCCAATGTATTCGTCGGATCAAAGGCCTTGATCTGCAGTAACAAACATTCCCGTAAATCCCGGGCCCCCACGCCGATGGGATCGAAATCCTGCACCACCGCCAGCGCATCGTCCAAATCGTCTTGAGAATATTTCCCGCCCTGCAGTAATTCTTCGATCGATGCCGTCAAATAACCATTCTCATCCAGATTTCCGATGACGCTTTCCGCAAGCTCCTTAACCGTCTCGGAGCAAATGGTCACGCTAAGCTGCCACGCGAGGTGCTCGCTCAAACCGGTCGGCGAAGATAAAAACTTTTCAAAAGAGGGCCGCTCGGAAACTTCCCGCTCCTGCGACTTTCCGCCATCACCGCCCGTATCCAGATACTGGTTAAAGAAGCTCCCTACGTCGAACTCGTCAAACGGATTGGCTTCCGGCTTTTCCGGAACCTTTTCCGTTTCCGCTTTCAGAAAATTCTCATCGCTGTAATTATCGGTTTGGGTGGGTTCTTCGCTCAACTCTTCAAGCACGGGGTTGGCGATCATCTCCTGGTTGATCATTTCGCGCAGTTCCAGCCGATTCAGCGCCAGCACGCTGACCATCTGCACCAAACCGGGCGTCAAAATCTGCTTCTGCGACACCCTGAGGTTTAGTTTTAGTCCCTGCCACGCCATGACGTCTTGGTCCTCTGTTTCTGGCCCGCTAGTTCAATCGAAAATGATCGCCCAGATAAACCCTGCGAACTTCCGCGTCATTGCTCAAGGCCTCGGGTGTGCCCTGCGCCATTATTTTCCCATGATTCACGATATACGCACGATCCGTTACGTTCAGTGTTTCCCTGACGTTATGGTCCGTTATCAAAATACCAATCCCCGACCGGCTTAGATCGCGAATCGTCTCCTGCAAATCCTTCACCGTCAGCGGATCGATCCCCGAGAACGGCTCATCCAGCAAAATAAACGAAGGCGACAGGGTCAACGATCGCGCGATTTCCAGCCGCCGCCGTTCTCCGCCGGACAGCACATAAGCCTTGCTGCTCCGCACCGTTTCCAGCCCCATCTGAACGATCAGCTCTTCCAGTCGATCGCGCTGTTGCTCAGGCGTAAGAGGCAGCGTCTCAAGCACCGCCAGAAGATTTTCTTCACTGGTGAGTTGCCGAAAAACGGAGGGTTCCTGAGGTAGATAGCTAATTCCACTGCGGGCCCGCAGATACATGGGTAAATCGGTAATCTCTTCGCCGTTCAGCAACACACGCCCGGAATCGGGTTGCGTGAGTCCCACCATTATATAGAATGTAGTGGTTTTTCCTGCACCGTTGGGGCCGAGCAGCCCCACAACTTCGCCTTGGCCGATCTCCAGCTCCACATCATCGACGACCTTGCGGCCGCGGTACGTCTTACTTAACTCAACAGCCTGGAGATTCAGCATACCTCGTCATTTCTGGACTTGATGTTTCGTCAATGTTCGCGAGCCTTTTTCTGAATCGACGATGATCGTATCATCCGCTAAAAAGAAGGTCAATTGACGCCCCGTCGTTGTCCCTTGCGTGCCATCAAACAGCGTCGGAGTTCCGCCGCTCATCACAAATTTTCCGTCCGCTGCCGTGTACTCCGCGCGCTCCGCAGTCGCCTTGCGCGTCTGCTCATCCACAACAACTGCGCCGGTCCCCACCGCACGGCTGATTTGCTGCGCACCGGTAGCACCACTCGAACCGTTTTCCGCAGCGCCTGTGGTATTCGCGTGAGTAAAATACAAATCAAGCATATCGCTGCGCATCCGCTGCGCATCCGATCGCACCACCACGTTCCCTTCCAAGTGCGCGCGATTTTCCAAATCCAAATAGGTAAACGTGTCCGAAGCGATATGCCACAGACTCGCTTTCCTTGAGAGTCTGTTAGTCGCAGATGAGCTGGTCGTGTCATGCCCAGCGGCCTGAGGAAACACCGAGCGAACCTTGCCCGTGGCATTCAATTGTCTGCTCTTCTGCAGCAGTTCTATGGAATCGGCCTCCAACACGGAATCACCCTGCCAAAGTCGCGCATGCCCGCTGTAAAGTGCACGCCCGCTTTTGGCATTCGCCTGCATTTTCTCGGCAGTAATGTTCGCGGGCCCGTTGGAAAATTGCGGTGTCGTCCCTGAAGCCTGCGAACCTGTACCGCGCGCCGAAAACGTTCTCGAACGAACCCCGCCGTCGGCGCGAATATCGCCGCTAGCCTGCCTAAAAATAATGTTGGCGGCGCGCGTTTCCGTCGAAGCATCTCGCACAATGGCCTGGCCGCTGAGGGTGGTGATTTGGCTGGCACTCACCGCGACCGCATGATCGGCCTGACCGCTTCGGTCCCCTTCTTTGAACTTCACATTTTCGTTCAGTTCGATTTGCGACCAGCCACCGCTGGCCAGCAAGTGCGCCACACCACGCTTCGCCGTAGTGATCTGCGACGGAGCGCCAGGCATGTCTCGCTGCGCCTGAACGTTTCCATTTGCCGCCAACTGCGTTGCTCTGCCACCAGTAAGATCGAGCACAAACTTGTCGGCACTTAACTTTGTCCGCGTCGCTTTATCTTTACCCGCATCCGGACTGTCGACCACCTGCCCACTTCCCTGCGCATCCGTCCATTGAATCGTGCCCGGTGTCAGTGTCTCTGCCCTCTTTGGCTGGCTGGGCCTATCGTTGCTGCCCTCCGTGAACTCCATGCGGGCTTTGTCGGTTTCCAGTTTTCGTGTCTGCCCTGTCTTGGCGCTTGTTTTGAGTATTACGCCCCCATCCATATTTATTAACTTCGGTTGGTTAATTTCTGGCCACAGTTCCACAGAGGAATTCGCGGCCGTGAATTCTTCATCCTCCGCGCCGGTTTTTCGTGAACCTTCCACTTTGCCGGAGGCATCAAGTCTCTCGAGTCCTCCATCCTGATCGAACCATGCCGTCAGCACATTCGCAGTCAAGTCCATCGGTCCGGAAGCCGCTGATGACACCGCGTGCGGTCTTTTCCCGTGGCCCCCCGCCATTGCGAGAAGTTTCCGTGCGCGAAAATCCTCATCCAGATTCAGCGTCATCTCGCCCGCGTCCAGCTGCGCAGTCTGGGTTTGCGCGTGCGCCGGCCCTTCCAAATGCAGGAGTCGCGTATCGCGATCGAAGTCCAGGCTCGCGCCCGTCACGTGTACTTGCTGTCCCGCCGTGCCCACTGGCCCGCCACTCTGCACCAGGGTCATCTTCACGTCGCGCAACAATTTCATCGTTCCCAGTTGGGAGTTATATTCCACTCCCATGGCTTCCCCACTTCCCTCCGGAAACTTAAACGTGACTCGCTCACTCGTGCGCGCCGCGCCGCTAGCCTGATCGAAGGTCACGTTGCGCGTCTCAACATGTCCCGTGGGACCGGCAGTTTCTTTAGCACCGCGCTTTTTTGCCGACTCTGCCTCCGCTGCCGTTTGCAGGTCGATTTGCACAGCGCCACTGCAATTGATCGCGCCATTGGCCTTGGCATATTGACAACTGTGCGTGCGAATAACGTCGTGCCGGTCGCCCTGCTGCCCAAAAATGGTGATCTTTACTTCTTCCAGCAGGCTTGCTTCCTGGTTGCGGAATTCCGTGGATTTCGAGGCTTCCACGGTAAAAATCTTACGATCGCCATCTACCTTGGAAAATGTTAGACCGTTCGATTGCCGCTCCACGTTAAGCGGAGCAGCCGGAGGCGCACCTCTTTTTTGCACCCGCGCGATCACCTTGTGCTGCACGTACACCGCAGCGGTGGCGAATGCCAGCAACAGCGCCAGCGTGGCAGACCAGCGCGCGTAACGCACTGCTTCGCTTCGTCTCATATCATCAAGTTAAACAAACTTTTCAGGGTGTGTATACGCGTTGCGGAATTGCCCCGGAACTCCTTGCAGATCCAAAATTGCTATTGCTCAGCGAATTTACTCTTCGCGACGGTGTCGGGTAAAACTCCCACGTTTGCCGCCGCCACGCTATCGCGGCTGGTGTTTTTCACCAGGTACATGGCTTCATCGGCCAGATGCAGCAGCCCTTCCTTCGATCTGGAGTCCACCGGGTAAGAAGCTACGCCTAGACTCGTTGTAACCTTAATATTCAAACCTTCGGATTCCAGCCACTTACTTTCCCGGATCATCTTGTGCAACCGCCGCGCGACGTTCAATGCATTCTCTTTGGAGGTCTGCGGCAACAGCAACACAAATTCATCTCCCCCATAGCGAAACGCAAAGTCGATCAAGCGGCACTTATTCTTAAGCGCGTTTCCAATTTCCGCCAGCAGCCGAGAACCCACCAGGTGCCCATGCGTATCGTTCACCTGCTTGAAGTGATCCAGGTCGATGAACACCAGCGAAAATTCGTAGTTGTACCGTTGCGAGCGGTAAATCTCCGTGTCCAGAATAAAACCCATATGCCGCGCGTTATACAACGTCGTGCAATCATCGGTAATGGTCAGCTCGTGAATTCGCTTTACGTGTCGCGCGTTTTCCAGCGCAATCGCGGCAAAGTCCGCCAGCGCTTCCAACAATTTCAAATCCCGGTTGTCAAACCCATCGGGTCCCATGCAATTGATCAGTTCAATCACACCCAGGCAGGTGTCGCGAAACTTTACCGGCACCGCCACGATGGATTGCGTTTCTGTCTTGGTCTTCTCGTCCACCTGACCAAAAAATCGCGTGTCTTTCGCCGTGTCCGGCACCACAACGGTCTCCCCGTTCTGCGCTACCCATCCCGCGATTCCCTGCCCGATTTTGATGCGCACATCTTTTAATGACGGCGAAGCTTTGCCCACTACCAGCTCAAAATACAATTCCTGCTTGGCCTCGTCCAACAGCAGCAGCGACCAGTTGTCCGGACGCAGAAATTCGTCGATCTTCTCCATGATGGTGCGGAGAACCTGATCGAGTTGCAACGACGACGTCAGCGCCTTCCCCAACTCCTGGAAGATCGCGACTTCCCCGGCTTCGCGCTGTTCATACGGAACAGACGCGTTGCGGCGGCGTTCGATGGCCGGAAACTGCTTTACTTCCTCCACGCGTGTTGAACCTTGATCCTTGTAGGTATGCGTATCCGTGCTCGTCGACAGTCCCGGCGCGTCAAGAGACAGTTCCACGCCGAAAAAGCGACTTCGTGCCAGTATAGGCGTCTCGCAAAAACCGCCGCAATACTCTCGTGGTACAGGCGTCGCTATTTCGCCATCGTCTGATGGGCCGGCAAAGGGTCTGTAATTCCACTCAAATAACGCGAGGTTATCCAAGGAGCGGTCAATTACGAACCTGCGTCTCAGTAACGTGAACACCTGGCGGGATCTTATGTCTCGGGGGTTCAGGATTGATTCTCTTCTCGTCTGGCCTCACGGCCATTTAACATTCAGCGCGTAAATCTCCTGAGTACCAATATCGCGCGTAAACACTATTGACCCGTCTGGCGCCACACCAATCTGCGGATTACCCTCGATTGCGTCTACAACCCGCCGAAAACCCGTTAAACCCGTAATCGGTTCTACTTTTCCCTCCGATAAACGGACACGTTTGGCCTGCGGTTCGGCGCCGCCAGTCGTAAAGTACAGATACTGGTCACCCTGCGAAACGCACCAGCTCACGAAGTTGCCTGAAAGTAGTTCTGACCATTTTTGTGACTTAAAGTCAAAATACAACAATTTTGTAAACGCCTCCCCTGCCGCTATCAGCCCGTCTTGTCCGACCCATGTTCCCCCACCCTTACCTTCGGAAGACGGCACGACCCTCAACTCCTTGGTGCGTAAATCAAAAGTCTGCAAATAACTTTGGTGTCTCTCTGCCGCCGGGCGGTCGTATCCATAGTAAGAGGTAAACAGCAGCACGTTTCCATCCGGAGACCAATTCGCGGCGAGGGAATGTTCCGCGATTTTTTGCGGCGCTCCGCCATCCGCGCCAACAATATAAATTTCGTATTGTGGACTGGTGATCGCGACCTTGTTTCCGTCAGGAGAGATGGACGGGCCCTGCACTTTCATCGGAGGGTAAGTGAGCTGTGTGCGCTCCGTTCCATCCGCATGACTGCGCCACAAGTTATGGTCCGGGTAAGAAGTGTACGTCACCCATTTCCCATCCTTGGAAAACGTAGGATCAATAGCCGAAATTCCGCCAAGGAAGGGTAGGAATTGCTGCGCCTGCAAATCATAGTGAACAAGTTCGCCGCGCCGCTTGGTACCAATAGCAAAAATTTGATTCCCGTCATGGCTCAGGCCCGCGCTGGAATATTCGAGCGGTCCGGCAGTGAGTCGAATGGGCGCTTTTCCACTGCCGAAAAATCCGGTTTGCATTGGAAGCGCCCAAAGATCCGAGCCTTGTCGATGCTCAGTTTCATAAACTAAGTATTTTCCGTCGCGAGTCCATGTGTTACAGCACGGCCGTCCATCCTTGCCAGAACTTAGGATCGTCCGGAGACCAGCCCCATCTGCTCCGATTTCCACCAATTTCGACGAAGCCCATCCTCGCGTATATAAAGTAGCCGTCACGTTTTTCCCGTCAGCAGACACGCTGGGGTCTTGAATATAACCATCCATCGAAGCCAGCAGGCGCGGGTTCGATCCGTCTTTCTCGGCCGCGTACAAGTCTCTGTAGCTAACGAACAGAACGCGACCGTCGGGAAAGAGAGCCTCGTCACTTGCCGTAATGGTGCCGAGGCGGCGCGGATCTCCCGCCGGAATGGGAATCAACCATAAGGGGTAAAGCCCATCTTCATATCCGCCAGCTGAAACTAATAACGACGAGTTATCCGCTGCAATGCCCGCAACCCACGGACTCGCAACCCGTGTATCCACCAGAGAAGTTCGCCCGCCTGTCGTGGAGACTTGTGCAATCTTCCAACTGCCATTCGGTCCTTCGTTAAAATAAACTCTCGATCCATCGCTAACCAGGTTGCCATTTTTTGGCTCGCCGTCATCCGTCAGTTGCGTAACTGACTCCACCACCGGAACCGCCGCTGGCGTTCTTAGCCAAACAATCATCCCTGCAACAAGCGCGATTAAAAACACTGCCGCAGCCACCCATTTCCATGTTCCCGACGACGCGGCGACTCGCCCGATAGCGGCTTGTTCAACCGCGGTGTGCCCAGAAGTAGCTGACGTAGCCCCAGTGCAGTCCGACAGCGCCTCCAGCGCGAACGCCAGATCCGACGCTGACTGAAATCGCCTCTCTGGCTTTTTCTCAAGGCACCGCTGCACGATTCGCAATAACCCTGGTGAAAGGCCTTCGGTGCTCGGCAGAATTGCCGGCGGATCCTCGTGCAGAATGGCCGTCATCGTCTCCGCCGAGGTGGGCTTCTTAAACGCCCTTTGGCGCGTCACTAGTTCGTACAAAATCGCACCAAATGCAAAAATATCCGCGCGATGGTCAACCGCTTCGCCGCGCACCTGCTCCGGCGCCATGTAACCTGCGGTGCCCATCACCTGCCCCGGCGTTGTTTGTTCGTGCGCCGTCATCGTGTCGCTGTCTTCAGGGAGTATCAACTTTGCTAAACCAAAATCGAGGATCTTCGCCCGCGCGTCTCTGGTGATAAAAATATTTTCTGGTTTCAGGTCGCGGTGCACGATTCCTTTGTGGTGCGCCGCCGCTAATCCGTGTGCGATCTGCACTCCATAATCAATTGCTTTGCGCGCGGGCAGCGCACCGTGCGTCAATTCCTGACGCAGCGTGTCGCCTTCCAGCAACTCCGACACCAGGTAGGTCGTGCCTTCGAAATTTCCGAGTTGATACACCGCGAGAATATTTGGATGGTTAAGGGCCGCGGCCGCCTGCGCCTCTTGCTGGAATCGGCGCATGCGGTCGGGATCTTGCGAAACAAATGTGGGCAAAACTTTGATGGCAACTTCGCGTTTTAAAACGGGGTCACGAGCGCGGTATACCTCTCCCATTCCGCCTTCGCCCAATAGGCTGAGTATCTCGTAGCCATCCAGTTTCGTGCCCGCCGCCAACGCCATAGACACGCGGATTATACCTCTCGCTTCGTCTATACCGTCGGGCAATCACGGCCATTGCGACGTTTTATAAACGGCTGCATTCTCATGACAGTCGCCTACGTTGATGAGAAAAATCGCTTGCATTAACTCAGTTTAAACTACAGTCAGATACTGACGGAAAACACTAGGTGACCAGGGAGATGGTCCGGAATCCACGGACGATTAATTGGCGTTCAGTGTGGTACACAGCTAAGTTTTTCGTAGTTAAATCCGCGATCCCATTTGGATTCAGCGAATTGTGCGGGTCTCCAGGCGCTGCGAACGTTTCCGTTTCGCTTCTTATAATGCACAGTTCCGATTGTGCCTTATCCTATATACGGGATTCCTTGTATTGAGACGCCTGCCAAGGCAAGGCACAATCTGTCGTTTATGCACAAGCGCGTGTTGATTGCCGACGATAGTTCCAGTGTGCGCGATGTCATTCGCACCTTCTTGCGTGATCACGAAGAAATAGAAATTTGCGGCGAGGCGGTAGATGGACTGGACACTCTCGAAAAGGCTCAGAGTCTGAAACCGGACTTGGTGCTACTGGACCTCGTCATGCCTGAAATTAATGGTGCGGAAGTGGCCTCCATCCTAAAGAACAAAATGCCGAATATCCGTATCATCCTGTTTACGATGTACTCGGAAAGAATAGGGAAATTCCTGAGTAATGCAATCGGCGTTGACGCCGTGCTTTCCAAGCCCGACGGAATGACCCAGATGGTTGATTCGATCAATTCGCTATTTGCCGACTAGCGCTATGCAGGAAGCCGGGTTCTTGAAATCCCTCGTCAACGATGCTCATCGCCGCCATGCCTAGTTCAAGCAATTTCGCCGTCTCCACGCCGGGCATCGGCCGGGCAAAATAGTATCCCTGTCCTTCGTCACAGCCGTGAGCACGCAGAAACGCCAGCTGTTCAGCTGTCTCTACTCCTTCCGCAATCACCCGGTGCTTCATGCGGCAGCCCATATTGATCACAGCGCTGATGATCGTCGCATCATCTGTATCATCATTGATCTCGTGGATAAACGACTGATCTACCTTCAATGTGTCGATCGGAAACTGCCGCAGATAACTCAAGCTCGAGTAACCCGTTCCGAAATCATCGATGGCCAGGCGCACCCCCATCGCTTTCAACTTCTGCAATACTGGGACACTGAACTCGGCATGCTGCATCAGCACGCTCTCCGTCAGTTCTAATTCGAGGTAGCGAGGTTCCAGACCCGTCTCCTTCAAAATTGTGCTAATGCCTTTAAGAAACTCATCGTTGCGGAACTCTACGGAAGAAACGTTAACCGCCATTTCAACAGGCGGCAAACCGGCATCTTGCCAGGCCTTCGCTTGCCTGCATGATTCGCGCAGTACCCATTTCCCGATCGGCAGCATCAATCCGCAATCTTCAGCAATGGAGATGAACTGCAGCGGACCAACCAGTCCCCTCTCGGGATGGTTCCAGCGGATCAGCGCCTCGACCCCCGTGATTGCTCCGGTCTTAAGATCGATTTTAGGCTGGTAGTGCATGACAAACTCATCCTTTTCCAGCGCGCACCGCAAATCTCCTTCGATCGATTGCCGTTCCACAGCTCGGACATTCATGCCCTTCTCATAGAATTGATAATTGCTTCGGCCTTTTTCCTTAGCTTGGTACATGGCCAGATCTGCATTTCTGATCAGCAATTCCGCGCTCTGGCCGTCCTCCGGGTAGGTGGTCACGCCTATACTCCCCGTAATTCGTAGCGTGTTTTGCTCCATCTCGAACGGCGCGCTTAACGCACTCAGTATTTTCCCGGCTTTAACGCCCGCGTCACCCGCGTGCGCCACCTCCGAAAGTAGGATCACAAATTCATCGCCACCCAGGCGGCAGACCGTATCCGAGGTGCGCACCGCAGCGAGAAGACGCTTCGCCACTGCCTGAAGTAATCTGTCTCCGGTTGCATGACTCAACGAGTCATTGATGTGCTTGAATCCATCCAGATCCAAAAACAGCACTGCGATTCGGGAATCGTTACGACTGGCTGTGGCAATCGCCTGGGTGAGGCGATCCTGCAACAAGGTCCGGTTGGGCAAATTCGTGAGAGTGTCGTGCTGCGCCAAATGCGACATTTCCGCTCCCATGGCCCTCGCCACCGACACGTCGTGAAAAACGATCACCGCCCCCGTCGCCAAACCATGTTGGTCATGGATCGGAGCAGCAGAGTCTTCAATAGCAAATTCAGGTCCATCCCGTCGTATGAGAATGCAGTTCGGCGTAAGCTGAACGGTTCTGTTTTTCTTGATCGCCGCTCGCAATGGATTTACACAAGGCTCCCGCGTGCTGGCGTCGACGATTACAAATACCTCTTCGATGTCCTTGCCTGCGGCCTCTTCTCGCGTCCAACCGGTGATCTTTTCCGCTACAACATTAAGGTACGTAACTTTGCCTTGAAGGTCCGTGCTCAGTACCGCGTCCCCTATGGAATCGAGCGTCACCTGGGCACGTTCTTTTTCCCTGAACAACAGCTCTTCCGCGGTCTTTCGCTCTGCCATATTCCGTATTGCGCGAACAAATGAGTCCCTGTCGAGACGGTCCTCCAACAGATAATCTTTGGCCCCGCGCCGCAAGGCTTCCAGCGCGACGCCTACATCCTTCGCGCCGGCTATGATTAGCGTAGGTACGCCAGGCACCGCCAGCGCCAGCTTGTCGAAGGTTTCCACACCCTGGCTGCCGGGCAGTGACAGATTTAAAAAAATCGCCCAGAATTCTTTCCCTCTCAAACGTCTGATGCCTTCCGCAAGAGTCTTTACGCACTCACCCAGGAATGGACCGTCAATCGCGTTCAACAACGCGTCGGTAAAAACGTCGACGTGCGCGGCATCGTTGTCGATGAGCAGCAAAGTCCGTATATTTGTCATATGCATACTCGCCTTACTGTGTACCCCTGTGGCACGGTCAACTATCCAATATGGAACATTTGTCCAGACGGTAAATAGCGGCTTGAGACCGTATTGTTTCAGGCTGCCGACTCGCGGCGGACCACCCTCAGAAGTGACCTTACAGCCAATGTTTTCAACACCCTTGGCGGTCCTGTGCTGGATTGAACATTATTCTCTCTGGCTGAATGACATCATGCCGCATGCGTCAAAGAACCAAAAAACAGTCGGCCAAAAAAATACTGGCCAACGTCACGAAGGAGATGGCACTGCCTCGCGTAGCCCAATCGGCCCAAAAGACCATCGGCGACGCGGCGACGGTCGGTATTCCTCGTCGCGATTCAAATTAATTTTGAGGTGGGAACGAGTACCTCTGCCTGCATAGCCCGGATGGGAGAGTAATCGATATGTTAGATCCTTTTGATATCTTTGAACTGGAGCAGAATGGCAGTGTCAGGTGGCTACGCGCTATAGCCGATCTCGAACGCGCAAAGACCTACGTCGTTAAAATTCTCGTCATTGCGACGCCCGCCGACTACCTTATTCTCAACCAGCGGACAGGCGAGCGGATCATCATCCAGGCTGCAACCCAACAGCGCGACCGTCGTCCCTTGGCCCCGTTCCGTTCCGCAGCCTGAAGATCCAACCATCCCCTCACCGCTCCAAACGGCGTGAACTCAACTCGGGCAGTTGGGTCCCCGGCCGCGTCTCCACGACGCCGTAATACTGGCCATAATTCTCGCCGTCGTTGGCCTGGGTATGGCCGCCTACCTGATCCTCGTGCACTAACCTGCAGTTTTGGCTGGCAACTTTGATGGTCTCTCGCTGTTATTACTAATCCACGTAAACATGTCATAATGCGCGGCGGAAGTTTGACCAAATGCCCGACCGTTTCGAAGGATTTACCCGAGGAAACGCAGGTCTGTCGCGCGGATGTTCCTTGATCGCGATGGCCTTGGCTATAACCCTTTTCTCCAACTTTCCCTGGCAAGTCGCAGCCCAAATCACAACTCACACCGATCCCACCGAGCACATCGGGGGGGTAGTCATAAATTCCGTTACGCACGAACCGGTAAGTCGTGCGCTCGTCTTTTCCCCGGATAACAGTTTCGCCACCATGACCGACGACCGTGGTCGTTTCGAATTCACTTTCACGCCCGCTGCACCCCAACAGACTGGGACATCCGTTACCGACGGATTTCAACTGAACCGTGGCTTCCAAAGCCCCACGCCCAATCGTCCCAGCGAATTAATGGCTCGAAAAGTTGGCTTTGTCGGCCCTAACTTTGATCAACCTATGAATGTTAATGCGTTTACTGCTCTCGGTCCCGACCAACAGGACGTTATTATTTCGCTCCTGCCGGAAGCTCGTGTGGTGGGACACGTGAATATTCCCGGCTCCGATGGTTCCGACAAAATCCAGGTCGCGCTTTATCGACGTACGATTCGTGACGGCCGGGAACAATGGGACTCAGCGGGCAATGTGACAACCCGGGCAGATGGGCAATTTCGTATAGCCGAACTCTCCCCAGGCGACTACAAACTTTTAACTCTGGAACAAATCGATCGCGACCCTCTCACTGCCTTTCCGCGTGGACAATTAATTGGCTATCCACCTCTCTATTATCCAAACGCTTCCGATTTCGCTGCTGCCGCCGTGATTAAGTTAGCGCCGGGGGAGACCTTCCAGGTCACCCTGTCCCCCGCGAAAAGAGCGTATTACCCGGTGAATTTGGGGCTCACGGATCCTTTGGCAAACGGAGTCGCCGTAGGAGTCGCCGTAACTGTTTGGCCAGAGGGCCATCCCGGCCCGGGATACTCGCTTGGCTACAACCCGCAGGAAGCATCCATTCAGGGTTCCTTGCCAGATGGCACTTATACTGTTCAAGTCAGAGACTCTGGTCCAGCTATGATGCTGGCGGGCAGTACAACTTTCACGGTGAGAGGAGCTCCCGTCTCCGGCCCAGCCATGACGTTACTGCAAGGAACTTCTGTCACTGTGAGCGTGAGAGAAGAATTTCAACATAAACAAACTGAACAGCCACCCAGCGCTATTTTCCCTAGTGGGCCTATCGCCGTCCCTCAAAACACGCGGCGTCCTAATTATTTACAAGTGAGCTTGGCCCCCGACGAACAGTTTAGCCTCATTTCTCAAGTTTCACTGCGTCCTCCCGTCGATGAGAATGACGAGTCGCTGGTCATTGAGAATGTTCTCCCCGGCCGTTATCGCGTGAGTGTAAACACGGGTCTTGGATACGTCTCCGCAATTACCTCCGGAGGCACAGACTTGCTGCAAAAGCCCCTGGTCGTTGGCGCCGGTGCGACCATACCGGCAATGGAAATTACCGTGCGCGATGACGGAGCCGAACTGGATGGCACACTTGATTTTGCAAAGGTCGGCGCAGGCCGCCAGGTGCCTCAGGGCCGTTGGGATGGCCCGATCGGTAGCGTTTATGTTATACCGACCGACAGAATGGATTCCCGCCTCAAGGTAGGCTATGCCAATGGCGACGGAACATTTACCATCCAGCAAATTGCTCCTGGCACTTACCACGTTTTTGCGGCCGATGGCCGGCCATTTCAGATGGAATCGGTCAGCGAGGAATGGCTAAAACGGAATGAGTCGGAAGTACAAGTCCTGCGCGTGGTTGCAGAACAAAAAGAACATCTACGTCTGTCATTAATCGCGGCTAGCGAGTGAATATGCCAAAACTCGGGCGATCGATTTGGTTTGTGATAGCCAACTTTGCACTGATTCTCCTGTGGGCCTGCACGTTTGTGCCCTCACAGGCCCGGCCCGCCAATCAGGCATCTGCCGCAAACACTAAATTCAAAATCGCCGGCACAGTAGTGAACTCCATCACTAGCTCGCCGCTTGCCAAAGCGCGCATTTCACTAATGGACACTGCAAATCGCGCCAGAATAATTTTCGTCGTAACGGGTGAAGACGGTCACTTTGAGTTTTATTCTCTCAACCGCGGGAAGTATTCCTTGGAAGGCGCCAGACGTGGATTTATTTCTGCTGCCTACGAGCAGCATGAACAATTTTCAACCGCCATTGTGACCGGCGCGGACTTCAGCACTGAAAATTTGGTTCTGCGCCTGACCCCTCTCGCTTTCGTCAGCGGGAAAGTTATCGACGAATCAGGCGAACCTGTCCGAAAAGCCCGCGTCTTCCTATACGTGGAAAACCATCAGGGAGGGATGAAACGCATCGAGAGACGCGGTGCGGATCGTACGGATGATGAAGGCTACTACGAGTTCGCCGCGTTAGCTCCGGGCAATTACTTTGTCTCCGTTTCGGCGAAACCGTGGTATGCCTCTCATCTGTCTCCTTCCGCGCGAAGCGGCGGAAGTTCTTCACCAGGCGTCACGGCCCTGGACGTTGGTTATCCTACAACCTACAACAACGGCGCTACCGACAGCCAGAGCGCTACTCCTTTTCTCCTTCAAGCCGGCGACCACGTGCAAGTCGATATACATCTCAGCCCCGTTCCCGTCGTTCATTTGGCGTTTCGTGTTCCAGAGGACCAACAACAGAATGGCGTCCAAATGCCTCAATTACAAAAACGTGTGTTCGATACTGTCGAATACGTCGGAAATGAGGGCATGCGGTCGATCGCTCCGGGTGTATTCGAGTTGAGTGGAGTTCCTGCCGGGAAATACTCGGTCGTTTTGCCAGATCCACAATCGGGCCGCCCACAACAATCAAGCCAGATAACTCTGGATAAGGACGGACAAGAACTCGACCTTAGTCACGCAGAGGCAATGGCATCCCTCAAGCTCTCAGTAAAGATACCTCGTCAGACGCCTGGTTCTCCGCAAGTCACCATAGGAATGCAGGATTTACGCATGCGGGTCATCGCAGCCAACGCTATCGACGCGGCCGGCGAGGTGACCTTTGAAGGTATTCCACCAGGTAAATATGCGCTCGTGGCCTTTTCTCCAGATAAGCGATACTCCGTGGTTCGCACCGTTTTTTCCGGCGTGGAAACCTCTGACCACGTCTTAACCCTGACGGCTGGCTCGTCCCGTTCTGGAACAGTATTTTTGACCGTCGGCGTCGTCAACGTCGAAGGTTTCGTCCATCGCGGTGGGAAACCCTCTTCCGGCGTGATGGTCGCGCTCATTCCCAAAGATCCCCAATCCCATATCGATATGTTTCGCAGAGATCAAAGCGACTCCGACGGCAGCTTCACTCTGCCTGCCGTAATACCCGGAACCTACACCCTGATCGCCGTCGAAGATGCCTGGGGCTTTCAATGGCTGCAGCCCGATGTGCTAAACCGGTATCTGCAGCACGGACAAAACCTCACCATCGGCGAGTTAATGACCAACACTGTGCACCTGCCAGACCCCATAGAAGTGCAGCCGCACTAGCGGATTAATATTGCTGGCCGCGCCGGTACACCGCGCCCTTCCCGCCAGAGTTATTCACAAATTTTTCGCTCTAACTAATTCCTTAAAATGCCTCTCTTCGGCGAGACGATTGCTCCGCCCTTTGGTATCGTATAGAGCAGGTAGCCTCCAATGGCCAAAGGTAATTTCGGCGAACATTTAAAACGCGAACGCGATATGCGCGAAGTCACTCTGGCCGAGCTGACCGCCGGCACGCGCATCGGCCCACGATTCCTCGAAGCCATCGAAAACGAGGAGTGGGAGAAGCTCCCCGGCGGCAGCTTCACTCGCGGATTTGTCCGCTCCATCGCCCAATACCTCGGCCTGGACGAAGAGGATTTGCTCTCGGAATACGACCTGGCTCGCGGCGTCCAGAAAACCGACGCACCCACGCCGTACCAGAATCAGCTCCCCTCGCCTCCCAGGTGGATTCCAGCACTGGCCCTGCTCGCGCTCGTATTGCTAGCCTTCGGATTTTATCGTGGCGGCTCCTACGCTTGGCAACGCTACCGTGCAAACCATCCGGCCGCGAACTCCGCGCCGCCCCCGTTGTCTTCCGATTCCGCCGCTCTCACTAAAGCTCCAGACAAACTCGAACTTACCGTCTCCACTTCCGTGCGCTCGCACGTGCGCATTCTCGCCGATGATCAAACGCTCCTCGATGCCGACGTCATGCCCGGCGACATTCACCATTTCACCGCCTCCCAACAATTCCAGATCATCGCCGCCGACGGTGCCGCCGTGCACCTCGAACTGAATGGCCGCCCTATTACCTCTCGCGCAGCACTCGGAAATTCCTCCCGCAGAGCGAATACAATTGTGCTTGGATATAAAGACCTGAGGCCCTCACACGATGGAACAGCTCGTCCCTGAACTTTTGCGTGACCTCACCTCCCGCGAGCGCAAACTCGCGGTCTGTACCAGCCAAGGAAATCTTTCCCCTGCTGACCGCGCTGAAATTTTGGTGCTTCTTTCCACCGATGCCGATGAAGTCGTCGCGCAACAAGCCCAGGACGCTTTACGCTCCCAGCCGGTCGAAGCCTTCGTCGAAGCTTTGAAGCGCAGCGAAGCCCTTCCCCCTGTTTTTGAATACGCCTCGCAGCACCTTGTCGGCAAACCCGCCGTGGCCGAAGCCATGGTGCAAAACAGGAATTGCCCATCCAGATTCATAACCCCGCACGTTCCGCAGCTTTCCTCTATAAGCGTTCAAGCGCTGATGGACTCGCTCGATCGCGTAAGTGATTCTTCCGAGCTAGCCGCCGCCCTTCTGAAATCCTCATCAGCCACCGTAGATAATAAACGCGTGCTGCAGGAATTGCTCGCCCCGGAAACTCCCGTCGACGAAAAAGCTCTTATGGAAGCGCTCATGGAGGCCGAACCCGACGAAGGACGTCGTCAGACGCTACTCCAGCGGCTCGCGAAAATGTCGGTTTCCGAACGCGTGCAATTCGCCTTCAAAGGCGGTTCGGAAGCTCGGCGCACGCTCATTCGCGATTCCAACAAAGTTGTGCAACGCGCGGTGTTGCAGTCCCCGCGTCTCACCGGCCAGGAAGTGGAATCCTTCGCGGCCATGTCCAGTCTTACCGATGAAATCCTGCGACTCATCGCCGGCAATCGCGCCTTTCGCAAAAACTACACCATCATCCGCAACCTCATGAACAATTCCAAAACTCCCTTGGACATTACCCTGCACATGTTGCCGTCGCTGAATGCCGTTGACCTCAAAAAATTATCGAATAACAAAAATGTTCCCGAGACATTGCGCACTAGCGCGGCAAAACTTATTCGTACTCGCCAAGCCCTGAAATAACAGTTGGCCTAAATTTTTGCTTCTTCGCCGCCAGATAACGCCGCGAATTATCTCAACTACTTTAGACGGGAATTTTTGTTGCGGCAGTTTGACGCTAAAAACTCGGATCCCGATCTTGCAATCCTGTTCGAGCCCGTACGCGTTGTGCCAAACGGTGGAGGTCTGGAGGTATCTTTAGTGGTAAGCAGCGATCAGTTGCTAGGTCTGATCAAGCGCAACACTTTTTCAGCCAAGGGCTGAATTCGCGCGCGTGCCCGATTAGTGCCATTGATTAGCGGTCTCGCAGCACCAGGCAACTCGCGATCATGTCGTGAAGTGCCTGCCTTCTTTCCGTCAGTCCCGCCAGCATGAATCCCACTCCCAAAGGAATCATTCCGGTTATTAATTTGGCGAAATGACGTCCGCTAGCGCGAGCGAAACTTATGCGTGCACCGTAAAGATCGGTTACGCGCAAGTTCAAAGCTTTCTTACCCAAGGTCGCTTGCCACGAGGAGCTTTCCATCTTGGCGTGATAGAGCCATCCTCCCAAAAAAGCCAGGGACACAACGGTAAAAAGTCCCAGGAAAAATGTGCCTCCCAGAACCGCGCCTACATCTCTGGGATCTTCGCCGGGATGAATATTTCCCAGTACCGCGGTCAGCCCGGTCATTATCGCAAACGGAATGAAGAGCGCCATAAACCCGACGCTCAGGACAATTGAATCGATTAGATACGCAACCACGCGAAGCCAAAACCCGGCGTATTGCACAGTGGGCTGCGCGTACACCACTGGCGGCACCGTTGGCGATGCGGCAGCCGGATACGTGTTGGGACCATATCCAGAGGGAAGCGCGGCGACAGAACTTGCTCCCGCCGGCAGGCCAGCACTCATAGAAGCAGACGCTTGCACCGCCTGCCCACACGCTGGACAAAAAGCCGCCCCATTTTCGACCAGGCTTCCACACTTTGAACAGTACACAGTTCCTGGCATTTATCCGCACCGCCGCGTTCGAACGAATTTGCAATCAAAACTGCGCCATCGTACTTCCCGCTGCGGACCCGGTCAATACATTCAGTGCAACCGCTCGGCATTCAGCACAAGCATGGAAAATGTTGTAGGATGCGAATCGTTTGCATGTGAAATGGAATTTGAGAAGGACTGCTTTGTCAACGGCGGCCACTTAAGTTCTCGGAATAGTTTCACCAATTTTACGAGGAATGACATGAGTTTTTCGTTAGTGCTCGCGGTTGTTTTTTCCATGCTGCTTTTCGCAGTACAGACCGGCGGCGGTGCTGGGGCGCCCAGCGAAAAAGGAATACTGGTGATTGTCAACCAGGCGGAACACAAAGTATTGCTCGTAGAACCTGACTTACGCCGCACCTTCGCGAGCATAGCCGTTGGCGTAAATGGTCATGAAGCCGCCGTTTCTCCCGACGTGCGCTTCATCTACGTCCCCATTTATGGAAATTCCGGCGTGGGCAAGCCCGGCACCGATGGTGCCACCATGGACGTGATCGACATTGGCGAGCGCAGGGTTTCTGGCTCCATTCAAGTAGGGCCGGTTCGTCCACATCGCGCTGAATTCGGCCCCGATGGCCTGCTATACGTAACCGCCGAAATAGGGAACACAGTGAAAATTGTCGACCCTGCTAAACAACACGTCATCGGCGAGATTCCCACCGGAGCCCCGCAATCGCACATGATCGTGATTTCTCCCGATGGGCAACGCGGCTATACCGCAAATGTAGGCCCGGGAAACATTAGTGTGCTGGACATTCCGGTGCGCCGTTTAATCGCCGTTATCCCTGTGGCCAAAACCATCCAACGCATTTCGATGTCCCCAGATGGAACTCGCTTATTCACCCACGATCAAAACGTCCCGCGGCTCGCGGTGATCGATCTGCCGGACCGCAAAGCTAAGGATGACACCACCGCATCGTACAAAGTGTCCCGCTGGGTCGATCTCCCCTGCGTCGCTTATGCCTCTGCGCCCACGCCTGATGAAAAGTGGCTGCTGGTCGCATGCATGGCCAACCATCAACTGCTGGCCATCGATATGGCCACGCTGAAGGTCGCCAAAACCTTCGATCTTCCGGAGTCTCCATCTGAAATCCTGGTAACTCCTGACGGCGCAGTCGCTTTTATTTCCTGCGTGAGCGCAGGAAAAATCGCGGTGCTGGATTTGCGCGCGTGGCAGCTAAGAGAACCCATCGTTCTTACTGCCGGCGTTGATGGACTCGCGTGGGTGCCCGCGAAGCTCGGCCGATGAAGGGGCCAGTCGGTTGCAAGATAAAATCTAAAAGTTCCTATCGCGAACCTAGTTATTCCTGTCGCCCCGCGGCAATGATTTGAGATACGCGATAATCGCTTTCGCGTCGGCGTGATTCATGTGATAGATGTGCATCGGCGGCCGCAGCTCTTCGCCTTCGGGGCCAGTTCCCTTTTCCAGAATTCGTTCCCCTTGCGCCTCGGTAAAACTCGGGAACCCGGCCAGCGGTGGCGCGTGGTCGGCCCAGTTCGAAATAGGCGCGACCGGCTTGATCCATATCGGTGCGCCACGCAGCCACGCATCCGCTCGCAGTTCACCGCGCCCGTCGCGGGGCGTATGGCACTCCGGGCATTTCGCTACTTCTTCCACCAGATAGCGTCCGCGCTCCACCTCGCCTTTTTCACCAGCGCCGGAATTTGTTTGCGCGAAAGTAGTCGAGCGATTCGCCGGCGCCATAAGCACTATCGCTGAAATTCCCGCCGCTAAAACGATTGCCGCCAACCCATATCCGCCGAAAGGTTTCATACCCACCCCTGAAAGTGTCTTACCCATTTCGCATGGTCTCATCTTTCCTGCACGGCCATTTGACATCTGAAATGGTTTCAATCTTCTGATAATTCCACACGTCCCTCGTTGCTGCCACGTTTTTGTTGCCGGCGGCCATCGCGATCAAACGTCGGACAAAAATAAAGACTGCTGATTCTGCGCCCTGTACGAGCGGCCAGTGTACTAACGACCGGTGATCCCATCGAAACAATACGAGGCGTTCGCCGAGAGCCTCTGCTCATCTTTGGGATAATTGCAGCAGCGGTATTGGCCGCTTAAGGAGAATCGCTCTCATGAAACGCATTTTGGTACCTGCCCTGATACTCGTTGCATCATGTCTCTTGCAAGCAAAAGATAAACCCGCCTACCAGAACGGCGTACTGCTCAAGATGGATTCTGCATCCTGCGGCTCCGAAGAAAAAGGCGGAGGCACTGTCACAGGAGAGATCCTCGGCACCGACGGTCAACACAAGAAAACTCAGGAATTGCTGTGCCAGGAATACACCCTTCAGACCGATCGCCTGATTTTCCGCATCAGAGCGAAAAATGAAAAACATCCTGCTCTGCTTCCCATTGGGGAAACGGCTCAATTCAGGCTGCACAAAGACCGCCTTTTGCTGCGCGTACCGGAAGCGGACGGCAAAGAGCGCGAGTACATCGTCGTCTCCATGACGCCGCGCAGCGATGCCCCCGACTCTGTCAACCGATCGGCTTCAGCCTTGCGCCCAACGTTGTAAATCAGGCCAGCGCTTTCAGATTTCTCTCGGCCTCATAAAGAAAAACCATCCCTCTTCGTGAGGGATGGTTTTTTTCCGCCAAGTGAGAATTAGTTAGCGGCCCCTCGCGCTGGCCTTGCTCTTCGTTCCTTTGGCCGCCGTTGTGCTGCCCACAGTTTTCATCATTTCCTTGGCTTGCTTCAGGTGGTCTTGCAAAGTTGGCAAAGTTTCTGAGGCAAAGCTCTTCAGCGAATCGTCCCTTCCTGCATTCGCTTCTTTCTGGAACGCCGCTACGTCCGTCTCGTGGTCCTTCACCATGTCTCTCGCGTAAGCGCGATCGAAAACGGCCCCATTCAGCTTCGCAAGCCTGTCATAGGTGACCTGATCTTTTGCGGAGATATCAGTCGGCAGCGTGATGCTCTCACGCGCAGCCACTTCTTTCAATTTGTCGCCTGCTTTGGAGTGGTCATCCACCATCCGTTTACCAAAGCTTTTTACCGTGTCGTTAGATCCCTTTTCCTGCGCGAGTTGCCCAAGCTTCACTTCCGCCATGCCGCCCTGCGCCGCTTCTTTGGCAAAGTGCGCGTCGCCCATCGCTGGCCGGCTTTTGGTCGTCGTCGTATGGTTTACTGTTGACGGGCTATCCTGATGCGCCAGCACCGCCCAGCTTCCAATCGCCGACAACGTTAACGTTACACAACCCACATAAATCGCTTTTCCAGTCTTGGCTTCCAAAAACTGCTTCATAGAGAAGCGCTTCATCTTCATGGAGAACTGCTTCATCGAAAACATTGCGCCCCTCCCGGTCAAAATTCAAACCGCCCCAATACAAACTACCTATGGGAAGCGCACTGACCAATCAGGTGAACATTGTATTAGCCAATCAATGCACGTGTATCGCGTTCCGCTAGTTTTTTAGAGCGGGGACTCAACATTTTAATTGTGTGAAGGACTGAGCGAACGGGGGCTGCCTGGAACACAAGAACTTCTAAATAAATGTGCGACGCACTAAGAAAGGTTGGCAAAAGATGCCGCGCTCTCAGTTTTCCCTGAAATCCTCGGGCAAATCCTCTTCTTGCGGACGCTGATGGGTTCGCACTTCTCCCTCGTCGGCTTCCGGAGCGTCTTCTACGCCCTTCACCACTTCTGCTTCGAAAGCGTTGCCTTCCTCGAGCAATTCATCAACGCTTTCCGAATCGGCGCTCTCAACATCAGACAATCCCTGCAAAGCGCCCGATTGTCCGCCGGATTTCGAACCCAAACCTTTAGGTTCCAAATTTATGGTTTCAACGCTCTGCCCTTCTCCGCGGGACGCTAAGCTCGAACGAATAATCCTGCCGGTGTTTCGCGGTGCAGTTCGTCCAGCGGCTGCTGTGAGCGGTTTCGCGTTCTTTGTGGCTTTAGCTGGAGAAGTTCGCGTCTTCGGTTTCGCTTTTGCTGTTTTTGATTTTGCGGTTCTTGCCTTCGCCGAAACTTTGCGCGAACCGGTCGAAGCTGTCCTTTTTGAATTTTTCCGCGGAGCGACTTTTTTGCGGGAGTTACTTTTCTTGGTTTTCTTTCTGGTGGCCATGCCTCAAGTCTATCATTGTGCCCCGTCGCGATACATCTGAGGGCTGTCGGACACCATCGCTGCGAAATTACAGCAAGTGTGTGCCGTATGGCCTTAGCTAACTCACCTCGATAAATTCCGCCTCCCATGGCTGCCGGTCCAAATCCAGACGCGCCACGGTGATCGGTAACTTGAATCTGCGGGGTCCCGCGCTACCAGGATCTATATACAGGATACCGTCGTGTGTTGTTTGGCCAGGTTTATGCGAGTGTCCGCTCACAACGATGGCAACGTCCGGGGGTATTGAATTCAGCTTTAATTGTTTAACATCGTGCAAAACATAAATCCTTACTGCGGCAACCTTCACGACCGCGGTTGGCGGCAACTTGGTAGCCCACTCGCCGATATCTACGTTGCCCCGCACCGCCGTTACAGGAGCAAGGTTCTGTAAAGCTTCAAGAATTTTGGGGTCGCCCACATCGCCGGCATGAATAATTATTTCGGTGTTTCGCATCGCGCGCAGGGCGCTCTCGCGAAGCAAACCGTGAGTATCGGAAATTAAACCGAGAATCATTCAAGCGGAAAGAGTCACAGGCGGGAATTTAACATAAAGCCGGACAGGTTACGGAAGGCTTAGTAGGAAACTCTAGACCAAAACTTTCGAGGGCGCCGGCCTGCGTAGCGGGCGCGCTCCTGGAGCCGGAAAATGCATTCGCCAGAAATTCGTGTTGGGCTCGACGAATTCAAATCCCACATAGGTTTTGCCATCGCGGGCCTTGCGGACAGTCACAATCTTGGCGTCAACGGCTTCGCCGCTGTTCTGGTTCACCAGTTGTAATGCCTGCCCAACAACGATCGGCTCCTCCAGCACACACAGTCCGCCGCCCTGGCTCACAGACTGCGATTGGGTTTTGACAGAAAATACCTCACCCGATGGCGCTTCCCAGCGCACTGTCAGCCCTATGGTAATCGCTACACGCACCGTGCGGCGGCGCTCTTTAAATCGAAAGTGCAGCAGGGACATTATTTAGCCTAGTTCGTGGTTCCAGCGAATCTCGCTTATCATCAGCAAATCCATTGTCCAGCGAGATGTTCTCTGAACTTATCTAAAATCCGTTTAATCGCTTCGCTGCCAAGCGGGGAGCTAGCCACCTACGCGCTCAAACTTGGCGGACAACTGCCTACCCTCAAACTTCTCCACCAAAGTCCTTACTTTGCCGAAGCACTTCAACACCGACAATAGCCAGTCGGTACCATACAAACATATCAAAGCGCCGCCGAGACACCGCCGAATTTCGGGATACATACCACTTATCGGATAACGGTCTGACTGACCAGTTGGATAGGGTTGACTCGCGCTTTATTCACCGTCACCCCCCAGTGCAAGTGCGGTCCGGTGACCCGCCCGGTTGCGCCTACTTTTCCTATGACCGCGCCGGCCTTCACGGCGTCTCCCACCGCCACATCAGTAGCGGATAAATGGCCGTATAACGAATAAACCCCTAACCCGTGATCGATAATCACGGTGTTTCCCGAAAAATAAAGCTCTTGGGCTAGCACGACGCGCCCACTTTGCGTCGCGTGAATCGGTGTTCCGGTGGGAACCGGAAAATCCGCGCCCGTGTGTGGCGAACGCGGCTGTCCGTTCAGGATCCGCCGCTTGCCGAAGTTTGTTCCGCGCACCCCTCCAGTTAGCGGCAAACGGAACGATCCGTGCCACAATTTCTCGGGAGTTGTGTGGTCAAAAATCTGCCGTAATTTTTCTTGTTCTGCCACTGCCCGTTGCGCTTGCTCCTCGTTGGGTTCCACAAATTGCTTTTGCACCGTCAAGCTTTCCGTCGCGAACTTGCCGGCCCTTACCGGTAATGTGGCCGTGCATTCGGCGTGCTCTCCATTTTCCGTCGTGGCTGACACCGAAAATTCGTATTCTCCGGGAGCCTTCTCCAGGTCCACTCCTAGCAAAACCTCTCTCTGATACTCATTGGTGCCGCGGCGTGCCGCCCCGGCTGAACCGCCCTCCCAGAAATACACGTTCCGCTCATTCCATTTACCGGTAACTTCGCGCAACGGTTTTTGACTGCGAACTGCCGCCAGAATCAAGCTGCCCTGGCTCGCTTGCGGCGCACTCAGCCTTAATTCCACTCCGCCGCTACAATGGGGATTCGGCGCGGCGCTCGTCACGCCCGCAGGCAACAGCAGCCCTCCCAGCACAACAGCTTTAAGCGTGTTCTTTGCTATTCTCATATCAGTGCCAATCAACCCTTCGTCCGAACAACGCCTGAGCGCCCCTCAAGCAAAGCTTAGCTTGGCTTGCCTCCGCTTTCTATTTACTTCCGGCGAGGAGTTTCGATGCAGTCGCTGCGCCTGAATCCGATCCTCAACACGGATTCCTACAAACTGACCCACTGGTGGCAATACCCGCCG
>Ga0193728_1000086_pt1 | contig 38847 bp, 26 predicted proteins | sample U1c1metaG_FD_143037 | JGI IMG/M metagenome (GOLD analysis project Ga0193728, IMG submission 143037) | Soil microbial communities from a riparian zone of the East river system, Colorado, United States - U1c1 | ecosystem: Environmental > Terrestrial > Soil > Riparian zone | place: USA: East River... | reverse complement strand
TATTGCTATGGAAAGTCTAGTCAAGATCCTTGGTGCTTTTATTGATACACTGGTACTGAACATCTATCCAACTGATCATGCCTTTGAGCTAGAGGAGAGGCGTGTTGATCCGCTTCTACAAGAGGAGCTGATGCTCCTGAAAGAGCAAGCGCAAGAGATTGAGGAGGATTTTCCTACGCGCTTTGCCTTCAATGGGGCTCCACTGCTCATGCGTGCAAAAGGCGGGGATGGCTTCAACTGGATCATGCATAATCACTGGCTCTCCGTTGCGGTCAACCGCAGTTCCAAAGCCCAAATCTTGGGGCAAGTGCGTTGCTCCTCGGCGTACTTGTGGCGCGTGCGCGATCTGGGTCAGATCATTGTTGATGTGCACCAGTTCCTTATGTCCATCTTTGGTGACTATATCGTGCTGCATGTCTCCAGTTGTGATTTATCGGTGGATGTGACAGGGCTGGACTTTAGCTCAGTTCAGCAGGTCAAAGAGCATTTTGTCTCGCGGGCTCAACTCACTGGACTCATACCATCCTCTAGTACTGATGATGGTATGATTGATGGTCCTGACTCCATTAAACAGCGCTGGGGCCGCATTACGGGTTTGCCCTTTGGGGCTCGTGGCGGTGCGCTCTCCGCATTGATCTATGACAAGACGCATGAGATTAAGTATAAGTCTCCTGAAAAGGCGTGGTTTCATGATCTGTGGCTGCAGGTCAAAGATGGAAATGGCAATCTAGTGTGGGATGGTGAGTCACCCGTCTGGCGTATTGAGGTGCGCTACAAGCGTCCTGCTCTGGGTGAAATGATGCAAGAGGGCGTCTTTCACGGCATAGATAGTGCCTATGACTTGGAAGAGCGGCTGCCGGGTCTGTGGTCTTATGCGGTGGGTCATGCTGGTGGTGGCGAAGATGGCCTTCCTGATGGCTGGCTGCGCTATGTGGTTCCAACAGAGGATACCAATCGTTCGCGCTGGCCTGTGCATCCCGATTGGCAAGTCGTTCAGTCGGCCTTTGCCCCTGTTGTCCTTCCTGAATCGGACTATGAACGAGAAGAGCGGGAGAAAGAGGAACTGCTCCATCTGGTGGATGTGGTGTCGAGCGCTTCCTGCTAGAATTGAAGAGCAAATTAGGTATCACCGATGTTCGTGTTTCTACTCATACCTTCCGTCATACCTTTGCTCGGATGTACCTTGAAAACGGAGGGGAGATTTATAAGCTTTCTCGCTTGATGGGTCACAGTAGTGTTGAGGTAACGGAAGAATACTTGAAAGATTTTAACGTTCGTGCTGCTCGGCAAGCTCAAGACAGGTTTTCTGCTGTATCTACTTTGGATCTATTAAAGGGTAGGAAACGCAAAGATTGATAACACTAAGTATTAGGTAACAAAAAAAAGAGGTTTTGGTGCGTAGCTAACCCGTTCTGTGCACCAGGATATGGTAAAAAATGGCCCAAATGAGGGAGTTTTGTGCTGCTCTCATTTGGGCTTTTTGGCTTCTCAAGCGGGTTGAGGATTGAAGTGTTCCCGACTGGAATCGAACCAGCGCACCCGGTTCCGGAGACCGGTGCTCTATCCACTGAGCTACGGGAACATGATTTGCAAGTATACTTTGGCATCTTCCCCTGAGCTGCTGCCAGAGGTTTGCTCTCCTCGCGGGCGAGCTTACCTGTGCCTGATAGACTTTCGCACAGCCAGATCTTACAGGTTCTCACCGTAAGCCTCAGGGCTGTGTGTATGGATTGTTTTATTGTTGCATAGGGACATTATAGAGAGAAAGGAGTCTCATGTCAACACGAGAATTCACAAGTTCTGACTTGTCCCTTTTTCTCCTACAGCATCTAGTAGAAATATCGAGCCATGCAATTTGATAAAACGATGATGAGGAGAAAAGGCTACCTTAAATGAGACCTTTTCTCCTGATTTTGCTTGTCCCCTATCTCCTAGCCCTCTCTAGAAGGAGTACTTTGTTCGATATCTATCTGTTAGTAGCGGTGTGAGTATGCGAGGTGGAGGGAAGGATCATTGTTGCTAGTGGGATACTATGAACACTGCCTGCGTGCTAGCAGAGCGAAGTAAGATCTGGAGCATCTTTGCTTGTGCAGCATTGAGGGGAGAGAAAAAATGGGCAAATTTGATAAATATAGTGCCGATGTGCGTCTGGCAATATCTCATGCTCGTGAGGAGGCTCAGCGTGTAAGGCATAGGCTAATCGGACCTGAGCACCTGCTAATGGGTGTACTCAAGCTACATAATCCTCTCATTGAAGGGCTATTTGCATCTTTGCATGTCAGTACGGCGAGTATTTCCCAGGCACTAGATTTTGTGATGGGGCGTGGCAATAAAGCTCTTGTGAGCGAACCTACCCTCAATGGTGGCTCACGTGCGATTCTGGCTCGTGCCGAGGAAAAAGCGGCGAGTGAAGAGGGCCAACTTGTTGGAATAGAACATGTGTTTGTTGCTCTATTTGAAGAACAAAATGGAATTGCCGTTGGTGTATTAGAAAGTTTTGGTGTCAACTTAGATGTGGCTAGTGCACAACTGTCTCTGTTGATGCGCAATGGGTATGAGCATCTTGTTCTCACGACTCAGTTTCATTCGCGTTATCAAACTACTCCCACGCTGAATTTAGTTAGCCGTGATTTAACAATAGCTGCACTGGAAGATACTATTGATCCTTTGATTGGTCGTGAAGCTGAACTCGAGCGCATGATGCAGATTCTTTCTCGCCGCTCAAAAAACAATCCTGTGCTTATTGGTCCAGCTGGAGTAGGTAAAACAGCTATTGCAGAAGGATTAGCCTTGTCCATTATCCAGGGAAAGGTCCCCGATAATCTCCTGCATTGCCGCATTGTTGCGCTGGATGTGGGGCTACTCTCTGTCGGGACTCGCTTCCGGGGGGATTTTGAGGAACGCATGAAACGTATTCTGCGGGAAATGATCACTACTTCTGGCTTAATTGTTTTCATTGATGAGTTGCACACTCTTATACAGGTTGGTGTCGCTGATGGATCTATTGATGCCTCTAATCTTTTCAAACCGATGTTGGCACGCAGCGAATTCCAGTGTATTGGCGCGACCACATTAGATGAGTACCGAAAAACTATCGAAATGGATCCTGCGCTGGAGCGACGTTTTCAACCTGTGTTGGTATCGGAGGCCACGGAGCAGGATACGCTGAAGGTTTTGCATGGCTTGCGTTCACGCTACGAAGCTTTTCATCGGGTAAAGATCTGTGATGAGGCTTTACAAGCTGCTGTTAAGATGTCGTCACGCTACATCCACAAGCGTTTCTTTCCTGACAAAGCACTTGATCTCATCGATGAAGCTGCATCTTACGTCCGGGTACGGTGCTCAGTTGTGCCTGATAGCATTCGCCGATACCGTGATGAGATTGCGGCAGTGCAACAGGAGAAAGATGAGGCCATTGCTCATTGTAATTTCCCTGGTGCCGCATACCTGCTCAAGTGTGAACGCCAGCTCCGGCAGAGTCTTTGGCAGGCCGAACATGGATGGCTGCTCCGTCAAGAACAGCACTATCCAACCGTGGGTGTAGAAGATGTTGCCAAGATTGTGTCATTGTGGACTGGTATTCCTGTTGTACAGGTGACTGAGGAGGAAAGTCTGCGACTCATGAAACTGGAGCAAGAGTTGCACCGACGCGTAATTGGACAGGATGAAGCTGTGCAAGCTCTGGCAAAAGCAGTTCGGCGTTCGCGTGCACAAATACGCAATACTCGTCGGCCTATTGGCTCATTTATTTTTGTGGGACCAACAGGGGTAGGCAAGACAGAATTAGCGCGTGCGCTAACTGTTGCTCTTTTTGGTGATGAGGATGCCATGCTCAAGCTCGATATGTCTGAGTTTATGGAGAGTCATACTATCTCTCGCCTGATCGGTTCCCCGCCTGGCTATGTCGGCTATGACCAGGCAGGACAGTTAACTGAGGCCGTTCGTCGCCGTCCGTACAGTGTGGTACTCTTCGATGAAGCGGAGAAAGCCCATCCCAGAATCTTCGATCTCTTGCTCCAGATCCTTGAAGATGGTTGTCTCACCGATGCTCGGGGACAGACCATCGATTTCAGGCATACCATTATTATTCTTACATCGAACGCTGGTACGGTCCATAAGATGCAAGGATCAATGATCTTTGCACCATCGTCTGGTGAACCGGATGTGATGAGTCACGAGCAGATACGCGAACGGGCCATTCATGGACTACGAGAAGTATTTCGTGCCGAATTGCTTGACCGAATTGATGAAGTACTCGTGTTCCATGCCTTAGACCGTACCCATTTGCGCCAGATTATTGATCTCATAGTCGAGCAGACACAGCAGCGCCTAGCCGCTCAATCAATTGATCTGCAAGTCACCGATGAAGCACGTATGCTGCTTGTGACACGAGGCTATGACGCTCAATATGGAGCCCGTCCTCTGCGTCGAACGGTGCAACATCTGCTAGAGGATAGATTGGCCGAGGCCATCTTGCGTGGTTCATGTGGCAAAGGAGATAGTGTGATTGTCGATGTTGTGGATGATCAGCTTTGTACCGATGTCCAGATGTGTGCTGTTTCTATGAAAAGTAGTGGGCAAGGGCATGTAGCTGCATGAATTGTTAAATATACATCTGTTATTAATTAATACTGCTATTGTGCTCGCCTCTACCCATTTAGACCCCTTTCTTGAACTCAAGGCATCAGTCATGATATTATTAAGCTAAGCGTGATAGAGTGGGGAGGGGTTATGCCACGAAAGATACGACAGCTAAAAGCTGAGCTACGGAAGGCAGGAGCATATCAAGTCTCATATGAATAATCAACATCTTCACTATTCAATGCTCATTGAGTGGTCAGAAGAAGATCAGGCCTATCTAGTTACTTTGCCTGAATGGACAGGGCATGTCCTTATGCCTGCAACCTATGGGGAAACCTACGCGGAAGCAGTTCAACATGGACAAGAGGTACTAGAAATGCTCATTCATAGTGCAATGCAGGATAGCGAGCCTCTTCCACCACCCAAGCCCCACGTAGCTGCCTAAATGCTTGTGGGGCATGTGAGTGCCTGATCCATACCCTATTAAGGAGAGGAACAACAGTGATTGATTTTGTACTCAAAAGTGTTGAAACGTGCGCATGGTGAGTATATTTCTGACCTTTGGATAAGACTCTTGATATGTATACATAATGATGCCATAATGTATATATGGAACACGAAAAACGGTTCTCAGTCAGGTTCCCTCTTGACCTGCTGGAAACTTTGAAGAGATATGCGAAAGAGGATAGCCGATCTATCAACAGTGAAATACTGTGGATACTGCGAGAATACGTAAACCAGCGGGAAGGATGGCAAAAGGATGCAGGTCAGCACAAAGATCAAGCTTGAGGTTTCTGATCAGGACGCTGCAACCTTGGAGTTCATGCAAGGCAAATGCAGAGGATTATACAACTGGTGGGTAATGAGGCTGCGTAATGGAGAGTATTGGCCATGGCCACACACTCCCTCTGTGGAGCGCGGTGTATTGCAGGATGACGGTCTTGATGTAGCGAGTATGGGGCTTGCTCAAGTCGGCTGAGTGCAGAAATCGACTGTGTGAGTACATGTGCTCACATTGAGAAAGGCAGAGCGGCGTGGAATTCTATCCTGTCAATGGGATAGAGAGGAAACGGCGCATATTCTAATGATGAAGATCGTTATTCGCTGGAAACCTTTAGTTCTGGGAGCCTTATGTCTTTGCGGCTTGCTCTTGCGATTATACAATCTCAATTGGGATCAAGGAAATAGTCTCCAGCCCGATGAGCGTCAGATTCTTTTCCAAGTGACTACTTTACGCTGGCCAACTAGCTGGGCGCAGTTTCTTGATCCAACGAAATCACCGCTCAATCCCCATTTTTTTGCTTATGGTTCTTTCCCGCTCTATCTCCTGGCCTTGATTGGCGCTATTTTGCATTATGATTATTCAAGTCCGACGGCGTTTGTCAATTTGACGCTCATTGGACGTGCTATTTCGGCTCTCTTTGATACTGGAACCATTCTATTGACTGCTTGGTTAGGATTGCGGCTGACTCAAGATGATCTTCCTGGGCGTCCTCGTAGTTGGAATGTTGCTTTGTTCGCGGGAAGTCTGGTCGTATTTACTCCCCTGCAATTACAACTCTCGCACTTCTATGCTGTCGATACCATGCTTGTCTTCTTTGTAATGCTTACGATACTCGCCTGTGTAATATTGGTTGATACTGATGCGTCTATGCGCTGGGCTTTGGTAGCTGGTTTGGGTTATGGCCTTGCACTTGGTACGAAGGTCAGTGCTGCTCCTCTAGCTGTTCCTTTGCTGGTTGCGATTGGGTTGCGCTGGTATAAAAAACGTAGTTTCTTGAGCGCTATTGGCCCGTTGGTCTTGGCTATCACTATCTCTCTGGTGGTTTTTTTGCTTGTTGAACCCTATGCATTGCTGGATTTTAACAACTTCCGCACCCTGACTAGCCAGGAGGGTGATATCGCACGTGGTACATTCGATGTCCCCTATACCCGGCAATTTGCTGGCACAATACCCTATCTCTACGAAGGACAAAATATGATCCTCTGGGGGATGGGGGTGACGTTGGGATGCAGCTCGGTTGTCGCACTGCTGTGGTTTATCTGGCGTGTCTTGAGGCGTGATGCTGGTTCCTGGCTGGTTGTGCTTTCCTGGATACTCGTCTATAGTGCTATTGTTGGCAGTTTCTATACTAAGTACATGCGCTATATGCTACCTGTCTATCCACTACTTACATTGATGGCTGCGGTAGGCGTGCTAGCACTGGTTCAACGTCCCCTATCACCGGAACAAGGCTTTTTGCGGAGACAGAATAGGGTGTTACCACTGTTGGCTGCTAGCTTACTGGTAATTGTATTAGGCGGAACGATTTTTCAGGGGTTAGCATTGCTCAACGTCTATAGTCAGCCAAATACACGTGTCCAGGCTTCGCTTTGGATATATCATCATCTACGTCCTGGCAGTGTACTGACCTATGAGCAATGGGATGATCCATTGCCGCTTGCTCTCAATGGATATAATCTATCTATGTTCACTGAGGCTGAGTATAAAACGACCTCAGGGCAGCTTGCGTCTGGGTTGGATCTCTATGGTGATGATACAATACAGAAGGCACAGCAACTGGCCAGTCTTCTCTCTGCAGTGGATGCTATTACAATGGCTACTGATCGCCTGGATAAGTCTATTCCGCATCTCCCTCAGCGTTATCCTTTGACTATCCATTACTATCAGTTACTCTTTAGTGGGCAACTTGGTTTTCACTTGGCGGCACAGTTTGACAATTATCCTCATCTCTTTGGGATAACTCTTAATGATCGTGGTGCTGATGAAAGCTACTCGGTTTTTGATCATCCAACATGCCGTATTTTTGTACGTGATACTCCTTATCCTTATACTTCCGATCAACTCTTCCACGAACTGCTAGAAGGCGTCCATTTGCCTTCAGTCAGTACGGCGGGGGTGGTCAAAGCATCTTGATAGTTGCAGTATCCTCATTGCAGTATCCTCAGACGGATCGAAGAGAAAGAGAAAACTCGATGTGGCTCCCCACGCCTCCTGACGTGGGTAATTCTAACGGAACAATGCTTAACATGTCAAGTGATTTTGCATTAGGAAAAGTTTATGTTTGAACTATTTGAGATATGGGCTTTGGTTGAAATACTGGGGGTGGTGTGCTTGCCGCTGACGTTCAGTGTGTTTCGCAATTTGCCTGACCGTGGCTGGGCTTTTAGCAAGGCACTGGGTATGGTATTGCTGGCGTTCTGCGTCTGGCTGCCATTGATGTGTGTGCCTGCTTTGCCTTTCAGCCAGTTATTTATTGGTGGCATTACACTTCTTTTGTTTGCTGGTAGCTCATTTGGGTTTGTTCATCAGCGCCGTACCATTGCGAAGATGGTGCGTCAAAATGGGGTGTATATTTTGGCGGTTGAGAGTCTGTTTCTGGGGATGGTTTTCCTATTAGGGTGGGTGCGTTCCTTTGGACCAGATATTCGTAGCTTTGAGATGTTCATGGATGAGGGTTTTATCGCGGCAATTATGCGTAGTCCCCATCTACCGCCCAACGATATGTGGTTTGCTGGCTATAGTATCAATTATTATTACTATGCGCACTATACCATCGCTATGCTGGCTAAATTGTTGGGGCAGTCCCCATCTATCGCTTTCAACACGGGCATCTGTATCATCTTTGGCTTATGTGCGGTGAATCTGTTTGGGATCACGTGCAATATTGTCACGTGGGCTCGCTATCTGCGTTTGCGGGTGCAACGATACTCCAGTGTTCTGCCGGAGCGTGCTGATAGTGTTCTTCAATCTTTATTGCCTGCTATCCCGTATGGGTTGTTGAGTATGCTGATGGCGCTTATCTTTGGCAATCTGGCCTCGACACAGCAATGGTGGGCCGCTCATGATAGTTCAAGTCCTAATTTGTTTAACCTTTGGTTTAATCCTTCGCGTGTTGTTCCTGCTACTATCAATGAGTTCCCCGCCTTTAGTTTTCTGCTCTCTTGCTTTCATGCTCATGTGCTGAGTCTGGCTTTTACTATTATGGCAATAGGATTGGCCTTTAATCTTCTGCTAGAAGCGGAAGGGAGAGGAATCTTCGTCTTTGGCCGTGGCTGGTCCATTCCTGTAAATCTTAGCTGTACCGCACTTGTGCTCGGCAGCTTATTCCTGATGAATGGATGGGATTATCCAACCTATATGGGACTGACCTTGGTGTGTATCATCGGCCAGCAATGGCTTGCGTACCATGAGCAGTTTTCTTTTTCCTTGCTCCTTGATATCCTGCTTGCCGGGATGAGCTTAATTACTTGCTCGCTTATCTTCTATCTCCCATTCTACTTGAATTTTATTTCGCCTGCACAGGGTATCGGCTTGGTATCTGCGCAATCACGTTCGATGCTCACCGATGAATTATTCATTTTTGGCCTTTTTGTTTTTATTTTTCTTTCGCTTTTGCTGGTCAGCTTAGTGAAACAGCCACTTTTTGGACGATTGCAAGAAGATGCATTTGTGAGAAGTAGCATGGCTAGCAATGTGTCTCTCCTGGCGGACGAAGTCCAAGCGGCTATTTCCTCTCCTGGCAGAAAACTACCGACTATACTTCTGATATTTGTTGCTCGTATTGCGCTTTTAGCTTATCTAATACTCTGGATATTCTCTCTCCTGATTTTACTATTTGTGCCTAACAGTGCAACCTTTATTGTCGGTAGCAATCTTGCAATCCTGGGTGTTGTGCTGATGTACTATCACTGTCGGGATCGCTCACATGGATTTGTTCTGCTATTGGGGGCTACTGCTTTCGCTCTTGTGGCTGGCTGTGAGATATTTTTCCTTAAAGATGCGTTTGCTCTTACTGATTCGAATCGCATGAATACGGTCTTTAAGTTTTATTTTCAAGCCTGGATATTGTTTTCTGTGGCCTGTTCGGCGGGCCTTTTCTTCATCCTGGACGGTTTCCGTTCTGTATCGAAAAAGTCTCGATTTCGGTTCCAAATAGTACGTACCGTAAGATGGGGGTGGGGTCTCATTTTGCTGATACTCATACTCGCTAGTATGGTTTATCCTTTAACGGCGCCTTATGAGCGCTATGCTAGTGATAGCGGGACGTTTTCTCCTACTTACGTGGGGTCTACTAGTAGCCTAGGTTGGCTGGGATCGCTGGAAAACCTGCAGCGTACGAATAGCCTGGACGGGCTGGAATACCTGAAGGATTGTCAACGTTTGAGTTGTCCTTATCCTAATAGTGCGGGCGATTATGCTGCAATTCATTGGCTGAATACGAACGTCCAGGGAGATCCTGTGATTGTAGAGGCGATGAGCGATGACTATTCATTATACGGACGAATTTCGGCGTTTACTGGCTTGCCGACACTGATGGGCTGGGCGGGACATGAGTATCAGTGGCGTTTGACTTGGCTTGAGAATGCTGCTAATAATGCTGATTATCAGCGCCGTGGCCCAGACATTGATCAAATCTATACAAGTCCAGATCCCCGTGTTGTTTTGTCTTTAATGGCTCGTTACAATGCTCAGTATTTGTACGTTGGGCCGTTAGAGTTTACAAAATATGTTGATGCTAACTTGTATAGGTATAGTGCGTTTATGCAGGTTGTATATAAAACCAAGGGTGTAACTATCTACAAGGTGAGATACGAACTATAGAGCCAGTTTGTTCTGGTGAGTAAGGAGAGCGGTCCTTTGGGACGTAAGAGGACATTTCGTAGAAAAAAATATAAGCCCCTTTCTTCTGTAAACCAGCAGAAGAAAAAAGAACTTCCAGTGCAACAAAGCGACAGAGGTGGTATAGTGGGAGTAATGGATGTGGAGTTGTCACAGGCTGAAGTGGCTGAAACAGTTTCTACTGAGGTAGGAAATGGGCTTCCTTCCCATGAGTGGATACTGACGGCTATTGCTTTCTGGGGAGTCGTTTTATTGGGAGCTGTACTGCGTTTCTGGGGGCTAGGCGATAAACCTCTACATCATGATGAGAGCGTCCATGGGTATTTCGCCTTGCAGTTGATGAAGAGTTTGCAGAATTACCACTATCAGCCGATTTGGCATGGACCGTTCCAGTTTAATATCATCGCACTTGTTTATAAGATCAGTCAGTTGTTAGGGGCACCTGACCATGGAGTAAATACGACGACGGTACGTATTGCGGCTGCTATACTGGGGACGGTGATTGTGGGTCTGCCGTTCTTTATGCGTGACTATCTCGGGAAGCTCGAGGCCTGGCTAGCATGTTTCTTGCTGGCTATTTCACCAAGCATGGTGTATTTCTCTCGCTTTGCACGAGAAGATATCTATATGGCATGCTTTACTCTTTTGCTGGTTGCTGCAGCGGGTCGTTATGTGCGCAGTCGTAAGGCGTTCTGGCTAGTGATTGCTGCAAGTGCTTTCTCACTCTCTTATGCGACAAAGGAAGCAACATTTTTAACAATTGCCGTTTTTGGCAGTTTTCTGGGCGCAGTAGTGATGTGGGAAATTGGTTTAAAATGGTCTGTCCGCCCGTCCGTTCGCTCGGGTAGGAAGGGTGTTCGCTCTTTGCTTGCTCGCTATCTACCCAAAACTGCATCTCCCATTACTCTTCTGCTCTACTTCCTGATCCTTCTGCCCATCGCCAAGGGAGTTTTGGGCGAACTCAAGAACCTATCTATCTACATCAATAGTCCCCGGTATACGAACATAGCAAATCAGTTTGAACTGAACCTGAAGAATAATACGGCGACTATCTTACCCTGGTTGGGTATCCTGTTAGCTATTTACGTGTTTAGTATTATCGTACGAGAAATGATGGACATACTACCCCAGTCAGGAAGGCGAGGTCTCGCTGCTCGTGTCAATCCTAAGCGTCAACCTTTGCTTGATAGCATCGTTTCTATGCCCTGGACGCACTGGTTCACAGCCATCGTGTGCGCTTTTTCGATCTTTCTGCAGCTGTTTACTGTCTATTTTACAAGAGTAAAGCAGGGCATTGGAGATGGAGTCTGGGAGGGTCTCTATTACTGGATACAGCAGCAGCAACTGGCTCGTGGTGGACAACCCTGGTACTACTATTTGATGCTCTTCCCTTTGTATGAGCAGATCGGCGTCGTCTTTGGCATCGTGGGGATCGCTGTCTGCCTGTGTCGTCCTTCATACTTCCGTCTCTTTCTGGTGTACTGGTTCGTAGGAAATATCTTCATCTATTCCTGGGCTGGCGAGAAAATGCCCTGGTTAATGATCCATATAACCATGCCGCTAATGCTGCTGGCTGCAATTGGTTTACAGCCAATCGTGCGCACGCTCAGGGACGCGATAACGGACGCGCTAAAGCGGGTCCGTACGCCTTCAGGCGCTAAAGCGCAAGACATGTCCCCCGATTTATCAGACGAAAAAGCGCCAGCCACCGACCCCGATTTATCGGGCGAAAAGGTAGGGACCCGATTTATCGCGTCCGCCCGTGCGTCTGCATCCGTTCTAAGTGTGCTTGTGACACTCTTCTTATTGGTACTGACCCTGCAGAATATGTTCCAGGTTACTTATGTGCACGCAGCTGATGGTCCGCACGAAATGATGGTCTATGTGCAGACGACAACAGATATAAACACTATGATGGCGAAAATTGATGCACTCGACCAGAAAGTCGATGGTGGAAGACACCACTTGCATATAGGTGCGATGAATGGTGCCGATAGCCCTTTTGACTGGTATCTGCGTGACTATACCAACGTGTGTTATGGCTTTCCAACTGCGTGTTCAGATCCTAAACCTGCTGTCATCATTAGTGCGGTAGATACTGTGCGATCGTCGCAAACTACTTATGCCACACCAACTGCCAATGGAAAGCAACCAGATTATCTGTTCAAACGTTATCATTTGCGTACATGGTGGGATGAAGGTTATAAACCTCTGCCTTGCGTGCCAAGTCCGAGAGGCTCTTGTCAGGGGCAGCCGTCGTCGGGAGGCGTTGGGTTGTTTCTCTGGTTAAGTTACGGGGATTATCCCCCTTCCCCTCATGCTCCTTTTGACCTCGGTCGGGCCATTAAGAATGTTTGGCTGTGGTGGTGGCAACGTAAGCCTATTGGTAGTACAATGGGCACGACCGACATGGGCTTGTTGATACGAAAAGATTTAAGAATGCTGCCATAGGAGGGCAAGGCTTTGAAGAGTGAGAAAGATAGGTTGGAGACAGTTGTGAGCACGACTGATAGAACCGGGGAAAAGGAAAGTAAGAGCGAGGAAAAAGCCGCTGTTTCCCTTCCTGTTGATGAGATGGCTGTCTCGCTTGAAGAGATATCTGAAGTGCCTGAAGGTGAAGCGCTTGCTAATAAGCGTAGATTCTGGAGGACTGGGTCTCGACCTTCACGTGAACAGGTACTGACAGCATGTGCCTTCTGGGGAGTGATTCTGCTTGGGGCCATCTTGCGTTTCTGGGGACTTGGAGATAAGCCATTGCATCATGATGAAAGTTTGCATGCCTATTTCGGTTTGCAACTTCTGCATAATACCATAGAGCAATGGGCTACCTGTTTGAGTCCTGACGCCTGCTATCATTATGACCCGCTTTTGCACGGTCCGTTCCAGTTTCACGCTATTGCAATTGTTTATTTGATTGCCCAGCTCTTAGGGGCTCCTGATCATGGCGTGAATACGACGACGGTACGTATCGTTGCTGCGTTAGCGGGCATTGTGATTGTAGCTTTGCCATACTTCTTGCGCCACTATCTTGGCAAAGTTGGAGCTTGGTTGGCCTGTTTCTTGCTAGCCGTTTCTCCAAGTATGGTGTATTTCTCGCGCTTTGCCCGTGAAGATATTTACATGGCTTGTTTTACACTCCTGCTGGTTGTTGCTAGTGCTCAATATATGCGAACGCGTCGAATATTCTGGTTCATTACTGCAGCAATGGCTTTCGCGCTTTCCTATGCAACAAAAGAAGCAACATTCTTAACGATTGGGGTCTTTGGAAGCTTTTTTGGGGCGTTGATAGCCTGGGAGTTAGGCCCTCGTTTCCCTCGCTTGTTTGCTATTATGGCTAGATATGCGCTAATGCACCTAGGGCTTGGGTTCGTATATGGATTTGGTTTGTTGCTAGTTCGGAGATTATCGTCTTGGGGTTGGCTGTCCCGAAGATTAAGCTCTCATCGTGTTGTAGCTAGCATAGCTCTATTCTCCTATTTCGTCGTGGCTGGTGCGTTGGCTAAGGGGCTTTTTGGCTGGCTCAAGAACCTGTCAATCTATATCACTGATCCCAAGAATACGAAGCAGGCTGACGCTTTCGTTGCCCAGTTGAAACAGAACACGCAGCTTGTTGTCCCATGGCTCGGGATTTTGCTTGCGGTTATTGTGATGATCGTGTTGTTCCGCGAACGAGGTGAAGAAGTCGAACCGGAGGAGAGACGTGGTCTTGCTAGGTGGGTTGATCCCGAGAAACAACCATGGCTTGATACGATTGTGACTATGCCTTGGCAGCATTTGTTCTTTGGATTTGTGATTGCTTGGACTATATTCATAGTCCTGTTTACTGCCCTATTCACCAAAATACCGAGTGGGATCGGGGATGGTATCTGGCAAGGTCTCTATTATTGGATTCAGCAGCAGCAAGTGGCACGTGGTGGCCAGCCCTGGTACTATTATTTTATGCTCATCCCTCTATACGAGCAGATTGGCCTAGTTTTTGGCTTCGTGGGGATCGTCTACTGTTTACGGCATCCTTCACGTTTCCGCCTCTTCCTAGTCTACTGGTTTGTGGGCAATCTTGTTATCTACTCCTGGGCTGCAGAAAAGATGCCCTGGCTGATGATTCACATCACAATGCCACTGATGCTGCTGGCAGCCATTGGTCTGCAGCCGATTGTGCTCACACTAAAGGACGTGCTAACGGACGCGCTAAAGCGGGTCCGTACGCTCTCACGCGCTAAAGCGCCAGACACGGAACCCGATTTATCGGGAGAAAAGGTAGGGACCCGATTTATCGCGTCCGCCGCTCCCCGCTTTATCGCGTCCGTTCTGGGTGTGATCATGGCTGTATTTACCCTGGTGTTAACCTTACAAAATATGTACCAGGTTGTGTATATACATCCTGCTGATGCTCCGTATGAAATGATGATTTATGTGCAGACGACGCCTGATGTTAATACCGTTATGGCGAAGGTTGATCAGCTTGATCAAAAATTGTATGGTGGAAAGCATCTGCTTCCTATAGCTGTGATGAACGATGCGACATGGCCTTTTGCCTGGTATCTGCGAGATTATGCTAGTGCTTGCTACTCGTTCCCGAGTAAACAATGTCCTGTTACAGCGAACTGGCCAATAATTATCTCTGGTGGTGATAATTTGCCCTCGGTACAGGACCAATATAGCCCGAAGTATGCCTATCACAAATACCAAATGCGCTCTCAGTGGGATCAGGGATATATGCCACCGCCCTGTATTGGTACACTGGCCAATCCCTGCGGACCACAGCAGTATACAGGCGTTGGTGCTCTCCCGTGGTTGAGCTATGGCAATAATCCTCCCCATCCAGGCCAATTTAATCTTGGCTTGATCGCGAAGAACGTATGGCAATGGTGGTGGCATCGCACGCCTTTCGGCGGTATAGATGATGGTTATGGTATGGCTTTACTCATTCGTAAAGATATAAGTGTGCATACCCATGTCCGGCCATAATAGCTATCGGCGAAATCCTATCTTGGCTCTAGGATTGGGCTTGTGGAAGCCACGAGCCCATCCTTCACATCTTAGGCTCCACAATGGCCAACGGGTCCCTGAGGCCCACATAGGAGCATACCATTAAATTCGAGGGTATCCTGTGGTTGTAAAATCAGTGTAACCCGTTGATAGGTTTTGTTATCTGTGCTTGATGTGATGATGCCATATGCTGTCGACCCCTCAATTTTGGTGAGGACTATGTTCTCTTGGATGCCTGAAATGATGGTGTTGCCTTGCCAGCTATCGCATGGTTGCGCTATCCCTGGTCCGCAAAATTGATAAGCACGTGCTATGAATGTGGCATGTCCATCACTCTCTACCGTGAGTAAACTAGTATGAAAGTGCCATTCTCCCATGAATGGTCGAAGTGCTTCACTTGAGAATGTGGCTGGAGGTGCTGGCGATTGGAAGCTCAATGATCGTCCATCTTGTGCTTGGGCGGATGCTGTATATCCACTATGGATGGTGAGATAGCCAATCAAGAGCGCTAATACAAGGCTGGTAATGCCAGCTAGATACCTTCTTTTTGGTTGTACAGCTTGACGTTTGTGCATATGTTCCTCCTCCCATTATGGCAACCTCACCTAGTTTTAGGAGCTTGCCTAATACACGTTTGATCTGGCGAAAAGGAGAACAAAGAAGCTGTACCTGTTGGCTTAACGATTTTTTCTTCTCTATGGAAGGTCCAGGGATATGCCTATTTGAAACCTCTGGTCCTCTTACAACGCTCCTGGGAGGTTATGATATCCATAAAACAATAGGTATAGGTGGCTATCTGTTCATTGATTTTTCTGGATTGCGTACATGTGTGCTAGAGTTACCCTAACAAGTGGAGAGAGGCCAAAGAGACCTTGCAAAATCGGGCTCTCATCAATATGTTGTATAGTATATAAAGTAAGACTCTGGTCAAGAACCCCTGCTTAAAAGCGAGGGGCTTGCGAAACGGCTAGCGCAACGTAAGTTCTTGTCTAGCGGGCTCGGTCGGGGAGGCAACTCACCGCACGAGCAGCAGCGTTACTGGCTAAGAAATAGGAGGTTCCAGGCTTATGTGCTAGGAAACTCCGAAAGTATGTCCGAATGCCACCCTAGTTCGGACCACTACCTGCCACGCCGAAGCAGACGGTCTCGGACCTATGCCAGTCTCGCCATCGCGAAGGGTCATTTACACCCTGGCTTAGACCAGGAGTGGACCGTAATCGGTCAACAGGTTGGGACGCTCCTGCTAGAAAAGTGTCCTCCCGCAAGGGATATCAACAGAAAGGAACGGGAGAATGTGCTAGCGCACAAGTCCAGCTGGCTACAAAGCCGCCACTGGTCTTCCCCACGCCCCATGCGTACAGGAGGCAATTCCTCCCCCGCATGAATGACGGAGGTCTCCTTGCCAGAACTTTATGATAGGTCTATAGTGGTAAGAAATAAAAGAGATATCTAAGAGTTAAGAAAGAGCACATAGTGTTGTTAACATTGGCGACATAAGTCTGTTTGGTTCATCTTACACGTGAAGAATATCTTCATGTTCATTATTTCTGGTATTATTATCATCGATGAGGCCGTAGCGTGCTCGTCGTGCAGCTAGTCAATTCTATACCAAACAGATCTTTTATGAAACATGAGGGCGATGTTCCATTGCTCAATTTAGATCTGTTAGGGTTCCTTACATTGTTTATCACTGATGTATGTTCGTTGTAAGCATGCTCGGTAGTAGCAAGCTAGCAGAGAGGATATGGAATGAAATTATTGATCATCGATAGCGATCGTGATATGGTCGAGATGCTGATGAATTGGCTGAAGGCATGTGGCTATGAGGTCCATCGTGCTTATACAGGAGAACAGGCTAAAACGAAGTGGCTTGAGGAGGAGCCTGATCTTGTTATTTTAGATGTTGCATTGAAAGATATAGATGCTTTGGAGATGTGTCGCAACCTGAGGACAAAGCATGATGCGCTCGTCCTGGTTGTTACTGATGGAAAGGATGTCCAAGATGAGGTCCGTTGTCTGGAGTCTGGTGCAGATGACTATTTACGAAAACCCTTCTTCCCAAATCAGCTTTTAGCTCGTATTCGCGCTGTAAGCCGACGTGCTCGCTCCTCAGTCAATCAACGTCCTTCTTCTATCGTTGCTGTTGGCCCAATCGTCGTTGACTCTCTGCACAATGAAGTGAAAATCCATGGTAAAACTGTTCGTTTAACTCCAACTGAAGGGAAATTGATGCATTTGCTTGCAGTTAATGCTAATGAAGTGTGTACGGCCAACCAAATTATTACCCGTGTTTGGGGATTTGGCGAAGTTGGTGATAGCTATTTAATCAAGGCTCATATTCATCATCTGCGCCAGAAAATTGAGCCTGATCTGAATAAACCTCACTACATTTTGACCGTTCCTGGTGTTGGTTATACGTTGGTTCGACATCCAGTTGATAAGGATATCAGTGCCGTTGCCGATACTCCTCGAAAGCCTCGCTTGATGTCGAGGTAACTTTAAATATTTTCGACCTGTGAAATGGCTCGATGTTGCATGCTCGACCTAAGAGTCGTCGGTCTAGCTTTTTGCCAGTCTTTCAAGCTCAATTCCCGGCCACCGAGAAAAGCAATTTCACAGGTCGGGAAAAAGCATCAGTAGAAGGCATAAAAATAACCGGCCCAGAGGACCGGCCTTTTTAATTATGGCGTTAAGATGGTCTAAGAGGCAGCGGCTAGACTGCTCTGGGTCAGCAGAGCATCAAGCGTGCTGCGTCGAATTCTGTAGCTTTGTCGTTTACCGACATGAGGCAAACTTACAGCCTCAAGTACACCATTCTTCACCCAGCGACGGACTGTAGTGTCATCGACGCGTAAAATCTGTGCGACTTCATGTACTGTCAAAAGTTCTTCATTGTTAGGCATGATAGAAATCTCTCCTTATCATTTCAAGTTGGTTACAAGTCAGTGCAGTCATTTATGCACATCTTGATACTAGTATATCGATTTGTGAGAAGATTGTCAATAACAGGTAGGGAATATGCAGAGCTTTGGAGTTTACCCGTGAATTGCCTATTGCCACAAGGATTGAGCATGGAGTGTCCCTCGATTCAGATGAATAAGATGCATTTCGAGTAAACTCCAAAGCCCTGGCCTGCTACTCCAAGCACGCGTGAGCAACTTTTCCCTCGAACGTCTTCTCCAGATGGTTGCGAGATTAGGTGTGGATGTGGCGATTTCATGCCAACCTGCTACCAGTGAGCAAGGTCATGTCACGCTCAGCTTACCACAGTCTGCCTGAGCATAGGGCTTGGTACAGCTATCGAGTGCCAGTGACAAAAATCCAATTGTGAGAAGAGGCAGGGTGGAGAATTGTCACGTTGGCAAGACAAGAGATCGACGAACTGAGAGCAGTGGGAGTGGAAGTTTCGGGAGAAGGATGAAGAGAGGCAATGCACCATCACTGCAAGAGTACTGAGTCCTCAAGGCCAATACCATTCAAATACGAAGAACAACTTTGTGGATGGGCTTGAGAGGGAGAGGTGAACGGTAGCGAGGCGATTGCATGGTGGAGATCCTGTTGCGATTGGTACCTGAGTAGTTACAAAACACTCAAGAATCTCGACAAGGCTCTCGAAGCATCTCTCGTCTAGGCCGTATGTTGCAAAAGGAAGAGCGCATATACCCTTCTTCGTGGTATTGCGCTCTTCCTTTAGTAGAATTGCTTAGGCCACCTGATGTCTTTTAGCGCGTGCATTCTTAGCAGCTTCTAATGCTTGTGCGCGTGCCTTATCAATGGCTATATCAGCATTCTCAGCGGCTTCTAGGCGCGTTTTACCATAGGCAACGATGCTAGTGTCTTCCACTGTTGCCTTGAAGCGCTCGCCGTCTGGTTGAATCTTAATGGTGTATTCTTCGATCATATCATGCCTCTCATCAATAACGCTGATTCAATGGTACCTGAATCCAGGCAAAAAAGCAAGACTAGCGACGATGCTTAAGCCACAAGTCTATTGATGGGGGATGACCTTCAAAATCGAAGCGGACAAATAAGCGAAAGGATAGCGGATGATGTGCAGCAAATTCAGCTGCCTTGAAAAAGCTCCACACCGTTTTCGGTTTGCTCCAACCTGAATAAAAGTGTTTGACCTCTATCCTCTCAGGTAAAAGTATCCATGGTGCTGCCTCTTCATCCCACTCGGCCCGCTCTGCTTTTTCCTTCATTTCCTGTGTTGGGTGGCACCAGACACCTATTGAATAGTGGTGATGTATCCTTGGTGCCCTGGTTTTCTTAGGTTTCTGAGTCATTTGCCAGTAACCTGCAGGTCTTGTAATTGCCCTTCCAGTGTTGCTATGCGGGTCGTCAGCTCGGCTACCTGCGTCTCTAATGTCCTCAGTCGGTCTTGCGTCTCTCCTGGCCGGAGGTGGAGTGTAGCGTGCCAAGCCTCGAGGTCTGTAATCGAGATCTCTGCTTTATTGGGTTGCGGATAGCGAACTGACAGCTTACCATCGTGAATAGCCCGTCGGATAGTTTTGTCAGAGATGTCGCCCAATCGTCGGGCACCCTCTGCAATCGTTACGTATTCTTCTTCCATTGATGTCTCCTTTGTCTAGACACTGTGTCTATGTGAACACAGTATACCACGGGCTAGTGATAGTGTCTAGACAACAGACAATAAGGAAGAGCACAATACTACGAATGAGTGATATATGTGCTCTTTGTCATATTGCTATCCCTGCAACCAGAGCAACTTCTGTTTGAGCGTTTCGCGTCGTTGACTTTCTGTCTCCCTAGTACTACAGTTGTAACTATGGTAAAATAAAGCTCTGAACACAAAAAGTTTTCCGAGCTGCAACTCGGTTGCCTATGCCTCTCCCGAGCAGATCGCAGTTGAGATTACGACCCCGCTGTCAGGTTTGCACGGACCATTCCCACTTTCTGTTCCAACCATGGCTATTCTGCCTTAGGCTGCAGCAACTGCAAAATAAGATCAAGCTTAGCGCCTTGCTCAGCCTGTGTTGCCTTCATCTCAGCCTGTGTTGCCTTCGTCTCAGCCTGTGTTGCCTTCGTCTCTTCGCCGATATTGATGAGCTGCCCAAGCAGTGCTGAATGAGCATCCTGCTTGTCCCTAATCGCTTTAAGATCTTCACTATGCTCTACCAGTCTATCTCTCAGGTCCGCTTGTGACTCTCTAATTTGCAAAATGTCAGCTCTTGCTCCAGCCATCTGAATTTTGAGAATGTTTGCATCCTCTTGAACAGCGTCAAGTCGTTTGGTAGTTTCTTGCTTAAATTCCTTCTGGCCTTGCTCTAGTGCCTTCAATCGGTTGACAACATCTTCAGAGGCAATCTCAACTCTGACAGCTTTGATCTCCTCAGTTCGCTGCTCCCGCAATTGTCGAACTTCTTCTTTGAGTTGTCTCTGCCTTCCTCAAGGCGCTTAAAACGGTCTTCTGTTGGTTGATTCATGTGTAGTGTCCTTTGCTTATTATATAGTTTATTCTCCGAAAAGTGCTTTTGAGAATGCCATCATACAATTTTGACTCTTTTGGAGCTTCTTGTTTTTTGTTTGACATTTAGGTGCTATTCCCTTGCCACTTTGTATGACTCAGTATAGCATGTATTCAAGAATTTCGACAAGGCTTTGGGAGTCTCTCTCGTCCAGGCACGATGTTGCTGCAAGTAGGAGCGCAATACCACGAACAATGGCATCGCGCTCTTATGGCTTCAAATAATGTAAAACAACATTAAGCCTGTTCCTTGAGAAAATGAATAGTAGCTCTCAATCCTTCTTCAAAGGTCACCTCAGGTTTCCACTCCAAGACGCGCTCGGCCTTCCTGTGATTGAAATAGGACAGGTAGATGTCACCGGGACGCTTGGGTGCTTTGGTAATTGGAGCCTCAAAAACCAGTAATGCGAGCCAGATTTTGGGAGATCTCATTGACCGAAATGGGCTGTCCGGTCCCAATGCAAAAGAAGTTGTTATCTCCATGGGTCAGCGCGAGTAGGTTCGCTCGTGCAACGTCACCGACATAGACATAATCCTTACGCTGTTCGCCGTCCCAGTCGATGCGCACCCCCTCGTGGGCTAGAAAGCGCTTGGCAAAAATAGAGATAACCCCAGCTTCGCCGTTGGGGTCCTGGCGTGGGCCATAGACATTGCCGTAGCGCAGAGCGGTATAGTTCAGCCCATGTGCCTCTTGCCAGTAGCGTAAATAGTGCTCGGCCACCATTTTTGTAATCCCATAGGGAGACTCTGGGAGCTGGCTACTCTCTTCATCGAGTGGCAGGTGAAACTATGCCGTCAGCCGCAATGACTAACTCCATGTGCACATGGAGTCATAAAGACAAAAACGGTGGTTGCTAAAGGAGTATTCACTATTGGCGCTTGTATTGCTGTTGGCATAGGTGCTGCAGCTACAGATGGTAAAGAAGCTGCTTGCTTAAAAGCGGATAGCGCGGCGGTTTTTGGAGAACCGTTAGCATCATACAACCCGAAATCACCATCTTCAGTGTTATCCTGCCAGCTAAACAGGAAGAGAGGTCCTGCCCACTCCCAGGCGTTTGCTTGATTGAACGCCTGGGTTATTTGTTGTGCCAATGTCGCATCTGTACAGCTTGCAGGCTTACCGTCATCGGTACCTGTTGGACAGCCGAATTCCGTCAGCCAAATCTTTTTATTGCCGTCGCCATTTTGTTCCATGACAGTATACATAGCTGGTAAGTCGTAGCAAAAAGCATTGTAGTTTTGGCAATCAGGTGCCGCTGCTGGAGCGGGCATGTCTGGAAAACTATAAGGATGTAGGTTAGCTGCATCGAAGTATCCTTGAGCACCAGCTGCATACATAGCTTGAAGATACGTGTAAGGCTCTTGACTGCCCGGTCCCGGACCAAGTCCCGACATCAACACTGTTGAGGAGGGATCAGCGCTTTTAATAGCGGTATAGGCAGCTTTAAGTATCGGCACATAGTTAGCTGCGGTAATTGTGGGTGTATAGAGATTAACTTCGTTAAGAATCTCGTAGGTGTGAACACCCAGAGGTTCAAGAGTATTAACCGCTTCTGTGCTAAAGCTGGAAAATTCTGCTGGCGTTGCACTAAAATCTTCTAACAAGGCATCAACGTTAATTCCAGCAGCTTCAGCATCTTTTATAAATTGGTAATCATAGGAAGAGTTGTTGTCATAATCGAGACGCAACCATTGTACCCCGTCACTCTTCATCTGGTTAATGACTGCTTGCTGTTGACTACTACTCATATTTCCAAAAGGATCCTCAAAGCCAGAACCAGGGCTGATACCAACTATCCCATGGTTACTTGTACTTGGGGTTGCTGCGAGTGTTGGCTGTTGCTGTTGAGAGGCAGAAATGATAAGAGGAAGAACTAGAAGAAAACCGATAGTTATTTTCTGCTTGGTACTTCTCTGTGAGTTATAAAAGAATAAGACACTCACGGCTGTGCCAATGGCTAAAAAAGCTCCTATAGTTTGCCAGATAGGACTGGAGAGTAAAGTAAGCATTAAATATTCACACTCCTTTGTTTTGTAACGCATGGTTCAAACGAACTTGATACTTTTGTGCTTGTACCAGACAAACATTTCCGTTAGTACAATAGCAACGTCTCACTAAGCCTGTGATTTGAGCTTGGTAGGATGATAGTTCTGCACTGACGGCTACTTTTGAATCGGAAAACACCCGCAACTAGACGGATTAAGCTTCCCTTGGTGCACTCTATAGAAATGATTATAGCATTCGTGTCATGTTGTTAGTAGAGCCCTACTATCTGGTTCATACACACTTAGTGGGGTTCTACCCGCATGGGTCGGGTCATGGATGGTTCGGGTCAGGAAGCTTTCGACCTGCTCATGCACTCCACCACTTGCTTTGATCGGACTTGTTTTGCAAGGATTATCCCTTCTTGGCAAGCCCTTTTCCAAAGTAGTTGGAATTAATGCAAATTAACAGATTAATTACGCATAAAGTATGGTTAAGAAATCGTAACTCAGCATTTGTGAATTCTACGACTTGGGGAACAGCATTTCGTCTGGCAAGAGCGTGCCCAGCTATTATATACTCCTGTCCATACATGTTTTACTTGAAATATAGCCCCTGTTGGGTTCCTAATCAGGCTAGTCTGGTTGCTAAAAAGACATTTACGAGCCCTGAATCGTAACCTTTTTAATCTTGACTTATGTAACCTAGCAATGTATCCTTTCCCACGGACATAGGTGAATTGGGATATAACAATTTTCTGCTACGCGAGCTGTACAATTCTTACGCATGTTTGAGTGATGCCTGAGGACTAGTGACTGGACAACTGGTTACAGCACTAGGGCTTAGAAAATCTCTAGTTTAAAGAGAGGTGAGAACTTTTTACTGAGCAATGTCTTACACTTGGATGTAATGAACCAATGGTACTAATTTCCTAATGGTGTCAGAACATGTGGAATCATCTTCTTGTCACTACGCTTGTGAGGATATAACGGCAGAACCTAGGTTACCGGAAAAGGAACTCACGTTATTGGTGTTTAGATTAGACTTATTGGGCTTCAAATAGTTTAGAAAAGGATTTACAGCCTTCTATTAATAAACAAGGCTCAAGTGTCTTCCCGCTTAGTCTCGTAAGAACTGGATCTAAACGTCAAGATATCGGAAGGTATAGTTGTCACTGATGGCAGGATTTACTGTCATCAGGTGCTTACTATGTTCGCTCTGCCTGTCTACGATATTCCTGGGTTTTGTTTGAACAAAGCTGTTCATAAAAGGTGCGAAGGTAGCTCTACCGCTTCAAGCGGGATGTGTCCTAAATTGAGCCATCCTGTAGAGGGACTTCGTCAGGGGATTTGAATAGTTACGAAAGGTTTTAATTGATGCACCTAACAATTAAACAGCTTTTCAAACTAGCATCTTTACTGATAGGAGTGATAGTAGTCGTAGGGATGCTCATTTTCTTCAGCTTAAATAGAGCATCTGTTTATAATGAGCTTGTTACTCTTGATCTCATTCCCAAACCTGAAAAATTGACGGAACTCTATTTCAACAATAATGCAAATTTGCCAAGTTCTGTGACAAGTAATCAGGTAATAAGTTTTGCATTCGTCATCCATAACCTCGAGACAACTGATTTCCAATATACCTACGATGTATCCATGAATGCTAATGGCACGAGGTACATCGTTGATAGCGGGAATGTATTGGTTAAAAACAACCAATACTATGTCAAAAATGAGCAATTCAATCTCATGAATTTGACTGGAAGCCAAGAGGTTGTTGTTGAATTAACCAATAAACAACAATCAATAGATTTCTGGATAGGAGAATAACGAAATGAAAAGAGAAAAAATTACCGTCTTGATACCATGCCACAATGAGGAACAAGGTATCGCTAAAGTAATGGACAGCATTCCTTATCACACATTAGATAAGCATGGATTTGAAGCCAAGGTTATTGTTATTGACAACAACTCTTCTGACCGGACCAGAGAAATCGCAGAGAGCAAAGGAGCGCACGTTATTTTTGAATCTGCGAAAGGCAAAGGCAAAGCAATGCGCAAGGGATTCAATTGTATCGACAGCGATACAGCATATGTCGTAATGCTTGATGGAGATAACACCTACGATGCCGGAGAAATGCTGAGACTTATAGAGCCTATTACAAGTGGCTTTTGTGATGTAGTTGTTGGTTCCAGACTTGGTGGAAAAGTTACTAAAAATGCCTTCAAAGCTCAAAATCGCTTAGCCAATTGGATATATACTTTTTTAGTAAGAACTTCTTATAACGCAAATATCACTGATGTATTAAGTGGCTATTTTGCTTGGCGAAGAGACGTGATCGTAGAGATGAGAGATCATTTAAAATCAGATGGGTTTAGTATCGAAATGGAAATGATCTCTAAATTGGTTAAACTGAATTATTCTATTTATTCAGTGCCAATTACCTATAGTACCCGTGAAGGTGAAACAAAAATCGAATCCATCAAAGATGGATTAAAGATTCTTTATACCTTTTATCGTAATCTTTTCTGGTCTCCTCCACCAAAAGAATCGGTTGGTAAAAAGAATAATGATCAACAAATCGCTTTCAATATTTCTGCGCTAAAAAAACCTGTTGTTATGTCTGATTCTGGTGATTTACTCAACACAGTGGGTGAACGGGAAACTACTGGTTTGAGAAGTTAGTCATGGTTCAATTTAGGCGGTTTTGTACTTGATAGCTTGAGCTGCCAACATCAAATCCAGTAGTGTTATCAAGCAATCTTAGGGAGGCATTTGGATCATTGACTCTGGTATTGGACTGTCAAGTCCATTTAAACCATGCCTTAAATGTAATAGTCATTTTAAGCATTTCCCGACATTTTTCTTTTTTGAGGAGAGGGAGTCATTTTGAAAATAGCAATAGTATCTGATGCAATTTACCCATATAATAAAGGTGGTAAAGAGAAAAGAATCTACGAAATTTCCACACGACTCGCTAAAAGAGGTCATGAAGTTACAATTTACTGTATGAAATGGTGGAAAGGATCAGATATCAGAGTAGAGGAGGGTGTACAGATAAAAGCAGTAAGTCCCTACTTTCCTTTATATGCTGGTGAAAGGAGATCTATCAAAGAGGCTTTATTATTCTCGTTGTATTGCCTTAAATTAGTAAAAGAAGACTTTGATATCATTGATGTCGATCATATGCCCCACTTTGTGCTTTTTAGCACAAAGTTAGTTGCTCTTCTTAAGAGGAAAAAACTGCATGTGATTTGGAACGAAGTATGGGGGGCTTCATACTGGATAAAATATATGGGTCCATCAGGAGTATTAGCAGGCTTGATTGAAAAAATTACCTCAATGCTTCCTGACAAATTTACAGCAGTATCCGAACATACAGCCAGAGAACTGACAACCAAGCTAAAGGTTCCCCAGCACAAAATTACGGTTGTCCCTAATGGTGTTTCAATTGCTGAGCTTGAAGGTGTTGTACCAGCAACTACATGCTCAGATATTGTTTTTGTCGGCAGGTTATTATCTAATAAGAATGTCGATGTATTGATACAGAGCATAACCCTACTGAAGACAAAGTATCCCAAGATAAAGTGTATTATTGTGGGTAGGGGTCCTGAGAGAAATAACTTAATCAAACTTGCTCAAAAGAATGATCTGCTTGAAAACGTTGAATTCATTGAACATATCGAAGACCACAATCAATTATATGCGTTGATGAAATCATCGCGTGTCTTTGCCTTTCCGTCCACCCGAGAAGGATTTGGTATTGTTGTTTTGGAAGCAAACGGATGTGGACTTCCGGTTATAACAACTGATTATCATCAAAATGCTGCCAGATACTTGATTAAGGAAGGACTAAACGGAAAGGCAGTATCTTTATCAAAAGAAAATCTAGCGCACGCAATTGACGTATATATGGCAATGAAGCCAGACCCTACAAGGTACACATCGTTTCTTCAACAGTATGACTGGAATAATTTGGCTCGAAGAGTTGAAGATATATACACAACAGAGTTCCTCTCGAAGGCGATGTCAAAAGAGGAGCCAACTTCTCTAGACACCTATGTAGAAGCTCTAGAAGTGAGTGTCCATGAAGAAGTTTTGGTGAGTAGTAGCAAATCAGCGAGGGAACAATGAAAAAAATCGTAACGACTAGTTGGGATGATGGACATAAGCTAGATTTAAAATTAGCACACTTACTTCAAAAGTATCACATTCCAGCAACATTTTATGTCTCTCCTGCAAATAGGGAATTCTCCAAAAAAGATCTGCTTTCAGAGCAAGAAATTCAATCTCTCAGCGAAAATTTTGAGATTGGAGGACATACCCTTCATCATCCCAATTTGGCTCAAGTTTCTTTGGATTATGCTGTCGATGATATCAAGGCTGGAAAGGAAATTTTAGAATCAATAGTAGGGAAGAAGCTCAAAGCGTTTGCCTATCCCTATGGAGCTTATACCGAACAAGTTCAAAGGGCTATGCATGATTTAGGTTTTGTAATGGCCAGAACAACAAAGCGTTTTTCAATTGTAGCTTCGAGTGAGAACAGTGCATTACCTACTACAGTTCATGTATATACTCATCTGTCAGATATGCTGCAATTACCGAAATATCGAACAATAAAATGGCAAAAACTTGCTCGGTACTTTTTTGATCAAGTCATGGAATCTGGAGGCATATTCCATCTATGGGGACATTCGTGGGAAGTAGATAAGAACAACGAATGGAAAAACTTAGAAGAAGTTTTGCAATATATATCAAATCGGGAAGACGTTGAATATATCAACAATTCGGAATTAGCGTCAGATGTCTCCGTCTGAAGATGAGGAGTATCCAGAAAGAGTGACTTATGGAAGATAATAAAGTTAAATTACTCTTAGTTGCACCATACTTTCCACCTCGTTCGGGTGGGCTAGAAAACTATGCATTCAACATTGCACAGGGTCTCACGCAGGTATCTGGATATGAGGTGGTTGTAGTGACCTCAAATCCAGATGATAAAAGACAAATTATTGAGGAATATTGTGGAATAAAAGTATACCGTTTACCCGCTATGTTCAGGATTGCAAATACGCCAATCAATCCATTATGGTATCTATCCATTAAAAAAATAATCCGTGCAGAAAAACCCGATATTATCAATTCACACCAACCAGTTCCCTTCATCGGTGATTTGACAGCATCTCTCACTGGAAACATTCCCTTCGTTTTAACCTATCATTCAGGAACAATGCGGAAGAATAAGTTATTGCCAGATATCATCATTTTTCTGTACGAAACGTTTATTCTCCCCCATACCGTAAGGAAAGCAACCAAAATAATCTGTGTATCCAACTTTGTGAGAAATACTATCTTAAAAAAATATGCTTTTAAAAGTACTGTTATTCACCCAGGAGTCGATATTTCTCTATTCAAACTCAATCCAGTCATTAAAAAAGAAAATAATCTCATCTTATTCATTTGCCACTCTAAAAGCATGCATAAAATGAAAGGCCTCGATTATTTGCTTGATGCCATTAAAGCGCTTCCTGAAATCAAGTTATATATTGTTGGAGAAAAAGGCGATTTTACAGACAAGAGAATTATTTCTGTCGGTATAAAAAGAGGGAAAGATCTAGTTGAAGAGATGCAGAAAGCATCTCTTGTCGTGCTGCCCTCGCTTGCCCATATGGAAAGCTTCGGCATGGTGCTCATTGAGGCATTGGCATGTCAAACTCCAGTGGTTGGAACAAATATAGGTGGCATTCCTGAAGTCATCAGAGATGGTATCGATGGATTCCTTGTACCTGCGAAGGATAGCAACGCCTTAGCGGTGGCAATTTCAAAAATACTGGCAGATAAAGAGTTAGCAACTCGTATGGGACATTCTGGAGAAGCTAAAGTCAGAGAAAAATTTACCTGGGATACACGTGTTGATTTAACTAAAGGAGTGTTTGCGTCGTGTCTAAAACAACCCTAATCGCCCCTACAATTGTACAAGTAATATCCTATTATCCACCTCATCTGGGTGGTATGGAAAATTGTGCGGCGCAGATAGCAGAGGGATTTGTAGACAAAGGGTATGCCGTGTTGGTATATACATCTGACATAGGTTATACCCAGAATGCGGTGTCTAACTCTAAATCGCAGGTCCATTATTTAAAATCGATTGAATTTGCGCATACGCCAATTATATTTAGCTTATTTTTTCGGCTTCTTGCTCTACCGCGTCATTCCCTTATACATCTCCATGTTTCACAGGCATTCTCGCCAGAAATTGTGTACTTGATATCTAAGTTAAGAGGGATACCTTATATTGCGCATGTCCATCTTGATGTAGACGCTTCTGGCCCCTTAGGCTTCCTACTCGAGACCTATAAGAAGTTGTTTCTCAAGAAGGTTTTGAGATCAGCAGCAAAAATAATATGTCTATCAGAGCCACAGAAGAAGCTTATTGCTTCAAAATATGCACTTCCATTAGAGTCTATTGTTGTGATACCTAATGGTGTGGCTGAAAAATATTTCACCGGGAAGAAAACCAGTGCAAACACTGTTCCACATCTGTTATTTGTTGGCCGATTGGTAGCTCAGAAAAACCTTTCTCTTCTCGTCGAAGCCGTTTCCCAGATGCAAACAAATGTCTTTTTAGACATTGTGGGCGAAGGGGAATTAAGGGAAAACATAGAAGCTTTAATTCAGAAGTACAAGCTGAAAAATGTGAAGCTGCACGGTAAGAAGACGGGCGAAGATCTCATTGAACTTTACAAATCAGCAGATATATTTGTGCTTCCCTCATTGAAAGAAGGTGTCTCTCTTTCGATGCTTGAAGCGCTAGCAGCTGGTCTTCCTGTGGTAGCTTCCGATTCGCCTGAGATACGACAAATCCTCGGCGAGTGTGGTATACTCATTCAAGATCCGACTGCTACAAACTATGCAAGGGTATTAGATGCTATTTTATCAAATAAAGATACTCTTCAGAATTTGATAAATTTATCGGTACAAAAAGCACATTTTTATTCATGGGAAAACGTCTTGACTTCCATAGAAGATGTTTATAAGGGTATTAAATCATGACATTCGGTAAAAAGACACTATTTTCTCTATTACTGGGATTTGTCCTTTTGACCAGCATGCTTGAGCTTGCACATGTCAATTTTCTCTGTACAACGACGCTTATTTCCTTCTGTGTCTATGTTTTATTGCCGGGCTTCCTTATCTCATTAATTTTGCGAATTAAAAAGCTATCTTTTTGGGAAAATCTCTTATTTATCGTAGGACTCAGCATCGCTTTTTTGGAATTGGGTGGATTACTCTTAAATATCCTCTTGCCATTATTTGATGTGGAGAATCCGCTGGGATTTCAAAATATTGTATGCGGATTTGATGTATTTTTGTTACTACTTTTTGTATGTGCCTGGGTAAGAACAAAACAACTAGAAATTAGAATACAGCTTCCTAAACGGTCGAATATCGAGAAAGTATTATATATCTTGCCCATATTCTTTCCTGTGCTTGCCACTTTGGGAGCAATTGTCTTGAATAATGGTGGCAGTGATATCCTGACACTCATCTTACTCGGGTCCATAGCTGCCTATAGCCTCATCATCATGCTATTTCGCGATAAAATAGCCGTTGATCTCTATCCCTATGCAATATTTTTCATGGGAGTAGCCTCTTTATTTACCACTTCTCTCCGCAGCTGGTATATAACAGGGCATGATATTGAAAGAGAATTTTATGTATTCCAGCTTACAAATACACATCACATTTGGAATATGGCGTTTTACCAAGATCCCTATAACGCCTGCCTTAGTATCACTATCCTGCCGACAGTTCTAACCAGTCTCTTATCCATACAAGACATGTATGTTTATAAAGTTATTTTTCAAATCCTATTTGCAATTTCACCAGTATTAGTATTTTTCATTATAAGAAATTATACAATACCAGTATTTGCATTTTTATCCGCTTTCTTTTTTATGTCTTTCCCGACATTTTTCAATGATATGCCTATGTTAAATCGACAGGAGATAGGCTTTATCTTCTTTGGCCTAGTGCTATATATGATACTCCTCTCTAAACTCTCTTTATCGATAAGAAAGATATTGTTCATTATTTTTGCGCTCGGTGTTGTAGTTTCTCATTACTCAACGAATTTTGTTTTATTAGCATTAGTAACATTTGTATATGTCTTAACGCTAATAATTTCCTTGCCATTGATGAAAAACACTTTTACTTGGCTGTTATCAAAGTTTCATATTACGCTAAAAAACACTTTTACTAATTGGTATGCAAGTGAGAACACAGTAGTACTTCCTAAAATAGCTCGGGCTGATCATTCTCCTAAGATCCACAACCCTAAAGGGTTTCTCAGCCTACCGCAAATAGATCATTCTCCTAAGACCGATAGAGGTCAAAAGAGGAATGATAGGGTAGTTTGGTATGCAAATGAGGACACAGTAATGCTTTCTACAATGGGTCAGGCTGATCATTCCTCTAAGATGGGTAGTGATCAAAAGGGGACAATTTGGTACGCAAATGAGGATACAGTAGTGCTTTCTGCAGTAACTCAGGCTAATCATTCCTCCAAGACCCACTACCGTAAAATGTTCCTCAGCTTACCCCTGGTATTGCTTCTCTTTTTGATGACCTATGTTTGGAATAATTTATATACAAATTCATCAAGCCATGTTGGATCGGTATTATCAGAAGTTGTCAGTAGCATACTTGTGAAGTCGGATTCTGATGCTACGTCAAATGATACCTCCTATAGTATCTTTTCTGCTCCTAAAGAAGAGGATCCTGAACAGCAACTTCAAGATTATATTAACAGTATTCTTCAACCAGAAAAATCAGCAAATACGGGAGAAGTAGATACTAGCCAATTTTATAGTAAATCGATAACTAATAAATATCCCAGCTATCCGATTCCGCAAGATGAACTTGCACCAACACCATTAGGAAATTTGGTAACTACTCTCCATGTCCCAGTATTTGACATTCAGGCAGAATTGAGGTCACTTTCGGCTGATTTCATGCAAATTTTTGTATTCATTGGTTTGCTAGCTGTTCTATTCCTTAAGAATAAAAAACCCTTTGATCTACAATATCTGCTTCTATGTTATGGCGCTGTTTTTCTTCTGCTTCTTGAAGTTCTACTGCCTACTCTAGCAGTAGACTATGGATTGCTGCGAATGTTTCAACAGCTTCTTTTTATGCTTTCACTACCAATAGTGCTAGGCGTTTGTTCTATATTATTTTTTGCGAAAGAGCAGAAAAAAGTGCTTTTTATTGGGATAATAGCAATTATTTTCTTTTTAAACCTAACAGGATTTGTTTCACATCTTACAGGAGATTACTATCCTCAAATGACATTGGATAATTCTGGTTTATACTATGACGCTTATTATGTTCATAAATCAGATGTTGTTGCTATAATCTGGCTCTCAGAGAATAATGTCAATGATGAACCTGTAGAGGCTGATTTATCGGGTACGAACAAACTATTGACTTACGGAGGTGTGAATGCCCTAAATGAAATTTTTCCACCAGTAATCCGAAAAAACGCATATGTGTATCTGCAAGTTTCAACCCATAAAACACTTTTCATTGGAGCAGATATACTAACTTTCAATTCATCTAAGTCTTTCTTAGATGATAACAAGAATCTTGTCTATAGTAATGGTAAAGACAATATTTATAAGTAATTAGTCTCTATTTGAGTAAAAGGAGCTAATTTCTTTGAGGCCATTTGCCATAGCAAAGTCGGATCACAGTTTGATCATACGTGACTGGGCACAGGAGATGTATGACATATTAGAACAGTTTACAAGATTGGAGATCAAAGATAATGCAAATAAGGAATATTCAACTCTCTATAGATGACAAGTTTGTTACGCTTAGTGCCATATGCAAGATACGACGAATTGGTGAAGATGTGGTTTATTTCCGTTTTGATAAGAAAGACGAGGATTATATCTTCTCCGATGCAAGTCCTTTTGCGGCTGCGTTACTAATGCCTTCTATGAAACAAGGTGAGGATTTGATTATTCATGGTTCCATCTCAGAAGCGCTCTATCATGGCATGCAGCAAATTATGGGGATAATGCTGGAGTGGAATATAGGTTTGCATCCCATTTCCATCAAAGTAGACACCATAGTGAAAGATATACAAGAAGATCCTACTACTGTAGCAACTTTCTTTTCTGGTGGAGTAGATTCCTTCTATACCTTTCTAAAACACAAGAAAGATACAACAGACAAGCTAACCCACTTCTTGTTGGTAGATGGCTATGATATTGATCCTCGCAACACTGACTTATGGAAATCAACACTTGCGAATGTTGAACAGGTTGCACGTACCGAGGGAATTAAGTTGATTACTGCAAAGAGTAACATTCACCAGCTGCTTAACCCCATCTTGGCATGGGGCTATGCTCATGGAGGATGTCTAGCAGCTATCGCACTCTGTTTACGAAGAAAGCTCGGAAAAGTCTATATCCCCTCAAGTCACGCTCCATCAGAAGAACTACCTTGGGGATCACATCCTTTAACCGATCACTTATGGGGAACAGAAAAACTTACCTTTGTCAATGATGGAGCAGATGTAACACGGCTTGAAAGGGTTAAACGAGAAATTGCTAAGTCTCCTGTAGCTCTTGCCCATCTGCGTGTTTGCCACATGAATGTAAGAGGTACATATAACTGTAGCAGATGTGATAAATGTCTTCGGACAATGATTAGTCTAAAGATTACGGGCACACTGGACCAGGCAAAAACATTTTCTCCCACTATTGATGAAGACCTTGTGAGTAAACTTTCTATCGAAGAACATGTAGCAATTTTTCATGAAGAAAATCTGGCAGAGTTAAAGCAATTGCAGATCGAATCGACTTTGCAAAAGGCACTAGAGACTAGTCTCAGAAACGCAGTTGTTACGAAGCCATCTTTCTTATCTGTGGTAAGCCAACGGGTTTTATATCTTGATCATGTATACAACCACGGCAGAGTATATAAAGTTGCGTCAAAAGCAGTTGGAAAGAAATTCTAACAACTTTTTTACTCTTTTGGAAAAACTGTAAAGATAGTGCTTGGATCACTGCAAGTCGGGTTATAGCCCCAGTTGGGAGCTTGTCCTGATGGATGCCGTCTTAGGGGCTTTTCTGTTAACGATGAGTCTTGCCATCTATCTCAAACGATGGACGTAGAAAACACATTAGAAGATAGTGAGAGAAAAAATGAAAATACTTCTTACCCACGCGTATACAAAAGATAATAAAGGCGATGCAGCAATCGTAAGTGTTCTTTTGCGACAACTTAATAATGCATTTCCAGGTTCAAACATTACTGTATCGGTTTATGATGATGATACTAAATATAAAGACTTTGAAGGATATAAGGTTATATCTAACTCCATGTATCTTAGTATCTATCGTTTTCGAACCTTGCTGTTTAAATTGCTTTATACATTTTATATAGAAAGCTCACTTTTGTTATGGGCATTATGCTATAGACTCTTTGGCTGTTCTATTGCATTTGTCTTGCCCAAAAGTACACGCAATATTGCACATGAGTATTTAGAAAGTGATCTTTTTGTCCCGGTGGGTGGAGGATATCTGAGAGCTAAAAAGGGAATACAGCAGAATATTGACATCCTCTTGTTGTTGAATCCTATAATCATTGGGATCTTACTAAGAAAACCAATCATTTTATATACTCAATCAATTGGACCTTTTGCTACTCCCTTCCAAGGGTGGATTACCAGAGTTGTACTTAATAAAACTCAGCTTATTTTCGTGCGAGAAGATCATACTATTGCAACTTTAAAAGTAATTGGAGTCAAAGGAAATCTAGTGGTCAGGACGACAGATGCTGGTTTTCTATTCAACTCTGATAAAAATTTTCAACTTTCAGATTTCGTCGAGAATACTGAAACATTGAAATCAAAAACCCTTGTCGGCGTTACAGTAAGAAAGTGGTTGAATCAAGAAGGTCAAGATAATTTTGAAAGAGCAATAGCATTATTTGTAGATAAAATTACAGAGGAGAAGAATATTAGTATTCTTTTTATTCCTCAGGTGACATCCACGATTCATAAGGACGACGATAGAAATGTCGCAAATAGAATTGTCAGTCTAGTAGCAAATAAACAGCAAGTAATTAATTGTACTGGTACCTATGATCATTATGCATTAAAAAAGCTTTATGGGTGCTTAGACTTTCTAGTCGGTACAAGGTTTCATTCGGTGATATTCTCACTTACCTCTTATGTGCCAGCGCTAGCAGTTGAATATGAATACAAAACAAGTGGCATCATGAAAGATTTGGGTTTATCTGAATGGGTGATTCCAATAGAGCAAGTTACAGCAGATAATCTTTATGAAAAATTCAGGCGACTTTTAAGTGAAGGAGACATCTACAAACAGAGACTACAGAAAGTCTTACCTGATTATATTTTGAGAGCTGAAGAAGTAGAGAAGCAGATGAAAGAAGTTTATTATAGTTTCACGCTACTGAATGTTAATCGTTAATGTATATACAGGAGTTGTACAAATCATGCCTCTTCTGCAATTGGCATTGATGATGATATTGAGCTGTACACTTCCCTTACTTGCAGCCTGATATAGGGAATGATACGAGTCGGATACAGGATCATATTGGAGCAATTCTATAGGCTGCAATATACCTTTCGCACTTAGGGAAAGTGAGTAATTTTTACTATCGTCTAGCTGAAGTTCAAGACCAATCCGGTCAGATACATGGAGAGTTTTTGTCGAATTATTGTCAGCGTTTGTTACTAGATAGCTTTGCGAATTGACAATGGTTGCTGCTTGGAGGGAAGGATTATTTTTTCCTAAAGCATATTCTTGAAGGATATAAGCTGCGGGAAAGAGATAATCACCATTATTTTTAACTATAGCCCAGGCGTCGGGATATTGGTTGCGGCTATAGAAATCAAAGGCAACTGATCCAATTAACTGGCTGCTATGCATTTCTTTTAAGGCTTGATAAACACCTTGATAAGTCTTTGCTTGTAACTGTGGGCTACCGATTGTATCCTGGTCACTCACAGTGTCCCCATTTGCTTCCCCAAATTCTTCAATAAGTATTGGCTTTTTGGTCTGTAAGCCATTCTCGACTTGTGATAAGAACTCTTGTGTTTTCAGATCAGGATTCAAACCAATCCCAAAATTATCACTAGCGAGCCCATACATGTGAATACAATAGAAGTCAACAAGATTGGCTATTTTTTGACCAGCAGAGAAATCTGACCAGTTGTAATTATTAGGATTAGAAGGATCTGTGGGCGATTCAGGAGTCGCCCACCCTCCTATCGTTTGTTTAAGGTGAGGGTACTTTGCCGTGATTATTGTATGGGCGGTCTGAAGCATACTTACATTAGCGTCTGTTAAAAGCGGCTCATTCTTAATATCTGCAGCGTATACGTCCGGGTTAGAAAAAACTCCACTGTCAATATATTCCTGTACTAAATGCAGATATACTGGTCGTATGTCAGGAGTATAATAATCTCCGTTGCTACTATCAGTCTCTATAAGGATGAGCGCTTTAATTCCTTTGCTTTGCATCTTGCTGAGCACTTGATTCCACTGATCTCCCGTATAAACAGAATCTGCATTATTGTTAAAGCTTCGCTGCGCGTTCGTTATACGGATCAGGTTAATTCCGAGATCTGCAGCAATATCAATAAGATCCTCGCCTTTACTATTGACAACATAGTGCTGCGAAGTAGGCAGGATTTGACTCATATCAATGTTTTCACCATAGAATGTCGATGTACTATTAGTATTAGCACTGGAGGATAATAAGGGAAAGGTATTCAAGACCAGATAGATATTAATATAAGGATAGAGAACATATACTGCGAGGCAAGCCAAAGTCAAGAAAATCGCCATCCAGATGAGAAATATAGCTCTTTTGGTTTTTTGATTTACCTTTTTTAACATGCTGTACCTTACCTCACTCTATTCCGTACATATAAGTTACGGGTTATAAAGAATAGAGATAGTAACCCTGCAATTGCTTGCCCAAGTGTCCAACCCCATCCTATGCCAACCAACTTACCAGAGATAAAAGCGTAAGATAGCCATAATGTAAGAAAAGTCGCTATTACGTTCAAAATAACTAGCGATTTTATCTGGTGTTTTACTTTCATAATAGCATTAGAAATTAAGAGTAGCGCTGTAAAAATTGTAGATATACTATATAGTTGTAAAAATTGAAAAGCTTCAATTGCATAGCTTTTACCGAAGAACTGCAACAATATATTACCAGCAAAAACGATTATAGCTGTTGCCGGCATAAGGGTTACAAAAATCATTACAATCGCTTTTTTTACATGTTTTTTTAGTTCAGCTTCGTTATATGAGCCTTCTGTGAGTAATGCTTCGCCAGTAGCTAAGGGAATAGTCAGCAAAAGGTTTTGAATCATGGAAGCAATATAGTAATAAGCTGCATATTTTGCTGATAGGACATTTAATATTATAACTGGCAATACGAGCGATGGCATATTAAACATAAAAGCAGATATATAAGTAGCAAACGAATATACCAAGGTTTCTTTTACTAGGGAAACATTAACTGAAATAGAGGGCCTGATTTTAAACTTGAAAATAATTATAATAAGGCTAGTAAGCACACCAAGAGTAAGTGCTGAAGTAGTAGATGCAAAAATACCATAGGCACCAAGCGCGATAAGTGCAAATGGGAGCACAAGTTTTAATATACTGATGATACTATTTTTTATCAGTGAATTGCCAGCAGCCCTAAAAGCCATAAAAATACTGTCAACAAGCACATTCCAAGAACAAAAAATTACAAAAATAGTGAATGAGATAATATAGAAGAGATTTGATTGTAAGAATAATAATTGTGGTGAGAATATTTGTAATCCCAGCAAAAATATACCGGAAGCCAAAAGCGTAACAAGTGTTACGATGACAAACGCGGAGTTAATCCATTCATTTTTATTGGCAGATTTGGGAAGGTATCTATTTAAGCTTGAGCTTAATCCCATGATGGTAAAGCTGCTTAATAATGTCATTGTAGAGATGAGGGTAGTCGCGATACCAACATTTTCTGTCTTATACAGCCGTGCTATTATGATCCAGAAAATAAATCCAAATCCGCCTAACATGAATGTGCTTGCCATATCAAATAGAGAATTCAGATAAAGAGGGTCAGTCATAACATTCTTGTAGATATTTTTTAAGTTTATTTGCTTGAGCATCTTTAGCTTGGATGCTTGAGCATCTTGTTCGGAGATGGCTCTAGTTCCAGATGGCTTGACCACTTGCGGATCTGTACGAAGCACCTGCTCGATCTCGTCAAGTTCGATGCGATAGCTACGGAGCTTCATCTGGGTGTCGATGCGCCCCAGATACTCGATCTCTCCGGCAGGAGTAATACGGCCAAGGTCTCCTGTGCGGTAGAGACGAGGCACCATCTCCCGTTCGTGCGAGACCGGATTGGGTACGAAGTGCTCCTTCGTGAGGTCCGGGCGGTTGAGGTAGCCGATGGCAACGCCGGGGCCGCCAATGTAGATCTCTCCGCTCTCGCCGTCTTTGACGAGACGGAGCTGGTCGTCCAGAATATAGACATAGTATGTTGGTAGTGGCGAGCCAATGGTGATTGGGCGACCAGGAAACAGCTCACACCAGGTGGCCGTGACTGTCGTCTCAGTAGGGCCATATGTATTGAGCATCCGACGCCCAGGGCGTGCCCAGCGACTAACAAGGTCGGCAGGGCATGGACCGCCGCCGATGAGAAGGGAGCGCAGGGAGGGTACATCGCTCTCAATTGTGGCGAGCAGCGTCGGCGTGCAGCGGAGCACGGTGATCTTGTGCTGGATGAGGAGTTCGGTGAGCCCGTGACCGAAGCGTCGGGAATCGGTAGGACCCGCGACCAGCGTTGCTCCGGCGATCCATGTCGGCCAGATCTCCTCGAAGGAGAAGTCGAAGGCAGTTGACATGCCCTGGTAGACCCGGTCGTTACGCGTCACACCGTAGATTGGCGTGGCTACGTGGAGGAAGTTGACGATGTTGGCGTGCGAGACGGCAACTCCTTTCGGCCGACCAGTGGTGCCCAGTGTGTAGATGATATAGCACAGGGATGCAGGATCAACGCGGACCTGGGGGCGAGTCTCGTTTTGGATGGAGAGTGCTTCATGCGCCAGATCGAGTTCGAGCA
>Ga0193728_1000085_pt1 | contig 39226 bp, 38 predicted proteins | sample U1c1metaG_FD_143037 | JGI IMG/M metagenome (GOLD analysis project Ga0193728, IMG submission 143037) | Soil microbial communities from a riparian zone of the East river system, Colorado, United States - U1c1 | ecosystem: Environmental > Terrestrial > Soil > Riparian zone | place: USA: East River... | reverse complement strand
ATTCATGGGCAAAACCTTATCGTAACCGAAATATTGCGTCACAAATTGCGCATACTCACCCAGCAGATCGTTATAAAAAGCCCGGGAAGTCAGCGTGAGCTGGCTGGCCTGTTCAGTGAGGGCCTGGATCATTTTCGGGTGACAATGCCCGTGATTGAGCGCCGAATACCCGCTGAGAAAATCGTAATAACGTTTTCCGTCCACGTCCCACACAAAGACGCCCTGGCCTTTCTGTAAAACAACGGGAAGGGGATGATAATTGTGGGCCCCGTACTTGTCCTCCAGGTCGAGATAATGACGGGTTTTATCTGAAAAAGATGATACTGTTTGCATGGCAAAATTTTTATAAACGGGAAATAGAAAATGAACAAAGAAGAAATGATTCTTTCAGGACGGGGCAATATCGTTTTCAGGCATGATCTAGGAAATCAAGGTTGCCGGAGAGAAAATCAAATATGAATGGACGTTGATTGATGAGATAGAATTTTGCCCAAGATAATTCTTTTGAAGTACACCTGCAAAAAATGATCTTTGCCCGTTATAAATAAACCGCATGGATCTGAAACAAAGCTGGAATGCGAAAAGCATGCGATGGTTGCTTGCCTTATATATTGTCATTGCGCTCGTTGCCTCCCTGCAGGATCTGTTGCATGTTCCAAAAACCTATAGTGGGGATGGCAGACTCTATACAGAGTACAACAACTATGTTATTTTTAAATATTCGTTTTTCCACCTGGTAGATGGAAAGAACCTGTACCAGGTTTATCCTAGCGAGCATTGGGATCTCTACAAATACAGCCCCGCCTTTTCCCTTTTCTTTTCCGTTTTTGCCTATTTCCCCGACTATATTGGCCTGACGCTCTGGAGCCTGCTCAATGCGCTGATCGTATTTTTCGCCATTTCGCGGTTGCCGGGTTTTAGCACAAAGCAAAAAGACCGGATGCTTTTATTCTGCTTTATTGAACTTCTTGGATCCATTCAGAATACGCAAAGCAATGGCCTGATGGCCGGCTTGATTATTTTGTCATTTGTCTTCCTGGAGAAATCAAATTATTTCCTCGCAGCATTTTGCATTGTCTTTTCCATCTATATCAAGATCTTCGGGGCCGTTGCCTTCGCCATGTTCTTATTGTATCCAAATAAATTAAAACTGGCCGCTTATACCTTATTCTGGATGCTGTTTATGGCCGTTACACCCGCCCTGGTCACCGGTTTCGCGCAGTTGGGCATTTTATACAAGTATTGGTTTGCCTTGCTCAGGGAAGATCACCTCGTATCACAGGGTTTGTCGCTCGTCGGCATCATCAATTCATGGTTCCATGTTTCGGTTTCCAAGAATATGGTCGTCCTGGTTGGAATGGTCTTGTTTTGTATTCCATTGGTCCGGGTACGTCAATATAGAAATTTTCAATTCAGGGTGCTGCTGCTTGCTTCAGTTCTGCTGTGGACCATTGTCTTCAATCACAAAGCTGAATCGCCGACATTTATTATTTCGATGTGCGGTATTGCTATCTGGTATTGGTGTAAGGAGCGGGGACTCGCTGATACCATCCTCATGATCCTTGCTTTTGTTTTTACTACATTGTCTGTTTCCGATTTGTTTCCCCGTGCAGTCAAGGAAGAATTCATCAAACCCTATTCCATCAAGGGATTGATGTCGGTCGTGATCTGGGCAAAAATCATCTATGAAATGCTCTTTGAGGTCGGGAAAATAACGCCCGGTCGTGAAATGATATCCACGGCAACTGGTAAACGATGATGTTTTAGCAATCCCTCCTTTGGAATGTTTTTTCGATCAAAAATACCATACAAAGAAGACCCGCTACCGGTCATCGAAGCATATATGGCTCCAGAACGGTACAACATTTCTTTCAACTCACCTAACTCGGGATATTCCCGGAAAACCGGGCCTTCAAAATCATTGATCAATTCATTTTTCCATGTTTCAACAGGCTGGCTGACAATTTCCAGGACGGATTTTGCCGGGATGGCAGGCTTGATCCTCCCGAAGGCCCATGCAGTAGAAATATTGATTCCAGAATGAACCAGCACGATGGAATAATTTTCTAGGTTAAGGGAAACTGGCCTAAGCAATTCTCCACGGCCCTGTCCAAGACAAGGTTTATTTTGGATAAAAAAAGGACAGTCGCTGCCCAACCCGGCGGCGATATCGGATAATGCTTCGCTGGAAAGGTCAAGGCTGAATTTTCTGCATAACAATTGAAGCATGAACGCGGCATCGGAAGAACCTCCGCCCAGGCCCGCGCCTGGAGGAATATGTTTGTGCAGGTATATGGCGACTGAAGAAACGGCGGGAAATTTTTCTTTCAGGGCCAGGTAGGCCTGCACACAAAGATTGTTTGCCTGGTCGCCCTCAACTGGCAAACCGCTGGATTGTAGTTTTATCTCTTCAGCAGGGATTATTTCCAGTACATCATTCAGTGCAATGGGGTAGAAAACGGTTTCGAGGTTATGATATCCATCCGAACGTTTTGCAGTTATATTCAGGCCCAGGTTGATCTTAGCATTGGGGAAGGCAATCACGGGTTGAAGTTAAGATGTGGGGCAATGTCTAAGACCTATTCTTCCTCCGGCTGTTGATCTCGTCGCGAATCTTGATGGCCCTGATATAATCTTCCTGTTCCAATACTTCTCCGAGCAGGCTGTTCAATTCTTCCACCGAAAGCGCTTTCAGGTCATCACTACTCCCCAGTTCGGTGGTCACCGTTTCCTTGCTCTGTTTCTTTTTGCCGGAAGAATCTTCCATCAGAATCCCCGCACTCTCGAGGATATTTTCGTACGTATAGATCGGGCACCCAAACCTCACGGCCAGGGCCAATGCATCAGATGTTCTTGAATCAATTTCAACCGTATCGTGTTCACTGATGCATACCAGTTTCGAATAAAATATTCCTTCCTGCAGATCGCAAATAATAATTTCTTTCAGGTCAATATTGAAAGCACTCATGAAATTTTTCATCAGGTCATGCGTCAGGGGCCTGCTGGGATGCATTTTTTCCAGGGCAACAGCAATAGCCTGCGCTTCGAAGCCTCCGATGACAATGGGTAAGCGACGCAAGCCATTCACTTCGCCCAGCACCACGGCATAAGAATGCGTCTGCGTGATGCTGTGCGACAAGGCCACTATTTCCAATTCGATCTTCTTCATATAGCCAAATCCACCATCGGCGGAGCTTGTTTTTAGTTGAAAGGCAAATATAAAAATTAAAGCCTTCCAAAAATTTTGAAGGCTTCAAAAATACCATTTAGTTAGCTAAGGCACTCAGAAAGCAGGATTTACGATACACCCTTCAATCTTTTCACTGCTTCAATGATTTTCGGCACCACGTCAAATGCGTCCCCAACAATGCCATAATCAGCAGCCTTGAAAAAGGGTGCTTCCGGGTCTTTATTGATCACCACAATCGTTTTGCTCCGGTTCACTCCGGCAAGGTGTTGAATGGCTCCCGAAATGCCAATGGCAATATACAGATTAGGTGCGATGACAATACCCGTTTGTCCGACGTGCTCATTGTGAGGGCGCCAATGAGCATCGGCAACAGGCCTGCTACAGGCTGTTGCGGCGTGTAATAATTTTGCCAGTTCTTCGATCATTCCCCAATTCTCGGGCCCCTTAAGACCACGTCCTCCACTGACCACGATCTCGGCTTCTGTAAGCGGAATTTCTCCGGATGATTTGGCCACGGACTTTATTTTTACTTTGGCAGGGGGAACAGTTACCTGCAATTGAACGATTTCCGCTGTTCCGTCAGCGGTCGTAATGGAAAAAGCGTTCGGGTTTAGTGAAATGATCTTGATGTCGGTATTCAGGGAAATGTTTGCAAAGGCCTTGCCCGAAAAGACCGTCTTTTTCACAATAAAACCATTCTTAGTATCCGGCAAGGCAATAGCCCCTGCGACCAATCCGGCCTGCAATTTCGCAGATACCCTTGGCGCCACAGCTTTTCCGTTGACATTGTGCGAGAAGACCAGGACCTTAGCCCCTGTAAGTTGTACCACTTCGACAATGATCTTCGAATAAACCTGGGCATCCAGGCTATTAAGCGATTCCTGTTTGAGCTGGTGAACTTTTTTCACTCCATATTGTCCTAACGCGGATAGGTCTCCTTCAACCGTTCCCAATAGCAACCCTTCAGCCGTTGTGCCCAATTGGGAAGCCAACTTCGTGGCATAACTCATTGCCTCCAGGGAAGCCTTTTTTATATGTCCGTCTGCGTGATCCAGGAAAACTAAAACCATAAATACAATTATGAAAATGTTGAATGTTGCTTTCAGATTAATTTGGCTTCCTCATGCAGAAGTCTGACCAACTCCGCAGGGTTGTCGGCAGAGACTAATTTTACGCCCGCTTTGGCCGGAGGCAATTCAAATGAAACTACTGCAGTAAGGGGCTTAACGGTTACAGGTTCGACCACCTTAAGCGGTTTTGTTCTCGCCCCCATGATCCCTTTCATGTTAGGGATTCGTTGTTCGGCCATTCCTTTCTGGCAACTGACCACCAGGGGCAAGGCGCATTCTTCTGTTTCATCTCCGCCCTCGATTTCACGGGTAACTGTAGCCGTAGTTCCATTGAGTTCAAATTTCGTGGCAAGAGAAATATAAGGAAGGTCAAGCAATTCGGCAACCATGCCGCCGATGGAGGAACCATTGTAATCGATCGTCTCCTTCCCGGTAAAAACAAGGTCGTAGTTACCGGCCCTGGCCACAGTCGCGATCTGCGAGGCAATATAAAAACTGTCCTGGCTATCTCCATTCACCCTGATGGCTTCATCTCCGCCGAGGGCCAATGCCTTGCGGATAACGGGATCGCTGTCGGGTCCTGCAACCGTTACCAGGTGCAATACTGTCGCCGGATCTTTTTCTTTCAATTCAATGGCTCGCACGAGGGCATACCATTCGTCGTATGGATTGATGATCCATTGTACTCCATCCGTCGCGAATTTCGTATTGTTATCCGTGAAGGCTATTTTTGCAGTCGTATCGGGCGTCTTGCTTATACAAACCAATATCTTCATAGCATTAATTTATAGATCTGGTATAAAGTTGTTTATGCAACCAATACAAAGATAAGTGCTGTAAAGATAGGTTGGAGAAAAAAATCAAAAAATTCTTATTTCATTTGTATGGGAAGGATTGAACAATTAAAAGCGTTCCTCGCAACTTCCCCCGATGATGATTTTGTGCAACATGCCCTCGCACTGGAATACATCAAATCAGAAGAGGAGCAGAAAGCCAGAAAATTGTTTGAAGAAATTCTTCATCGCAACCCCGCCTATATCGGATCTTATTATCATCTGGCCAAATTGTTGGAAAGAAACAACGCGAAGGAGCTTGCCCTGGAATGGTATGTAAAAGGCATGGCTGCGGCAAAAATGGCAAGAGATCAGCATGCTTTTAATGAATTACAGGCAGCCTGGGAAGATTTATCGGGCTAATTAACTTATTTTTTGACTATGAAGGATTTGCTTACCCAGTTCCGGGAATATGTTTCAACCGAAAAGCTATTCTCAGTAAATGATAAGCTATTGCTTGCCGTTAGTGGTGGGGTGGATTCTGTGGTATTGTGCGAACTATGCTATAAGGCCGAAATTGACTATGAGATTGCCCATTGCAATTTTGGATTGCGGGGTGCAGAAAGCGACCGGGATGAACATTTTGTTGTCAGCCTGGGAAGAAAATACGGCAAACAGGTAATGGTGAAAAAATTCGATACGAAGAAATATGCGCTTGAACACAAATGCTCCATCCAGGTTGCCGCGCGGGAATTGAGGTATGATTGGCTGGGGAGTTTAGTTGACAGTTCACCAGAAACAGATGACAGTTCACAGTTAACAGATGACAGTACGGTAGATTCTGTTAACCGTCAACTGTCAACTGTCAACTCAACCCAACTGTCAACTGTCAACTTAATTGCTACAGGCCATCACCTCGACGACAATGCAGAGACGATCGCCATGAATTTTTTCAAGGGAACAGGCATTGCGGGTCTTCACGGCATACTGCCAAAACAGGGTAACCTGGTTCGTCCACTACTCTTTGCGAAGAAGGAAACCCTCAGCACGTTTGCACTCGAACAGCAGCTGACCTGGGTAGAAGACAGCTCCAACGCATCGGATGACTATACCCGCAATTATTTCCGGAACCAGGTCTTCCCCATGATCCGGCAGGTTTATCCGGATGTAATCAATAATTTGGCATCCAATGCGAATCGATTCAGAGAGATCGAGATCCTGTACCAGGAATCGGTAACGCGTCAAAAAAAGAAACTCATCGAACAAAAAGGAGATGAATTCCATATTCCTGTCTTAAAATTAAAAAAAACCGAGCCGCTGCAAACCGTGGTTTTTGAGATCATCAGGGATTTTGGTTTCTCTCCCGCACAGGTAGGCGCGTTGTTGAACCTGATGGACAGTAATTCAGGAAAATATATTCAATCTGCTTCCCATCAGATCATCAAGAACAGGAAATGGCTGATTATCGCACCCCGTCAGAGCATCTCTTCCCAAACCATCCTGGTGGAAAAAGGAATGAGGCAGGTCATCTTTGAAAACGGAACACTGACGATAGATGACAGATCACAGTTAACAGATGACAGTAACGTTAAAGATCCTGTTAACCGTCAACTGTCAACTGTCAACTACGACAGGAACACCGCATGGCTGGATGCGTCGTCCGTCGTCTATCCTTTGATCCTGCGTAAATGGAAGCAGGGAGATTATTTTTATCCGCTGGGTATGCGCAAAAAGAAAAAACTGGCTCGTTTTTTTATAGACCAGAAATTGTCAAAAAGAGAGAAAGAAAAGGTCTGGGTGCTGGAAATGGATAAGAAAATCTTATGGGTCGTGGGTATGCGAATTGATGACCGGTTCAAGCTTGATGCGGATTCCATATCCATACTGAAAATTGAAATGGAATCAAAATAGGTTGTACATGTGCGGATGACTCAGCTCCTGGATAAATGTCCTGACGACTTCCGGTCTCGAGGCGATCGTAAACACGATCCCGAACAGTGCACCCCAAAAATGAGCATCATGGTTGATATAACCGCCTCCTTTTTTCGACATGTACATGGAATACCCGAGAAAAAGCAAGGCATAAATGATGGCCGGAACGGGAATGAAAAAAACCAGGATGGTTACCCAGGGTTTCATCAGGATAAAAGCGAACAGCACCGCACAAACTGCGCCAGATGCACCCAGGCTCCTGTAATGGTAATCATTGCGGTGCTTGAAATAACTGGGAAGCACTGAAACGATCAATGCCCCCACATAAAGTATAACATAACTGTAACGGGGCAAACCGAGGTCTTGTGAATACCTCGATTCCATTTCGCTGCCGAAAAAATACAAAGTGAACATATTAAAAGCCAGGTGCATAAAATCGGCATGGATCAATCCACAAGTAACAAACCGGTAATATTGCTTTTGATTCGCAATGGCAGGTGGCCAGAAGATCAGATCATCGATGATCTTGTGACTGTTAAACCCTGCAAAAGAAATAATACAGGTGATCGCAATGATGATAATAGTCAGGCTGAGCATTCGATTTTTTTTTAAAGATAGGGGTTAATTGTAATCCCGTTTCAGGCGTGATGGTATTTTTCATTCCGTAAAATGCTGCATGCCCGGTACAGTTGCTCTGAGAGCATGAGTCTGACCAACTGGTGCGGAAACGTAAGCTTGGAAAGCGACCATTGAAGATCGGCTCGTTTCAATATGGGTTGGCCTAACCCGAAGGCACCACCGATCAAGAAAATAAGGCTGCGGGTGCTATCGTTTGCTTTCCCCTGAAGAAATTGCGCAAGCCCTGTGGAAGAAAATTGCTTTCCTCCTTCATCCAATGCTACCAGGTAGTCATCCTGTGTCAGCAGGTCAAAAATGGCAGAGCCCTCTTTTTTTTTCAGTTCTGTTTCTGAAATAAGACCCCCATGCTTTGCCGAAGGAATGATCATCCATTCCACGGGGAAATATTTGGAAATGCGTTTGGTGAAATCCTCGATACCGGGTTTCACGTAGGGTTCGTGATTTTTTCCGATGGCCCAGAACTGTATTTTCATATTATGATATGCTTAATGGAGGAAGTCATCTGATTCCCGGTATGCATTGATCAAAGCCATTTCTCCATCCTTGCCAGGTTTTGCCGCGCCATGTTCCATGCCCAGCATGCCTTTGTATCCTTTCTGGTGGATGTGTTTGAAAATATTCTTATAATTCATTTCGCCAGTCGTGGGTTCATTTCTGCCCGGGTTATCCCCGATCTGGAAATAGGCGATCTCTTCCCATGCCTTGTCGATACTTGGAATGATGTCTCCGACATTGCGTTGCATGTGGTACATGTCAAACAATATTTTGCAGGAAGGACTGTTCACCGCCTTGCAAATGGCAAAACTTTGATCCGGGTATCGAAGGAACAGATCGGGCGTATCGCTCAGGGGCTCCAAAACCATGATCAAACCATGGGGCTCCAGGATCTCCACCGCTCTGCGCAAGGATTCAATGACGTTGGCGGTCTGGTATCCCATGGGCAGACTTCGATCGTAATTGCCGGGCACAACCGTGATGAGCTTGCCGTTGCACCGTTTGGCTGTATCAATCGCAAGCTTGCTGTATTGCAGGAATTTTTCCCTCCAGGCCTTATCACCAGAGCAGAGTGATGTGCTCACGGGCCAGTGATCAAAACCATGAACAAAAACACCCATTGACATACCCAGTTTAGCAAGCGCATTCCCAATTTTTTCCTGTTGTTCGGCGCTGCGGCTCATCATGCCGTTGTCTTCGATGGAACGGAACCCGTTATCGTAGGCGAATTTGATCTGATCTGTAAATTCAGCGCCTGCATTGTTTTTGAACATACCATCATGCGTGGCATAGTTCAGGTTGAAAGGTTTGCCGTCAGCAGGACCAAGCCCGTCTTTTTTGCCCGATCCGAGCGCAGCGGTCGAAAGCAAGACAGATGATCCGGCGAGCATACCACTGTGTAAAAATTTTCTACGTTGCATAACAGTGATTTAGTCTTCAATTTACCTAAAATACAACAGCAACACACCACAGTTGACCCTTTTCACTGATAATTCCCTGCCCTGATCTTTTTTTCAATACAATGGTTAAATTGCGGGTTATTGAGAACCAAATAAATCAACTGCTGTAGTGAAAATTTTTTGTTTTCTTGTTTTTTCCTGTATATTCTTCTCTTGCCCGCTGCCCGCCCAAAAAAAGAACCAGACCTACCAATTGCACATCCATCCCAGCACTTCTGCGATGAAAATAGATGGCGTGGTGGATGAACAGGGTTGGATAGACGCTGAATCAGCAGATCATTTCTTCATGGTGCTGCCCATGGATACCAGTTACGCGGCTGTAAGAACAGAGGTGCGGATGACCTACGACAACCAGAACCTGTACCTGCTGGCCATCTGCTATAATGGGATTCCCGGCCCGTATATGGTAGAGTCCCTGAAAAGGGATTTTTCTTTTGTCAAGAATGATAATTTTCTCCTTTTCATGGATCCCTTCGACGACCAGACCAATGGATTTTCTTTTGGCGCAAACGCAGCCGGCGCGCAGTGGGATGGAACAATGTATGAAGGGGGCAAGGTGGACCTGAGTTGGGACAACAAATGGAATTCTGTGGTGAAGAATTATCCCGACAAGTGGGTGTTTGAAGCGGCCATTCCATTCAAGACCCTGCGCTACAAAAAAGGAATTACAGAATGGGGAATTAATTTCAGCAGGAACGACCTGAAAACAAAAGAAAAATCAAGTTGGGCGCCCGTGCCCCGGCAATTCCCAACAGCTTCGCTGGCATATACAGGAATATTGGTTTGGGATAAACCGCCTCCTGAACCGGGGTTGAATGTTTCCGTTATTCCCTATGTTCTGGGTGGCGTTTTCAAAGATTATGAAAGCAAATCCGCCGTCACGTACCGGCACGAAATCGGCGTTGATGCAAAGATCGGCATCACTTCCTCGCTGAATCTCGACCTGACCGTTAATCCTGATTTTTCGCAAGTGGATGTAGACCAGCAGGTCACTAACCTTAGCCGTTTTGAACTTTTTTTCCCTGAAAAACGCCAGTTTTTTCTGGAGAATGGTGACCAGTTCAGCAATTTCGGGTACCCGTCGATCAGGCCATTTTTTTCCCGGCGGATTGGGTTGAATGCGCCCATCCAATTCGGCGCCAGGCTTAGCGGCAAGCTCGATAAAAATTGGCGGATAGGCATCATGGATATGCAGACAGGTGCAGTGGATTCGGTTGGATTGCCCTCGCAGAATTTCGCTGTGGTGGCCCTGCAAAGAAAGATCTTTGCCCGTTCGAATATCGGATTCATCTTCATCAACAAAGAATCGCTTCATTACCAGCCTGGCCAGGATTCCGGTAAGGCAGTGTATTCGCAATACAATCGAAATATCGGGATAGAATACAATCTTGCCTCTTCAAACAACCTGTTGACGGGAAAAATGCTTTTGCTGAAATCATTCAGCCCGGACAAACAAGGTCAGGATTGGGTGAATGCCGGACACTTACAATATGCCAGCAGAAAATGGAACCTGCTTTTCCAATACGAGTATGTAGGAGGCCATTACAATGCAGAAGTAGGCTATACGCCCAGGCAGAATTATGTTAAGGTCAACCCGGTACTTTCCCGGTTTTTCTTTCCCAAGGCCGGCGCCATTCTAACGCATGGTCCTCAGTTGAATTCTACCTATTATTTTGATCCTTCCCTTCATCAAACGGATAACGAAACCGTGTTGTCTTACCTGATCACGTTTCGGGATCGTAGTACAATTACTCCCTTGCTCGTGCATGATTATGTTCAATTGCTCCAGCCCTTTGATCCAACGAATACAGGCAAGGATACGCTCGCCAGAGGAACGAAACACAGGTGGAACACGGTAGGGCTTGATATTGTATCCAAACCCCAGAGCCTGTTTACCTATACTTTTTCCATGCGGTATGGCGGTTATTACGCCGATGGCGAGAAACTGACGCTGGCAGCCAGCCTGGGTTACCGGTTTCAACCCTATGTCAGCATTTTGATGAACATCAGTTATAACAACCTGGCGCTGCCACAGCCCTGGGGAGAAACCAGTTTCTGGCTGATCGGTCCAAGGATCGACCTCACGTTGACGAATAAGTTATTCTTTACCACATTCGTTCAATACAATGAACAACAGAAGAACATGAACATCAACAGCCGCCTCCAGTGGCGATATCGTCCGGCATCAGACCTTTTCCTGGTCTACACCGATAACTATTTCCCTGCACCGCTCTCCGTAAGAAACCGCGGCGTCGTCCTGAAGTTTAATTACTGGTGGAATCTTTAGGAATGTGAAATATAAAATGTAAAATCTAAAATATAAAAGGAAATTGAACTTTTACATTTTAGATTTTATATTTTTTTATCTCCTGAACCCCCGCAAGAACTCCTCCACCATCATCCTCCGTTTCCCCTCCAATTGCAACTCCGTCACCCGGATGTATCCATCAGCAGCGGCGAACCGGAGAAAAGTTTTACCATCCGTTTCGTACTGACCTGCCGGAATTACAGGATTTATTTTTTCTTTGGCTGACCTGAATATCTTGAGCAGTTTGCCATCGAGGTTTGTGTAAGCCGCTGGGAAAGGGGAGAGACCGCGAATCAGGTTGTGTATTTCTTTGACGGACTTTGTCCAATCAATTTTCCCCGTTTCGGTGAATATTTTTGGCGCATGCTTCAGGTCCTCTGCAGCGAATTGTTCCTGCGGGATTTCAACGAGGTTTCCGGTAACCAGTTGCTGAATGGTTTTTACCAATAATGCCGCACCGATGACTTTCATGCGGTCGTGCACTTCCCCAGCCGTCTCATCTTCGCCAATCGGAAATCGATCTTGCAAAAGAATATTGCCTGTATCAATCTCCTGCTGCAATTTAAACGTTGTGACACCCGTCTCTTTTTCGCCATTGATCACAGCCCAATTGATGGGCGCAGCACCCCGGTACTGGGGCAGGAGCGAACCGTGCAGGTTGATGGTTCCCATTGCCGGCTGTTTCCAAACCACCTCAGGCAACATTCTGAAAGCAACCACTATTTGCAGGTCGGCTCGTAGTCCTTGCAAAGCAGCAATAAAATCAGGATTTTTTAATTTCTCAGGTTGAAGTATTTTAATATTCCGGTCGCGGGCGTATTTCTTTACGGCTGATTCAGTCAATTGCATACCTCGCCCCGCGGGCTTGTCAGGGGCAGTGACTACTGCAACGATATGAAAGCCTGCAGAGATCAACGCATCCAGCGAGGCCACGGCAAATTCCGGGCTACCCATAAACACGATCCGTGGATGTTCGTCTTTTGCCTGCGGATCTTTTTTTTCAGTCATTGGTCAAGTGAATTTGTTCCTTTGTCCTACTCGAAATCCGGGTACAACAAATATTTTTTCCTGATCTTTTTGAATCTGCTGATGCCAGGCTCCCAGCTCTTTCGTATTGCTGATTCCCTTTTTCCGTCACGGATTTGTTGGGCCAGGACCGAAGATCCTGCCAGCGTATTAAAATAATTAGACGCGAGAAAGAATTTTTCTTTGTCAGGAAACAAATGGTATGCTTTCAGCAACCATGTCAATTGTATATGACCTTTTATTATCGCCACATTGACCTTGCTCAGGTCGTATCCATAGCAAAGCTGATTTATCAGCGGAGGATTCCTTGCGCCTTCCGTGCTGCGGGGCGTAAATCTGTACAGATTTTTTGGAAAAGATGGATGACCAAATTGCTGAAACGGTTTATCAGTCCCCCTTCCCAGGCTGATGGACGTGCCTTCGAAAAAGCAAATGGATGGATATAAATAAATCGCCTGCATATTGGGCAGGTTAGGCGAAGGCTTAACCGGCAGATTATATTTACTCTTGTGCGTGTAATGCTGATTTGGCACGATCAGAAGATAAATGCGACTTGAAATCTTTTTGTAATCCTTTGGAAAGCCCGGCACCAGTCGTTCTCCTGCCAGCATATCGGCGTATTCTCCCATCGTCATCCCATAGACGACGGGTATGGACTGCATACCGACAAAAGACCTGAAAGCCGTATCAAGAACAGGTCCGTCCACATAAAAACCATTTGGATTTGGCCGGTCCAAAACGATTAGCGGCTTGCCGTTCATGACGGCCGCCTCCATATATTTTTGCAGAGAAGAGATGTAGGTGTAAAATCTTGCCCCCACGTCCTGGATGTCAAAAATCATGATGTCTATATCCTTCAGGTCTTCTGTAGAAGGCTTATTTTTATTGCCGTACAAAGAAATGATGGGAATGCCTGTTTTAGGATCCGTCAGGTTGTTCACATTTTCCCCTGCGTCTGCCGTCCCGCGAAATCCATGCTCCGGAGCAAAAATTTTCCTGATATTTACCCCTCTTTTCAGCAAAGTGTCCACGAGATGGGTTTTCCCTACAACAGATGTCTGGTTCGCAAAAATAGCCACCGCTTTGTCTTTTAACAAGGGTAAATATTCGTCAAGCTGGTTAGCACCCGGCAGGATTTCCTGTGCCCGCACGACACCGTTGAAAAGCAGGATGCCCGAGACGATCAAGGCTAATTTCATAAATCAGTTTGAGGGTAAAATGCCTGTAAGCTACACATGATCCAGTCAAATTTCACTAAAAATATTAATTGGAAAAAGGCAATTAATCAATTTACTTTGTTGCGGGCAAACGGTCCTTATACAAATATCTTTATCAAAAATTGATCTTACATGCAACAGGTAAAAGAAGGTGATACTGTGAAAGTGCATTACCATGGCCGCCTGACGGATGGAACAACCTTTGATTCGTCGCAGGGCCGTGATCCCCTCGAATTCAAGGTCGGCGGTGGGATGGTGATCAGGGGATTTGACAATGGCGTGCTGGGAATGCAGGTTGGTGACAAGCGGACCATTGAGATCCCGGTCGAGGATGCTTACGGTCCGGAAGACCCTCAAATGATCATGGAATTCCCGATCGACCGGTTTCCTGAAGATATGAAACCTGAAATTGGCATGCAATTGAATATGAGCAATGGCTCGGGTCAGAATTTTCCAGTTGTGATCATGGAAATAAAAGGAGAAACGGTTATCCTGGATGCGAATCATCCGCTTGCTGGAGAAGACCTTATTTTTGATCTTGAATTGGTAGAGATCATTGGGGCCTCAAGGATAATTCTACCTTAACCGCATATTTTTTTTCATACACAAGGAACAACGACAGGATCACGACCAATGTAATGGCCAGGTCAATGACAGATCCTTCAAAACCAAACCCGGCACCTGTCAACAGCGGATCGCCGCTGAGTTCCGTTTGCAACAAGGAGGGTAAATTCACTCCGCTCACTTTATACCCGAATAAAGGACCCTGGAAAAAATTCCAGCTCAGGTGAAACAGGATGGAAAACCAAAGATTTTTCGTGTAGATATAATTTATACCCAACAAAATGCCCGCAAGGAAAATATTGAGCAGGGGTATGAGGTTTATTCCCGGATTGGCCATATGGAACAGGGTAAACAATACTGCTGAAACGATCAGCGCGATCCATTTGCCGAATGATTCCATCAGGTTATTCAAAATATAACCTCTGAAAACGACTTCTTCGCCGATCGCTACCATCATCATAATGCCAAATCCAATAAAGAGTTCACTTCCATTGAAATCAACATCCATCCATTCTAAATGCCGGGAAAAATAAAGGATCAATGTGCCTAAACCCAGGATGAGGGGCGCCAGAAAAAAGCCGGTCCCCGCGTCTTTTAAAAAACCTGTCCAATCAAATCCAAGACTCCTAAAGCTTTTCCGGTCAATGAACCTGCGAAAAAGAAAGACCGAAAGCAGCGAAACGACAAGGGAAACGAGGACGGTAAACCACAGGTATTGGCCCCGCAGCAGTTCTGTTACATTGATTTGCTCCCCCCTGGCGATAGCATCTTTGTTCAGTAAAGCAATCACCGATCCGATGGGTATGACGATGATCAGCAGAATAACAAAAAAAGCAGCGAAAAATAATAGAACCCTAAGCCATCCCTGCCTGATCAAGGGCGGCCTTCCGACTGGCGTATTCATAATTGATGGATTGACAACCGTTATTTGGAAACCTCGAAAAGATTCCGAAAGTTTGTATATTTTCTAATGACTAAACCGCTTACCTGATCCATGTTGCAAAGTTACCGATTTACCGTTGCCGAAAGATTTATTCGCTATGCAAAGATAGATACGCAAAGCGATCCCGTATCCAAATCGAATCCATCAACTGAAAAACAAAAAGAACTGGGGGTTCTGCTCGTCGCTGAATTAAAAGAAATCGGCGTGATAGATGCTCAACTGGATCAATATGGATATGTTTATGCAACCATTCCTTCCAACTCTGCCAAATCTACCGTCCCCGTGATCTGCTTCTGTGCCCACATGGATACCGCTCCTGATTGCAGCGGCAAAAACGTGAAACCGATCATCCATAAACAATATAACGGTGATGATATTGTACTGCCGGATGACCTCTCGCAGATCATCACGACCAGGGAACATCCCTATCTGAAGGGAAAAATTGGGGATGATATCATCACGGCATCCGGAAACACTTTATTGGGTGCGGACGACAAGGCTGGTATTGCCATCATCATGGACATGGCCGCTTACCTGCTTCTGCATCCTGAAATCCCGCATGGCAAGCTCAAGATTTTGTTTACGCCAGATGAGGAAATTGGCAGAGGGGTAGATAAACTGGATCTAAAAAAACTCGGCGCCGATTTCGGCTATACGTTGGATGCAGGTGAACTGGGTACTTACGAAGACGAAACATTTTCTGCCGATGGCCTGAGCGTTGTTTTTCATGGCGTGAGTGCACATCCCGGCTATGCTAAGGACAAACTGATCAATGCGATCAAATTGGCCTCGGCATTCATTGACTCATTACCGAAGGACGAATGGTCTCCTGAAACCACTGAAGGAAGATATGGTTTTGTACATCCCGTCAGGATGGATGGCAATGCAGAAAAGGTTACGGTTGACTGGATCCTCCGTGATTTCAATACATCCAGATTAACTGCGTATGCCGATTATCTGCGCGAAAGACTGGCGGAAATCCTGGCGGGTTTTCCCGGAGCAAGGGCCGAATTCGCGATTAAGGAACAATACCGCAACATGAAGGAGGTGCTGAACAACCATCCGCAGGTTTCACAGTATGCTATGGAAGCCATTGAAAAAGCAGGGCTGACCGTGAAGCATTCCAGCGCCCGTGGAGGCACGGATGGCTCGAGGCTTTCTTTCATGGGATTGCCCTGTCCAAATTTATTTACCGGAGAAATGGCCTTTCATGGGAAACATGAATATATAAGCATACAGGACATGGAAAAAAGTGTTGAGACCATTGTGAGGCTAGCACAGATATGGGAAGAAAAATCTGCCAGCTGATGAAGACGAACTTTTACTTCTTCAACATATGCTGTACAATTTTCACTGCATGGTCCCTGGAGTTTTCGATGAACCATACATGTGTCTCCATTCCGCCACAGACGACGCCGGCGAGATAAATATTTTTCATGTTGGATTCCATCGTTTCAGGATTGTATGCAGGTGATTTTTTTTCGTCTTCAGAAAGTACGATGCCTGTTCTGCGTAAAAAATCGAGATTGGGCTGATAACCGGTCATTGCAATGACATAGTCGTTCCCGAGCGTAATTACTCCATCCTGTGTTTGAATATCAACTTCCTTTTCGCGGATGGCCAGGATGGAAGACCTGGTATATGCTTTGATGCTTCCTTCTTTAATCCTGTTTTCTATGTCCGGCTTTACCCAATACTTTACCCGCGGACCAATTCCTTCGCCCCTGATCACCATCGTTACTGCGGCGCCTTTTCGATAGGTTTCCAGCGCGGCATCCACCGCAGAATTACTTGCCCCGACGACAATGACATTTTGCATGGCATAAAAATGTGGGTCTTTATAATAGTGGGCTACCTTGGTCAGATTTTCTCCAGGCACCTGCATCATCACCGGGATATCGTAAAAACCAATCGCGATGACGACATGCGAAGCAAGGTATTTGTTCAATGAGGTCTCGACCTCGTAGCCCCCGTTGGATGTTCGGATGGCCCTGACCGTTTCCTGCAAATGGATCCTGAGGTTGGCAGATGCAGCAATTCTCCGGTAGTATTCCAAGGCTTCGGGCCTTGTGGGTTTCGCGTTGTTGCTGACAAAGGGAACGGCGCCAATTTCCAGTTTCTCCGAAGTGGAAAAAAAATTCATGTTCACAGGATAATTGTACAGCGAATTCACCAGGCATCCTTTCTCGAGAATCAGGTAATCCAATCCCGCTTTTTTTGCTTCCAGTCCACAGGCAATGCCAATAGGTCCTCCTCCAATGATGATCAGGTCTTTCATATTGTCCTTTCGTATTTATTCAGCGGTGACAAAGTTACCACATTAAAACTTGCAGGAAGGAATGTCGCAAAAAGTAGTACATTCAACGCCAAATTTGAGGCATGGAAAGTTTTTATTCTTATTGGTGGATCCTGATTGTCGTGGCATTTGTTTTTAGCGGGTTGGTAACCGTTAATCAGGGATACATCAATGTGCTGACCATGTTTGGCAAATACCGTCGAATTTTAAGACCCGGATTGAATTTCAAGATCCCGTGGCTGGAACAGGTGTATAAGCGCATCAGCATCCAAAACCGTTCGGTGGAATTGGAGTTCCAGGCGGTTACGGCTGACCAGGCCAATGTATATTTCAAAAGTATGTTGCTGTACGCCGTTCAAAATGCAGATGAAGAGACGGTAAAAAGAGTTGCTTTCAAATTCATCAGCGACCGCGACCTCATGCAGGCCTTGACCCGAACCATTGAAGGAAGCATCAGGGCATTTGTCGCCACAAAAAAACAGGCCGAGATCCTGGGACTAAGAAAAGAAATCGTGGAGTTCGTGAAAGGCCAGATCGATCATTCCCTGGAAGAATGGGGATATCACCTGCTCGACCTGCAGATCAATGATATTACGTTTGACCAGGCCATCATTGACTCGATGAGCAAGGTGGTGGCGAGCAATAATCTGAAAGCAGCCGCAGAAAACGAAGGGCAGGCCCTGTTGATTACCAAAACCAAAGCTGCTGAAGCCGAAGGTAATGCGATCAAGATCTCTGCAGAGGCGGAAAAAGAGGCTGCACGGTTACGCGGACAAGGAGTTGCCTTGTTCAGGGAAGAAGTAGCCAGGGGGATGAGCGAAGCCGCTGAGCAAATGAAAAGGGCTAACCTGGATACCAACGTCATTCTGTTCAGTATGTGGACCGAAGCCATCAAAAATTTCGCCGAAGTTGGGAAAGGTAATGTGATCTTCCTTGATGGAAGTGCCGATGGTATGCAAAATACCATGAAACAGATCCAGGCACTGATGTTGAAACAGCGGCCCAGCTAATGTTTCAATTTTAGCATTTTGTTAAAAAATACTTTTGGACTACCCGCGTTATAGCTCGGATTCTTTATTTTTATCATATAAAATAATACTGGATGAATTTATTTTTCCTGCAGGTTATCCTTGATTCTGCCAGATTGAAGGATAGCCTCGCCAGAGTGGCGCAACTGGGATCGGCACAAAAAGAAAGCTTATGGGATATTATTCTAAAAGGAGGTCCGCTGATGATCCCGCTGGCCATCCTGCTGGTCATTGCCATTTTTTTCTTTATAGAACGTGTTATCGCCATCAATAAGGCGGCGAAATCCGACGAGAATTTCATGAACATCATCCGTGACCATATCGTGTCGGGTAATGTCACTGCAGCAAGAAGCCTCGCGAAGAATACCAACAATGCCATTGCCAGGATTATTGATAAAGGCATTCAGCGCATTGGCAAACCCATTGATGCCATTGAACGTAGCATGGAAAATGTAGCCAAACTGGAGCTCTACAAAATGGAGAAAAATGTATCGATCCTTTCTGTGATCGGCTATATCGCTCCGCTTTTCGGTTTTTTGGGCACCATCGCCGGGATGTTTCAATTGTTCTACAATATCGCTTCCACCGGCGAATACAGCATTTCCAATATTGCCGGCGGGATTTATGTCAAGATGATTTCTTCCGCTTCGGGCCTGATCATCGGGATCATTGCCTATGTAGGTTATCGTTACCTTAATTCGCAAATAGACAAGGCGACCAATAAAATGGAGGCAGCCAGCGGTGAGTTTATAGATGTATTACAGGAACCAACCAGGTAAACAGCGTTTAAATAATTTCCATGAATCTAAAAAGGCGACATAGAGATGATGCTGAAGTGCATACGGGCCCTTTGAATGATATTCTTTTCATTCTGCTGTTGTTCTTCCTGATCGTTTCAACCCTGGCCAATCCCAATGTGGTCAGACTTTCGCAGCCGAAATCGAAGAGTGATACAAAGGCGAAACAAACCGTGGTGGTTTCCATTAATGCAAATAAGCAATTTTTTGTGGGAACGACCATGGTGCCCGTCACTGAATTAAAGGCCAAACTTCAGCCTTTTCTTGCCAAAGAAACGGATCAGCCTTCCATTGTCATCAACGCTGATAAATCCGTGCCTATCGATGATGTGGTCGCAGTCATGCGCATCGCGCGGGAACTGGGCGCAAGAACGGTACTGGCTGTTGACAAGAACGGCGCCAAATAATTACGCATTCACCATTCAACATGTACCCTCGCTGCAAAGATGCTCACGGGGCCCCTGTCATGGTTATACGCCGGATGCGCTACCAATTGATAGTCGGCACTTAGCCAAATATGCTGGAATATCATTAACTGGTAAAACAATTCGGCAATGTTTTCGCGACTATAGTTTGGCAGCTTTCCGTCCCCGATCATGAAGCCATAACCTCCGGCATTTAAGAAATTGCGATGACCCGAAGAAATCCCGTTTGACAGCAAGGCGATGCCGATCTTATCCGAAACACGGTTCCAGCCTTTACCGTCTATCCCGATCCCCGCGCTGATGGTATTGTCTATTTCGGCAAATGCCCAGGAAGCGGTTTTTCCATCATTCCATCCCAAACGCAAAAAACCGTGAATGGAATTACTCAATTCCTGTTCGGCATTCAAACCCAAACCGAATTTTTGTCCGCCATATCTTTTACCGTTAATCACATCCAGGCTCGTATCTGTTCCATTCAGCTTTGCCATTACCACATCATTGTAATCAGGGGCTTTCGACGTATTGTAGTATCCAAGCAGTCTCAGCACGCCTTTGCGTTTGCCGATGGCATAAGTCTTTTCAAATTCAATGGTTTCGCTGTTGGTTTTGAAATAATGGTAATCCAATTCGGGACCATTGGCGTAGGTTGGCATGAGGGCGGTTCCAATACGCAAGGCCCAGCCGGGCTTGATCAATTCGGCAACAAACCCGAGCGTATACCCCCTGGTGTTAGCTGCATAGTCATAGGCGCCATTGTTCATGAGCCCCCAGTTCATAAAATCTGATCTGGGATCATGGCTCACCTCATTGTTATCAAAAAAATCAGCCAGGCAGAATTTCCCCAGGCTAAGGGAGATCCTCGAAGCCGGCAGCTTTTCTGTGACCTGGTTAGGTCCTTCGCCGATGGTTTCGCCAGGTTGCTTGTCCAGCGTAAAATGCTGACGCAAAAAAAGCCGCCCCACATAAACAGTAGGCTCCGGGTCTCCGATACGAAATGTTTCGCCGTTTGGAAATCCTGCGATACCCAGTGTGCTGCTGAGCCCTTTTCCCCCCGCCATTTCCGGATTGAAATATACTGCAGCGCCCTGCCATAATTTCCGCCCCAAATAAATGGTGGCCGTAGTTGAAAAGGCTTTTTCACTGGCCGGGTTCAGGCTGTTTTGACCACTGTAAGGAGCATGAAAAGACGGGTGCGACTGGATGATACCTGTGAATTGTACGTGTGCACTCCATCCCGAATCCTTGAGCAGGGCATCGGGCTCCTGCGCTGCCACGTTCAGTACAAATAAAGAACATATCGATGCAATAAATAATTTTCCGGAATCCCTTTTCATCTGTCGTATAGTTCATCGAAAATAAAACCCCTGGCCCTGGGTGCCAAATTAATTATGGCAACCAGGTTGCTTTTATCATACGTTCCTTTCCCTGCATATCTTTTTTTAGTTCTACCGAAGAAAACCCATAAGCTTCGAAAAGTTTTTCCACTTCGGTTGCGTATGATTCATGCAATTCTGCAAAGAGTTTTCCACCGGGAGACAATCCTTTCATCCCAAAATCTGCCATGGCCCTGTAAAAAACAAGCGGGTCTTCGCCCGGTACAAACAAGGCCAAATGGGGCTCGTAGGCTGCTACATTCCTTGCGATCGAATGAATATCGTGCGCCGGGATATACGGAGGATTGCTGACGATGCAATCCACCTGAGGTAATCCCGCCCGCTGCGACGGATCCAGAAAATCAGCCTTTATAAATTCCACCGATGCCCGATGCGAAACGGCATTCCCATGCGCCACAACAAGGGCTTTGTCGCTGACATCGCAGGAATAAATCTTCGTTTCCGGCAATTTTTTTTTCAACGCAATGGGAATGCAACCGCTGCCGGTTCCGATGTCCAGGATCCTGCTGATTTTAGTTGCGGATTGTCCGGCTGTTCCGATGATCCATTCAACCAGCTCTTCTGTTTCGGGCCTTGGGATCAGCACGTTTTCGTCGACATAGAACCTCATTCCCGAAAACCATGCTTCATGCAACACGTATTGAACTGGTTTATGGGCCAGCAATTCATGTGTATATTGCTCCAGAGCGGTTTGTTTTTGTTCGGAAAGTAAGATGGTTTTGTTTATGAGGCGATCGATTTTTTGCCAGCCGCTCAGCTGCTCCATCACCCAATCCGCAATGGTAGCTGCTTCCCTGGCATCGTATATGATGGAAAGTTTCGATCTTAATTGTTCCTCTGCATCGTGAAGCGTCATGGCGACAAACTTAGCAAATTGGTCCTGATAAAAAATTACATTTGCAGTTATGATGCCCAGATCGCCGATCCTTTCTGAAACACGGGTTCACGAGGTCTACATGTTTCGCTGTCTGCAACTTGCCCAACTGGGCGCAGGATATACCGCGCCGAACCCCATGGTAGGCGCTGTACTTGTTTACGACAACCGGATCATCGGTGAAGGATACCACCAGGAATATGGCAAGGCACATGCTGAGGTAAACTGCATCCAATCCGTGAAGAAAGAAGATGAAATATATATTCCGCAATCCACCTTATACGTTTCATTGGAGCCCTGTTCGCATTTTGGGAAAACGCCGCCCTGCGCGGACCTGATCATTGCAAAACGTATACACCGGGTAGTAGTGGGTTGCCGCGATCCCTTTAAGGCAGTTGACGGGCGGGGAATTGACAAACTCCGCGCTGCCGGCATCGACGTGGTACTGGGCATTTCAGAAGCCGCTTGTCTTGCATTGAACAAAAGATTTTTTTGTTATGTAACCAAAGGCAGACCTTATATTATATTGAAATGGGCCCGGAGTTCGGACGGAAAGATGGCCAATGCCGATCGTTCCCGTATTCAGATCAGCAATGAATTCAGCAGGCGCCTGCTGCACAAATGGAGAAGCGAGTCAGCAGCGATACTGATTGGTACCAATACGGCCTTATATGATGACCCGGAACTGACGGTAAGAGCCTGGAAGGGGCCGAACCCGGTCAGGGGGGTCGTGGATATGAATCTTCGCTTACCCACGGCGCTCAAATTATTTGATCAGCAGGTCCCAACCATTGTTTTCAATCAATTAAAAGACGAGACAAAACAGAACCTGCAGTATTGCAGGGTTGACGCTGAACAAGATCTGATTTCACAAATCCTCACTTCACTATTTAGCATGCAGATCCAAAGTGTATTGGTGGAAGGAGGAATGCATTTGCTTCAATCCTTCATCCACCAGGGAATATGGGATGAGGCCAGGATCATCAGCAATAGTCATGTACAAATCCCCGATGGACTTCCTGCTCCCGAATTGCCGCAAGCAAGGCTTGTTTCAGAAGAAAAGCTGTTTTCAGATTGCGTTAGGGTTTACGAGAGAATAGAAAATAGAGAGTAGAAAATAGGATTATAAATCTGCCAACCCCTATTCTCTATTTCCCCGCGAAGCGCGGGCTCACACGCAAATCCTTACCGCCGGCAGCATAAACATAAAATCCTTCGCCGCTCTTAATACCCAGTTTGCCTGCTGTTACCATATTGGTCAATAGGGGACAGGGGGCATATTTTGGATCACCAAAACCATCCTGCAGGACTTTCAAAATAGCGTGACAAATATCCAACCCGATAAAATCTGCCAACTGAAGCGGGCCCATGGGATGTGCCATGCCCAGTTTCATGACCATATCAATTTCTTCAACGCCAGCGACGCCTTCGTATAAACTGAAAACGGCTTCGTTGATCATGGGCATCAGGATGCGGTTGGCAATGAAACCGGGATAGTCGTTCACAACACAGGGGATCTTTCCGATTTTTTTTGATAATTCGACCACCGTTGACGTAACTTCTTCTTCGGTCGCATAGCCATTGATCACTTCGACCAGCTTCATCACCGGAACAGGGTTCATAAAGTGCATTCCTATGACCGATCCGGGTCTTTGGGTGGCAGCGGCAATTTTAGTGATGGATATGGATGAAGTGTTGGTCGCCAGAATACAGCCTTTCGGCGCGGTTTCGTCCAACCGGGTAAAAATTTTCATCTTCAACGCGATGTTTTCCGTGGCTGCCTCTACAACCAATGCTGCATCTTGTACACCGGCGCCCAGTTCCGTTTGAGTCACGATATTGGATAAAGCGTTCTTTTTGTCCTGCTCTGTCAGTTGTCCTTTAACGACCTGCCGGTCAAAATTCCTGCTGATGTTTTCAAGGGCTTTTTCAAGCTGGGCGGATTGCACGTCAATCAGCGTAACGGAAAAGCCGTACTGTGCAAATACATGGGCAATGCCATTTCCCATGGTTCCTGCGCCGATGACCGAAATATTTTTCATAAACAATTGATTTGTGCGCAGCGCGGGTTGCCCTGGCATGCGCAAATTCTCTTAAAATATCCTCAACTCAAAATTAAAGTTAACAGGAGGCAGGCAGAAATTTGAGCGTGGGGATGTCAATAATTTCGACTAAAATTGCACTTCCTTTAACGGCCATTATTTCAAATACCTCTATGTATCCTAATCTTTTTTATGCGTTCAGAGACTTGTTCGGAGTAGAATGGAAAATGCTCCGTTTTTTTCCTTCTTTCGGATTTTTCGTTGCCATAGCATTTGTCGTATGCGCGCTGGTACTCAGGGCCGAATTGCGCCGGAAAGAAGCCCAGGGTTTGCTGCAGAGCAGCGACGAAGTCATCACCGTGGGATCTCCTGCCACATTTTCTGAATTATTGTTCAATTTTATTTTTGGCCTCGCTGTAGGATATAAGTTCATCGGACTTTTTCTGTCAGACAGTCCCCTGGCTTCTAATCCACAGGATTTTTTTCTCTCTTCGGCGGGAAGCATTCCTGCGGGTATTGTCATGGGGCTGCTTTTTGCCGGTTTAAAATGGTGGGAAAAAAACAAGCAAAAACTGGCTAAACCAGAGAAAAGAACGATCAGGATCTGGCCACACGACAGGGTAGGAGACATCACCATCCGGGCAGCCCTGTTTGGATTTCTGGGCGCCAAGATCTTTAACAGCCTGGAGAATTGGAATGATTTTGTCAGAAACCCCATAGAATCTCTGATCTCTTTCAGCGGACTCACCTTTTATGGCGGACTAATTTGTGCGGCCCTGGCGATTTGGTACTATGCCAGGAAACATGGCATTGGTTTTTGGTATCTGAACGATGCCGCTGCACCGGTATTGATGCTGGCATATGCCCTGGGCAGAATAGGCTGCCAGGTTTCCGGTGACGGCGACTGGGGAATCGCCAACAGTGCTTACCATACCACGCCGGATCAGCGCGTGGTCCTGAACCATGGAAACGAATTTGCGATGACCATCGCGCAAAACAATATTTTTTACCTCAACCAGTTTGGAACGATCGATATCCCTCACCTCGAAGTTAAGGCGCCTGCTTTTTTGCCTACCTGGCTTGTTGCTTATCAATATCCGCATAACGTCATCAACGAAGGAATCAAAATTCCCGGCTGCACAGAGCAATATTGCAGCTACCTGCCTGCACCGGTATTTCCAACGCCTTTTTATGAGACGGTCATCTGTCTCCTTCTTTTTGCTTTGATCTGGTCGGTCAGGAAGCGGTTTGCCATTCCAGGCGCTTTGTTTGCATTTTATATGATATTAAATGGTATTGAAAGGTTCTTTATCGAAAAGATCCGTGTAAACAGCAAATACAATATTCTTGGTTTTCATCCCACGCAGGCAGAAATCATTTCTCTGCTGATGGTGATTTCCGGTATCGGTCTTTGGCTCTATCTCCGCAAAAATTACCATCAAAAACAGGGCATGATCAGATCATCCTGATTGGTCAAACGGGTCATTAGACGTGATTGAAGGTCACTACCATTCCTCCCGAAAATTTCCCTCTTATCAAGTTCGCCGGTCGCATTGTAACCCAGACCGCACTATTACGTCTTAACCCTGTTCTGTGCAATAACCTATCATCAGGAAAATAGGCCATCCAACACAAAACAATGTTCTATGTTTTACATAGTACTTACTTTTGGATTGTAATATCCTAAAAATAGTACCAAACTAATAAAATAACTATTATGAAAAAGATGACGCTCGTACTGGCCCTGTTAGTAAACACCGGCCTCGTACAATTGAGCCAGGCGCAATCCAAAACCGGAAAAGTCAGTGGAATAGTCCGGGATGAAAGTCAAAAACCCATTGAAGCCGCAACCGCTTCAATACTAAATGCCAAAGATTCCTCACGCATCAAATCTATCATTTCGGACAATGCCGGTAGTTACACATTTACCCATGTCAGCGAAGGAAAATACCTGGTGTCCCTGACCGCCGTCGGTCACGCCATTGTTTACTCTCCTGTCTTTGAATTATCTGATGCGAAACCTTCGGTGTCATTGCTGCCGTTGACCCTCAGAAAAAAGTCTAATGAATTAAAAGAAGTCGCGGTCGTATCCAGCAGGCCTTTCGTTGAGCAAAAAGCTGACCGCATGCTGGTGAATGTAGACGCTTCTCCCAGCAACGCCGGCACTTCTGTGATGGATGTTCTCGAAAAATCCCCGGGTGTTACGGTTGACAAGGACGGAAACATCAGCCTGAAAGGAAAGCAGGGAGTTACCGTAATGATTGATAACAAGCCAACGTATTTGAACTCAACCCAACTGGCGAATTACCTGAGAAGTCTCCCTTCTTCAGCCATTGACCAGTTGGAAATCATGACCAATCCTTCAGCCAAGTACGACGCAGCCGGCAACTCCGGAATCATCAACATTAAGACCAAGAAAAATAAAGTCAAAGGTTTTAACGGCAGTGCGACCCTGACTTACACGCAAGGCGTATATCCGAAACCGGGAGGAAGTGTAAACCTGAATTACCGCACCGGTAAGGTCAATCTTTTCATGAATGCCGGGTATACGCACTGGGAGGGATTTCAGAATCTCGACATCAATCGCAATTACCTGGACGTCAGCAGCAAGAAGATCACTTCCATATTCACCCAGCACACCAACATGAAATTCAACAACCCCGAATTCAATTTGAAATTCGGGACCGATTTTTACCTGACGGATAAAACAACCATTGGCTTTGTTGTGAGTGGTTTCAGGAACAGCGAAAATATCAGGTCTAACAGCACCATCTACCTGAAAGATCCGTCCAATATGATCGATTCCATTGTTTCCTCGCCCAGCACAAACAACGGCAAATGGAAGAATGGATCCGTAAACATCAATTTCAGGCACCAGTTTGATTCGGCAGGCAGAGAACTGACCTTTGATATCGACTATATGAAGTACAATTCGGGCAGTAATCAATACTTCAACAACATTACCTATGATCCCAACTGGAACCAGACCAACCATACCGTGCTCACCGGTTATTTGCCGAGCAGCATTGATATCTATTCATTCAAAACAGATTATTCCCATCCCCTTGGCAAAGATCTGAAACTGGAGGCCGGACTCAAGTCGAGTTATGTTACCACAAACAATGACGCCAATTATTATAATGTGACTGATAATGTCCCGGAAGCCGATACGACTAAAACAAATCATTTCCTCTACCGGGAAAACATAAACGCTGCTTACCTTAACCTCAACAGGCAGTTTAACAAGAAATGGAGTGTACAGGCGGGGTTGAGATTGGAAAACACCAATTATTCCGGGCACCAGTTGGGCAATCCATATACTGTGAACAACAACGACTCTTCATTTACAAGAAGCTATTTCAGTCTTTTTCCAACGATCTATATAAGCTACCAGGCAAATGAAAAGAACCAGTTCACTGCTAATTATGGAAGGAGAATTGACCGGCCTTCCTATGAAGACCTCAATCCATTCCTGTTTTTCCTTGACCAGTATACCTACCAGGCAGGTAATCCATATCTGCAATCGCAGTTTACAGATAATATTGAATTTGCGCATACATACAAAAACTTCCTGACGACAACAATCAACTACAGCAATACCAAGGACTTTTTCAGTGAAACTTTTGAGCAGCAAGGCCATGCAACCATCGTACGCAAGGGCAATATCGGCCGGCGCCAGAATGCCGGTATTTCTGTGAGTGCACAAATTCCTGTTGCAAAATGGTGGACAGCCATGCTGTATGGCAATATGAACTATAACAAATTCAACGGCATGCTCTACGGCGAAAACCTGGACATCGACGCCACCACATTCGTGGCCAACATCAACAACCAGTTCAAATTGGGCAACGGATGGAGTGCGGAATTATCTGGTTTTTACCGGACAAAAGGAGTGGAAGGACAGATCATCATTATGCCGCTTGGACAGGCATCTGCCGCCATTTCAAAACAGGTAATGAAACAAAAAGGGAATATTAAATTGGCGGGCAGGGATTTATTTAATACCCGGCAGGTAAAGGGCTATATCAACTTTCAACAAACGGAGGCCAGTTTTCACAATACCAGGGATAGCCGCCAAGTGAGCCTTTCCTTTACTTACCGTTTTGGGAAACCCATCCAGGGCGCAGCATCGCGAAGGAAGATCGGGGGAGCGTCTGAAGAATCCAACCGTGTGAAAACCGGCGGCGATAATTAAATCCACATCAGTATAACCATCATTAAAAAAAACAACATGAAAAAAATTCTCCTGATCCTTTTTCTCGGGCTGCTCATTGCCGGGACGGGGCATGCACAGTGCGGAAAAAAAATAACCTGGACGGCGTCCAAAGCCGAATTCATGGATGACTCAGGCAAAGTAGCCGAAACGAAAGATACAAAAGTAATCATCCGGACCTCTGGTCAGCGCATCCACATCACCCATGGCGACGACGAGACCGATACCCTTTCCGGGCCCGTAAAAGATGTGCAGTGCAGCTGGAAGGAGGCATATAAAAATGGTAAAACCACATTCAAGGCCGACCTCAGTGAAAGAAACGGAACCTATTCCGGCAGTGTGCTGGTCATCGAGGCCAGAGATTCGAAGATACAGATCGATCTGAGCTTCGAGGGGCCTGACGGCAGTAAGAAACATATTAGAATCCCGGTCGAGGGGTATAAGGAAGAAAAATAGAGAATAGAAAATAGAGAGTAGGAAAGAGGACTATTCTCCAACCGTCCTTCCTATTCTCTATTTTCTATTCTCTGTTCTCCATTCTCTACGAAATCCTTCATACTTGAATTTTGCCGCTTGTGTATTGGCATTAGATTTTGGCCCTTTACCCTGTTTTCATTCCCTCCGTCCTGTTTTAGGTTTTTACTTCCCTTAATCTTCATCAACTTCATTTCCGGAACAAATTACCTCCACCCGCCAACTGGATGCTATGAGAATACATTTACTTTTTTGTCTTGGGCTTTGCCTGTCCGGCGCTAACCTTTCCGCCCAAACAGGATTCGGTAAGATCAGCGGTTCTGTAAAGGATATCCAAGAAAAAAAATTGGAAGGCATGTCGGTCTCCCTGCTGAAAGCTAAGGATTCATCCCTCGTGAAAATGGCGCTGAGCAACCGCGAAGGGCAATTCGAATTTGAAAAGATCGCAGCCGGGAACTACCTGGTTTCCCTGAGTGGCACGGGTTATGCAAGTTGGTTCAGCAGGCCCTTAGAGGTCTCTTCGTCAAACCCTGTCGTGACGACAGGTGAGATCACCCTGCCAACTTCAACCGGATCGCTTGCCGAAGTAACGGTACTCGGTAAACGTCCATTGATAGAGAACAAGATCGACAAGACCATTGTCAATGTGGACGCCTCTATCAGCAATGCCGGCAATTCGGCTATGGAAGTGCTGGAGAAATCACCCAATATCAGCGTAGACAAGGACGGCAATATTACGATGAAAGGCAAGCAGGGTGTAATTATCCTGATCGACGGGAAACAGACTTATCTGGGCGGAGCTGATTTAGTCAATCTGCTGAAAAACACGCCGGCAAGTCAGCTCGACCAGATCGAACTCATGAGCCAGCCTTCGGCCAAATATGATGCTTCGGGAAACGCAGGTATTATCAACATCAAGACCAAGCGATCTCAGCAAAAAGGGTTCAATGCGTCCGTCACGCTCAGCTATATCCAGGCTGTCTATCCCAAATCGCCCAATAGCCTCAACTGGAATTACCGGAATGGAAAATTTAATGTGTATGGCAACTACAGTTTTTCCTATTGGGAAGGGTTCAGCCAGATCGGGATCAACCGGCATATCACTGACCAGGAAAAAAACACGCACACGCTTTTTGCCCAAACCAGCAACCTGCATTTCCAGGCGAGGACACATAATTTTAAGACAGGCGTTGATTTTCTTGCGACAGAAAAAAACAGTTTCGGGTTCTCTGTGACTGGATTAATAGACAAGCGGGAATCCGATGTATCGACTACTTCCAATTTGTTCGACATGGATCAGAACGGAAAGCTGGGCTCAACCAGTATTGCCTACACGAGAAATACCAATCCCTGGATGAACGCCGGAATGAACCTGAATTTCAGGAGACAAATAGACAAAAAAGGAAGAGAGCTGACAGCAGACCTGGATTACCTGGTTTATGATACCAAGTCCATCCAGCAATCAGACAATTATACCTACAATCCGGATGGCTCCCTCGATACGACCAATGGAGCCATCAATCCCTATTTATTGCATGGCAACCTTCCGTCAGTCATCCGGATCTATACGGGGAAGGCTGATTACACGCACCCGTTAAAAAATAACGGTAAAATAGAAGCGGGATGGAAATCAAGCTATGTAAAAACAGACAATGATGCTCAGTACAGCTACCTGGTCAACAGTAGTCCCGTGGTCGATACCAACAGAACCAACCGGTTTCTGTACGATGAAAATATAAATGCCCTATATGCCAATTACAATCAGCAGGTTGGCAAATGGGGATTGCAGGCCGGCCTAAGAATGGAGCAAACACATGCCAGGGGCAACCAGGTCGTAAAGAACCAACGTTTCGATACGAGTTATGTGCAATTCTTCCCCAGCATGTTTCTGAGTTATACTATGAACGATAAAAATCAGTTCAGCCTGTCTTATGGAAGAAGGATCGACCGGCCGAATTATCAGGACATGAATCCCTTTCAGTATTTCCTTGATCAATATACTTACCGCCAGGGAAATCCCAACCTGCGTCCGCAGTTCAGCCATAATATTGAGCTGAGCTACAATTTTAAAGGCGAATTGAACCTGTCTGCCAATTACACCTATATCGACGATGTCATCAATGATATTCTAAAACAAAATGATTCCAGCAAAGTCACGTATCAAACCAAAGAGAACGTCAGCAATCAAACCAATATCGGGCTCAGTATAAGCTACAACAAGCAGTTGACAAAATGGTGGACCATCTCTGTTTCAGGAAATGTCTTTAATAATCATTATTGGGGAATCGTGAACGATACTTATCTCGATGTGAGCATGACGTCTTTCCTGGCCAATCTAAGTTCCCAGTTCCGTTTTGGAAAGGGATGGGGAGGGGAAATCAGCGGATTTTATAATTCCAAAGAACTGGCGACCGGGATGATCGTCGCCGAACCCATGAAGATATTGTCCTTCGCTTTCTCGAAGCAGGTGTTACATGAAAAAGGAACGCTGAAACTCAATCTCCGCGACCCGTTCTATATTATGAAATTCAACGGATACACCAAATTCGGCAATATCGATTTCAATGTGCATAGCCGTTGGGATAACAGGAGGGTGGCACTTACCTTTACCTATAGATTTGGCAAAACCATGAATAATTTACCCCAGCGCAAAAAAGGATCATCATCCGATGAACAGAACAGGGTAGGAGGAGCCGGTAACGGCCAGCAATGATTTTTTTCTCGTGAGGGAGCAAGGACCGGCTTCAAACTAAATTTGAGCAGGTCTTTTTGTTTTTTACATTTGCTGACGAATCAATCCATCCACTCAATCATCTTATCCACCAGCTATGCCATCATTCGATATTACCAGCAAAGTCGATCCACAAAAGCTTGACAATGTCGTGAACGTTACGCGCAAAGAGATCGTCAACCGGTTTGATTTTAAAGATTCCCCGGTACAGGTCGAACTGAATAAAAAGGACATGATGATTGACCTGGAGGCAGAAAGTGACATGAAGATCAAACAGATTACTGATGTACTGATCAGCCGTTCGCTGAAACAGGGACTGGATCCGCTGGCCTTTGACCTGGCGAAGGATCCCTACCAAAGCGGCAAAATTGTAAAAAAAGAAGTGCCCGTGAAAAACGGATTGAAACAGGAGGACGCAAAGAAAATCGTGAAGCTGATCAAGGATTCCGGTCTCAAGGTTCAGTCCCAGATCATGGATGACCTGGTCCGCGTAACAGCAAAAAAAATTGACGATCTTCAGCAGGTGATCCAGCTCTGCAAAAATGGCAACCTCAACCTGGCGCTGCAATACACGAACATGCGCAGTTAACTTATACTGAGGGGTTTAGATTTTAATAAAATTTGGAAGGCAAGCAACAAAATGGTAGTTTTGCACTTCATTTTAAACAAGGTACGGCCAAATCCGTACATTATTCAAATACAACAAGTTATGAAAAAGGGAATCCATCCGACCAATTACAGATTTGTCATTTTTAAAGATATGAGCAATGGTTATTCTTTCTTAAGCCGTTCTTCTGCTCCGTCCAGGGAAACCGTCAAATGGGAAGATGGCAATGAATATCCTTTGATCAAGCTTGAAATCTCCAACACTTCGCATCCATTTTTTACCGGAAAAAATATGTTGGTGGATACTGCAGGCCGTATTGACAAATTTAAAAAGCGTTACGAAAAAAATATAAAATAATTCAGCGTCCGTCTGGCTGGCGGTTATACGAGTTATTTTCATAGCTATTCGATCCCTCCGATGCACGGAGGGATTTTTATTTCTCGTCCACCTGTGTAGCTGAATAAATTTGTAGATTTAACGCATGAATGACATTATCCTTGATGAAACACCTGTTCGTGAGGATCTTTTTCCGTTTACGCTTACCCGTAATGTTTCCGACATCAGGGTTGGAATACTGACCATCAGGGAAAAATGGGAAAAGCTGTACCAATTTACTTTGAGAACAGCATCTGCTGACCACGCAACGGTTCCCTCCATTCCCGCCAACCTGCTTCCTGGTGAGGAACTGGTCAGCGCGATCCGCAGCAACGACCGGTCTATCGACAAAGATGATGCGCGGTTTAACAGGATCAGCCATCCCTGGGATATTTTTCAATTGAATGGAACAGAAATACGAAACGATTTCGCATTGCTGACCCGGGGAAAAATTTCCGCTCCTGTTTCATCCACCAATAAGGTGATCGCCCCCGAAAACATATTTATTGAACCCGGCGCCAGTGTTGAGCATGCCAGTCTCAATGGGTCGACCGGCCCGATTTATATCGGCAAAAATGCTGAGATCATGGAAGGCGCGATGATCCGCGGTCCCTTTGCACTTTGCGAAGGCGCTGTGGTCAAAATGGGCGCAATGATTTATGGAGCGACCAGTATTGGCCCTTTTTCCGTCGTAGGTGGTGAGATCAAAAATTCCGTTCTGTTCGGATATTCAAACAAAGCACATGAAGGTTACCTGGGAGATTCGGTCATTGGGGAGTGGTGCAACCTGGGAGCCGGGACTTCGAATTCGAACCTCCGTAATAATGCGGGTATGGTGAAGCTGTGGTCGGCTAAACAAAATGCCTTTATCGACGCCGGCCAAAAATGCGGGCTGCTGATGGGAGATTTTTCCCGGTCGGCGATCAACAGTTCCTTCAACACAGGTACCGTAGTAGGGATTTGCTGCAATATTTTTGATGGTGGACTGACGCCAAAATTTATTCCAAGTTTTTCCTGGGGGAAAAATGGCCGGTATCAATGGGACAAACTGATCGATGATCTTCGTGCATGGAAAAAACTAAAAAAACAAATCCTGAGCGATGCTGAAATCCGGACTTTGAAACATATTTTTGACGAAACATAAATCAACCCTCAATGAGAAAGCAAATCGCCGCGGCCAACTGGAAAATGAACCTTACGTATAAACAAGGAGAAGAGTTGTTGGATGAGGTGTTGAATGCTGATATCTCCCTCAAAGATCACCAGTTAACGATTTTTGCTGTTCCTTTCCCATACCTGATCATGGCAAATAGTGAAGTGGCCGATGCAAAACAGTATTTTGTCGCGGCGCAAAATTGCCACAATAAAAAATCCGGCGCTTATACGGGGGAAGTATCCGCGGAAATATTGCATTCCATTGGCATAAAATACTGCATAGTAGGTCACAGCGAAAGAAGGGAATATTTTTTAGAAAGCAACCAGTTATTGGCCGAAAAAATTGATCTGTGTCTGTCTAACCACATCATCCCTATATTTTGTTGCGGGGAGTCCCTGCAGATCAGGGAATCGGGAAATCAAAACGCTTATGTTGCGTTGCAATTGCAGGAATCGTTATTTCATTTGTCACCAGCGCAATTGGCCGGCATCGTGATCGCCTATGAACCCATCTGGGCGATCGGAACAGGCAAAACAGCCACAACAGCACAGGCCCAGGAAATGCATGCCCATCTTCGCTCCCTGCTCGCAGGGAAGTATGGACAGGACGTGGCAGCGGAGGTTCCCATCTTATATGGAGGAAGTGTAAAACCAGGCAATGCCGGAGAGATCTTTGGATGCCCCGATGTAGATGGAGGATTAGTAGGCGGCGCTTCTTTGATCGCTGCCGATTTTATTCAAATCATCAGATCCCTCAAATAGCCAAATATAAAGCCATCATTTTGTTGACCCGGTTTCAACAGGACCGGAAGCGTATTTTCGAACGAAATAAAATCCGGTTGCCAAAACAATCATACACAGCATTCCCGAAATAATCTGGCTTGTCGTGTCCAGAGTCATGACGGCCCATTTGACCAGGACGGAAATGATTGCACAGGTGACGAAACAAAACGCAAGCTTATTAAAAGGCAGGATGTCGGCAGGCTTTACCTGTAGCGCGTCTGCCGAGTGAACTAGATAAAATGAGATCTGCACCAATGTCCCGACCACTACGGCCATCGCCACGCCATTGGCATTCCAAAATGAGTAAAATAAAATGCAGGCGATAATCTTGACAGCCAGACCAATGATGGATCCCCGGAATATGAGTTCGCTTTTAAGTTTTGTCTGAAGAATCGCCGTATAATTCGCGATGCGCAAGGGAATGATCCAGCTGCTGATCAGGAAAACAGGAACAGAAGCATTGTATTTTCCTCTGAACAATACATCAAAAATTACGTGGGCGTTCAGTTGCAAAAAAAAGAACAAAGGGAAAAGTACAATCGAAAGTAAGAGGCTGCTTTTATAGAACAAGGACAATATTCCTGCATTATCCATCTCCTGCTGTTTAGCCTGTACCGTGAGGAATGTTCCCGAAACAGAAACCAGGATAGATAAAAGGGGGATTTCGTAGGCGCCATTAAAATAGATGGCAAACGCCGACGCAGACAACAACCAAAGCAAAAATATTTTATCAATATGTTTTGAAAAATTTTCAAGGGTTTCATTCAGGCTAAGGTAAATCCACTGGCGATGGTAAACACGAAGTATATCGACACCGGCCTGTTCTGTTGAAGTCACGCGAAATACATTCCGAAAGAAAAGCCAACCCAGCCTAAGCAATGAAAGCAGCGACAACAGCAAAACCAGTAAACTGATTGAAAACGGTGTACGGTATAAAACCCCCAGGTGGATGGCAAAAAATAAAAAGGAATACAGCATGTTTGAAAAAAACACCCGGGTATCCTTTCCAAGCTTGATGACGGTCATCTCAACAACAGTGTAAACTGCATTGATAACGGAAAGAAAAACCAGGAGTATCCTTGTAGCAAGAGGAAGAAATGGAAGGCTCGCCATGATAAATATGACCAATGCGCCAAATGCCAGGAGATAGATCTTAAGATTGTTTTTGAAAATGGCTGACGTGAGTGACCTGGCCATGGAAACGGGCAAAGAACCGATCAGTACTGGCAATCCAAGAGAAAGTAATGAGGAAGAAAGCCCCGCAATAACAAAAACTTTTTGATAAATCCCATACCAGTTCTTATCGAGTTCTACGGCATAAAGCCAGAAAATAAAAAAAGTAATGGATACTTGGGTAATACGCGCCATGCCGAGCAGACCAGCGCGTGCGGTAAAACTATTGGAGATATTTTGTTTTCCTGAATTGATCACATTGGTCTTTATCAAGCTGCTTTATGATTTTCGCCGGGTTGCCGGCGATCACGCAATATCCCTCTTTGAAAGATGAGGTAACAATGGCACCCGCTCCAACAATAGTAAAATCTCCCAACTGGATGGCAGGCAAAACCACGGCATTCATTCCTATCCAACAAAATGCACCGATCTTAATCGGGTCCTCCGCCGTATATTTTGAATTATCGATCAAATCATGATTCGCTGAAATCAATCCGACTCCCGGCCCCAGGTTCGTATAATCGCCAATTTCGATCCCATTTCTGGCATCAATAAAATTTCCCGGAGAATCGCCGGGAAATACGCCCTTTCCTTTTTGAATCCGGTCAGAAAAATATACCGTGGAACTATGGTGAACTGCCCAGGGCACGCCGGCATTCTGTCGCAAGATATATTTAAAAAAGAAGTTGGCCAGATAAAAGCCAATGCTTAGATCATCTCGCAATTTAAAAGATTTCCGGATCATTTTCTTTAACATGGTCGTGGCAATTGGATACGCTAAGATATACTATCCCCCGTAATCTCCTTTTCCTGACGGGTTCGATATCTTCCGGGAAGTTTCGATTGTAAAACAACTAAAAAACCATCGATCTTCTTCAATTGGCGGCCGGTTAAAAAAGTGAAATCAAGCACCAGCAGCTCAATAAAAAAGGCATTGGCAAATAAATAGGTCGAAAAATGTATGATGACGGGGATCCAGAACAAAAGGGCGTCAAATTTTTTTGTAAAGAAACCAACCAACATGAATCCCTCCAGTAGAATGACCAGGATCCAACCAGAATTGATCAGCCAGCTCTCCTGCAGGCACCACCTGTAAAATCCCGAAAGCAGGGTATCGGGATTTTGATATAGATAATTTACCAGATTTAACTTGAATGAACCGATACCCTGTTTCCAGTTAAAAAAGGAATCTCCTATGCAGGTTTTCCAAATAAAGGACATTCCATATAAGTAACAGGTATAGTAGCGCATGCCTTCCCAGAGCATATTGAATCTGACATTGTCCGCCGCCCAAAACGGAAACAGAATCAACATGAATCCCGCCAGCGGGTGGGTATGATGCATCCCAAAATAATTAAAGCTGATGGCATAAATAAACAGCAATATGGTGAACGAAAGGATCCAGATTTTGCGCAAGGGGAAAAAGAACAACAGGATGCCACTCAGAAACAGGCAAATGTCAAAGAAAACGGCCCCTGTTTTGTTGACGACGATAAGACCCGGCAGATCCGCCAACTTATATAGCCAGTAGGCAATATCCAACTGCACAAGAAAAAGTGGTGGCGCCAAAAACCTGGATGGCGTTGCATGTTCAAAAAACCTCAGGATCAAAAAAAATAAAATAAAGCCGGTAACTATTCTTGTCAGTAAGATCCTTTGTGTAATATTCATGGTTTTATCTGATCAGGCGTATCGTATCTGAGGCAATTTCTATTATCCTGCCATCTTTTTCATAATGTAGTTTTTTCTTCAACACGGCCAGATCCGTAATGGGTTCGTTTACTATGGAAGAAAGATAGTTTACATACCATGCAGGAAAAGCATCATATTGTGCTTGCTGGTTGCTGAGGTTTGGAATCCAGGATTTAAATCCGGGATGCATTGGCGCCCAATGATCTTCCAGGTATCTATGCCAGTAATCCGGTTGATGGTCATGCCTGACAGAAATATAATTGAGCAAGGGATCCATGAGCAATATTTGTTGAGGTTGTTTCCAGCTGTGTTTAAAGTTCAGTATTTTGTTGTTGTACCTGATTTCATACATGCTGTAGTCATCGGCAGGATAATATCGTTCGGCATATAAGTTCCAGAGAAAAAAAGGTGTGGTTTCAAGCCTGATCGCATTGGCCACTACGCTGAATAAAAAAAACAAAAAAACGATACAGAAAACAAATTTATCTTTCCGGAAGAGCTTTCCAAAATACGTGTTCATTAATATGCTTCTGACTGCTTTCATCCCTTCAACTTATTCACCAAATCCACATATTCCTGCATGGCCGACTCACGTGTTTTACCCCTGAGGCCCGACCAGGCTTCATATTTCGCCTTTGCGACAAAGTCAAATGGATTGGTTGGAGGATCCGTATGGATATCTCCATCGGTTGCCTGTTTATACAAGGAATACAATTGCAATAAAGTGTCATTGCTTGGCTTTGCGCTCAGCGTTTTGCTGTCCTCGGCTGCCTGCTCAAATAATTCCTGCAATTCCATGCGTTCGTTTTTGCGAAAATAGTGAATAATAGTCTGACAAGGGATGATCAGCGGTGTTCCTTATACATATTTACCGGAAGAATGCCAGACAATGTTTTCAATTCGGCAGCGCTCAACGGCGGAGCATCAGTCGCCGCGGCAACATCTTCGAGTTGCTGCATCGTTCTGATCCCAACCACACATGAGGTTACGGACGACTGCTGCAAAACCCATCGAAGGGCTGTTTGTGCATCACTGCGGCGGGTTCCGGAAAACGCCTGGATGGCATCGGCAATTTTTTTTACTTCTTCCTTCGAATAATTTAAGAATGGATCAGCAGGCTTTCCCGCCAGCAGGCCTTTGGCGAGGCTTCCTCTTGCCAGTACAGAAATGCCCTTGCTTTGCAACAGCGGCAGGCACGACTCTTCGGGCCTGCGGTCGAGTAAACTGTATTGCATCATGACGCTGACAAGATGCGACCGGTCAACAAATTCCCTGATCATATTGGGCCGGATGGAGGAAATGCCATAGCGCAGAATCTTACCCTGATGAATGAGCATCTCGAATGCCCCGATGGTTTCGTCGACGGGATCATCGAGCATGCCGCCATGCAATTGGTAAAGATCAATGTAATCGGTTTGCAGTCTGTCCAGGCTTTTGTCGACGGCAGAAAGAATATATTCCTTTCGCGGATTCCAATCCCAGCCGCTGCCGTCATTACGCCATTGATTGCCCACCTTGGTCGCCAAAATAATGTCTTTCCTTTTTTCTTTCAATGCATTCCCCAGCATTCGCTCATTATTCCCAGCCTGGTATAGGTCCGCCGTGTCAAAAAAATTAATTCCCAGGTCCATCGCGCGATGGATCAAACGGGTGCTTTCGGATTCATCCGGAGAAAGGGACATGCAACCGAAACCAATTTCACTCAGCTTAAAGGGAGAGCGGCCCAATGAACGATATTGCATAATGCTGAAAAGGCAAAAATAGTTGAATGATTCCTGACCGAAAAGATGGCCGGCCTGTGCATCGGTTTTATTTTTTTCGTAACTTTTGCAACTAAAACTTCTTTTATGAAAAAATTCCTTAACTATCTGCTCATTGCAGCAACAAGCTGTTGCTGCCTTACCGCCAAGTCGCAAAGCCAGGAAGATATGAAAGCCATGATGGCTTATATGACGCCAGGCCAGATCCACCAAATGATGGCCAAATCAACGGGGGACTGGACGGGCGTGGTGACCCTGTGGGCGCAACCGGGCGCTGCGCCGATGACCATG
>Ga0193728_1000084_pt1 | contig 39336 bp, 45 predicted proteins | sample U1c1metaG_FD_143037 | JGI IMG/M metagenome (GOLD analysis project Ga0193728, IMG submission 143037) | Soil microbial communities from a riparian zone of the East river system, Colorado, United States - U1c1 | ecosystem: Environmental > Terrestrial > Soil > Riparian zone | place: USA: East River... | reverse complement strand
ACATCATGCGAATTCATGATCGAATCTCGGCCGCGCTGATCCGCCGCCGCCCGGCCAATCAGCACAGGCCGGCGGTTCCTGCGCACCCATCGGGACGCCGGCGGAGCAGCGGGCCGGCGCCGCCCGCTGGCTCGCCATCACGACGGTGGCCTGTCCTGGCTTCTGCCGGGATGCCGTCTCCGGCGGCTCACCTATCCCACGGTTGATGTCGCTCCGGCGCGGCCGACGGCGCAGGCCCGGCCGGTGCCGCCCAGGCGTGCTGCCACTCCCGGAAGAACGCCGTCTTGCCCCGGGTGTAGTCGTCGTAGACGCCGTCGCCCGCGTGCTCCGCCGCCACCCGCTCCTTCATGGCCTCGTACGCGCGGCGCGCGTCCGGACTGCCGCGCAGCCAGTCGCGGAACGCGACGGTGTACGACCACCACGGCGCGCCGAGCAGCCGGACGTGCAAGATCGCGGGCTCCGCCGGGTCAGGCCGGAAGTACAGCCGCTTGCGGTACATCGGCTCCGGGGCGGCCGCGGCCGGGTCGAGGACCCCGTCCCGGTCGACGCCCGGCGAGTCGGGCCGGGACCCGCTCGCCCGGTGGAAGCCGGCCACGCTCACCACGTCCTCGGCCGGCGAGCCCGGCGCGGGCAGGTCGGTCACGCCCACCTGCAGATCGATATACGGCTTGGCCTTCAGACCGGGCACGGAGGTCGAGCCGATGTGGTCATAGGTCCAGGTGCCGTCATCGAGCCCGCGGTCGCGCAGGCCGGCCCGCAGCCGGCCCAGCAGGCGCCCCGCCGCGACGGCCCGCGCGGGGTCGTGGCCGGCCAGCACGGGCGGCCCGGCCGGCACGCGCTCGATCCCGGCCAGTCGCCGCGCGAACGGGCCCGCCCGGTCCGCCCACAGGCGGCTCACCTGATCGGGCAGCGACGCGTCCGCGACAAGGCGGACGTCGGCCGCGTGCTCGCCGGCAGCGGCCGGGCCGCCGACGCTGATGACCAGCCCGGCCGGATCAAGGCCCGCGCCGGCGCGCACATCCAGCAGGCCCTGCTCGTCGCACGCGCGCAGCATCCGGGCCGCCTGGTCCGTGGCCGCCCCGTCCGCGTCCCGCGCCGGCCGGACGGCCACCCGCAGCTGCGGGCCGCCCGCCTTATCGCCGGCCGCGCGGCCCGCCGCCCCGTTCTGTGCGCCCGGGCCTGCATCTGCGGAAATGGCGTTCTCCCGACGGTCGGGCCCGGCCCAGGCGGCAGCCGTGCCATTTTACAAATATTCCGGTCTGTCACCATTTTAGGGATGAATGACTGCGTGCATCAGGTCGGCGGCTTTCTCTGCGACCATGATGAGCCCCCACCCCGAGAGTGCTGGAGCGCGACGTGCCGCCTTTCCATCAGATCCTGATCGTCCAGGCGTCCGCGGTCATCGCCACGATCCTGGCCGGGGTCATCGGCGGCCTGATCGCGGCCAGCTGGATCTGGGCCATTGCCAGCGCCGTCGTGATCTATGCCGCGGCCCAGGCCGCCGTCATGGCCTGGGCCGCATGGTGGATGATCACCCGGCGCCGCCGCCCCGAACTCGACGACGGGGGACACTTCCCTCCCTGACCGCGACAGACAGGGACAGCCGGACCGCCGTCTGGATGACCAGCACGCGATCTCCAAAGCCTTGTCATACCTCGCTGTTACGATCGGCGCTTTCCGGGGACGCTCACCCTCAGCAGCGTCTTCCGCACGGCCACAGGAGGAACCGGAACATGAGCTCTCAGCTGAACCCTTACCTCAACTTCAACGGCAACGCCCGCCAGGCCCTCGAGTTCTATACCAGCGTGTTCGGCGGCAACCTCGACCTGAACACGTTCGGGAGCTTCGGAAGCACCGGGCCGGACGCCGACCGGATCATGCACGGCATGCTGCAGACCGACGCTGGCTACACGATCATGGCCGCGGACGTCACCAGCGACATGGAGTACCACGCCCCGGCTGGCTTCTCGAGCAGCCTGAGCGGCGACGCCGACTCCGCCGACGACCTGCGCGGCTACTTCGAGAAGCTGGCCGCCAGCGGGACGACCACGATGCCGCTGCAGAAGCAGTCCTGGGGCGACGAGTTCGGCATGTGCATCGACGGCTTCGGCGTCCCCTGGCTGGTCAACATCGGCCAGCCGCAGGCCTAGGCGCGACCGGCCGGGGCGAGCACCGGCAGCACGACGCACGCCGGGTGGGCGGCGTCGTGGTAGACGTCGAACCGGCCGAGCAGTCCCTTGGTCGCGGAGGCCAGCGGCTCCGCCGTCCCGAGATTACGAGCAAATCGGGGGAACGCTCCGCCGCTCACCTGAACGCGGACCCGGTGGCCGGCCTGGACCCGGTAAGCGGTCGGGAACAGCTCCACCTCGACGGCCAGGATCCCGCCGTCGCCGACCCGCACGTCGTCGGCCGGAACGGTCTGCGGGCTGAGCCGGCGGATGCCGTCGACGATGTTCCGGGAGACGCCCTGGTCGTCGACGTCGCAGACGCGGACGAACACGTCGGCGTGCCGGCGGCCGGCCTTCACGAAGATCCGGGCGCTCACCGGCCCGGCCAGGTCCAGGTCAGCGGGCAGCGGCCCGCTGGTGAAGACGAGCACGTCGGGCCGGGCCTCGACCTGCGCGTTGTCGACCTGCTTGCCGGGCGGCTGCAGGAGCGGCCCCCCGACCGACGGCGTCGGGTCCCTCGGGTCGTAGACGAACGTGCCGGGCGCCGCCTCGCCCGGCTCGGGGTCACGGCTCAGGCGGCCCCCGGCCCGCAGGTAGAACGGGGTGCTCACGGCGGCGGGCGGCGGCCACTCCGGGAACTCGAGCCAGGTGCCAGCGCCCTGGAGATAGGCCTGCACGGGCGCGCCCAACATCGCTGGGCCGCCGCGCAGGTGGTGGTCCAGCCAGGCGATGTCCTGCCGGGTGGTCTCCTTCAGCTCGGCGGGCTCGCCGTGCAGCCACGGCCCGATGGTGATGCGGGCCGGGACGCCGGCGGCCCGGATCGCCATGAAGTCGCGCAGCTGCCCGGTCAGGAACAGGTCCCACCACCCGGTCACCATGCTGACCGGCGGCAGCCGGGTCAGGTCACCGCCGTCATGGTCGATGGCGGCCCAGAACTCGTCCTCCGGCGCGGCGTGCTGCACGAAGTCCCGCCAGAACGCGACCGGCGCGCCCGCCACGTCGACGTCGGCGGCCTGGAGCGGAACCCGCCGGGCCGCCCGCTGCATCCGGGCCTGCTGGCCGGGGGCGGGGATGAAGCCCAGCCGCCCCCGCTCCTGCTTGCCGATGAGCGCAGTCCAGTTCAGCGTGTTGGCCAGGCTCGGCGCGCCGTGCGCGTAGAACATCGAGCTGAAGTTGGCCGACGTGACGTTGAGCGAGACCGAGCTGAGCGGCGGGTCGGCGTACGGCGCGACGGCCCACTGGGTGTGCCCGAGGTAGCTGCCGCCGACCATGGCCACCCGGCCGTCGCACCAGGGCTGCGCCCGCAGCCAGGCGACCGTGGCCAGGCCGTCCTCGCGTTCGGGCAGGAACGGCCGGAACTGGCCGCCGGAGCCGAACGTCCCGCGCGTGCTCTGGATGAACACCTGGAAGCCCCGGCGCGCCAGCGGGCCGGCGAACACGAACCCGGTCAGGCCCGACCGGCCGTAGGGCGAGCGGATCAGCACCACGGGCAGCGGGCCGTCGCGCCGCCGGGGCCGGTAGTGATCGCCGAGCAGGACCACCCCGTCCGGCATCGTGACCTGCACGTCGGGCCGCAGGTCATACGGCTCCGCCGTCAGGGGCAGGCCGAAGGCGCGGTCGACGGCCAGGGCCGCGATGCGGGACACCGGATTCATCAGCACGCCCCTGCCATTGGGAACACTGCCATCGGGAACACTGCCATCGGGAACACTGCCATCGGGAACACTGCCATCGGGAACACCAGCCGGATCAGACTACAGAAGTAGCCAACTGGCGCATCAGCCGCAGTTCGAGCTAATTCCGGGCACAGCGCGGATGGCCGCCCGGCCGCGGCGCGGTTACCGTGAGCCAGTGCGGGTCGTGGAGCTGTCAGACCATCCCGGGGACCTGCTCCGGGCCGCCCGGCAGCGCCGCACGGCGGGCCGGGGGCCGGAGCGCCGGCGGTTCGAGGCCGCCCTGGCCCGGCACGAGGAGCGCGTCGCGGCCGCGCGCCGGGCCCGGGACACCGCGCGGGCGCAGCACCGCTGGGGCGCGTGGCTGCGTAGCGTGCTCGCGGTGCGCCGGGCCCGGCGGCAGGCCCCGGCCGCGCCGCCGCCGGCCGGCGGCCCGGTGTCCGGCCGGGAAGCCACCCTGGCGGCGGGCGTGGAAGGCGAGCGGCTGGCGGCCGCCGGGCTCGGCCGGGCGCTAAGCGACGAGTGGACGCTGCTGCGCGGCTACCGCAACCGGCGCGGTGAGATCGACCTGGTCCTCGTCGGCCCGCGGGGGCTGTTCGCGATCGAGGTGAAGTACTACAACGGGACGGTCAGCTGCGACGGCGACCGCTGGTGGGTGGACCGGTACGACCGGTCCGGCCGCCGCGTCGCACGCGAGGCCATGGAAGACACGCGCGGCCGGTCGCCGAGCACCCAGCTCACCGATCCCGCCCGCCTGCTCGAGCAGTTCCTGCACTCCCGCGGCCATCACGTGCCGGTGCAGCGCATCGTCCTGCTCACCCACGCCAGTGCACGCTTCGGGCGCTGCGCCCGACCGACCGTCGGCCTCGCGGCCTCCGTCCCGGAGGTGCTCGCGCTGCTGCGCGCCTCGCCCGCGGATCTCCCGGACGCCGAGGTCGCCCGGCTGGCCGACCGGGTCCGCCGCGACCACGAGCATTACCAGGCCCGCCGCCCCTCAGCCCGCCGCCGGCCCTGAGGTCCGTCTGGCTCAGGCGTTCTCGGAGATCAGGACGGCCCGCGTGCCGGGCTCCAGCGCCCGGAAGATGTGCCGGACGTCGGCTGGGGCCGGGCCGGGGCGCATCGACCATGGTCGGGGTCTAGGCTCAGCTCTCATGCCGAGGCTGCTGGTCGTTCACCACACGCCGTCGCCCGCCCTGCAGGAGATGTTCGAGGCGGCGGTCAGCGGCGCGCGGACCGACGAGATCGAGGGCGTCGACGTGGTCATCCGGCCGGCCCTGACCGCCGGGGCGGCCGACGTGCTGGACGCCGACGGGTACCTGCTCGGCACCCCGGCCAACATCGGGTACATGTCCGGCGCGCTCAAGCACTTCTTCGACGGGATCTACTACCCGTGCCTGGAGGCCACCCGGCGGCGGCCGTACGCGCTGTACGTGCACGGCAACCTGGACACGGTCGGCGCGGTGCGGGCCGTGCAGTCGATCACCACCGGCCTGCAGTGGCGCGCGGTCCGGCCGCCGGCCGCCGTCACCGGGCCGCCCGGCAAGCCGGATCTCGAGGCGTGCTGGGAACTCGGCGCGCTGCTGGCCGCCGCGATCAACCCGTCTGGGTGATGTGCGCCGCGACGATCTTGCCGCCCGAGACGGTGTCGGTGCCGCTGTACTGGTTCACCGCCCCGGTGCAGTTGTCGGTGGCGGCCAGGGTGAAGCTGACCTGATCGCCGGATTCACCCTGCTCGGCGAGCTGCTGACTCCCTGTGCAGGAGAACCCGGCGACGAATTGCTGGTAGGTCTGCCCGGTGACCGCGCCCGAGCTGAGCAGGGCCCATGCCTGCGGGTAAGCGCCGGACTCGATGTCCCCGTAGTACGCCGACACCACCGCCCACGGGTCGGTGACGTTCGGATCGGACTGCGGCGCCGAGGTCGCCGGGCCCGCGGGCGGGTTCGCCGGGCTCGCGGGCGGGTTCGCCGGGCTCGCGGGCGGGGTCATCTTGGTCACGGGCGGGGTCGCCGTCTTGGTCACGGGCGGGGTCGCCGTCTTGGTCACGGTCGGGGCGGCCGGTTCCTGCGCCACCGTGGTGCCGCACGCCGCGAGCCCCAGCGTTCCCGCTGCCAGGGCGATGATGATCAGCTTCATCGCGCACCTGCCCTCGCCTGGACGTCTCCCTTCCAAGCGTAATCACCTGATTACTGCAGGTGCGCGGCGGGGCCACTGTCAGTGGGCCGGCCGAAGATGGAACCATGCCGCTGCAGAACCGAGTGCTGCCGACCGGGGAGATCGTGGCGGATCCCGGCCGCGGCCTGATGATGGGCAACCGGGGCTGCCTGCACGGGCAGCGCCGGGAGCTGGGCGTCGCCCGCTGGCGGTCCCGGCTGTGGATCTGCTGCGTCCTGGACTGGCGCGGCCGCCGCCGCGACCCGATGCCGCCCGGGCGGTGGACGGCCCTGTTCTTCCTGGATGAGGCCACCGCGCTGGCGGCCGGGCACCGGCCGTGCGCGTTCTGCCGGCGCGGGGATTACACGGACTTCACCGCCGCGTGGCAGGCCGCGCAGGACCTGGGCGGGCCGCCGCTGGCGCGGGAGATGGACCCGGTCCTGCATGCCGAGCGGGTCGACCGGCAGCGCCGGCAGTGCACCTGGAAGGCGCCCGCCGGCGGGCTGTCCGACGGCGTCATGATCCGGGCCGGCGGCCGGCTGGGGCTCTACCTCGGCGGCGGCCTGCGGCCGTGGTCGTGGGACGGCTACGGCGCCCCGGAACCGGTCAGCGCGGACGGCGAGGTGGAGGTGCTGACGCCGCCGTCGATCACCCGGGCCATCGCGGCCGGCTACCGGCCGCTGGTCCACCCGACGGCGCTGGCGGGCGGCACCCCGGACGGGGTGCGCGCCCACCAGCCCCGGCCGCCGGAGGGCCCGCCGGCGGCCGGGACGCTGCGCGCGACCCCCGCGCCCGGCGGCCGCGCCGGGGTCAGGACGAGAAGTCGGGCGTGGCTGAGCGGACCGCCTCGCTGCGGCCCTTCGGCTCCTCCCACTCCTCCTGGCGGCCGAGGGCGGTGAGGTCGAGGAAGTAATACGAGCCGCCCGTGCACTCCAGGCCCCGGGCGTACTGGGAATAGGTGTGGAACACCCGGCCGTCGGCCTGGAGGAAGCAGCTCTGGCCGGGCATCTCGAACGGCTGGGCGGAGGCAAAGAAGTCGTCGCCCCGGGCATCGAACTCGGCCTTCGTGCGGTAGTTGTACTCGGCCGACCCGCGGGACTCATCGAGCGTGACCCCGAAGTCGTAGTTGAAGTCGGTGCCGTAGGAGGAGTACCAGGGCACGTCCCAGCCCTGCCTGGCCTTCCATCGCTCCAGCTTGGCCAGCGGCGCCCGCGAGACCATGGCGAAGGTGGTGTCGCGCGTGTGCAGGTGGTCGAGGAACCCGGCCGACAGCTCGTCGGTGCCCGCGGTGCAGCTCGAGCAGCCGTCCTCCCACTCCGGGTCGAACATGAAGTGGTAGATGATCAGCTGGGCGCGGCCCTCGAACAGGTCGGCCAGGTGCGCCGCCCCGCCCGGCCCGTCGAGCACGTAGTCCTTCTCGATCTCGACCATCGGCAGGTTGCGGCGCTCGGCGCTGAGCGCGTCGCGCTGCCGGGTCAGCTCCTTCTCCTTGGCCAGCAGCTGGATGCGGGCGGCCCGCCAGTCGTCCCGGCTGGCGATCCTGGGGAGGCTCATCGGTGTTCTCCTTCGGGGTCGGCGTGCCTGTCCGGTTATGACGCCGCAGCCGGCCCGAAATCATCGCCGCTGTCACAGCGAGGCCCCCGCCCTCGTCTCGGGTAGCAAAGCCAACAACCTGGAGAAACGATGGACACCTCGCTCGACGCCATCACCGGCGCGAAGACGATCCTGCTGACCACCTACAAGCGCGACGGGACGCCGGTGGCCACCCCCGTCAGCGTCGCCTTCGACGGCGGCCGGGCCTACTTCCGCACCTATGACCGGGCCGGGAAGGTCAAGCGGCTGCGGCGCGACCCCCACGTGGAGGTCGCGCCCGCGACGCTGCGCGGCCAGGCCACCGGCCCGGGCGCCCCGGCCCGCGCCGTGCTGCTGGAGAGCGGCCCGGCCGCGGTCGCGGCCCGGGCGCTGGCCCGGCGGCACCGCCTGCTGCAGGGGGTGCTCGTGCCGGTCGGGCACCGGCTGCGGGGCTTCCGCACGCTGCACTACGAGCTCCTGCCGGAGTAGGTCTGCTGGCAGCAGATTTGCTTGGCCCGGCGCGGCGCCGCGAACCATCGTGGACGTGACGCCGGGCTCCCGGCGCGCACGAGAAAGCAGGGAGAAAACCATGCAGGCTGTTGAGGTGGGCGGACCCGCCGGGAATCTGGAGGACCAGCTGGCCACCCGGCTGCTGTACCAGCGCATCGTCGTCCTCGGCACCGAGGTCAACGACGCGGTCGCAGGCCGGCTGTGCGCCCAGCTGCTGCTGCTCTCGGCCGAGGACCCGCGCCGGGACATCAGCCTCTACATCAACTCCCCCGGCGGCTCGGTCACCGCCGGGCTGGCCATCTACGACACGATGCAGCTGATCCCCAACGAGGTCAGCACGCTGGCCATGGGCCTGGCCGCCAGCATGGGCCAGTTCCTGCTGTGCGCCGGCACGGCGGGCAAGCGCTACGTCCTGCCGCACGCCCAGGTGCTGATGCACCAGGGGTCGGCGGGCTTCGGCGGCACCGCGGCCGACGTCGAGATCTACGCCCACCAGCTCGAGCGGACGAGCGACACCATGACGCGGCTGATCTCCAAGCACACCGGGAAGCCCGAGGACACGGTCCGGAGCGACAGCCAGCGGGACCGCTGGTTCAGCGCCGAGGAGGCCCGCGACTACGGGCTCGTCGACCACATCCTGGAGCGCGTCGACGACATCCGCCCGGACGTCGTCAGCCGCGCGGCGGGGCTGTGACCATGAGCCAGTACACGATTCCCACCGTGGTGGAGAAGACCCCGACCGGCGAGCGCGCCTTCGACATCTACTCCCGGCTCCTGTCGGACCGGATCATCTTCATCGGCACCGAGATCGACGACGGCGTGGCCAACGTGGTCATGGCCCAGCTGCTGCACCTCGAGTTCGCCAGCCCCGACCTGGAGGTCGGCCTCTACATCAACTCGCCGGGCGGCACGTACAGCGCGCTGACGGCGATCTACGACACGATGCAGTTCATCCGGCCGCAGGTCGCCACCATCTGCATGGGCCAGGCGTCATCCGCGGCCGCCGTGCTGCTGGCCGCCGGGGCTCCGGGCCAGCGGTCGGTGCTGGAGCACGCCAAGGTACTGCTCCACCAGCCGTCCAGCCAGGCCCAGGGCACCCTCCCGGACCTGGCCATCCAGGCTAAGGAGGTGGCCCAGGTGCGGGCCGAGATGGACGAGATCCTCAGCCGGCACACCGGCCACCCGGTGTCCAAGATCCGCAGCGACACCGACCGGAACAAGTCGTTCACGGCCCGCGAGGCGGTCGCGTACGGCCTGGCCGACCATGTCATCACCAGCCGCAAGGCGAGCTCGGACGGTCAGGCCGCCAGCATGGTCGGGGCGGCCGGGAGGTGACCCGCGCCGCGGGCGGGCGGCTCGGCGCGGCGGGTCCGGATGGCGTCCAGCGCGGCGACCTGCTCGCGCCGGGCCGCCTCGCGGAACAGGTCGCGCCCGGCCTGGATCAGCAGGTGAGACAGCTCGATGTCCAGCGCGGCGCAGATGGCGGCCAGGACCTCGGAGGAGCCCTCCTTCAGCCCGCGCTCCAGTTCGGACAGGTAGGGCAGCGAGACCTTGGCCTGCTCGGCGACGTCGGCCAGGGTCCGGCCCTGCGCCCGGCGGGTCCGGCGCAGCACGTCGCCGATCATCGTCCGCAGCAGCGGCTGGGGTCGCTCGGGTCGCTGCGGCTGGCCGCCGCCGCCGGGAAAGCCGAGCACGACTGAGCCCATCGTCGCCGTCCCTTCCGGGCCGCCCGCAGGACCCGTCGCCTGGATGCCGGTGCCGCCTTGATGCGGGTGAGGTCGATGCCGGTGAGGTCGATGCCGGTGAGGTCGATGCCGGTGAGGTCACGGTACTGGCGGCCGGCCCGGCTCCCGAAGCGCTTTCGCAGCGGGCGTAAGCGGCCCGCTCGGTACTCAGGGCTCGCGGAGCCGGGCGCGGAGCAGCCGCAGGTCGTCGTCGCCGAAGTCGTGATCGGCCAGCCAGGCAGCGACGCCGCCGTAGCGGGTATCCAGCTGCTCCAGGAACGCGGCCATGGTCTCGGGCCGGGCCTCGTGCACGACGGCCGGCTTGCCGTCGAGGTCCGCGCGGTACGTCGGCGAGCTGCGCAGGCGCCGCAGGATGGCCTCGACCCGCTCCCCCGTCGCGGCATAGTCGGCGACGATGGCCTCGCGGCGGACGCTGGCCGCGCTGAGCGCGAGGGCCGCGACCACGCCGGTGCGGTCCTTGCCCGCCGCGCAGTGCACCAGCGCCGGGCCCGGGGCGTGCGCGATGGTGCGCAGCGCACCCGTGACCTGGTCGGGACGGTCCTCCAGGTAGCCCAGGTAGTGCCCGGCGGCGGGGTTGGCCGGGTAGCGCGACCGGTCCTGATCCGCGCGAGTCAGCAGCGCGGCCGCGACCACGTCGGTGGCCGCGCCCAGCTCCGGCAGGACCGGATGATGAACGTGGCGCACGCTGTCCACCGCGTCCAGCGGGGCCGGCCCCTCGGCGGCCCGCTCGTGCGAGCTGCGCAGGTCGACCACGGTGGTCAGGCCGATGTCGCCGACCAGGACGGCGACGTCGGCCGGCGACAGTTCCTGCAGGTTGTCAGCGCGCAGCAGCCGGCCGCCGACGGTCGCGCCGCCATCGGTGGTGGGCAGCCCGCCCAGGTCGCGCACGTTCACGGCACCCTCAAGATCAATCCACGGCATGACAGCATCCTCGCAGCCGCCGGGCCGGACCTGGAGGGACGGACCGGTAAATCCGGGATGAACAGCCGCCGGCCTCCGCGCTCCGGGACCGGCGCAGTACCGTGATAAGGAACGGGGGGAAGTGGCAAAGGAGCTGCCATGTACCAGCCGTACCCAACCTCAGGACCGGATCAGGAGCCGCCGCGCGTCCCGCCGCCGCGCTTAGTGCTCGATGCGGTCCGGCTCATGTACGCCGGCGCCGTCGTCGAGGTGCTCGCCGTGGTCATCGCCCTGGTGAGCCAGGGCAGCCTCAAGTCGTCCATTCTCGCCCAGCATCCGGCCTACACGGCGGCGCAGCTGCATACCGCCGAGGGCGCCCGGACCGTTCCCCTGATCGCCGGCGGGGTGATCGCGGCAGGCCTGTGGATCTGGATGGCCTGGGCCAACCGCCAGGGGCGGGGCTGGGCCCGGGTCGTGTCGGCCGTGTTCTTCGGCATCAACACCCTGGACCTGATCGTGGCGGCGGTCGTGGTCAAGGGCGCCGTAGCCTCGCTGGTCATCGGCGCGGTTATCTGGCTGGTCGGACTCGGCGTGATCGTGCTCATCTTCAACAAGCAGTCCAGCCCGTTCTACCGTCGGCCGGCCGCCTGAGCGGAGCTCCGCGGCCTGGCCGGCGGGCGATCCGAGGCGGCGGGCTTGGCCATCGGGGCGTGCGCGGCCGAAGATGAGGGCGTGGCAGCCCGCGACGACCTCGAGGCGCCCGAGCGCCTGCTGTGGCTGGCCTACGCCGGGGGTGCCTGGGTTGACCTGAGGCCGGGCGGGGCGGCCGATGACCCGGCGGGCGCGGCGGGCTGGGGGGCCGACCGGGTCATCCGGGCCGAGGTCATCCGCGAGCTGCTGCTCGGCGCCGGCCCCGGCGAGCCGGGCGCGGCCCCAGCGGTGCGCCTGCGCGGGGCCCGGATCACCGGGCGGCTGGACCTGATGGGCGCCACCGTCAGCTGCCCGCTGGTCTGCGAGTACTGCTTCTTCGAGGAAGAGCTGCGCTTCGTCGAGGCCTCGACCCGGACGGTGCGGATCGTGCACAGCCGGCTGCCGGGGCTCAACGGCACCCGGATGCGCCTGGACGGGATCCTTAACCTGTGGGCCTGCGAGATCAGCGGGGTGCTGCGGCTGGACCAGGCCAGGATCGCCGGGCAGCTGTGCGTGCGCGAGGCGACGATCAGCCGGCCGGGCGGCGTCCCGGCGCGGCAGGCCGGCGGCCCGGCGGGTCAGGCCGGCGGCCCGGCGGGTCAGGCCGGCGGCCCGGCGGAGCCGGCGGTTCTGTCGGCGGACGGGATGGCGGTCGAGGGCGGCGTGGATGCCGCGGGGCTGACCGTCCGTGGGCCGGCGTCAGCGCGGGTCGCGACGATCACCGGGTCCCTGGACCTGTCGCGGGCGCGGTTCACCAGCCCCGGGCAGCGCGCGCTCGTCTTGTCGAACGCCGTGATCGGCGGGAAGCTCGACTGCGGCGGCCTGGCCGTCGAGGGCGAGCTGCGGATGCACAATGCCCGCTTCGCCGCGACCATGATCCTGGCCGCCGCCCGGCTCGAGAACCCGGGCGGCGTCGCGCTCAGCGCGGGCGGCCTGTCTATCGACGGCGGCATCTTCCTGACCGAGCACTTCACCGCCGCCGGCGAGATCCGGATGGTCGGCGCCCGGCTGGGCGCCAACCTGACCCTGGCCGGGGCGAGCCTGCGCAATCCCGGCGGCCTGGCCCTGGACCTGAACCGGGCCCGCATCGGCAGCGTCGACGGGACGGGCGTCACCGCCGCGGGCCAGCTGTCGTTCGCCGGCACCCGGATCGCCGGGAACCTGGACCTGGACGGCGCCCGGCTGGAGGCCGCCGGCGACCGCCCCGCGCTGGCGGCCGACGGCGCATCGATCGACGGCTCGGTCACCCTGACCCGGGTCCGGGCGCGCGGCGAGATCAGCCTGCGGGCCGTCCGGGTCGGCCAGCGCGTACGTCTCCAGGGCGCCCAGCTGGACAACCCCGGCGCGGTCGCCTGCCGGCTGTCCCGCGCTCAGGTGGCGGCGGACGTCTTCGCCGGCGGGCTCACCGCCGCGGGCGAGCTCAGGCTGGCCGGAGCCGCGGTCGGCGGCGACGTGCTGCTCGAGCGGGCGCGCCTGCGCAACCCAAGCGGCATCGCGCTGAACGCCATCACGCTCCGCGCCGTGGTCCTGTCGCTGGAGCTGGCCGAGCCCGCGCAGGGGCTCGTCGACCTCCGGCACGCATCGATCGCGATCCTGCGCGACGATCCGGCGGTCTGGCCCGACCAGCTCAGCCTGGAGGGCCTGAGCTACCAGGCGCTGGAGCCGCGGCTGCCGGCCCGGCACCGGCTGCGGTGGCTGGCCCGCGACCCGCGCGGCCATCAGCCGCAGCCGTATGAGCAGCTCGCCGCGCACTACAACGCCAGCGGGCAGCCCGCGCAGGCGGTCAGCGTCCTGTACGCCCGGGAGCGGAGCCAGCGGCGGGCCCTGGCGCCGCTGGCCCGGGCCTGGAGCCGGCTGCAGGACCTGGCCGTCGGCTACGGCTACCAGCCCTGGCGGGCGCTCGTCTGGCTCGCGGTGCTGCTGGGCGCCGGGAGCGCGGTCTTCGCCCTCGCTCCCCCGCCGCCGCTGCAGGCCGGCGTCGCGCCGCACTTCAACGCGTTCGTCTACACCCTGGATCTCCTGCTGCCCGTCGTGGACCTGGGCCAGAAGCACGCGTTCAACCCGGCGGGCCCGGAGCAGTGGCTGTCCTACGTGCTCATTGCGTCGGGCTGGATCCTGGTCACCACCATCGCCGCCGGCGCGGCCCGGGTACTCAGCCGCCGTTAGCCCGCCGCGGGTCCCGAAGATCATCCCGGCGAGCCGCGCGATGCCGGCCGCTGACATCATGATTGCCATGCACTTTGCTGCCGCACTGCGGTCCCGTCAGGCTCTCATCGGCTACTGGGTGACCTCCGACAGCCCGGCCATCGCCGAGCGGCTGGCCAGCGTGGGCTACGACTACATCTGCCTGGATGTCCAGCACGGCCTGCTGGACTACCCGGGCGTGCTGCACGGGCTGACGGCCGTGGCCGCGGCCGGGGCGGCCGGGATCGTCCGGGTGCCGCCGGGCGACCCGGCCTGGATCGGCCGGGCCCTGGACGCCGGCGCCCGCGGCGTGATCGTCCCGCTGGTCAGCATTGCCGGCCAGGCCGCGGCAGCCGTGGCGGCCTGCCGGTACCCCCCGGCCGGGCAGCGCAGCTACGGGCCGGTGCGCTCGGCGCTGACGATCGGGCCGGCGCCCCGCGCGGCCGACGACCAGGTGGCCTGCATCGTCATGATCGAGACGTCCGAGGGGCTGCGCAATGCCGCCGCGATCTGCGCGGTGCCCGGCGTGGACGCCGTGTACGTCGGCCCGTCGGACCTGTCCATCGCCCTGGGCGCGGACGACCCGGTCGCGGGCTGGGCCCGGCCGGAGTTCGCGCGGGCGCTGGGCGACATCCGCTCCGCCGCACAGGCGGCGGGCATCGGCTGCGGGATGCACTGCAACGACGGCGACGCCGGGGCGCGGTTCCTGGCCGACGGCTTCACGTTCGTCTCGATCAGCAGCGACCTCACCCACATCCAGGCCGCCGGCCGCGAGCACCTGGCCCGCGCCCGGGCCGGGCGGGGCCCCGGCGCTGCCTAGCCGGCGCCGCGGTCAGCAGGTCCGGCATGACCGCGGCGAGCCCGGCGCGGTCACGTGGTCATCAGCTCCAGCATGACCGCGGCCAGGCCGGCCCGGTCATAGGCGGTGCCCGGGCCATCCTCGGCCGGCCGGACCAGGTGCGCCGTGCTGCCGTCGCCCCGGATGCCAAGCTGGACGCCGGCCCCGCCGCCGGGGCGGAAGCGGGACACCGCGCGCGCGGAGGCCGGGTCCGCGCTCGCCGGCGGCGGCGCGATGGCCCACTCGGCGAGCAGCTCCGCCGCCCTGGCGCGGGACACGAGAAGATAGCGGTAGAACCGGCCCAGCGGGCCGAGCTTCGCGACGTTCGGGAAGTCTTGCGGGCCGGCGGGCAGGGCGGCGGGCTCCTCCACGACGACGGCGCGCACCGGCACCTCCTCGTCGCCGAGGGCGAGGAAGCGGGGGGTGCGCAGGGCGGTGGCCGCCGTCTCGGTGACGACGATGAACGTCGGCCGGCTGCGCGCGGCCAGCGCGATGCCCAGGGCCGGGTCCAGGGCGTAGCTGGCACTGCCCGGCTCCGGGTCGGGCTCCGGATGCAGCAGCCCGCGCTCGGCCATGCCGTCCGTGATCAGCTTCATCATCTTTTCCCGGCGCCGGTCCTTGAGCTGCAGCCAGGCCTCGGTGACGGCCTCGTCGGCCAGGGCGTGCCGGGGGCCGCCGAGCACGCACAGCTCCAGCGCCGAGACGGTGACCAGCTCGACGTACGGGGCGGCCTGGGCCTCGTCGATCAGCCGCCGCGCCGCGCCGGTGCGCTCGGCCGCCGTGGTGGCGATGTCCGGCAACATCTCAGAACCAGCTCCCGATGGTGGAGGTCACCGAGTGCCACGCGGACGCGGCCTTGTGGCCGGTCCAGTCGACGGCCGTGACCGTGGCGTGGCCGACGTCGTTGGCGACGTCGTGGAACGGCGTCCAGTGGTGGTACAGGAAATCGCCGGCCAGGTACAGGCCGGTGCCGATGAGCGTCACCTCGCCGACGACCGGGATCTCGTCGGTGGCCATGTTGGCGATCAGCAAGGCCCCGTTCACCCCGGCCGCGCCGCGGTCGACCCAGCCCATGGCACCGGAGTCCTGGGGCGAGATGACGGTGCCGGCGTCAGCCAGGACGCCGAGGCCGCCGAGGGCGTAGGAGAGCCCGCGGATCTCCGAGAGCGATCCGGCGGCCATCTTGAGCCAGGCCGGGGCGAACGCGTCCCAGGCGTCGGCGTTGACGCCGACGCGGTCGGCCAGCTTGGCCGCCTCGATCAGCGCGTCGGCGGCGGGCTGGCCCGCCTTGCGCAGTGACTCGATGGTCTCGATCTGCTCATCGAGCTGGCTCAGCCATTCCGCCGGGACCCCGGCGGCTTCCTTGAGCAGGTCGATCCAGTGATCGGCGGCGACGATGTCGAGGGGCGCCAGGACGGCTTCCAGGACCTTGCGGATCGGCTCGGATTTCTCCCACAGGCCGGGGTCCTCGTCGACGGGCTCGGCCGTGGACGTGGCGGCGGACAGGTAGCGCCCGTTCAGCTCACGGGCCTGGGCCTGGATCTGCGGCAGCGTGCTGCCGGCCGGGGCCGCCCCGCCCGGCGGGACCGGCGCGGGACCGGGCGACGGCGACGGCGTGGGCGAGGCCGAGGGGGCCGGCTGGCCGGACGGGGCGCCCGGGGCCGGGCTCGCGTTGGCCGCCTGCCGCTCCAGCGCGTCGGCCTCGGACTGGAAGCCGGTCAGCTGCGAGGTCCAGGATCCGGCCGCGGACTGGAGCTGCTGGGCCATGGTGATCGTCTGCTGCAGCGCGGGCGGGAAGGTGCCCACCAGGGTTCGCGTGGCCGCCCCCGCGTCGCCCTGCCAGCTGCTCAGGTCGATGCCCTTGACCATGGCCAGGACCTGCTGCAGTTCATCGATGACCTGGGCGTGCGTGCGGGCCAGGCCCCGGGTCAGCCCGTCGTCGCCCGGCGTCGGGTCGAAGCCCAGGGCGGGCATGGGCCGGGCGTAGTCGCTCACCGCGCCCCCTTCGGGAGCTGGTGGCTCAGGTTAGTGTCGGTGTTGCCGTAGGACGTGCTGGCGTTGCCGATGTACTTGGCCAGGTCGGCCAGCGCCTGCCCGAGGATCCCGATCCCGTCGGCCAGGTTGCCGTGCGCGCCGTGCAGCCGGGTCGACAGCGGGTCCGCGCCCACGACCCCGGCGTCCAGTCCGTTGAGGGTCCGCACCAGGGGCTCCAGGCGGTTGGCCGCCTGGGTAAGCGTCGACTGCGCGGCCTTCAGGGCCGCGTCATCAACCTGGAGGTTCGGTGCCATCGCCAGCCTCACTGTCGGTGATCCGCACCGAGGGTATCTCAGCTGATGTCGATCGAGTTTGGCGTTCAGCGCCATTACGTCACATATTTGAGCACGACCTGGGAGGGCCTATGACCGCCAATGCGGTGCCGGAGACGATGCGGGTGTCGGTGCTGCGCGAGGCCGGGCAGCTGGAGCTGGCCGACTGGCCGGTGCCCCGGCCCGGGCCGGGCGAGGTCCTGGTGGCGGTGCGCAGCGTGGGGGTGTGCGGGTCGGACGTGCACTACTTCCAGCACGGGCGCATCGGTGACTTCGTGGTGCGCGGCCCGCTGGTGCTCGGCCATGAGGCCTCGGGGCGGATCGCGGCCGTCGGCGCGGGCGTTGACGGCGGCCGGGTGGGGGCGCGGGTCGCGATCGAGCCCGGCGCGGCGTGCGGGGTGTGCGGCGAGTGCAAGGCCGGCCGCTACAACCTCTGCCCGGACATGCGGTTCTTCGCCACGCCGCCGGTGGACGGCGCGCTCGCGGAGTACGTCGTGGTCCGCGCCGACCTGGCCTTCGACCTGCCCGATGCGGTCAGCGACGATGACGCCGCGCTGCTGGAGCCGCTGTCGGTCGGCATCTGGGCCACCGGCAAGGCGGGGATCACGGCCGGCAGCTCGGTGCTGATCGCCGGGGCCGGGCCGATCGGGCTGGTCGCGGCGCAGGTCGCCCGGGCCCGCGGGGCGACCACGATCGCCGTCACCGACATCGCCCCGCACCGGCTGGCCGCGGCGCTGCGGCACGGCGCGACGGTAGCGCTGGAGGCCGGCGACGGCCCGGCGGCGGGCGCGGAGTTCGACGCGTTCCTGGACTGCTCGGGGGCGCCGTCGGCGATCGCCGCGGGGATCGCGGCGCTCCGGCCGGCCGGGCGGGCCGTACTGGTCGGGATGGGGCCCGATGAGATCACCGTGCCGCTGGGCCGGCTGCAGCAGCGGGAGCTGACGGTGACGGGCACGTTCCGGTACGCCAATACCTGGCCCGCGGCCATCGGGCTGGCGGCCAGCGGTTCCGTCGACCTGTCGGGGCTGGTCACCGACCGGTTCGGCCTGGCCCAGGCCGAGCAGGCACTCCGGTCGACGACCCGGGCCGGCACCATCAAGTCGATCATCGAGCCCTGGCGCTGAGCCTGGTTGACGCTGGCTCGCGGTGAGCGAGGCCACAGCGGAACGCGTATCGGTCACGCTGGCCGACGGCATCGTCTCGGTCCGGCTCACCCGGCCCGACAAGCGCAATGCCCTGGACCCGGCCATGATGGAGGCCATTATCGCGGCCGGCGAGCAGGTCAAGTCGATGCCGGGCGCTCGGGCGGTGGTGCTGTCCGGCGATGGTGCCTCGTTCTGCGCGGGCCTGGACCTGGGCAGCATGCGGTCGCTGGCGGGCGGCGGCCCGCGCGGCGAGCCCGGGGCGCTGACGCTGCCCGAGGGCGCGATCACGCACCGCGGGCAGCAGATGTGCTGGGTATGGCAGGAGGTCCCGGTTCCGGTGGTCGCGGCCGTGCACGGGCACGCCCTCGGCGGCGGGCTGCAGCTGGCCCTGGGCGCGGACATCCGCGTCATCCACCCCGACACGCAGCTCAGCCTGCGCGAGGTCTACTTGGGGCTGGTGCCCGACATGACCGGCAGCCTGACGCTGGGCCGCCTGGCGCGGGCCGACGTCCTCAAGGACCTCATGTTCAGCGCCCGGATCTTCGACGGCCGCGAGGCCCGCGAGCTCGGCCTGGCCACCCGCGTGTCCGACACGCCGCTCAAGGACGCCGAGGCGCTGGCCCGGGGCTACGCCGAGCGGAGCCCGGCGGCCGTCCGGGCCGCGAAGGCGCTGGCCAACCACCTGCTGTACGGCGACGCGGCCGGTCAGTTCGCGCAGGAGCGCCGCCTGATCCACGGCCTGGCCGGCACCGCCGAGCAGGCCGAGGCGGTGCGGGCGCACTTCGAGAAGCGGCCACCCGCCTTCCCGTAGGCAGCGGCCGCCCTACCCGGCCATCACCGCGGTCAGGTGCGCGCGCTCGGCCGCCGTGAACGGGATCGGCGTCCGCCGGTCGGGGTCCCAGCGGACGGTGACGACGAGCGCCTCGGCGGCCACCTCTCCCGAACCCGTCAGGACCAGCTCGCGGGTGGTCATGCTCGTCGTGCCCAGGCGCTCGGGCGCGATCCGCACGGTCACCTCGCGCTCGGGGTAGCGGACCTCCGCGCGCAGGTCGACCTCGATCCGGGCCACGACGTACAGGGGCTCGGCGCCCAGGACGCTGGCGTAGAAGGCATCCCGGCCCTCCTCCAGGTAGGTCAGGAAGACCGCGTGGTTGACATGGCCCAGAGCGTCCACGTCCCGCCACCGGACATGGACCGGATGCTCAAACGTTTCGGCCATATGCCTGACCCTAGGCTGGGGGCATGCGCTACATCATCATCGGGGCCGGGGCCATCGGCGGCGCGATCGGCGCCCGGCTGACCAGGTCAGGATCGAGCCGGTCAACGGGACCCGGCGCGGCGGCGGGTGATCCTGGCAGAGCCTGACCCGCGGCACGGGGTCCATCGAGGCCGACTACCTCAACGGGGAGATCGTCCTGCTCGGCCGCGAGCACGGCGTCCCGACGCCCGTCAACGAGCTGCTGCAGCGGCTGGCCAACCAGTTCGCCGCCGAACGCCGCGCGCCCGGCAGCATCACGCCCGGCGAGCTGGCCGCGCTCCCGGTGGCCTGATTCACGAGCGGCGGATGACGGCCAGCCACGCCTGGGCGGTACTGCCGGAGTCATTGGCGGAGCCGCCGGCGGAGCCGCCGCCGAAGTCGGCGGTGACCGTGAAGGTGTCCGGCGTGATGGCGTCGATGGCCCAGCCGTCGCGGAACGCCGCGGTGAGCTCGTCGCGGCTGACCCGGCGGGGGCCGTAGTCGCCGGGCTGGCGGTCGCTGAAGCACATCAGGTAGCAGGTGCCGCCGGGTTCCAGCACCGCGGCCAGGCTGGTGACGTACCGGGCCCGGTCGCCGTCGTCGAAGACGTGGAACAGCCCGCTGTCGGTGACGGTGCCGACGGTCAGGCCGAGCGACCCGAGGTCCAGGGCGTCGCCGACCTCGAAGCGGACGGCCAGGCCGCGGGCCGCGGCCTTCTCGCGGGCGCGGGCGATGGCGAGCGGCGAGACGTCGACGCCGACCGCCTGCGCGCCGTGCGCCGCGGCCAGCAGCGCGTGCTCCCCGGTGCCGCAGCCGGCGTCGAGCACCCGGCCGCCGAGCAGGCCGCGGTCCGCCAGCCGGACGAACGCCGGCTGCGGCTGACCGATGTCCCACGGCGGCGGCCGCCCGGCCGCGTACGCCTCATCCCAGGTACTCATGCCTGCCATCATCGCGCGGAACGGGGCGGGCCGACGGCATTAGCGTGCGCAGGAAGCTACCGCATCGCGGAATGCGCGGGCGTGGTGCTGCGGTTGCCGCAGCTGTCGGCGGATGCTCGTGGGGGTGCGCTTGGTCAGGTGGCGGCCGCGCCAGGAGCCCGTCGTCGTCATCGTCTACATGGTCGGGCTGTACATGACCGTGGTAGACAGCACCATCGTGTTCACCGCGCTGCCCTCGGTGGCCCGCGACTTTCACGAGTCGCTGGCCGCCGCGCAGTGGGTGACCCTGAGCTACCTGCTCAGCCTGGCCGTGTTCGTCCCGTCGTCGGGCTGGATCGGCGACCGGTTCGGCACCCGCCGGACCTACCTGGTCGCGCTGGCCCTGTTCACCGGCGCCTCCGCGCTGTGCGGGCTGGCCGGCTCGCTCACCGGCCTGATCATCTTCCGCGCCCTGCAGGGCGTCGGCGGCGGCCTCATCGTCCCGGTCGGCCAGGCCATGCTGTTCCGGACGTTCCCGCCCGAGCGGCGGGCGCGGGCCGCCGGGCTGGTCGCGCTCGGCATCAGCCTCGGCCCGGCGACCGGGCCGGTGCTCGGCGGCGTGCTGGTCACCGAGCTGTCGTGGCGGTGGTGCTTCTACGTCAACGTGCCCCTCGGCATCGTGGCCCTGGCCGTCGGGCTGCTGTTCCTGGCCGAGCACCGCGAGCCCGCGGCCGGCCGCCTCGACGTCGCGGGCTTCCTGCTGGCGGGCGCGGGCCTGGCCCTGTTCCTGTACGCCATCAGCGAGGCCCCGGTCCGCGGCTGGGGCAGCCCGGTCATCATCGCGACGGGCGCGGCCGGCGTCGCGGCGCTGGCCGCGCTGGCGGTGACCGAGCTGCGCACGCGGGTGCCGATGCTCAACCTGCGGCTGCTGCGCAACCGCATCTTCCGCTCGACGAGCCTGGTCTTCCTGCTCAGCCAGTGCGGCTACACCGGTTACCTGTTCATCATGCCCGAGTTCCTGCAGCAGGCCCGCGGGGCGTCGGCGCTCAGCTCGGGCCTGACCACGCTGCCGGGCGCGATCGGCCTGTGGACCAGCTCGCAGGTGGCCGCGCGGGTCTACCCGCGGGCCGGGCCCCGGCGGATGGCGGTCCTCGGGCTGGCCGGGGTCACCGTCATCTTCTGCCTGTTCGGCCTCACGACGGGGCTCGCGACGAGTGCGTGGCTCATCCGCGGCCTGGCGTTCTGCAGCGGGTCGGCGATCGCGTGGTGCATCATCGCCGTCCAGGCCGCGTCGTTCTCGACGATCTCGCCCGCGGACACCGGCCGCGCGTCGGCGCTGTTCAACACCGGGGCGCAGGCGGCGGGCGGCATCGGGGTGGCGGTGCTGGTCACGGTGGTGTCGTCGTCGGGCCACGCGGGCCCGGGCGCTGCGCTGGTGCCGGCGTTCCATCACGCCTTCCTGGCCGCGGCGGCGCTCGTCGTGGCCTCCGGGCTGATCGCGCTGACCATCCGCGACTCCGACGCCGCGGCCAGCAGGGCGGCCGATGACCGTGTGACGGGGCATCCGCGGGAGCACCATCGTTCCGGATGGTTCGGGACCTGACCTATGAGGGCATGACGCGGCGGTCCAGCGGGCCGGGCTGAGCCGCTGGTGCGGCGGGGAGGATCAGCTCGAAGACCGAGCCGTGGCCCAGGGTGCTCCGCACCTGGACCGAGCCGCGGTGGGCCTCGGCGATCGCCTTCACCACGGCCAGGCCGAGGCCGAACCCGCCGGCCTGCCGGCTGCGGCCGGGGTCGACGCGGGTGAACCGGCCGAAGATCCGGCCGACCTCGGCCGCCGGGATGCCGGGGCCGGAGTCAGTGACGGCGAGGATGACATTCTCGCCGTCGCACCGGGCGCTCAGCTCGATGCGGCCGTCGGGGCCGGTGTGATCGACCGCGTTCTCGATGAGCGCGTCCAGGGCCAGGGTCAGGCGGTCCTCGTCGGCCGGGACCCTGGCTTCGGCCAGCGTGCCCAGCGACCAGCGCCGCCGCGTCTGGCTCCACCGGTGCAGCGTCTCCATCAGGAAGTCGGCCACGTCCACCTGCGCCACGTGCAGGAAGTCCGGGCTGTCGGTCGCGGCCAGCAGCATCATCCGGCTGGCCAGCCTTCGCATCCGGAGCAGCTCGTCCACGGCCACCCGCGCGTCCTCGGCGACTCCCTCATCGGTCGCGGCCCGGAAGATCAGCTCGGTGCGGCCCAGCGCGATGGTGATGGGCGTGCCCAGCTCGTGGGAGACGTCCTGCAGGAACTCGCGCTGCCGGTCCAGCAGGACCAGGTTGTGCTCCGAGACGCGGCGCATCTCCTCCATCGCCGCCAGCCGCCGGCGGGAATGCCACGCCATGACCACGAACATCATCGCGACCAGGGGGACCTCGGCGAGGTAGTCCAGGTCCTGCTCTCCTCGCAGCACCTGCCAGCCGATCAGGCCGCCGGTGGCCAGCGTCACCACCGCGACGGTGAGGACCGTGGACCCCAGGCGCCACAGCCGGAAGCCATACATCACTGTGAGGCTGACCCAGATGATGAGGAACGGGACGGTCTGCCAGGCGGGGATGAGCCGCATGGCGATCAGGTTCAGCCCGATGAAGGCCACCCAGGCGATGTCCACCCAGTGCGCGCGGGCGAAACGTCTGGCGGGCCGCATCAGGCCGGCCCGCGCCGCGGCCGCGGCGGCGACGGCCGCCGGCTCGGCGGGCAATGCTTCCATGCAGTCCACCACCCCCTGGTCCGGCGCCTACCGAATCCTACGGCCTCGGGTCAGCCCCGGGCGGTCGGGCTGAATCCGGTGATCACGCGTAGATGCCGGGTGGCGGGTCAGCGGGGGGCACGGGGTGCGCGTCGGTGATGGGCGGGGCGCCCGCGACGAGCCGGTCGAGGGCCGGGCCTGCCGCCAGCACCGCCGGGACCTGGTCGGCGGCCGCCCGCCGGGCGAGCTCACCGGCGGGAAGCTCACGGTGAGCGGCGACGACGACCAGGTTGCCGAACTGGCCGCCGTTCAGCACCGCGCTTTCCGCGACCACGCAGGCGTGGCCGAACACCGAGCGGACGGCGGCCACCCGGCCGCGCGCGTGCGCGAGCGGCGGCCCGTCGCTGACATTGGCCGCGAAGATGCCGGACGGCGCCAGCGCCCGGGACGCCGCCGCGGTGAACTCCGCCGACGTGAGATGGGCCGGAGTCCGGGCCCCGGCGAACACGTCGGCGATCACCACGTCGAATGACCCGGCCGGAACCTGCTCGAGGACGGCCCGGGCGTCGGCCACGCGGACGCTGATCCGGTCGGGCTGGTCGAGCGGCAGCCGCTGGCGGACCAGCCGCGCGACGCTGGCGTCGGACTCAGCCGCCAGCTGGCGGGAGCCGGGCCGGGTCGCGGCCACGTAGCGAGCCAGCGTCAGGGCGCCGGCGCCGAGGTGCAGCACGCGGAGGGGGGCTGCGGCGGGCGCGGCGAGTTCGATCACGTGGCCGAGTCGCCGCTGGTACTCAAGCTCCAGGTGACTCGGGTCATCAAGGTCAACATAGGACTGCGGGACGCCGTCGGCCAGCAGCATCCACGCGTGCGGCCGGTCGGCGTCGCCGAGCAGCTCGACGCGGGGGGCGGTGCCTGGCTGGCCGTCATCCGGCCCGGGCGCGCCCGGCAGGTCACTTGGCATGAACGACATTGTCCCGTCTTCGGGCTGGGCCGGCGGGCTCCATGATCATTCGCAATAGCCCCGGATCAGGGCGCAGTCCCAGCTGGCCAGTGATTGTCCGCCATAATGGCGGTTACTTGTCCAGGCAGGTGCCGCGGGCGGTCCAGGTACCGTGCCCCGGTCGCTGGGCGGGGTCAGGGGCAGGCCGCTGCTGGCCTCAGTCGGGCTGGGCTGGCTGTCAGGTCATGCGGCCGGCCCGGGAAGTCGAATTCGATCCGGGTAGGGGCGGGCAGGCTCATGCGGGTGCGGCCGGGCGTAGCAGTTGATCTTGGAACAGTGAACACGCGGGTCAGCGTGGGCGGCGAGGTCGTCGATGAGCCATCGGCGATCGCCGTTCACCGGCGCACCGCCGCGATCGAGGGCGTCGGGACAGACGCCGACGCCCTGGCCGGGAAAGACCCCGTCGACATCGAGATCATTCATCCGGTGCGCGACGGCGTCGTGGCCGATTTCGACGCCGCGGTGGCCATGCTTCAGGCATTCGTCCGCCGAGTGCGGGTGCCGCGCACCCTCGCGCGTCCGCTGGCGGTCGTGTGCGTACCGGGCGGAGCCACGTCGCTGGAGCGGCGGTCCCTGGCGGCGGCGATGACCGCCGCGCTGCCCCGCAGCGTCCTGCAGTTTGTCGACAAGTCGGTCGCCGCGGCGGCCGGCGCCGGCCTGAACCCCGCGCCCGGCTCCGGGGCGGTCGTCGTGGACATCGGCGGCGGGACCACCGAGGTAGCGGTGCTGGCCGGCGGCCACGTCGTCCGGTCGCGGTCGCTGCGCCTGGGCGGGAACACCATGGACCACGCGATCACCCAGGCCGTCCGCACCGAGCTCGGACTGCTCGTCGGCCGGGACGCGGCCCGGAAGCTGAAGATGACCCTGGGACTCGGCGAGCATGCCGCGCAGGAGGCGGAAGCCGCGGGCGTCGATGCCGGGCGCCAGACGCCCCGCGTCGAGCTCGTGCCCGCGCGGCTGGTGGCGGCCGCTCTGCAGCATTCGGTCACGGCGATCACCAGCGCGGTGAGCGAGCTGCTGGCCGACATCCCGCCCAACCTCGCCGAGGATGTCGTCCGCGGCAAGATCCGCCTCGCCGGCGGCGGCGCGCTGCTGCCCGGCCTGGCCCGCCGGATCGAGGCGGCCGCCGACATCCCCGCCTATGTCGTGGACGACCCGATGCGGTCCGTGATCCGGGGCGCGACCGGGATCCTGCACGACGGCTACGCGATGGCGGGCCGCCAGCCGGCCGGGCTCGCGGCCGCCGCCGCGCGCGCGGCCGCCGGGTGAGCCAGCCGGGGTCAGCGCGGACCGCGGAGCTGATGGCCTGCTTGGGCCTTGACGCTCCGGCGGCGCCTGGCCGCCGGGCGCGGCTCTCATGATCGTGACCGATCCTGGGCGGAATTCCGCCCGTGATCGGTCACGATCATGGATCAGGTGGCGGGGGCTGGCCGCCGTGCGTGCACTACGCTGCGGCTGTGGCGGTCGCGAGCGATGAGTCGATGGGATGGCTCCGGGCTGCAGTGGGTCTCGGGCTCATTGCCGCGCCGGAAGTGCCGATGCGGATATCAGGCCGGGAGGAGCCGACCAGTGCCAGCGTGCTGCTGATGCGGACCATCGGCATCAGGGACCTGGTTCTGGGCCTGGGCACCGTGGCCGCAGCGAGATCGGGCGAGGTCCGGGAGGTCCGCCGCTGGACGGCGGCCGCGCTGGCGAGTGACTCGCTCGACGTCGTCGCCAGTCTGGCGAGCTTCCGCTCCATCGGCCAGCGGGACGCCCTGAGCGCCGCCGCACTGGCTCTGGCCTTCGTCTGCGGAGACCTCCAGTCCCGCCGACGCCGGGACCAGCCGCTCGCCACCGGTCACTGACCCGGCACCAGCGTGCGCCGCCACCCCGGACGCCCGGGTTGCACTCGCCTTGACGCCCGGCTTGCACCCCAGGTCAGGACACTAAGCGGCCCAGCGCGTACCGCGGCCGCCGCCCGGCTCGCCGAGCAGCGGCCGCAGGAACCGGCCCGTATGCGACGAGCCCACCCCGGCCACGTCCTCCGGCGTCCCCCGGGCGACCACCAGTCCCCCGCCCGGCCCGCCCTCGGGCCCCAGGTCGATGACCCAGTCCGCCGTCTTGATGACGTCGAGGTTGTGCTCGATCACCACGACGGTGTTGCCCCGGTCGACCAGCGAGTGCAGCACGCCCAGCAGCTTGCGCACGTCCTCGGGGTGCAGGCCGGTGGTCGGCTCGTCGAGGACGTAGACCGTCGCGCCGGTCGGGCGCTTCTGCAGCTCCGCGGCCAGCTTCACGCGCTGCGCCTCGCCGCCCGACAGCGTGGTGGCCGGCTGGCCGAGCCGCACGTACCCCAGGCCGACCTGGACCAGCGTGCGCAGGTGGCGCGCGATCCGCTCGATCGGCCCGAAGAACTCCGCTGCCTCCTCGATGGGCAGGTCCAGGACCTCGCTGATCGTCTTGCCCTTGTAGTGCACCTCCAGCGTGTCCCGGTTGTAGCGCGCTCCGTGGCATACCTCGCAGGGCACGTACACGTCCGGCAGGAACCTCATCTCGATCCGGATCGTGCCCTCGCCCGCGCAGTGCTCGCAGCGCCCGCCCTTGACATTGAACGAGAACCGGCCCGGCTGGTAGCCGCGGACCCTGGCCTCGGCCGTCTCGGCGAACAGCCGCCGGATGTGGTCGAACACGCCGGTGTAGGTCGCCGGGTTGGACCGCGGGGTCCGCCCGATCGGGGCCTGGTCGATGCCGACCACCTGGTCGACGTGCTCCAGGCCGGTGACCCGCGTGTGCCGCCCCGCCGGCCGCCGGGACCCGTTCAGCGCGCTGGCCAGCGCCGGGTACAGGACGTCACTGACCAGCGACGACTTGCCCGACCCGGAGACCCCGGTGACCGCGGTGAACCTGCCCAGCGGGAACGCCACGCTTACGTTGCGCAGGTTGTGCTCGCGGGCGCCCTCGACGACCAGCTCGCGGCCGGCCTGCGGCGGCCGGCGCCGGGCGGGCACCTCGATCGCCCGGCGCCCGGACAGGTACGCGCCGGTGACCGACTCCGCCGACTCCCGCAGCTCGTCGACCGTGCCGCTCAGAACGATCTGCCCGCCGCGGCGGCCGGCCTCCGGCCCGATGTCGACGACCCAGTCCGCGGCCGCGATCGTGTCCTCGTCGTGCTCCACGACGATCAGCGTGTTGCCCAGGTCGCGCAGCCGCAGCAGCGTGTCGATCAGCTGCCGGTTGTCCCGCGGGTGCAGCCCGGCGGACGGCTCGTCCAGCACGTACAGCACGCCGGCCAGGCCGGAGCCGAGCTGCGTCGCCAGCCGGATCCGCTGCGCCTCGCCGCCGGCCAGCGTCGCCGCGGCCCGGTCCAGCGGGAGGTAGCCCAGCCCGACGTCGGCCAGGAAGCCCAGCCGGGCCTGCGCCTCGCGCAGCACCCGCTCGCCGATCAGCCGCTCCCGCTCGGTCAGGTCCAGGGCCTGCACCCACCGGGCGATCTCGCTCACCGGCAGCGCCGCGACCTCCGCGACCGAGCGGCCGTCCACGGTCACGGCCAGGATCTCGGGCCGCAGCCGGGCGCCGCCGCACGCCGGGCACGGCACCTCGCGCATGAACCCCTCGTGCTTCTCCCGCGCGCCGTCCGACTCGGCCTCCGCGTGGCGCCGCTCGATCCACGGCAGCACGCCCTCGAAGGTGACCCAGTACGACCGGTCCCGGCCCGCCCGCGTCCGGTAGCTGATGTGCACCCGGTCGCCGGTGCCGTGCAGCACCGCCGCCCGCGCCGCCTCCGGCAGCTCGTCCCACGGGGTATCGAGGTCGAAGCCGCCCGCGGCGGCCGCGCCCGCCAGCAGCCGCTGGAAGTAGTCGCGCTCCTGCCACCCGGCCCACGGCGCGATCGCGCCCTGCGCCAGCGACCGGCTCCCGTCCGGGACGACCAGCTCGGGGTCCACCTCCCGGCGCGCCCCGAGGCCGGCGCACGCCGGGCAGGCGCCGAACGGCGAGTTGAACGAGAACGACCGCGGCTCGATCTCGTCGACGGCCAGCGGGTGGCCATTCGGGCAGGACAGCATCTCGGCGAAACGGGGCCGCCGGGCCGGATCGTCCGCCCCGAGGTCAACCAGGTCCAGCAGCAGCACGCCACCCGACAGGCGCAGCGCCGTCTCGACGGAGTCGGTGATCCGCGGCCGGCTCGAGGCCCGGGCCGTGAGGCGGTCGACGACCACCTCGATACTGTGCTGATCCGACTGCCGCAGCTGCGGCGGCTCGGTCAGCGGGTACACGGTGCCGTCGACCCGGATCCGGGCAAAGCCCTTGACCTGGAGGTCGGCGAACAGCTGGGCGTAGTCGCCGGCGGCATCCGGCCCGACCGGCGCGAGCACGTGCAGCCGGGTGCCCTCGGGCAGCTCCAGAATGGCGTCCACGATCTGCTGGGGCGTGTGCCTGCTGACCGGCTCGCCGCACACCGGGCAGTGCGGGTGGCCGATGCGCGCCCAGAGCAGGCGCAGGTCGTCGTAGATCTCGGTGATGGTGCCGACCGTCGAGCGCGGGTTCCGCGAGGCCGACTTCTGGTCGATGGCCACGGCCGGCGACAGGCCCTCGATGGCATCGACGTCGGGCTTGGCCAGCTGGCCGAGGAACTGCCGCGCGTAGGCCGACAGCGACTCGACATAGCGGCGCTGCCCCTCGGCGAAGATCGTGTCGAAGGCCAGGCTCGACTTCCCCGACCCGGACAGCCCGGTGAACGCGATCATGGCGTCGCGGGGCAGGTCGAGATCGACGCTCCGGAGGTTATGCTCACGGGCGCCGCGGACGATCAGGCGGTCACTCACGGCGGGTAGAACAAGCTAGCCGGGACATTCGTTCCGGATGAGCGGGCGGCCCGCTACGTACTGCGAAATGTCGCGATAACTCAGTAGTGGACCATGAGCGCGCCCAGCACGACCGCGCCCATCAGCCCGGCTCCGAGGATGTCGAGCAGCCGCACCCCGGCGACCAGCCCGAGGATCAGCACGCCCAGCCCGATGGCGAAGGCGAGCGGCGACCATCTGCTGGCCGGCCCCTCGATGGTGCCGGAGATGACGTCGCCGATGACCGGAAGCGCGAGCAGGCCGATGCCGATGCCGCCGACAATGAGCACGAGCACGATCAGGTGACCCGACAGGAAAGCCTCCGCGGCGTGCCGGGAGGGCTCGCGGAGAAAGCGCATCGTTCCGGCGAGACGGGTCATGCCTCCATAGCGTCACCGCGTTCATTGCTGGGCAATCTCTGTGCCGGGCAAAGAACCCTCACGGGGCCGCAGTGTCCCGCCGGGCGGCGGCCTCAGGCGAGGGCGCGGCGGAGGGCGGCGATGCGGTGCGCCCAGATCCGCCGGGACAGCTCGGCCTCCGCCGCGAAGTTTTCCGACCCGTGGTAGGCGCCCGGGTGAACGTGCAGCTCGGTGGGAACGCCGGCCTGCATGAGCCGCATGGCGAACTCGATGTCCTCGTCGCGGAACAGGTCGACAGTGCCGACGTCGATGAACGTCGGCGGCAGGCCCGCCAGGTTTTCCGCCCGGGCCGGGGCCGCGTACTGGTCGGGCTTGCCGGCGCCCAGGTACCACTTCCAGGCCTCGATGTTGCCCGCCCGGTCCCAGATGCCGATGTCGGAGATCTCGTGGCTGGAGGCGGTCTCGTTCCGGTCGTCGATCATCGGGTAGATCGGCATCTGGAAGCACAGGGCCGGGAAGCCGCGGTCGCGGGCCAGCAGCGCGGTCGCGATGGCCAGGCCGCCGCCGGCGCTGGCGCCGTAGATGGCCAGCCGGGCGGGGTCGATGCCGAGCTCGCCGGCGTGCCGCGCGGTCCAGGCCAGGCCCGCGTAGCAGTCCTGCACCTGGGCCGGGTGGGGGTGCTCGGGGGCCAGCCGGTACTCGACGGACACCACGACCGCGCCGACCAGGTCGCAGATCGAGGTCGCGGCGGCGTCCTCGCCCTCGACGTTGCCCAGGATCATCCCGCCGCCGTGGATGTAGTAGATGCCGGCCAGCGTTCCGGTGGCCGCGGCCGGCCGGTAGATCCGCACGGAGATGTCCGGCTCGCCGTCCGGGCCGGGGAGCACCCGGTCCTCGGCGCTGACGTTCGGGTTGGGCGGCACCTCGAGGCCGGCCAGGAGCCGGGTCAGGGTCTCCCGGCGGGCGACGATGTCGGGGATGGAGTTGAAGCCGCCCGGCAGCACCTCCAGCAGTGCGTCCAGCGGGCCGCGCGAATCCGGGTCGATGAGATCACGACGGGACATGAACCCTCCATTGGGCTGAGATAACGCGGATGCGCGGTTACGCGATGTCGGCCAGGGCCGGGCAGGAGCCGAGCTCGTCGCCCAGCTGCTGGCCGAGGGCGGCGGCGACGAACTCGATGGCGTCCGCGCTGCCGGGCAGCACGCCGGTCATGGTGAAGAAGCCGTGCATCTGGCCGGCGAAGCGGCGGTGCGTGACCGGGACGCCGGACTTGAGCAGCCGGGTGGCGTACAGCTCGCCCTCGTCGCGCAGCACGTCGTGCTCGGCGGTGACGACGATGGCCGGGGGCAGGCCCGCCAGGTCGGGGGCGCGCAGCGGCGAGGCGTCGGGGTGCAGCCGGGCCGCGGGGTCGGGCGCGTAGTGGTCCCAGAACCAGGTCATCGAGTCCCGGCTCAGCAGCAGGTCGTTGTCCGGGTCGGCGTAGGACGTGGTGGCGAAGTCGCAGTCGGTGACGGGGTAGACGAGAACCTGGGCGGCGATGGCGGGACCAGCGAGGCGGGCCCGGCGCGCGACGACGGCCGCGAGGTTGCCGCCCGCGCTGTCGCCCGCCACGATCAGCGGGACCTGCGCGCCGGCGATGCCGGCGAGGTGATCGGCGGCCCAGCGCAGGGCCGCCTGGCTGTCCTCCACGGCGGTGGGATACCGGTACTCGGGGGCCAGGCGGTAGCCGGGCAAGACGACTGCGCATCCGGTCCGCCGGGCCAGTTCCCGGCCGAGCAGGTCGGAGTCGTCGATGCCGCCGAGGACCCAGCCGCCGCCGTGGTAGTAGACGATCACGCCGCGGGGCCGTTCGCCGGGGACCAGGACGCGCACCGGGAACGTGCCGCCCGCGGCCCGGACCCGCGCGTCCCGCACCCGCGCCATCTCGGGTCCCAGGGGCTGCTGGCCGCGCAGCGCCGCCGCCAGGCCGCGGGCCTCCGCCGGGGTCAGCTCGTGCAGCGGCCTGGTCCCGGTGCCGGCCAGCTGGGCCAGCAGCGCGGCAGTGGCCTCGTCCAGCGCCATGCGGTGTCCTCCTGGGGTGGGGGGTCTCGTCGGCCGGCGTGCGCGGGCGGACGGCTAGCTAGGGGGCCGCTGCGGGCGCCCGGCTGGCAGTCAGGTCGAAGCCCGGGTAGCCGCTGGCCGCTATCTCGGCGCACTTGTTGCGGTAGTTGCCGACGCCGCCGATGTAGGGCAGGAACAGGCGGGGCTTGCCGGGGATGTTGGCGCCCATGTACCACGAGGCGGCCTTCGGGAAGAGCGTGTGGCTCGCCACGTCCTGGACGTGATCGGTCCACGCGGCCGTGGCGTCCGGGCTGGCCTCGATGGTGTCGATCTGGTGGTCGCGGAGCCAGGCGAGGCAGTCGCTGATCCACTCGACGTGCTGCTCGATCGACACCGGCATGTTGCTGAGCACCGACGGGCTGCCCGGGCCGGTGATGGTGAGCAGGTTCGGGAAGCCCGGCACGGCCAGGCCCAGGTAGGTCCGCGGCCCCTCGCCCCAGGCATCGGCCAGGGCCTGCCCCCCGCGGCCGGTGATCCCCAGGCCCAGCAGCGGGCCGGTCAGGGCGTCGAACCCGGTGGCGTACACGATCACGTCGAGCTCGTGCTCGCCGTCGGCCGTCCGGATGCCCGCGGGGGTGATCTCCTCGATCGGCGTCGCGCGCAGGTCGACCAGGCTCACGTTGGGCCGGTTGAACGTCTGGTAGTAGTCCGTGTCCAGCGGGAGCCGCTTGGTGCCGAACGGGAAGGTCGCCGGCTTGAGCATCCGCGCCACGGCCGGGTCGGCCACGATCTCGTCGATCTTGGACCGCACGAAGTCAGCGGCGTGCTGGTTGGCCTCCTCGCTGATCACCAGGTCATAGAAGGTGCCCTGGGCGAACATGAACCCGCCCTGGTCCCAGGCCGCCTCGAACGCGGCCCGCCGCTCCTCCGCCGAGACATCGAGGGCCGACATGGCGCTGACCGTGTAGGGGATGCCGCCCTGCGAGAAGCGGCCGCGGCGGCGCCATTCGGAATAGTTCTGCTTCCACAGGCGCGCCAGCTGCGGGTCCAGCGGCCCGTTGGCGGCCGGGATGGTGAACTGGGCCGTCCGCTGGAACACCGTCAGGTGCCCGGCCTGCCCGGCGATCACCGGGATGGCCTGGATCCCGGACGCGCCGGTGCCGATGACCCCGACGCGCAGGCCGGTGAAGTCCACCGGCTCGTGCGGCCAGTCCCCGGTGTGCAGCGACCGGCCCGCGAAGCGGTCCGCGCCGGGGAACTCCGGCTTGTTCGCCGTGGACAGGCAGCCCACCGCGGTGACCAGGTAGGTCGCCGACGCCTGCGCGCCGTCTTCGGTGCGGACCGTCCACCGGTTCGCCGCCTCGTCCCAGTCCGCGCTGGTCACCCGGGCGTTGAAGGTGAAGTCCTTGCGCAGGTCCAGGTGGCCGGCCACGTGCTCGAGGTAGCGCAGGATCTCCGGCTGGCCCGGGTACCGCTCCTCCAGCGGCCACTCCTGCTCCAGCTCGGGCAGGAACGAGTACGAGTAGTACATGCTCTCCGAGTCACACCGCGCGCCCGGGTAGCGGTTCCAGTACCAGGTGCCGCCCACCCCGTCGCCGGCCTCGAAGCCGTGCACCGACATCCCCTGCTCGCGCAGCCGGTGGACCATGTACATTCCCGCGAACCCGGCGCCGACGACGATCGCGTCGAGGACCTCTCCCGGCTGCCCGTCGCTCACTGGTGCATGCGTCATGAACAGCCTTCCTCCGCGGACCCCATCGCTGAGCTGACCCATATCGGACGTTATTACCGACGGCTGCCGTCCGCAATAGGCCGGACCTCGGCAGTCACCGGTCACGCCACCTGTGCCCATCCGGCGGGTGAATTTCCAGGCACGTCTTCGGGGGACGGCGCCTGCGGCCGCGACGATCGCGCCGGGATCACGCGCGTCCGCGTGGATGTACCGGGTCGCGCCCTGCGGGGAGCTGGCGAGCAGCTTCCGGGCGCGGCGAGGTACCGGACCTTCGCTACCGGCCAGTGGTGGCGACTGGAGCGGAAAGCTGGGGCAGTACCTCAAGCCGGGTTGCGCTCGTGACGACCTCGTTTTCGATTCCGGAACTCGCAAACAGGAGGTCTACGATCACGTCAGAGCCGCTACGCTCCAGCCGGACGCCGGAGAGGCGCTCCACATACTCCTGCTCAAGAACCTCGACAGGCTGGTAGCCGCGCCCGCGCAGCCGGTGCACCACGTCTTCGGCTCGGAGTCATTCGCCGCGGCGATGGCAAAGTCCAGGTCCTTAGTGAATCGGGGAACCGAACGGACCGATACGGCAAGGCCGCCGATGAGCGCCCATCGGACCTTCAGGGCATCGAGGTCGGCAACGGCCCTGCGGAGCGCCGCCTCAACCGGCGAAGCCATGACGTTCCCTCGACGGCAGGCGCAGCCTCGTATCAGGCGGAGGCGCGACCAGCCAAGCCCGGACGAGGTCATCGATATCTGCGCGGCTGGCGTGCGGGTGCTCGCGGCGCATCCGTTGCCGGTACAACTGGACGCCGAGTTCGTGCATGTCTAGCGCGGAACGCATGCGCTCGGCTTCGGGAGTCCAGTCAATAGCACGAGGGTCTCCTGTTGCGCGCAGTCCAGCGAGTCGCGCGAAAAAAGTCCGGAATCCGCCCGTCCCGCTCATACTTCTATGATACCTGCGGTCGATGAACTCGGCCTTGACGTGGGCAAAGACAGGCAGCGCCGAACGACGTCTGGATCGCCGACTAGCCAGCTGCAGCTGCGGCATCCTGGCCCCGCTGGCGGGCAGCCTCGTGGCCGCCCTGGTACCGGCCGGCTGAGGCGGCATGACCTGACGGACCGCGCCGTTCTCAGCCGGGCTTCCAGGCGACGCCGCCGTAGGCCGACGCCCCGTCTTCGGGGACGGCGTCTGCGGCCGCGTCGGGGCGCCAGGTGTGCACGTAGACCAGGCCCGGCGGCACCAGGTCCAGGCCGTCGAAGAACCGGGCCACCTCGGCGCCGCTGCGCAGGGTCTGCGCGGTGGCCACCCGCTCGTGGTAGCGCTTCTGGGCTTCGGCCTGGGCCGCGGCGTTGACGTCGCTGGCCGGGTGGGAGATGACCCGTTAGCTGCCCGCCGGGAGGGCGGCCATCAGCCCGGCCACGAGCCGGTACGGATCCTCGGCATCGGAAGTCAGGTGCAGGACGCCCAGCAGCAGGAGCGCGGCGGGCCGGGTGATTCGATCCGCGGCGCCGCTCCGGCAGCCGGCCCGGTGTCCTCGTGGTCGCTGGTCACGGGAGCTGCTGGCCGCCGATATCGGCGTGGCCGCCTGCGACCAGCCAGGCCAGCGCCTCGTGCAGGGCGGCCAGGGAGCTGAACCGCGGCGCGTACCCGAGCACCGCCTGGGCCCGGGCGGTGCTCGCGGCGATGCTGCGGAAGGTGTGCTCGCGGGTCGCCCCGGCGTGCTCCGGGCCGGCCCGGCGCTCGAACTCGGGCCAGTCGACGAACTCCAGCGCCGGCTCGCGGCCGAACCACCCGGCGACCCCGGTGGCCAGGCCGCGCAGCGTCATGGCCTGCTCGGCCACGACGTGGAAGCTGGCCCCGATCGCGGCCGGCCGCGACAGGGCCAGCTCGAACGCCTGCGCCACGTCGTCGGCGTGCACGTGATTCAGGACGCCCAGCCCGTGATCGGGCAGCGCGAGCGGCCGGCCGGTCGCCAGGCTCGTCCATACGCCCGGATCCAGGTTTCCCGCCGGCGTGATGACCGGCCAGCCCGGCCCGCTGATGTGGCCCGGATGCAGGACGACGCAGGGAACGCCGCCCGCCGCCGTCTCGGCGTGCAGCAGCGCCTCGATCTCCGCCTTGCCCGTCCCGTACTCGCCATAGGCGGTCCGGGGCTCGTCCTCGGTAACCGGCACCCGCAGCGCCGGCCCGTGCACCCAGATGGTGCCGCAATGCACCAGCAGCGGCCGCGACGGCCGCAGCGCCGCTACGAGCTGCGCGGCCGAGGCGGCCGTGAAGCAGACCAGGTCGATCACCACATCCGGCCGCAGCGCCGCGACCTGCGCCCCGAAGGTGCCCTCGGCATCGAGCGCCGCCCGGTCCGCGGTCATCGTGGTGACCGCCTTCCACTCCGGGCTCTCGTGGTACGGGCCGCGCAGGCCACGGCTCATGGCGGTGACGTCATGGCCGCCGCGCACCAGCCGCGGCACCAGGTAACTGCCGATGTGCCCGGTTGCGCCGATCACGACCACGCGACTCATACCAAGATCCTTCCGACTCCGGCGGCAGGTCAGGCCATCCTCGCATGCCCGGCGGGCCGGCGATGCGCGTCCGCCGCGGGCGCGCCCGGCCGCGCCCGGCAGCGCGCCGCTACGCGGCCGCGGGACTGGCGACGGCCCCTATCAGCCGGCGGAGGGCGGGCCGGTCGCCCGCGGTGACGACGCTCCCGTCGGAGACGGCCGCGTCCAGGTCAAGGGACGCATCCAGCAGGGCGTTGAGCGTGGCGGGGTCGGTGCGCAGGGCAGCGTCGGGCCGGTCGGGCTCGCCGGGCCGCACGTCCAGTCGTCCCGCCTCCGTCCGGACGGCCCACACCCGGTCGTCCAGCTCGATCCGGTACGTGGCCGACGGCGCCCCGGGGTCGGGGCGAGCGGACCCGCGCAGGAAAAGCAGGACAGAGGTGGCGCTGAGCGTCGCGGCAGGCGGGAGCGGGACGTGCATGGCCCAGCCGCCCAGGGCGAGCAGGATCGGCTCCAGGTCCGTACCCCACTCGGTCAGCTCATACACCCAGGAGCTGGCCGGGGCGGGAAGCTTGCGACGGCGGATCACGCCCTGGGCCGACAGCTCGCGCAGCCGGTCGGCGACCAGGTTGGAGCTCGCGGCCGGCAGGGCCCGGCGCAGGTCGGAGAAGCGCTGGGACCCGAGCAGCAGCTCGCGCACGACGAGCAGGGCCCAGCGCTCCCCGACCACGTCGAGGGCGCGGGCTATCGCGCAGGCGTCGCCGTAGCTGCGGCTAGTTGGCATGCCACTAGGTTACCCAGCATCGATGCTGAATTACAACTTCGAGATTGTTTTTAACAACCATCTGCGCTACGGTGGGCAGCGCACTACTACTTCGGTCCGCGTGCCAGACACCGGGCCGCCGACGCGGAAAGGATCAGTCATGGGCAATCCCGTCGTTCACTTCGAGATCACCGGAACCGACCCGCAGCGCCTGCGCCACTACTACGGCGAGCTGTTCGGGTGGAAGTTCGACACCAGCGGGCCCGTCTCGCCGGCCGTGTCCGAGCCGGGTAACTACGGGTTCACCGACGGGAACACGGCCAGCGACGGCACCGGGATCCCGGGCGGCGTCGGCGGCGGGACCGACTTTGAGGGCCACGCCATCTTCTACGTCGGCGTCCCCGACGTCGAGGCCGCCCTGCGCCAGGCCGAGAGCCTCGGCGGGACCCGCCGGCTGGGACCCGAGCAGAACCCGGGCACCAACCTGGTCATCGGCCACTTCACCGACCCCGAGGGTCACCTGATCGGGCTCGCCGCGACGGCCTAGCCTAGGCGCCGGGGCGCGGCCCGCGCTCAGCGGCCCGGGACGGGGTCACGCGGGCTGACCAGGCCGCGCTGGTAGGCGAACACGACGAGCTGCGCGCGGTCTCGCGCGCCGAGCTTGATCATCGCCCGGCTGACGTGGGTCTTCGGCCAGCGGGTCACCGCGGGAGACAGCAGCGCGTCCCCCGCGCAGGGCCTGCAGCAGCTCGGCCGGCTGGGTGTCCTTCAGCAGGAAGCCGCTCGCGCCGGCCCGGAGCGCGCGGAAGATGTACTCGTCGAGCCCTAAGTTGGTCAGCATGACGACGTGGACGCTGGCCAGCCGTTCGTCGGCGACGATCTGACGGGTGGCCTCGATGCCGTCCAGCACGGGCATCTGGATGTCCACCAGCGCGATGTCCGGGCGGTGCTCCCTGGCCAGCGCTACCGCCTGCCTCCCGTCGCAGGCCTCGGCGACCACCTGGATGTCGTCTTCGGCCTCGAGCAGCGCCCGGTGCCGCTGCGGATCAGCGCTGGTCGTCGGCCAGCAGAATCCTGATCACGGCGCCGCCGGGACCGGGAGCTCGGCCTTCACCTGGAAGCCGCCGCGCCCCTGCGGTCCGGCGTGAAGCCGGCCGCCGAGCGCGGACACCCGCTCCCGCATGCCGATCAGGCCGAGCCCCGGGCCGGCCGGCTGGGCGCCGGTACCCTCGCCGTCGTCATCGACCTGCACCGTGAGGGCGTCCGGGGCATAGCGCAGGTGAACCGAGGCGCTCGCCCCGGCAGCGTGGCGGCCGACATTGGTGAGCGCCTCCTGCACGATCCGGTACGCCGCCTGGTCCACGTCGGCCGGAAGCGGCCGCTGTGGCCCGGTCACGGGCACGGGCACGGGCAGCCGCGCGCGCCCGCGCGACATGCCGGGCTTGGCATCCTCCCAGTTCAGAGGCCATTCTAAGCGAGCAGCGCCCAGACGATTTTCCCGGTCGGCACGCGGTAGGCGCCCCAGTGCTGCGCGAGGGATTCAACGATGACCAGCCCCCGGCCGAACAGCTCGTCATCGCTTAGCGCGTCCGCGCGAAGAGGCATCTCTGGCGACGCGTCCCCCACCATGATCGCGAGCTGACTCCGGTCGGACCTCAGGAAGATGTGGAGCGTATCGCTTTTAGCATGAAGCACGGCATTGGTGATCAGCTCCGTTAAGACGAGCGCACCATCGTCGGCCAGACGCGCTAGGTTCCACCCTGACCACACGACGCGCGCCCACGTGCGAGCGGTCGGGACGGCCGACGTGAGCGCGCCCAGTTCCAGATAGGCGCCCTCGGGCATGGCGCGGGCAATGGCGTACACGTCGTCAGCGGAGCACGTAAGCATCCGGAAACCTTCTTGATCATTGGTGCTGGTGGCGGTAGCGTTCAGCGGGGTTCGCCAGAGTTGGGTAGCGTCTATGTTGCTGCGCCGGCCCACGGAGCGCATCAGCAACACCGGGCACAATCGGCGGTGTAGAATCTAGAGGTCACGTGTAGAGACGGGGATCTGATGGCTTTAGACTCGAATTCCAGTGCCCTGGCTTTCTTCGGGGCAGCGCTCAAGCGGCTCCGCGAGAATGCCGGCCTGACGCAGGCCGTTCTAGCTGAGCAGACCCCGTATGCTCTCGCTACCGTGTCCTCTTACGAGACGGCGAAGCGCATCCCGCCGGCCGATTTCGCTGAGCGCGCCGATAAGCTATTGGCGACCGATGGTATTCTCTCGCGCCTGCAGGCACTAGTCGAGCAAACCGCCGTACTCCCGTGGTTCCGCGACAGAGGTGCGTCATCCTCGCTGCACGGCCAGCGCTAAGGCCAGAAGATGCCGAGCGCGCAATGACCTTGCGACTCACGCGCCAGGACGTGCTAGAGCCGGATGAGCATGCGTCAATCGACCGGCCGGGCGATACGCGCCTGTGGGCGATCATAGATGGCTAAACGTGCGAACGTCACCATACAGATAATTCCTTTTAGCGCTGGCGTGACGGCTGCCTATGGCCGGTCATTCTCCATCCTGCGGACTGCCAACGGCCGGCGGTACTCTGGCTGGACGATGTATTCGGCGCGCGTTACATCAGAGACCGTGACGAGGTGGGCCGATTCAACTTAGTCTTTGACCATTTGCGCCCAGTTGCCCTGACTGATGACAGGTCAGCAGAATTGATTAGCCAAATCGGAATGGAGTACGAGAATGAATCTGGAATGGCATAAGTCAAGCTACTCCGGGGCGCAGAACAACTGCGTAGAAGTCGCGCCACTGCGCGAGGGGGCGGCAGTACGGGACAGCAAAGACTCTGAGGGCCCGGTACTGCGGTTCTCTGCGGACGCGTGGCGCGCGTTCCTCGGCGCGCTCAAGTCCGGGAGCATCCGGGCATAAAGAGAAAGCCCCGGACACGCTGGCTACTAAGCGTGTCCGGGGCTTTCTTGTTTCTCAGTTATCAGGCGTGGCGGTAGATGTTGATATCGCCCATGGACAGAATGCCGGCGGCAGCGGGAGACATGACCGCAATACCGGGGACGCTGAACGGATTGAAGCCCATACCAGCGTAGGGGCCGTAGGCCAGCTCCCGCCCGCTCATCCCCCTCGCCCTGTTCCGCCCACGCAGCCTGCGCATCGGAAACCTGCTCATGCTCTGCATGGGAGCGAGCATGACCGCCGTGTTCTTCTTCGCGTCTCTGTACCTGCAGCAAGCCCTCGGCTGCAGCGCCCTGCGCACCGGCCTAGCCCTGCTGCCCATTACCGTCATCCTCATCGCGGGCGGCCTCGACTCCCGCCATCTCGCCCCTATCGTCGGCCCACGCCGCCTGCTCATCATCGGCGG
>Ga0193728_1000083_pt1 | contig 39396 bp, 34 predicted proteins | sample U1c1metaG_FD_143037 | JGI IMG/M metagenome (GOLD analysis project Ga0193728, IMG submission 143037) | Soil microbial communities from a riparian zone of the East river system, Colorado, United States - U1c1 | ecosystem: Environmental > Terrestrial > Soil > Riparian zone | place: USA: East River... | reverse complement strand
AACAAAAAACCAAGTCTCAACACATAGTGCAGCCTCGCTATCCGCGCGTATAAAAGCTCTAGTTTCCATACTCATCGTATTAACTGCGGTGGCCGCCTTCATGGGCTATTACAACCGCCGTTTGACCGGAAACGCCTTGCTCATGCCCCATACGCTTAGGACCCGCAGCTACCATTCTGCCGCGCTTTTCTTGTGGGAACCCTCCCGGCCGCCCTTGCACTACAACAATCAGCAATTCGAAGATTTCTACAATGGCTGGGAGCGCGAAAATTACCGCAACACCTGGAGGGATGTATGGCGCGTCTCTCAAGAAAAAATTAAACGTGGCGGCCACACCTTTTTCTGGTGGGGCATCATCCTTCTCGCGCCCGGAGTCCCATTCGTATTGCGGGACAAAAAAATCCGTTTGCTCCTCGCCACTATTTTTATCGGCGCGCTAGGAGTCTTCGCGGTGATTTGGTCATTCGCGCACTATGCCGCGCCATTCACCTGCGTAATTGTCGCCCTGCTGGTGCAGTCCATTCGTCACCTTCGCACTATAAAAGTCGCCAACTGGCCGCTAGGCCGCTGGCTCTCCCGCGCCGCCATTCTCTTGCTCATAATCGAAACAATCTCCTATCCAGCGCGCCGTCAGTGCGACCCTCTCGCGTGGACCTGTCAGGGAGACCCCAGCAGGGCCGCCATACAAAGCCACCTCCTACAGGAACCAGGTAAACATCTCGTCATCGTACGCTACGAACCAGACCACAATATTCACGATGAATGGGTCTACAACGGCGCCGACATCGACACCGCTAAAGTCCTGTGGGCCCGCGAACTCGACGAACCCCAAAACGCCAAACTTCTCGCCTATTTCAAAGACCGGACCGCTTGGCTTGTCGAACCGGACAGCGACAACACCGAGGTAATTCCCTATTCCCCACCCGAACCGGCCGAACCTTCTGTGGAGGAGCGCTGAACCGCCTGCCACTTCCCGCATGTTTCGTCACCATGGCCGACCATGGCCGATGACATATGCTTTGTATTTCCGGTCACCGCCATTATCATGACCTCGGTCGCGAAAGCACCGGACTAAACGATTGCCCAATATTCCCGATGTCCCGCCCAACGCGGAAGCTCGTGTAGCCGTACCAATTTTGCCTCTGAGCAAAATCTCCTCCGGAAAATTATTGCAAGTCCTCGGCGTATGGTTCGGCATCGCCGCCGCCGTCGGCAACACCATCGCTGCCGGAATCGTTCGCACGCCCGGCGTCATCGCGAAAATTCTGCCGAATCCATGGTTCTTTCTCGGTGTTTGGGTCATCGGCGGACTTTACGCCTTGTTCGGCGCATCCTCCATGGCGGAGCTCGGCGCAGCCATCCCACGCAGCGGCGGTCAATATAATTTTTCGCGCCGCGCCATCGGCGACTACGCCGGCTTCATTGTTGGTTGGAGTGATTGGCTTTCCAGTTGTGGCACGCTCGCCGCCGTCGCCATCGTCATCGGTGAATACAGCGGAAAACTAATCCCCGCGCTTGCGGGCGGCGACTACACCATAAAAGCCATCGCGGTCTCGGTGATCGTCGGATTCGGTATTCTGCAATGGCGAGGAGTCCGCTGGGGCAGTCGCGCACAATTGCTAACCTCCGCGATGAAGACCGCCGCATTCGTAATCCTGGTCATCGCCTGCTTCGCGCTAGGTGGAAACGCCCATCGAGCCTCCGTTGCAGTGGAATCCGCAACCAGGCTCACTCTTCCCTCAGGTTGGCTCTTGGCTGTCGCATTGATGCTCGGCCTCCAGGAAGTCTTCTACACCATCGACGGTTGGGATGGCGTGATTTATTTCGGCGAAGAAGTTCGCGACCCCGGTAAAGACGTCCCACGCGCCATTTTTGGCAGCGTCTTTTCCATCATGGGCATTTATCTGCTGCTCAACACCGCCGTCCTCTACGTTCTGCCTATGAACGAAATCGCCGGAAATAATTTCTCCCTGGGCACCGCGGCCGAACGCATTTTCGGCCATTATGGTGACCCAATTATTCGCGCCATCATGGTGGTTTCTCTTCTCAGCTGCATCAACGCCGTCCAACTCTTCTGCTCCCGCATCTTGTACGCTATGAGCACTGACGGCTTATTCTTCCGCAGCGTCGCCCACGTCAATAAGGGTGGCACGCCCGTACTCGCGCTCCTGCTAAGCACCGTCACCGCCGTACTCTTCGTCCTCGGCTCCTTTGAACGCGTCATCGCCATGCTCTCGTTTTTCTTCGTGGCCAACTACACCCTCACCTACATTTCTGTCTTCGTGCTTCGCAAAAAAGAGCCGGACATGCCCCGCCCCTACCGCGCCTGGGGCTACCCGTGGACCACTGCGATCGCGCTGCTCGGATCCGTTTTATTTTTGATTGGTTCTCTGGTACCAGACATGGGAGACGTTTTCCGAGCCTTATTCGTGATTAGGGATTCTCATAGATTTTTTCACATCAGCGAATACACGCCAGCCGAATTAGCCCTCGGCATGCTGCTTTTAAGCTATCCGGTGTACCGGATTCTAAAATGGGGCGCCGCTCGCCGACCCCTGCCTAGGTAGAGAGGCTCAGGACCGCAGACCCGCTTTGAGCGACCCTACGAAACTTTTTCGGCGATCGACTTGGCTTGCAGGAAGTGCAACAGGTAATCCTTCCCGCCGGTCTTGGAATCCGTACCTGACATATTGAAGCCGCCGAAAGGATGCGCGCCGACCATCGCGCCCGTGCATTTGCGATTTAGATAAAGGTTTCCAACGTGGAAAGCTTCCTCGGCTTTCTCGATTTTCTCCGCATTCCGCGAATACACCGCCCCCGTCAGCCCAAACTCCGTATCATTCGCAATTTCCAGCGCATGATCAAAGTCCCGCGCTCTAATCACCGCCAATACCGGTCCAAATATTTCTTCCTGCGCAACACGCGCCTTCGGCGGCACATTCGCAATAATCGTCGGCTGGATGAAATATCCATCCCCAGGCGCCCGTCCACCTCCCAGTACCACTTTTCCCTCTCTCTTCCCCACATCGATGTAGCCCAGAATCCCTTCCATCGCCATGTTGCTCACCACCGGGCCCATATAATTCCCAGGATCCTCGCTTGGCCCTACGGTAATTTTCTTGGCGCGGTCCACCAACTTCTCCACAAACGTGTCGTAAATTTTTTCCGACACAATCGCTCGCGAACATGCCGAACACTTCTGTCCCTGATAACCAAACGCGGCCGCCGCAACACCTTCAACCGCTGCGTCAATATCCGCTTCCTCGTCGACAATCGTCGCGTCCTTGCCACCCATCTCCAGAACCGCGCGCTTGATCCAGATCTGCCCGGGAGCTTTCTTCCCTGCCGCCTCACTGATCAGCAGTCCCACTTCCTTCGATCCCGTGAACGCAATAAACCGGGTCTTCGGATGCTTCACCAGCGCATCCCCAACAATCGCGCCCGCCCCAGTCAAAAAATTTAAAGCCTCCTCGGGAATTCCCGCTTCATAAAGAATCTCTACAACTTTCGCCGCCACTGTCGGCGACTCCTCCGAAGGTTTCAAGATCAGCGTGTTCCCGGTCACCAGCGCTGCCACCGTCATCCCCGCCGCAATCGCCGCCGGAAAATTCCATGGCGGAATCACCACACCGACTCCCAGCGGAATATAAATTAAGTAATTCTTCTCGCCCTTCTGTGGCGTGACCGGATGCTGCCCGGCAAACCTCAACATCTCGCGCCCGTAAAATTCAAGAAAATCGATCGTTTCCGCCGTGTCCGCATCCGCCTCAATCCAAGACTTGCCTACTTCGGCGCAGATCAGCGCGGAAATTTCAAATTTACGTTCGCGGATGATTTCCGCCGCGCGAAATATAATCTCGACGCGCTTTTCTGCAGGCACCCGCTTCCATGTTTCAAACGCCTTAGCCGACGCTTCCACCGCCTGATTCGCATGCTCCGCCGTCGCCGCCTGAAACACTCCAATCACCTGCTTCGGGTGAGACGGGTTCGTCGAGGTCATCTTCTCCGTCGTAATAATTTTCTTCCCGCCGATGTACATCGGATATTCGCGCCCAAACTCCGCTTCCACCTTCTTCAGCGCCGCCTCCATCGCCCGCTTATTTTCCGGCCTGGAAAAATCCACAAACGGTTCGTTAGTGAACTCTGAGACGTGCACTCTCGCTTCGGCTGTAGCCATACGAAAATCTCCTCGCTCTTCAACCATTCATTCTACTGTGTTGGGAAACCACCGGACAACCGCACCCATGGACACGAGGTTTCGCCGGTTGAGAAACAACGAATTATCTAGCGGCGAAAGTGAGAGAAAAGCCAAAAGACCAGCGACAGCCCAACACTCAAGAGCAGGCACGTAACGATAGGAAAATAAAACGTAGTGTGTTCACCACGATGAACTATATCCCCAGGCAATCGCCCCAACCGCAAAGGCAACCGTCCGCTCAAATACAAAAACGCCCCGACAACCACCGCAATCCCCCCAATCAGTAAAAGCCCTCGTCCGAGGTCACGAAGCGGATCCATGTTTACGAAGTCTACGCCCAGGGCCCCGGCAAGCAATACCATGGGTACAGGAGAACCCTTGGTAGTAGTAGCACTAGACTAATGTCCTGCCGCAGGGTGCCGAAAGTTCGCAGTTGAGGTATGAACCTGGGTCTTGCATTTGCTTTTTCTAGCCGCAGTTAGCGATTTGAACTAAATCAATTCTAGCCCGGCAAAAAAATACCCAATTTCAAACGCGGCCGTCTCCGGAGCATCCGACCCGTGCGTACAATTATTCCCGATACTCGTGCCGAGATCTTGGCGAATGGTGCCCGGCGCCGCTTTCTTGGGATCAGTCGCCCCCATCGCATCGCGCCATTTCACAATCGCCCCTTCAGCTTCCAAAACCAGCGCCACAATCTTCCCCGAACTCATAAAATCCGTTAACTCCCCAAAAAATGGCCGCTCCTTATGCACTGCGTAAAATCCTCCGGCCTCTTCCTTTGTCAGGCGCATCGTCTTAATCGCCACGATTTTGAATCCCGCTTTATGAATCCGCGAAAGTATTTCACCCTGCTGCCCTTTACCGACCGCGTCAGGCTTGATAATCGCAAATGTACGTTGCAGTGCCACGAATCCCTCCAGGTACAAATTTAAATTTTGCTGTGTATCGTTACTTCAGTGCGGATGCAACCGTCGAACCTAGATCTGCCGGCGTTTCCACGCAGCGAATTCCCGCAGCGCTCATAGCCGCGTACTTGTCTTTCGCAGTGCCTTGCCCGCCGCTTATAATCGCACCAGCATGTCCCATGCGTCTTCCCGGTGGCGCGGTTTGTCCCGCGATGAATCCCACGACCGGCTTCTTCACATTTGTCTTGATCCATTGTGCCGCACGCTCTTCCGCATCGCCGCCGATCTCCCCGATTATGATAATCGCGTGCGTGTCGGCATCTTCATGGAACAGCCGAATCGCATCCAAAAACGTCGTTCCAATAATTGGATCTCCACCAATGCCGATGCATGTCGACTGCCCGATTCCCAATCGCGTAAGCTGATCCACCGCCTCATACGTCAAAGTTCCGCTGCGGCTCACCACTCCCACGTGCCCTTGCTTGTGAATGCGCCCCGGCATAATCCCGATTTTGCATTTTCCCGGCGAAATCACTCCCGGACAGTTCGGCCCAATCAGCCGCGTCTCTTTAAAATCCACCACCGCGGCCACCCGCACCATATCCAGCACCGGAATGCCTTCGGTAATACAAATCACTAACGGAATATCCGCATCCGCCGCTTCCAGAATCGCGTCGGCAGCGAATGGCGGTGGCACAAAAATCACCGAAGCATTCGCGCCCGTTTCTTTCACCGCGTCGCGAACCGTATTAAAAACGGGGCGTTCCAGATGTTTCGTCCCGCCCTTCCCCGGCGTCACGCCGCCCACCACCACCGTCCCGTACTCAATCATCTGCTGTGCATGAAACGTCCCTTCGCGCCCCGTGAAGCCCTGCACCAGCAAACGCGTCTTCTCGTCAACCAGCACGCTCATCGGGCACCCGCCGCGAGCGCCACGACTTTCTGCGCGCCATCCTTCATCCCATCGGCTATCGTGAAATTTAATTTGCTATCGCGCAGAATTTTTTGCCCCAGCTCCACGTTGGTCCCTTCCATCCTCACCACCACCGGCACTTTCAATTGCAGATCCTTCGCCGCCGCCACCACCCCGCTGGCGAGCACATCGCAACGCAAAATCCCCCCGAAAATATTTATGAACACCGCCTTGACCGCCGGATCGGCCATCAAAACTCCAAACGCATTCTTCACCTGATCCGCCGACGCACCGCCGCCCACATCCAGAAAATTCGCTGGCGACCCGCCCGCGTACTTGATGATGTCCATCGTCGCCATGGCCAACCCCGCGCCATTCACCATGCACGCCACGCTGCCGTCCAACTTGATGTAATTCAACCCGTACTTCGAAGCTTCCACTTCCAGCGGATCCTCTTCATCTAGATCCCGCAGCTCACGCAATTCCTTGTGGCGAAAAAGCGCATTGTCATCGATGGTCATCTTCGCGTCCAGCGCCACCAGCTTGCTGTCCCCTGTCAACACGCACGGATTAATCTCCAGCATCGAAGCATCCGTATCGATAAAAGCTCGGTAAAGCGCCAACAAGAAAGGCACCGCGTTATTCACGGCCTCCATTGGCAAGCCCAATCCAAATGCCAATTTCCGCGCCTGATACGGCTGCAACCCCACTACTGGCGAGATTACCTCGTGCAAAATTGCCTCAGGATTGTCTTTAGCCACCTCTTCGATTTCCATCCCGCCGGCCGTGCTGGCCATGAAAATAACTTTTCCGCTCGCACGATCGACCAGCAAACTCAGATACAGCTCGCGCTTGATGTCCAGGCCTTCTTCGATCAACAAGCGCTTCACGATGCGCCCGCCCGGCCCGGTCTGCGCGGTAATTAAGTTCATTCCTAGAATCTGGCTCGCGATTTCCGCGGCTTCATCGGCCGAGCGCGCCAACTTCACGCCTCCACCTTTCCCGCGTCCCCCAGCGTGTATTTGCGCCTTCACCACCACGATATTTGATTTCAGGCGCTGCGCCGTTCCGCGCGCCTCCTCCTTGCGATAAGCAACTTCCCCGCGTGGTATAGCCACGCCATAACGCGCCAGAATGGCCTTCGCTTGATACTCGTGAATCTTCATCTAGGTTCCATCAGTGATAGAATTTTGCGTTCGTGAAACAGTAAAGTTTAACCGGAAGGTCGAGACGGAGCAAGGACACCATGGCACTTTCGCTTTTGCAACGCGTCGAAAACGGAAAAATTTTGACGCGCGCGCAAGCCGAAGAAGCCATGGAAGAAATTCTTTCCGGCCGCGCAGAAACTCCAGAAATTGTAAGCCTCCTCCGCGCCATGAACGCGCGCCCCATCCAGCCGCAAGAACTTGCCGGCTTTGCAAGTGTGATGCGCCGCCATGCCGCGCCCGTTTTCTCCGACGAACACTTGCGCCCCGAGCATTTGATCGACACTTGCGGGACCGGTGGCGATGGCTGTGACACTTTTAATATTTCCACTGCAGCTGCAATTGTCGCTTCAGCCGCGGGCGCTAGCGTGGCCAAGCACGGTAATCGCGCCGCAAGTTCGCGCTGCGGTTCCGCCGACGTTTTGGAAGCACTCGGCGTGCGCATCGATATCCCGCTCCAGCGTTGTGGCCAGGCCATTCGTAAAATAGGCCTGGGCTTCCTGTTCGCCCAGGCGGCCCACTCGGCAACTCGCCACGCCACCGCCGCTCGTAAACAAATTGGTGAACGCACCGCTTTCAATCTGCTTGGCCCAGTAACCAATCCCGCGGGCGCTCATTCCCAACTCGTCGGTGTCTATTCCACCGACGTAATCAACTTGATGGCCGCCACACTCGCTGAGCTCGGCGTCCAGCGCGCTTTTGTCGTGCACGGAGCGGACGGCCTCGACGAAATCTCCTTAAGCGGCGAAACCTACGTGGCGGAGCTACGCGATGGAGCCGTCAAACGCTATACCCTGACGCCCGAGGATTTCGGCATGTCTCGCGCTCCCCTCGAAACCTTGCGCGGCGGCGACGCCCAGCAAAACGCCACGCTCGTCCGCGAAGTGTTAGAAGACCAACCAGGCCCGCGACGCGATATTGCCGTCATGAACGCCGCCGCTGCTCTGGTAGCCTCCGGAATTGCTTCGAACTTTAGCGACGGCGCACAATTGGCCGCCGCTGCCATCTCTTCAGGCTTGGCGCAAAAAAAATTGGCCGCCCTGGTGGCCTTCACAAATTAACTCTTCACCGCATCAAACGGTCCTGCTGCGAAACATCGCGCCATCGGAGAACATTTGAGAACTCTACTGCTCGCCATACTCACCGCCATCTTCGCCGGTAATATTTCTGCGCAAAGAATTCCGCCGCCACCGCAACGTCCACACAAATTGAATCCCGACCAGGTCGCCCAGGAAGTCCGCGACTACCGCATGAACAACGAAGACCGCATCATCCGCGAACTCTCCGAATTCCTCGCCATCCCCAACGTCGCCAGCGACACCGAAAACATTCAAAAAAATGCCACTCAATTAGTCTCCATGCTCGAAGCCCGCGGCATCGAAACGCACTTACTTTCCATCCCTGCGCGTGGCCCGGTCGTCTTCGGAAAATTGGCCGCGCCCAACGCCGGCCGCACGCTGATTTTCTACGCGCACTATGACGGCCAACCCGTCGATCCCGCCGCCTGGACCGACGGAAAGCCTTTCGAACCCGCCTTGCGAACCAACTCACTGGAAAATGGCGGAAAACGAATCCCGTTGCCTGCCAATAGCCCCGATCATCCCGCCATCTACAACGATTACTGGCGCATCTACGCGCGCTCTTCTTCCGACGACAAATCTCCGATCGTCGCCTTGCTCGCCGCGCTCGATGCCCTGCGCGCCAACAAAATTCCGCTCGGCATAAACTTGAAACTAATTCTCGAGGGCGAAGAAGAAGACGGCTCCCCGAATCTCGAGCGCGTTTTACGCGCCCACAAAAATCTTCTGGACGCCGATGTACTCATCACCGGCGATGGCCCCATACATCAAAGCGGCCGCCCCCTGGTTTTCTTCGGCAATCGTGGAATTCTTGGATTCCAAATCACCACCTATGGAGCAATTCGTGCGCTTCATAGCGGCCATTACGGGAACTGGGCACCCAATCCCGGATTCACCCTCGCCCGTCTGCTCACTTCCATGAAATCCTCAGACGGCAAAGTCCTCATCGAAGGTTTTTACGACGACATCATTCCGCTCAACACCACGGAAAAAGACGCTCTCGCAGCCATGCCCGACAATGACGCCGACCTCGAGCGCGAACTGCAATTCGCCAGGCCCGAAGGCGGCGGCCAACGTCTGATGGAACTTCTCCAATATCCTTCTCTGAATATTCGCGGTCTGCGCAGCGCCTACGTCGACGAACAAGCACAAAATGTTGTCCCCGAAAAAGCCACCGCGGCAATAGATGTCCGCCTGGTAAAGGGTGAAGACCCTGACAAGAAGTTCGAGCAGGTCCTCAGCCACATACGCAAACAAGGTTTCTTCATCACCACCGCCGATCCCACCAAAGAAGAACGCCTCGCTCATCCGCTCATTGCTCGCGTCGCGAAAGATCCCTGGAATTACCCAGCCTCGCGCACCTCCATGGAATTGCCGGTCTCCGAAGCACTAATAAAAGTCGTGCAGGACGCCACCGGCGGCCAAAGCGTGATCGCGCCCTTACTAGGCGGCAGCGTCCCCATGTACATTTTTGAAAAACTGCAAATCCCCTGGATTGGCGTGCCCATCGTCAACTACGACAATCATCAGCACAGCTCCGACGAAAATCTCCGCCTCGGCCACCTCTGGCGCGGCATGGAAATTTACGCCGCCATCCTCGCCGACTTGAACTGGTAATGAGTTTGAATCAATTCAAACGCACGCGCCGGGTGCCCCGGGTTCGCAGTTGAGTTATGAACCTGGGTCCTGAAGTTGACTTCTTTCACCCATGAACGCGGGTGCCACGAATTCGCAGTTGAATTATTTGCGTTTCGGAGGAAAAAAAAAGTAACCGCCCGGTAACTTACTAAACCCCAAAAAAAACCGGTCATTCCGAGCGGAGCAGACGAGAGGAATCTCTCTTCGATTTTTCCGTCAACCGGCGTCCTAAAGTTAACTTCTCTTCCTGTTGGCAGCCCATCGGCTGCCGAGTTTTTTAAAGCGACAAAAAGTTCTTCAACAATTCCTTCCCTGATTTCGTAAGCACCGATTCCGGATGAAATTGCACTCCTTCAATCTTGTAGCGCCTGTGCCGCAATCCCATAATTATCCCGTCGTCCGTCTCCGCGGTGATCATCAACTCTCGCGGCAAAGTTTTCCGTTCCACAATCAGAGAGTGGTAACGCGTCGCGGTAAACGGATCCGCCAGCTTCCGAAACACTCCCTTGCCATCGTGATGAATCTCGCTGGTCTTGCCATGAAACAATGCCGGCGCCCGCTTTATCTTCCCGCCAAACGCCGCACCAATGGCCTGATGCCCCAGGCACACGCCAAGAATTGGAAACTTCCCCGCCAGCTCCTCAATCAACTCCACGGAAATCCCCGCTTCCTGCGGCGTGCACGGCCCCGGCGAAATCACAATACGTTCGGGCTTTTTCCGTGCAATATCATCAACACTAATTTTATCGTTGCGGTGTACTTCCACGTCGCATCCCAACTCGCCCAGATATTGCGCAAGGTTGTAGGTAAACGAATCGTAGTTATCGAGTAGCAAAATCACTTCAATTTTCTCCTGCCTGTACTACCGCTGGCGTTTTTCCGGTGCGCGGCTCCCGCCATCGCGCCAACACTCTTATTTAGATGCGCAGCTTCGAGCGCCGCCAACAGCGCCCGCGATTTATTCAACGTTTCCTGATACTCACCCACGGGCGTGGAATCCGCCACCACCCCACCGCCAGCCTGCACATGCGCCATTCCGCTCTTGACCACCATCGTGCGCAGCGCGATGCACGAATCCAGGTTCCCGGCAAAATCCATATACAGCACGCCCCCGGCATAAATTCCGCGCCGCGTCCGCTCCAATTCCTCGATAATTTCCATGGCCCGAACCTTCGGCGCTCCAGAAACCGTTCCCGCGGGAAAGCACGCCATCAGCGCATCGAAGCAATCCACGTCCTCCCGCAAACGCCCCTTCAAACTCGAAACCAGATGCATCACGTGTGAAAATCGCTCCACCAACATCAACTGTTCCACTTTGACGCTGCCGTATTCGCACACGCGCCCTAGATCGTTGCGCCCCAGATCCACCAGCATCACGTGTTCGGCGCGTTCTTTCTCGCTTGCCAGCATCTGCTTCTCAAATCGCTGGTCTTCCGCTTCATCCTTCCCACGCGGTAAAGTCCCCGCAATCGGCCGGTAAAATACGTCGCGCCCCTGCACCTTCACCAGCATCTCCGGTGAACTGCCCACCACGTCGACATCATTCATATGCAGATAAAAAAGATATGGCGAAGGATTCAACGCCCGCAGTTCCCGATAAATCTCAAAGGGTTCCGCTTGTACCTTGGTGGAAAATCTTTGGCTGATCACCACCTGGAAAATATCGCCCGCGCGGATATAAGCTTTCGCCTTTCGAACCGCGGCAAGATATTCCGCCTTGCGAAAATTCGAACTAACCTTCAACGGCTGCCCTTTTTTCTTCGCCGCCTTCCGAATCAGCTCGGTCGGAGCCGGCTCTTCCAACAGCGCCCGAGTCCGTTTTATTTCCCGAACCGCCACGTTATACTTCGCCCGCAAGGTTCCCGGGCCTTCGGTAAACACATTCCGCACAATCCATAAGCGGTGTTGCACGTGATCGAACGCCAAGATGCCGTGATAAAACATCAGCACCGCATCATACAAACCAATTTCATCGCGCAACGTTTTCGGCAGCCGCTCAATCAGCCGCACCATATCGTAACTAAAGTAACCAATCGCACCCGCCACCAGCGGCGGTAACCCCGGTATTCGAACCGGCTTAAACTTCTCCATCCGTTGCCGAAGAAAACTAACCGGATCGCGTTCTTCCCATACCAGCTTGTTACGGTTCTCCAGCACGCACGCGCCATTCGCGTAACGAAACACCTCTTCTGGATGGGCTCCCGCAAATGTATATCGTGCGATTTTCTCGCCGCCCTCCACGCTCTCCAGCAAAAACGAATAGCGCGCACCTCGCGCAATCCGCAAATACGCGCTTACCGGTGTCAACAAATCCGCGGAGAAAACATCGTAAACAGGTACAAGATTGCCCTGCTTCGCCAGTCGCTGGAATTCCCTAAAGTCCGGCTGAATCACGCCCGGCTCCCGCGATTCTTCCCCTGGGGCTCTTCTTCCGCACGCAATGATTTCAACACCGCGCGCCGCATCGCGGCTTCAGGCGCCCTCTTGCCCGTCCACAATTCCCATTGCGCGAATCCCTGCGCCAGAAACATTTCCACTCCCGAAACAGTGCTGATCCCTTTTTTCCGCGCGATCTTCAACAACTCCGTGTCCAGCGGCCGGTAAATCAGATCCATCACGATGGGACAGTTTAACTCGCGCGCCGAAAGCGGCGAAATCTTGCTATGCGGATACATCCCCACCGGCGTGGCATTAAGGATGACATCAAATTTTTCGCCGCGCAGCGCTCGTCGCCCAAGAAATTCCCCGTTAACCGCGCTCGCCAGGTTTTTTCCCACCTGTTCACGCCGCGCGCAAATCGCCACCTGCGCACCTGCGCGAGCCAACGCGAAAGCCGCCGACCTCGCCGCCCCGCCCGCCCCGAACACCAGAACGCGGCTTCCACGAATCCGCAACTTGGCCTCGAGCGCTGCCAACACCCCCACATAATCCGTGTTCGATCCATACAATGACCCGTCGTCGCGAACCACCACGGTATTAACCGCTCCAATCTCCGCCGCCCGAGGATCGCATTGTTTCAAAAATTTTAGAATCGTCTCTTTGTGCGGTATCGTCACGCTGAATCCACGAATTCCGAGCGTTTCCACCGCATCCAGAAAATCTTTCAGTCTATGCACCAAAAAAGGCACATACACCGCGTCCACATCTCGCGCAATAAATCCGGTGTTGTGCAGCAGCGGTGACAACGAATGCCCCACAGGATCACCGATCACTCCAAAAACGCGCGTCCTCCTCGTCAACTCATGCGCGCGATATAAATGCATCATCTCGTTCAGCAAAATTTGCCCTGGCGCCGTCGCCTCTCTCACCGGCGCATAAGCGAGTGCGCTGCCTTCCCGAAGCGCAAGAATCCGCGCAGGCAGCCCAATCTCTCCCATCGGCACGGCAACAAAATTTGTCGAACCCCGCGCCATTCTCAAAAGCCGCACGCTATCCGCAATCGTGTTAGCCCTTGCGGCAATTTTCACCGCGGCAACGCCAGCGTCATCCGCTACCTTAATCTCACGCGCCGACGCTGGCGTGCGCTTAAAATCGTGCATCGACAGCAGCAACCGCGGCAGCATTTGATACCCGCTCACCGTTTTGTTCGGCAACTTGCGCAGCGTTTCTATTTCTACGTCGCACCACGCACACCCGGCTTCCCGCGCTTGCGTCAGCCAATACATTTCCGCTTTAATCCCGCTCTCGAATCTCCCACCACCAGGCACCCGTCGGCATGTAGCCAGCAGCCTCACGCGCCTGCCAAATTTTTGTCTCGCGACCCAGGCTAGAAGCCTCCTTCGCTCCGCATCGCTGCTCAACCAGTCCAGCCGCAGCTCTACCGTCGGAGTTTCCGGCAGCGCAACCCGCACCTGCCGCACCATTTCCGTCGCGGTCGCAGCAGCAACCACCGCGCAAACCCGGCTTTTCCCCACCCCAAACAGCCCCATCAGCGCTCCTACCCTCTCCATACCATTGAAAACAAGCCTCGTAGCCTTGCGTATCCTCGCAGTATCAAACTTGTAAAGCAACTCCGGCCAATTTGTTGACGTCACCTCTAGCCCCTGCTACTTTCGGTCTAGAAAGTTCTAGTACCGTCACACGACATGTTTTCGAAGGAGTATTGCAATGCGCGCTAAGCTAGCAGGACTGACTTTCTTCCTATTTTTCGCTGCCACCACTTCCGCGCAGGAAAGTGCGCAGCCCGGTTCAGCCACCAACTCACCGGATTATTCCGCGGTGAATTGTTCCGGCTTCGTCTCCGATAGGGTTCCCGACGACATTCGTGTCATTTCCGGCGAGCAGTCCAACCTCAAAATCACCTTTTCTCACGGCGATTACGTCTACATCAATCGCGGCCGCGATAAAGGCGTTCAAGTTGGCGATCGCTTTTCCGTGGTTCGTCGCGATAAGGATCCTCTTGAAGTGCCCTGGTTCAAATGGCAAGACAAATTAATCAAAGCCATGGGTCAGATTTATACGGACGCCGGGCAGATTCGCGTCGTCAACGTGCAGCCCAACGTTTCCATCGCCCAGATAGATTTGTCTTGTGGCTATGTGCAGCGCGGCGATATCGTGCGGCCGTATGTGGAACGCCCCAGCCCACCGTTTAAGGATGCTTCCGCCTTCGACCACTTTGCGCCGGTCAGCGGCAAGCGCGTCGCTATGGTTGTCGCAGCAATCGACTACAGCCAGTTGTACGGAAAGAACAGCACCGTGTACGTAAATCTTGGCAGCAATCAAAGCGTACGTGTTGGAGACTATTTCCGCATCTTCCGTTATCAGGGCACTATGGCAGAAACTGCGCCGCAAACCAAAAACTATCAGTATGAGTTATACGGTTTTGGGAGCGCTCATGCCAAGTACACCTGGAAGGACTTGCCCCGTGAAATCATCGGCGAAGGCATTGTGATTAACGAGGGCCCTAACGCTTCGACAATGCTCATTACTTACAGCTCGTTGGAAGTCTACGCCGGCGATTACGTCGAACTGGAATAGCTCTCACATCACCTCGGCTAAAAGGGTCGCGAACCTCGTAGCCGCACGCCTCTTGTTCAAATAGCCTGGTCAGAACGCGGCTAATTCGCCCATGCGCGTTTTGCATCTGAAAACACTTCGCACGTAAATCCTTGGATTCGCGTGGACGTCCATCGCCAGGCATCTTGCGGCAGCCTCGCCTTCCGGCATGTTTCTGCCAGAAATTGCTCCCGGTTCAAGCCATGTTCCGGCGCCACTTGCGGCAATAGCAACCCTCTGTGATTTTCATCAGATACCACCAGCCCATGACGCCCGATCTCGATCTCTTCCGGCCGCATCGGCGTGAGTGGCGAGAGTACTGAAATCTCAATGTGCAGCCCCTCCAATTCCTCGCTGCGCATCGCTGGGAATCGCGGATCGTGCAACGCCGCACTCACTGCGCAACGCACCGTGGCCTCGCCCAACGGCTCATCTCCTTCGGTTGTGCCTATACAACCGCGCAATTCACCGCGCACGTGCAGCGTCACGAACACGCCACGGCGCTGGCCAAAAATTCCCTCCTTTGGAATTGTCTCCGGAAGTTCCCTGCGGCTGACCGCTTCTACAATCGCTTTGCGTGCCAGAACCAGCAAATTCTGCCCATCGACCTCAGAGAGGTACGGCATCCTGTGACTTCTTGCGGCTTTCCAGCATGCTTAGCCGCCGCCGCTGCTTGATGCGGTCGTCCACGTTTCCCCAGAAGCGGTGAAAATATTGCGCCGCCGACGTCAGCGCACTCACCACCACCAGCCAAAGTAACAGAAGTGCCAGCGGCTTTAATGACTCGTGCCGCGCTCCCGCGATGACCACCGCCACTGCGCACACCTGCAAAACCATCTTGGTCTTTCCCAATACCGAAGCCTCGATCGTAAACCCTTCCGCCAGCGCAATATTTCGCAATCCTAGAACTGTAAATTCCCGGCCGATGATAATCACTACCATCCAGGCTGGAACCAGTTGCATATCCACCAGCGAAACGAACGCCGCCGAGATCAATAATTTATCCGCAATGGGATCCAACAAAATTCCCAGCGTCGTTACTTGCAATCGCCGCCGCGCCACGTACCCATCAGCCCAATCCGTCGCCGCGGCCATGAGCAAGATCAAAACTCCCCAGAATTCAAAATGCATGGGGAATCCCCACAGCTCCACATTTGGACTCCGTGTTAGCAGGATGACAATCAGGACCGGAACAAAAAAGATCCGTAACAGCGTCAGTGAGTTGGCAAGATTCATACGCGCATGCAGGCTAACAATGACCGCCCCAAGCCTCCGGCCACCGCCGAATCACTATAGTCTTGAGTCACGTACCCGTCAGCTTCGCAGGGTGCTGACTTAGGTACCTATGCCCCAGCGTTTATAACTATTCGTACTTTTTCTGGCTATACTCATTCGTAACCCTTAGGCTCCCAAATCTGTGCAAATGTGTGATTTACAAGCTCCCAGGTGTCACAATGTCTCATTTCGGTGCTATGTAGCGCTGCATCGTGGATATAAATGATAACAAATGGCTTATAGGAATGATGCTCTCGAACACCCCACAATAAGACAAATCTTCGCTAACGTGGCAAAAGTCACCGGCAACGTTTCCCACATAATTTTCCACAACCGCAAATCCCCGGTTTACGCGGATTTATCATCGGGTACGGCGCATCAGCACCATCCCACAACAGTATCGCTCGCTGTTTACTTGACAGTTATCCCAGGTTTTGTGCCACACTGAAAATCGCATTACTCCTGCGGTTCCAAATGCTCTAAGTTGCGATGACCTGCCCCACGTCGTGCGCTTCGTGGAGGAACAGGGAGTGGACTAACAGATTGCTTATGAACGCGGTTCAAATCGCCCGAGGTCCTCGCAGTAGCCTTACTGGGAGCAACAACATCGCGGCTAGCAGCCCAAAAACTCCGTGCACGGCAATTCCTACGATTCGAAATGGCAGCATGATTAGCCACACAAAGGGATACAGAACCAGCGCCAGCAGCGCCACCGGCCAACAAAGAATGAAAAGAATACACCACAAAATAAACGCGGCCATGATTGCCTCCCACTTCTAATTACGTCAGAGCCAGCTTGGAAGTTCCCTCGACCACGTAATCACTTAACCGCAAGCGCCGCGCAATCGACACCGGCACCTCAGCATCCAGCAGCATATCTTCATCATCCACTTCTGATCGCAGTACCCTCCCCAGCGCGTGGATCAACGCCAAGGTCCGTCCCTGCGACAATGGCAATCGCAGCGAAAGCGAAACCAGCGGGTCCGTCGGCAGCGCCACGTCTATGCGTCGCAGCAATTCATCAATCCCTTCGCCAGTCAGCGCCGACACCACCACCGGTCCCCCGTCATGCATCATTTTTCCGTTAGCGCTCCCCTTCAAATTCTCTCTTTCTTCAGCCGTCAACCGGTCCACCTTATTCAACACCCGCAATATCGGCCGGTCGGCTACTCCAAGTTCCTCCAGAATTTTGTGCACCTCTTCATCCAACTCATCGTGATGTGCGTTCGATATATCGCTGACATGCAAAATCAGCGCCGCTTCCTGCACTTCTTCCAGCGTCGCACGAAACGCCGTCAACAAACTCTTCGGCAAATCGCGTATGAATCCCACTGTATCCGAAACCAGCACCCGTCTGTTCGATGGCAAGCGCACTGCCCGAATCGTGGGGTCCAGTGTCGCAAACATCCGCGCGGAAACAAGCACCGCCGCTTGGCTCAGCGCATTAAACAGCGTCGACTTCCCCGCGTTGGTATACCCCACCAGCGCGATCGTACCCAGCGGCACCGCATTCCGCGCTTCCCGCCGCAATGCTCGTTGCTTACGCAAATCAGCTATACCGGTTTGAATCTTGTCCACGCGGTCTCGAATCCTCCGCCGGTCCGTCTCCAGTTTCTTTTCGCCAGGTCCACGAACGCCGATGCGCCCCGCTCCTCCCGCGCCTCCTGCTCCTCCGCCTCCGCTCTTGCCTCCCAACCGCGACATAGCCGTGCCCTTCCCGGTCAATCGCGGCAGCATGTAATTTAATTGCGCCAGTTCCACCTGCAGTTGCCCTTCGCGGCTGCGTGCATGGCGCGCAAAAATATCCAGAATCAGTTGCGTGCGATCGATCACTCGCCGCTCCGTCAACTCCTCAATATTCCTTTGCTGCACCGGAGAGAGATTGCTGTCAAAAATTATCAGCGGTGCCTGATGCGCATTGGCCTCCGCGCGAATCTCGTCCAGTTTCCCTCGTCCCACCAGCGTCGCCGAATCCGCCGAATCGCGTACCTGAAACACCGTACCGACAATTTCCGCTCCGGCGCTTTTCGCCAGCTCCACTAATTCCGCTAAAGACACGCGCCCCTGCTCGCCAGCTGGCATGCCCGGAAACCGTGGTGCACGCTTCCAGCCTACGCCCACTAGCAGCGCGCGTTCTGCATTCGAAACATTGTGTTGTGGTGTCTTCGTCAAAAAGTGCAACCTGGCAGCGCTATGGAATCAGTTGCGGAGGGATCTTGCGCATCTTCGCGATTATACCCCTTCGCTTTTTCAACCGCGACTGCTGACCCCCATCTCTTTGCTGACCCATCCGAGAATCTCGCGCTGCGCCCCGGCATCATCGCCCGGCCCCACAAACCAGCGGATCGACTTGTCCTTCCGAAACCAGGTCATCTGCCGCTTGGCATACTGTCGCGTGGCCAGTTGAATCGCTGTACGTGCTTTCTCCATCGTAAGTTCCCCGCGCGACACCGCCAGCATCTCGCGATACCCGATGAAATCAAAAATCTTTGCGTTCTCCGCGAGCCCCCCGGTAAGCAGCCTTCGAACCTCATCCAGCCACCCGCTCTCGATCATCGCCTGTGTACGCGCATCAATACGCTCATGCAACATCTCGCGCGTAGGCGTCAGTCCTACCTTCAACGTCTTCCATCCCTGCAATGGAGTCCGCCCCCCCCGATGTACCTCAGAAATAGGTTTGCGCGTCAGGACGCAAACTTCGATCGCCCGTATCAGTTTTTGTTCATCGGTAGGCGCAATCCTCGCCGCAGCTTCCGTGTCCATCCGCCGCAGCACGCCATGCAGATGCATCTCACCGTGCTTCCTCGAACTCGCTCTCAGCCGCTCCCGCAATTCCTCCGAACGTAGCGGCAAGTCCGCTAACCCCTCCAGCAACGCGCGCATATACAGACCAGTCCCCACCACAAGAATCGGCAACTTGCCCCGCTTTCCCATATCCGCTAAAACCGCCAGCGCCAGATCGCGATACCCTCCCGCAGTCGCCGCCTCAGAAGCATCCAGCACATCAATCAAGTGGTGAGCGACGCCTCGCCTCTCCTCCACAGTAGGCTTGGCCGTTCCAATATTCACACCGCGATAAAGTTGCGTCGAATCGCAGGCAATAATTTCTCCCTGCAACGCGCGCGCCAGCGCCGCCGCGAGCGCGGATTTGCCCGATGCCGTCGGTCCAACAACGACCATCAAAGGCAAACTCTCCAACTCAATTTTATTCATGGAAAAAAATGTGCCGCACGCGAAACAACAACACCAGCAGCACAAGGAACGCGAGCACCAGGCTGCCCACGATTTGTTGTGGCAACGGTTTCACTGGCATTTCACTGATACGCGGCTTCGAGTGGCAAATTGTACAGGAAGTAAAAGCGCAGTTCGATATACGGCCCGCTGAACGCCGGAGGCAAAGGCTCAAACGGATTCGACGACCGAATCGCCGACACCGCCGCGCGGTCCAGCGGCTCTTTCCCCGAATTAAGCAATCGCGTTGGTTCCCCAGTCGGCACACTGCCATCGCGCATGATGCGGAATTGCAGCGCCACCCTCCCGCGGTCGCCCAACTGCGCCGACTCCGGCATCACCGCGTACCAATTACGCCGCACACTGGCCACCACCCGCTTCATGTAATCGCTGAAATCCACGCCTTCCGTCGGCGTAAGAATTTCATAACCATTTCCATAGGTCCCCGCGCCTTGGCCCCTACCACCGCCTCCACTTGGAGAAGGAGCAGAGCGCGGCATCGGACCAATCACCCCGCCAGAACGTCCGCCGCTATTCGGATCTCTCGTGGCCTCCTTCAATGAATCCTGAATTGAGCGCCGCGCCGAATTTTGCGGCAATTCCAAATTTGGCCGCGGCAACGGCGTATCCGGAGCTTCCAATTTCAGCCCAGGCTTGGGCGTGTCTATCTTCGGTGCCGGTGCGGTCGTTTGCGGCTCTGGCGCCACCGCATTTTTCTGTGGTATCGGCGCGCTTGGCAATTCCTTTAAAGGTTTCGCGGGAACCGGTGCAGGCGCTGGCGCCGGAGTTGGCTCCACAACCGGCGGCGCGACTTTTCTCAGCACCCGCGGATCCACATGTACCGCAGGCGGCCGCTGTACCGGTCGCGACGACGGCTTCGACGATTCGAACGCTCCCGGCGGCAATAACAACGTCAGTTGCTTTCGCGCAATATCCACTTCCTCGGCCGTCGGTTCATGTTTTGGAAATAATCTCGCCTGCAACAAAATTGCCGCAATCAGCGCCACGTGCAGCACCACCGAAGAAATGCGGGTGATCAAATCCGCTCGAGCTTTTTCCGGCGACGGCGGCGAAGCGATCAGGTGAACTTCGCCAGTCGTGAAAATATCCGGATCAACCAGCTCGGTATCCACCACCGGCAACGTCCCGCTGGGCTCCGGAGGAGCCGAATTCTGCGGCACCGCAATGCGCTGATCCATTTCCGTCACTTGCAGCGGAATGGAAACGTCCTCCACCACCGAGTACGCCTCGCGGTGTATATCCCGCGGCACCACCACCCGCGCAGCGATGGATTGCAACGGCAGATTTGTCGGAATGTTGGAGTGTCCGTTCAGCGCGACGATCGGCAGCATCGCCGGAACCAGCGTGCGCTCGTCCATCGTCGTCGGGCGCCGTCGCGCGCTCGCCGCTAAATCCGCTGCCGCGGGTAAGCGCGCCTCCCGGGGTACAAGTGTGCGTTCAATCATATTTAGGCTGGCTTACTTGCAGTTCGTGTAGCCAGTTGGACGCGCTCCGCGTGTTCATGGATGCTTGTCATTACTCGTCCCGCCAACTCCAGCGCGGCGCGTCCCGCCGCGCCATTCACCCGGGGCTCTTGCCGCGAACGCACCGACTCCACAAATGCATGTAACTCCGCATGTAAAGGCTCAATCGCCGGCGCCGGCAACTTTTCAAAACCAAATTCCGGCTGCGGGCCGGCTTTCTTCACCCCTACGCGCAAAGCATCTCGCCGCGCGTAATCCAGCGAGATATATTCGTGTTGCTGGAAGAACCGCATTTTGCGCACGCGTTCCGTAGAAACGCGGCTCGCGGTCACGTTGGCCACCGCACCACCCGCAAATTCCAGCCGCGCATGCGCAATATCCACTTTGTCCGTCAACACCGGTATTCCCACCGCTTTCACTTCCGTCACCGATTCCTTCACCAACGCCAGCAGAATATCCAGATCATGAATCATCAAATCGTAAATCACATCCACATCCAGGCTGCGCGCCGTAAACACTCCCAACCGGTGCACTTCAAAAAATAACGGCCGGTTCACAATAGGCTGCACGGCAATCACCGCGGGATTAAATCGCTCCACGTGACCGACCTGCAAAATCCGCTGATTTCGTTTCGCCGCTTTCAAAAGCGCATCCGCCTGCGCCAGATCGGTGGCCATCGGCTTTTCCACCAGTACATCGATGCCCATGTCCATCAACACGCAACCAACTTCGCTGTGCGCTTCCGTAGGAACTGCCACGCTGGCCGCCTTCACGCACCCGCGCAATTCCTCCAGGTCTCCAAATACGCGCGTATGAAATTCCTCGGCCACCGCTCGCGCTTTTGCCGCATCGCGATCGAAAATTCCCAGCAGTTCGGTATCCTGAAGTTCGCCAAACACCCGCGCGTGGTTGCGTCCAAATTCACCCGCCCCCACCACGGCAACCGGCACACGCTCCGGCGCTGCGCTCATCCCTGACTCATTCCCTTGTTTTCAGCTTTTGGTTCCGTGGCCAGTGGAGAAAACGGTGGAGAAAAAGCCTGAATCGCGATCCCTTTTTCATCAGCCAGTTCGATCAATTTCGCGCGGTCAAACAAGAGCGTCCGCCCGGCATCCACCGCCAACGCCGTCACCCCTGCGCTGGCCATCTGTTCGATGGTCGGCAAACCGATCACAGGTACGTCAAAGCGCATGTCCTGCACCGGCTTACTCACCTTCACCACCACCAGCGGCTTTCCCGCCGCAATCCGCGCAGCTCGCGCAACAGTTTCATCCGTGCCTTCCATCGCTTCCACCGCCACGCAAGCGCAAGCCGAAATCACCACCGTCTGCCCAATATCCATGCTCGCAATATTTCGCGCCACGCTAACACCGTAAGCGATGTCCGCTGCCTCGCGTTCATCCGGAGCACGTCGCGTCAACACCCCCGCGTCCGGCACCAGCGGCTTCAAAAATAAGGTTGAATCCACCAATTCAATCCCCTCATCTCCCAGCACTCGTGCCACTGCCCCAATCAAAGCATCCGTATTTTTTCGCGGCAACGAAAACAACAGTTTTGCCAGTTTCCAGTCCGGTCGTATCGAGCTAAAAATTTTATTGTGCTTGACCTGCCCCGCCATCACCGCGCGGGTCACGCCTTCCTGGTGCATCAAATCAATCGCCTTGCTCAACTCCCCTAGGCTCACCCAATGAATCCGCGAAGTAAATTTCTCCAGCTCCGCGGATGCTTCCTCTTTCAACGCGATCACCGCCATATCCAACCCTTGGCTCCGTGCCCCCTCCAACACCAAAAACGGAAATCTCCCATTCCCCGCAATCAATCCCCACTGCTCCGTCTTCGTGTCAGTACTCAATTTTGCCGCCATTAACGCGGAGGGTGCGCCACCCTCGATTTTTGGAGGGTTTACCTGCCGTGGCAGGTGGGTCTTTTAACGTGGAATCATCAAGACTCAAGCGTCGAAGCTCTGCTTCGGTTTCCGAAAACCACCCCTACTTCACAATCCCGCGTTCCGCCGCTTCGATGAAGCTTACCAACTCCTGCACATCCTCCGACTCACCCAACGTCGCCCGCATCTCCGCCACCGCCTGCGAAGTATTCATCTTCGATTGCAGCAACAACCGGTAAGCCCGTCCCAAAACCTGCAACCGCTCATTCGAAAATCCTTTGCGCTCCAACCCAATCGAATTTACGCCATAACTCTTCGTACTCCGCTCGGTCACCACCCGCGAAAACGGCGGCACATCCTGCGTAATCACCGTCGAAGCTCCCACATACGCATATCGCCCAATACGACAGAACTGATGCACCGGCGAAAACGCCCCAATCGTCGCGAAATCTTCCACCACCACATGTCCCGCCAGCGTCGCTCCATTCGCGAAAATCGTTTCATCGCCTACATGGCAATCATGGGCGATGTGCGAATACGCCATGAACAAACTCCCATTCCCTATCGTCGTTTTCCCGCCGCCGCCAACCGTACCGCGGCTCACCGTCACATATTCGCGAAAAGTATTTCCCTCACCGACAATCAATTCCGTTTGTTCGCCATGAAATTTCAAATCCTGCGGATCGCCGCCAATCGAACAAAACGGATGAAACACGTTGTGCCGCCCAATTGTGGAAGGCCCCTGAATCACCGCGTGCGCATCCACGGAACATCCTTCACCCAAACTCACGTGTTCGCCAACAACCGCATAAGCTCCAATCTTTACCCGCGCCCCAATCCGCGCGCTCGCGGACACCACCGCCTGCGGGTGAATCTCACTTTTAGTTTGCGTGTTCACAAATTGTTAGCCCGTAGGCCGCGAGTCACACTTAGTGTCATTCGTCCTCACCTTCACCTGATCTTGGCAAAAACACTTCGATCCGCCCAGGCGCGTCATCCCGGCCGTATAACGTGGTTACACTCCATCAATCGCGCGCGCCACCAGGCGTACTCATCTGCTCGGCGGTTTTAGGCTTCTCCAGGTCTTCGCGGTCCACCATCTTGCACATCAAAATCGCTTCAGCGGCCAATTCCCCGTTAACCGTCGCCCTTCCATCCAGCTTGCAAAAATCCCCACGCCACGAAATAACTTTCACTTCCAATTTCAATTGCTCTCCCGGAACCACTGGACGCCGAAATCGTGCCCCATCAATGGCCACAAAATATAAAAGCTTCTTCTCCCGCTCGCGCTCCGAAACCTCCATTAGCAACAGCAGTCCGCCCGTCTGCGCCATCGCCTCAATGATCAGCACCCCAGGCATGATCGGCTTCCCCGGAAAATGCCCCTGAAAATGCGATTCATTGATGGTCACATTCTTGATTCCCACGATGCGCTTCACGCGTTCCATCTCTTCGATCGCGTCCACCATCAGAAATGGATAACGGTGCGGCAAAATCCTTTGTATTTCCGTCGTATCCAGAATCATTCGCACCCCCGTCGCGAATACCTCAAACCCTGCGGCGTCCGGGCTTACCCGGCAAACTTACGATTATATGCGACCAGGCACCCTCAACGGACGCGTATCTTGTGCCCCAAATGCAATATCCCTGATATCCACCTAATTCGCTCCTGCGTCTCAACGCCGCCTTTTGGCTTCACTTCGTTGCCCATTCGTCGCCGCATTGTTAGCATGTTCGCACAATGCCCGCACTCATTGTGGCGCAGAAAATCAAAAACTTCCTTCAACCGGCGCTGCCGCAAATGATCGCCACGCTTCGCCGTTTTGTAATCGCTGAATCGCCCAGCCTCGAAAAAACCTACGCTGACCGCTGTTGCGGAATCGTCGCCGCCGAATGGCGCAAACACGGCCTGCAGGTTCATCGCCGCCCGCAAAAAAATCGCGGTGATCATTTGCGCATCGTATCCCCATCAAATTCCTCACGCGCCAAAGGGCAACTCCTCGTCCTCGGCCATTACGACACCGTCTACGCCTCCGGAACCTTAACAAAAATGCCTTTCCGCCTCGCCGCGGGCAAAGCCTATGGCCCGGGCACCTTCGACATGAAAGCCGGAATCGTACAAGCCCTCTTCGCCCACCGTGCGCTCCACACGCTAAACCTTGCCCCCAACAAGCGTATTGTTTTTCTCTGGACCTCCGACGAAGAAATCGGCAGCGATTCCTCCCGCAAATTAATCGAAACCGAAGCCCGCCGCAGCGATGCCGTTTTCGTCCTGGAGCCCTCCTTTGGCCCACGGGGCCTGATAAAAACCGCCCGCAAAGGCGTTGGCGAAGCCGAAATTATCGTTCACGGCCGCGCCTCTCACGCCGGTTTGGCCCCCGAAGAAGGTATCAACGCCATCCACGAGCTCTGTCACCAGTTGTCGCGCGTCTTAAAATGGAACGATCCGCGTCGTGGCACCACCGTAAACGCCGACATCATCCAGGGTGGCACCAGAACAAATGTGATCGCCGATCGCGCTCGCGCCGTGCTCGATCTTCGCGCCACCAGCATCTCGGAAATGACCCGCATCGAACGCCAGCTCCTCGCCTTGAAAGCACATCTCCGCGGCGCGCGACTCGAAGTCCACGGTGGCTTCTCTCGCTCTCCGTTGGAACGTAAAATGAGCGCAGCCTTATTCCAACGTGCGCAATCGCTCGCCGCGCAAATGAATTTACCCCTCGGGGAATGTGTAGTAGGCGGAGGATCCGACGGAAATCTTACCGCCGCGTTGGGAATTCCCACCCTGGACGGCCTGGGCGCAGTGGGAGATGGCGCGCACTCAACCCATGAACACATCCTGACCGCTGCCATGCCCATCCGCGCGGCGTTGCTGGCCGCGCTCCTCGCCACCAGTTAAAGCATCAACTTGTCGTCATTTCCAAAAGCTCTTAGCGCGAGTAGGTTCTGCGCAAGTAATCCGCACTCGACCTCATCACATCGTCGTAATCGCTATGCAACACATCGTGCAACGCACTTTCCGTCGAACTCCCCGACCCAATCCGGTTCAGTATTCGCTCCACATCCCCCATGCCATCAGCCTGCACTATAGATTCAACATTCGCGAGCGCCCACGCGTACGCATAAACCGCCGCACCGCTCGGAAATCCCATCCACGATCCTTCCAAACTCCCTAGAGAAATCGCGTGCCCGTCGCCATAAATCTCCAGCAACGCTGCGGCATTCTCGCCGCTCCGCTTGCCTTCCATCCACTGCGCAAGTCCTTCCTGTATCCACGTAGGCGCCCGCCCGTGCGTCTTCTGCTGCACAAAACTGTGCGTCAACTCATGTTTCAACACCCGCGACAGCTCCTCGGTCATGCTGCTCAACCCCTGCACCGGAACGCGCAATCTCCCATCGTTCAACGCCCCCACCCATCCCGGCGCGCGTGTAATATCCGCAAACGCCTGCTGCGTATACAAAATCACGCCAATCGAATCAGGCGGCGCAAAATTCAGCTCCGAATTAATCCTGGTGTAATGCGTTTCCAGCGTTCGCAGCACCTCTCGCGCCAGCGCCGGTTCTGAGTTCCCGCTGTACCGCAGCGTAAAATGCGCGCTCTCATTTTCTTTATAACTCTCCTCTTCACCCTTATCGCGCTCCCCTTTCTCTAGCGCCGCTCGCACTTCCGCATCCGGCCGCAGCGCCAACGCCCGCTTCCATTGCGCCACCGCCTCCGGCAACTTGTTCATCCCGTAATAAGCCCAACCGGACAGCTTGGCCACGTCCGCATTGTTCGGAGCACTCCGCTGCGCGCGCTCCAGGTAATCCAGAGATTCGCGGTACTCGCTTCTGCGCAAATGCAAATACGCTACATTCATCAGCAGCAGCGCTTCATCCGGCGCGTACGTCAGGGCGGTCCGCTCGTCAGCCAGCGCATGATCCATGTCCCCGTGCGCAAGTTCAAAGCTTGCCGCCGCGTGATGAGCAACCGCGGCATCCATTCCCGCCGCCGCGGAACCACTGCGCGTTTCAGACTCCAACTTCGCAATATACTCGCGGTCTATCGAACCACCATGTATCACCGCGTGCTCAATTTCTCCGCCCTTGCCGCGCCCCGCATCCATCGCGGGCGGTGTAATCGCCATATTCGAAACGTAACTGCCTTTCTCTATGTGATCGACGATCGACCTGGGAAGACTCAATTCCCCGGCGCTCGTTTCGTATTGAATCTTGTCGCCTACCTCCAGCACATTGCTGGCGGAAATTCGATGCCCATTGTTCAAGACAATAGTGTCCGCCCACGCCCCCGCGCTCCCCAGCGCCAGCGCAACACTAAACACCCCGGCTCGATAGCCGCGTCCAATAGAGGGAAACCCCATGCCTCCCATTTTACCCGCACCGCTACGCTTTGAATTTTTCCCCACACCCCCTTGTTCCATTAGCAAACGCGATCTAAGAATCGCAGGCGCACCCGTACCCTTGTTGCACAATACCCAAAATGACTACACTTTCTCCATGAGGCTCGCAGCAGCCTTCCTAGTGTTGTGCGCCCTTACTGCAGCCCAACCATCGCGTCCTGCACCGCGCACTGCCCACCAACTCTATGACGCCCTCAATGCCCTGCGCCTCGACCCCGCTTCCGCTTATCAAATTAAGCCTGAGCATCGCATCGAGCTGCGTCGCGGCGATGCCAAAATCTCCTTCGATCAGGGCGAGCTGATTTTTTTTGCTCCTCTCGACAACCAAATCACCGGCGCTGTCTTTTCCGGCCGCGGCCACATTCTCGCTCTCCCGCGCGACACCATCGAAAAGCAGCAAATGGCTCGCTTCCTCGACTCACCTATCCTCGACCAGGATTTCGCCAGCGCCTACATCCGCTTCACCGACACAACTTCCGCCGACCTGCTGCATCAGCTCCAATCCGCAGGTCTCAAGCCGGAATCCGATTCCGCCGCCGCATCCCATTGGGACCCAGTTCTCTCTCATCTCAACCCAGCTCACTCCTTGCGTATTTTTTGTGGCACTCTGCTCACCACGCCGCTGCCGTACTTCCACGCAAGTCTCGACGGCATCGCTACCGGCCCATTCGACGTCCTGCTGGATTCCATGCGTGCCGAACCCTTCCTTTTAGGGCAGGCGCACGCCATTGCGGGCTCAGCCTTCTACGATGTTTGGGCTTCCTATAAAATCCCAGATACCGTCCCCATGACGCCGAATTTTCGCGCCCTGCACTACGCCATCGAGACTTCCATCCTCCCCGATCACTCGCTCGACGCTACCACCACTGTAAATCTCCGAGCCCTCGGCGCAGGCCATCGTTTCTTGATTTTCGCTTTGTCCCGGGCATTGAACGTGGAATCCGTTACCAGCGCGGATGGCCAAAAGCTCGAATACTTTCAAAATGAAGACATGACCCCGCAAGAGCGCAGCGTGCGCGGCAACGACTTTCTATTCGTCGTACTTCCTCGCTCCCTCGCGCGCGACAGCGAGTTTTCTATTCGCTTTCACTATCACGGCAACATCATCGCCGATGCCGGCAATGACGTTTTCTTCGTGAGCGCTCGCGAGAGTTGGTATCCGCATTTCGGTGACTCCGCCGATTTCGCCGCCTACGACTTGACCATGCGCTGGCCCAGGAAATTACGCCTGGTCGCTACCGGCTCAAAAATCGACGAACATGAAGAAGCTGACGTCCGCGTGGGGCATTGGAAAACCGACAAACCCGTCTCCGTCGCTGGTTTTAATCTCGGCGAATACGCATCTTCGTCCGTGACTTCCGCGAATTACTCCATCGACGTGTACGCCAATCGCCAGGTGGAACAACAGTTGGCCAAACGCCTGGCCAGCGGAGTTACCCCTGAACTACTAGGCGCAGGTCCTCGTCGCCCGGGACTAGATATGAATCAGGATATTCAACCCTTGCCCGCCAATCCCACCATGGCACTCAAACAATTGGGCAAAGACATCGACTCCTCTATTCGTTTTTACGAAACCTACAGCGGCCCTTTCCCTTTTCATAATCTCAGCGTCTCCCAAATTCCCGGAACTTTCGGCCAAGGCTGGCCCGGCCTGCTCTACATTTCTACCTACTCCTTTTTGTCCGCCGATGTGCAGCGCCGCGCGGGCCTCTCCAGCAGCACTCAGGAACATTTCAGCGAGCTGGTACCCTTCCACGAAGTCGCTCACCAATGGTGGGGAAACATCGTAGGTTGGTCGAGCTACCGCGATCAGTGGATCGACGAAGCCATCGCCAATTATCTCGCGTTACTTTTCGCCGACATGCACAAAAATCCCGACCACACCTTGCACGTGTGGCTCCAGCGCTACCGTCAGGCGCTCATCGAAAAAGCTCCCAACGCTGATCAACCCGCCGGCGAAATCGGCGCTTTGGCTCTCGGCTCACGCCTCAATTCCTCGAAATCTCCCAACGCTTACGACGATATTATCTACGCCAAAGGCGCGTGGGTCATCCACATGCTCCGGGAAATGCTGCGCCAACCTGGGCCAAATCCTGACGCGCGCTTCAACGCTCTGCTCCATACGTTAGTCACAAAATACGCCTACCGCGCCCTATCCACTCAGGATTTGCGTCGTGAGATTGAAGCGGTGATGACTCCCTCGATGGATCTGGAAGGCGGTCATTCGATGGAGTGGTTTTTCGAGCAGTGGATCCAGGGCACCGGCATTCCCCGTTACCGCGCGGAATTCACCGTTCACAAAAGCGACACCGCCGCCGGCTACTCCATACGAGGAAACCTCTTTCAAGAAAACGTTCCGAAATCTTTCATCGCCAGAGTCCCGCTATATACAAGCACCCCCGGTACTCATCCAGTCCTCTTAGGCACGGTAGTCGCCGCCGGGCCTGAAACTCCGTTTCATTTCACCTCATCAACGCCGCCCCACAAACTTCTCATCGACCCACAAATGACTCTACTCTGCACCACGCAGTAGCACGGTGCCGCTCGGCCGTTATTCGCGCCGCACGCCTTAGTTGCGTGAAAAGATTTGTGCGTCTAAACATCGCATTTGCATCTTGAGTTTTGCTACCGGATGCCCACAGGCCGTAGTTGACCGCGGGATTTTGCGAACAACGATGCAGAAAACTTCTAATGCCCCTCTTGACCGCTACCAGCTACTTACTCGCCGGCGCCTTAATCCACTTATCCCTCAGCGGAGTCTTCAAATTAAGCTCCGCCTTCCCATCTTCCGACAAAATATACGGATACCCCAATCCATCCACAGGCTCTCCACGCAAAAGCCCGCTCTGCACCAGTTCACGCATCCGTACCGGCCGCCGCCCAAACCGTTTCTGATACTCATCCGCCAGGGCATCAATCTGCTTGAGATCTTCCTCCGCCCGCAACAATTGCAAATGCCTCAACGCATTTTGCTTCACCAGCGCATCCTTGGTCGTGTTGTAAACGTCCTGCCATAGAAAATTGGAAGTCTCCGGCGAATTGCCTTCCGCGGCGATCTTCGCAGCCATCGTTTTCATCCAGATGAGTGCTTTTGGATTTTTGCTGCCCTCGTAAAGCGCTTCGGAGGCCTTCGCATAATCCTTCATATCAAAGTAATACACGAAGCCCAAATCGTAATATAGTCGCCACTCGTCCGGATTCGCTCTCAGCCCGCGTTCAATTAACTCCACCGCCAGATCGGGCCGCCCGGCACCACGCGGCGGTGCGTCACTTAAGAACGTGGACCCGAAATCATAAACGGGCATCAAGTGCGGATCTAGCACGCTCGTAACATCCAACAGCGGCCAAAGCAGACGCAAATCAAGTTGCTTCCCGGCTTGCTTATTCCCGAAATATTGCACCACCCGCGTCCAATAGATGTCTGCCACCAGTGGCGCGTATTCCAAACTCAAGCCCTTCACTAGTTTGCTGGAGCGCAACATCACCTGGTCGTCTTCATTCGCCACCGCGCTTTGTTGCGCATCAATGCATTTCTGCAGGCGCCACACACCCGCGAAGCCCAGCAGCACGAACAGGAACAACGCTATGTAGCTCTTTAAGCTCATTTCAAATTTCGCTGCGAAAAAATCGCCATCGCCACCGCCAATACAATCGCGCAATAAAGTGCGGCATAGACCGTATTCTGAGCGATCAGCATCCCAGATATAACCCGCCCGTGCGCCGCGGCGCCCATAACATCGAAGTTCTCGAAATTAGGCAGCACGTAAGAAATCCCTCGCAGAAAACCACCCAACGCTGGATCAATCGTGTTCGGCTGCATATTACGCATCTCATGAACAAACAGTCCCGCGATGTAAAGTCCCGCCGTAAACAGAATCGCCAGCAACGGTGTCGTAAAGCACGAAAACAGCATCGCCAGCGCCACCACCAACGCCAGCTTCAGTAAAATGAAATATACTGCCACCAACACCGCCGTGTCTGCGCGCTCAATCGAATGCTTCACGTAAAACAAAGCCAGAAATAGACCCGCAGACATCGCCACCGTATTTACGGCCAACGTCAGCGACAGCCCCGCGAATTTTCCTAAAATAAATTCCCAGCGGCGCAACGGTTTGGCCAGCAATGCGTACAAAGTCCGCTTATCAATCTCCTTCGACACCAGTCCCACGCCAATAAACAACGAAATCAACAATCCGATGATGGAGATCGCGCTCAACCCCAGTGTGACGATCACAATCTGTTCTATGTTGACGGATATCTGTCCCACCAGAATCGCCGCCGCCATCATCACCAGCGCGAAAAACACCAGGTTGTACAACACCCGGTCGCGTACCGCTTCCCGAAACGTATTTAGCGCTACCGTTCCGACGCGGGTCACTTTGCTCTCACTTCCACTGCCGCGGCTTGCGCTCGGTCAGCTGCCATCAGATGCATAAAATATTCTTCCAGCGACGGTTTCACCTGCGCCACCGACAATATCTTCGCGCCAGCCGCCTGTAACCGTTGCATTGCCGCGTACAACCCGCTCTCTTCTACTTGCAGGCGATATCGATCGCCGGTACGGGTAGCTTGCGCCAACAAGTCTCCGCTCTCGCCGCCGGCCGGCAACTCAAACAGAATTTCCATCCCTTGCGCCTTCAACCCCACTAGTTCGCTGGGCGCACCAACTCCTTGCAACTTTCCCCCGACGATCACGCCCACCCGGTCGCACAACATTTCCGCATCAGACAAAATATGCGTCGAAAATAAAACCGTCTTCCCCTGTTTTTTTAATTCCAGAATAATGTCGCGCACTTCCCGTCGTCCCACCGGGTCCAGCCCGGACATCGGCTCATCCAGCACCACCACCGCCGGATCATGCAAAATCGCCTGCGCCAATCCCACGCGCTGCAACATCCCCTTCGAATATTTTCGCAGCTGAATCCGTCCGGCCGACTCCAGCCCCACTTTCTTGAGCATGCGCTGCACACGCTCGCGTCTTTCTGCCGCGGCAAAATCATGGAAGCGCGCAAAATAATCCAGCACTTCCGCCGCGGTTAAATAATCGTAAAAGTACGGTTGCTCAGGCAGGTACCCAATATCCCGGTGCATTTCAATATCACTGATCGGTTTTCCCAGAATCCGCGCCGATCCCGCCGTGGGAAAAATCAACCGCATCAACAATTTGATCGTAGTCGACTTACCCGCGCCATTCGGCCCCAAAAAACCAAAAACTTCACCCACCTGAACCTGCATGGTCAGGCTTTCCAGCGAGCGCCTCTTCCTCAGCTGAAGAAAGCCGTGCGGGTAATCCTTGGTCAGATTTTCAATATCAATTGCCGGCTCAGCCATGCTTTCATTTTTGCGGTACACGCCAAACAGGTCAATTCCCGCCATCGAGCCTGTGCACGACTAGAAAATACCGCATAGACACGGGGCGGAAATGATTGTTCACGAACCTGCGTTTGTTACTCAAAACTGGCAGAATTATCGGGCCAGCTGTTCTGATCTTCCCCCGCGCCGTCATCGCTGTTTCTAATTCCCCATCAGAAAGGCGTAGAATACTCTCCATGGCCAAGCAAAATGTAGACAACTTGAACGTTACTTGCCCATGCTGCCACTCGAAACTAGTGGTCGACTCCGTTTTCGGCGCGGTACTTTCTCACGAAGCGCCCCCTAAAACCGGTCCAAACGTCGACCTCACCGACGCCGCCGGCATTTTGAATGAGCAACAACGCAATCGCGAAGATAAATTCCGTGACTCTTGGAACCTCGAACACAACAAGGAAGACATCCTCGCCAAAAAATTCGAAGAAGCCATGAAGAAAGCCAAGGACGCCCCCGCAGGAAAGCCGCTTCGCGACATCGATTTGGATTAGCCCGCCGACGCCGTTTCCCCTCGCTCGTCCGCGAACGAGTCGGCCTGCGCAGTGAAGGAATCTCTGTTCGATCCTCCGCCCAAGCCAAGCCCACTTACCCTCACAATAGTTACGCGTGTCTCGCACTCATCTGAGCGCCATCAACTGCCTTTGCATTACACTGCCAGCTAAATGATTCCGCGTCGTAAATTTCGCCTGAAACTCCCCTCGCGTACCCTCATTCTCGGTCCGCGCACGCTCGTAATGGGAGTCTTGAACGTAACGCCCGACAGTTTTTCAGACGGAGGAAACTTTTTCTCCCAGGAAAAAGCGGTGCAACACGCTCTGCAAATGGAGCGCGATGGCGCGGACTTGATCGACATCGGCGCCGAATCCACGCGCCCCGGCTCCCTCGGTATCAACGCCGAGGAAGAATGGAGCCGCCTCGCACCCGTCTTAGCGGCATTACGCACGCGCTTAAAAATTCCCATCTCAATCGACACACGCAAAAGCGAAATTGCCGCCAAGGCCATCGAAATCGGCGCGGAACTGATTAACGACGTGAGCGGCCTGAACCATGATGCCCGCGTCGCCGAAATTTCCGCCCGCGCCCGCGTTCCCCTGATCCTCATGCACATGCGTGGAGAACCGCAAACCATGCAGCAGAAATCTTTCGCCCGCGACGCGTTGAAAGATGTATCCCACAGCTTGCGCGCCTCCCTCTCCACCGCCCGCAAAGCCGGCGTCGCCAATTCCCAAATCGTGCTCGATCCCGGCATCGGCTTCGGAAAAAGTTACGCCCAGAACTACGAATTGCTCGCCGAACTCCCACAACTGGCAAAACTCGGATTCCCGCTACTGGTCGGCACTTCACGCAAAGGTTTCATCAGCAAAACCCTCGCCCAAGACAGCAAGTCCGCCATCTCCTCGCCGCATCCCGCCGGAATCCCAGCAGAAATAAAAATCTGGGGCACCGCCGCCACCGTCACCGCCAGCATTCTGCACGGCGCACACATCGTCCGGGTCCACGATGTAGCCGAAATGGTGAGCGTCGCCCGCATCGCCGACTGCATCCTCAATCCCCTCCTCGCCCCCAAAAACTAACCCCACCTCATAGAACCCGTAGGGTGCCCCACCTCGATTTGAAGGGTGGGTCTTGGTGTGTCCCGAGTTTTTCCAATTATCGATTCCCGCAAAATGACTAACACTTAGAATTCTGATTTCCCCTGCGGTATTTAGCTCATTACCCTCGCTCCTCACTCTTTCGGTATAATTCGCCGCAATCAAATTTTAGTTCACATCCAATAAAAGGTTCCCCAATGCGCCGCCGCACCGCTCTGTTAATTATTCTCTGTACCATCACTCTCGCATCCCACACCCACGCCCAAATCCCACAGCCCAACTCCACAACCGAAAACGACCCTCTCCATCGCGCTCAACCTTCGCCTTCCACAGCCGCGTGTACCACCGACACCTCCTCCTCCTGCGCCGCAATCGCGACAAAAATCTTGCCCCTCATCCTCGGCCCTTCGCCCATGCAAGAAAATCTTCGCCGCCTCACCGACGAAATCGGAGGCCGTGTCACCGGCTCGCCCGCCATGGAGCGCGCTGTGCAATGGGCCACCAGCGCCTTCTACGCCGCCGGCGTCGATGTCCACACAGAAAAATACCAACTCCCCCTAACCTGGAGCGAAGGCGACACGCGCCTCGAACTGCTCGGCGAAATAAAATTCCCTCTTCGCACCGTAAGTCTAGGATGGTCGCCCCCCACGCCGCCCGCCAGCCCAGGTGGCCCAGGCGGCATCGAAGCAAACGTCGTAGACATCGCCTACGGCACGCCGCAAGACTTCACCGCAGCCGGCGCCCAGCTCAAAGGCGCTATCCTCCTGGTGCACACCGATCTAGGCACCACCTGGGCCGATCTATTCAACGAATATTTTCGCCCACCAGACATCATCGAACGGGCCATCAAAGCCGGCGCCGCCGCAATCCTCTGGGAAGGCGCCCGCGAACGCCTCCTTCTCTATCGCCACACCAACATTAGCGACGGCCAACTCGAGAAAATCCCTCAAGCAATCGTCGCGCGCGAAGATGCTCTCCGTCTTTCACGCACCGTCCTCGCCTACCCCGGAAAAATTCGTGCGCGTTTTTCTATGCCCAACAAAATCGGCCCGCCAGTCGACCAGGAGAACGTCGTCGCCGAAATTCCCGGCTACGAAAAGTCTGACGAAAGCATAATTCTCGGCGCACATCTCGACTCCTGGGACCTCGGCACCGGCGCTCTCGACAACGGCTGCAATGCCGCACTGGTCATCGAAGCTGCCCGCGCCCTGAAAGCCACCGGTTTGCGTCCGCGGCGAACCATTCGCTTCATTCTATTCAGCGGCGAAGAGCAAGGCCTGCTCGGTTCCTGGGCCTATGTAAAAACCCATCGCGCCGAGCTCGACAAAATTCGCGGCGTAATTACTTTCGACTCCGGCATCGGCCGCGTAACCGGTTATTCCCTCGGCGGCCGCTCGGACATCGCCCCGGCTGTCCGCGAAGTCCTCAAACCACTCGATTCCTGGGACGTGAATCACCACACCACCGACGCCCAAACCGGCACCGACCATTTCGACTTCCTGATCGAAGGCCTCCCCACACTCGTAGCCAATCAGGATGAAGCCAACTACCTACCCAATTACCACGCCGCCTCCGACACCCTCGACAAGGTCGATATTCGCGAGCTAAAGCTGAACACCGCCATCGCCGCGCTCACCGCCTGGGGACTCGCCGATCGCCCCGCTCCCCTGGGCAAGCGTCTGTCCCGCGCCGAACTCGAAACGCTCATGAAAGAATCGGGCCTCGATCAGCAAATGAAATCCATGGGTTTCTGGCACGACTGGCAACAAGGCACACGCGGCCGCCAACCATAATTCGTCATCGAGAAAGTCGTTTCCTTCCGCGTTTTCGCGCTGTCGGTCGGTGACCAGACGCCGAACCCCGCGTGTGTCGATTTTGTAAATGAAGTAACTCCGCCGCCGCTGATGTGTTCTTAGATCCAACGCCACCCGGTATACTAAGAAGGTGACGCAGTTGCTCACTCCCAAAAATCAACCCGCTACCATTCTGGCGCTCGATTATGGCCGCGCAAGAATTGGTCTGGCCATCGCCGACGCCGAAGCGCGCCTCGCCAAGCCGCTGGCCACTTTGAAACGCATCAATCGCAACGAAGATATGCGCCGCCTCCGCGAGCTCGCCCGTGAGCAAGGCGTAACCCAGATCATCGTGGGCCTGCCTTTGCGTCTCGACGGCTCTCACGGCGAAATGGCCGAAGAAGCTTCCCGTTTTGCTGAGCGCGTCCGCAAACAAATCGGTGTGCCCGTCGAAATGCTCGATGAACGTCTCACCAGTTGGGAAGCCCAGCGTCTGCTTGAAGAGCAAGGCGGCAGAACCATAAATCCTCCCGTTCGCATGTCATCCGGTAAAGATGTGGACAGACCTAAGCGAAAGCCCAAAACGGAAGGCAAAATGACCGTTGACGCTCTGGCCGCCGCGGTTATGTTGAAGGAATATTTGCAGCGGTAGCATTCTCGGTTGTGTAAAGCATCTAATTTACGAGCGCGAACCAGCGCTCCATTGCGGAGTTTGATCTGTGGGCAAGTTGTTACTTTTTATTCTGCTGATCGCTGCGGCCGCCGCCGCATGGCTCTGGTATTCCATTAATCAGCCCTACCAGGGTTTTGGCCCCGAGGGAGTCTTCGTAGAAATCCCTCACGGTTCATCCAGTCGCAGCGTCGCGCGCCTTCTGGAGCGAAAAGGTGTCGTCCGCAGTTCCGTCGCCTTTGAACTTTACGCCCGTCGCCATTCGCATCGTTCTCCGCAAGCCGGCGAATATTTCTTCGATCACGCCACTTCCGCTCACGACGTTTTTTGGAAGCTCGCTAATGGCCAGATATTCGAACAACCTTTCACTGTACGCGAGGGCGAAACCATGTTCGATATCGCCCGCGACCTCGAAGCCGGAAACTTCATGCCCGCCACCGACTTCCTACGCGCGGCGAAAGATCCAACTCTGATTCACGACATCGCTCCTCACGCAGAAACTCTGGAAGGCTTTCTCTTCCCTGCCACCTATCATCTATCGCGTCATCCTTCCGCTACCGCCCTCACCGCCGACATGGTCAGAAAATTTAGAGAGGAATGGACTGCCGTCACCTCTGCCGCTTCGGCCGGCAACAAAATGACCAGTTCCGGCGCATTTACGGAAGCGACTCCCACAAATTCTTCAACCGCAGTGAATAACCCGCCGCCCAGCCCACCGAGCCCACGCCCAGTCGCTGCCGTCGTCACACTGGCTTCACTAGTCGAACGCGAAACGCCCAAGGCCGAAGAACGCCCTCTGGTCGCCGGTGTATTCGAGAATCGCCTCCACAAGAACATGCTCTTGCAGTGCGATCCCACCGTGATCTACGCACTCGAGCAGCAGGGTCGGTACAACGGCACACTCAGCATCACTGATCTACATATCGATTCGCCTTACAATTCCTACACCCATACCGGCTTGCCCCCCGGCCCCATCGGTAATCCGGGGGAAGCCTCTCTACGCGCCGCCTACCAGCCCGCGCACACGAACTATTTGTATTTCGTGGCCAACACTCAGGGTGGTCATTTCTTCAGCGCCACGCTAGCGGAGCACAATAATAATGTGATTAAGTACCGTCGGCTTCTGGCCGCGGACCAGGCTTCGAATCGATGAACGAATCGTCCAACACAAAAAAATCGCTCATTCTGCAAGCTGCCCGCCAAATCGGCGTGCAAAGATGGACGCCCGCGGAAATTGATCAGTTGCGCCGTCGCTTGATCGCCGAACATGGCGAGGCAGGGAAGACCGGAAGCGAATACATCGCTGATGTTCTGGAAGCCGCTGGCCTGAAACTGGAGCTCACCCTGCAGGAAGAAGCCGAAGACCAGTATGAAGAAGAGTTTGAGGACCTGCTCCATTTCAAGACATTGGAAGACGCCGAAGTCAGCGTCATGCGCTTGGATGAACTGATGCGCAAATTTCGTTCCCAAGGCGAACACGCCGCCGTCGAGCGTGTGTTAAATGTCGCCCGTCTCGGCAAGCGTCGCGCTAAGATGATCTCGCGCAATCAAAAAGTCGAAGCTCCCAAGCGCGCCGAAAAAGAAGAAATCGCCGATTGGTTCCGCATCTGGCTGGAAAACCCCGACGCCTTCTTCGATTGGCTCGATCTGCGAAAACAATCCCTGGAATTTCGAACCAAATTTCCTCGCGCAGGACTCGAAGAATGAGCTCCCCGGGCAACGCTCTGGGCAGCGGCGCTCTCGATCTGCCACCTTTTTCTCTAGACGTGGAAGTATTAAATCTCGGCTCCGACGTAAAAGCCGTCGGTCTCGAACTACTCGAAACGGAAAGTCGCGAGCCCGTCAGAGGCAGTAAAGCCGCCCAAATTTGGTCCGCAGCCTTCCCGGTTCTTGCGGGAGACGAATTTTACGTCCTCGATTTTTTTAGCCACCTCGACCGTGTCCGCGACTTCTGCAGTACCCACGAAATTCCCTTTCGCGATGCCGCCGAGCGCTGCCTCGTAATTCCCAAGCCCACCCAGGAGCAGCTGCTCGACTTATTCACCCGCTTCGAAGCGGAAACCTTCGGCATGCGCGTCGGCACCTCCGCTGAGACGCCCGATCCCGCCGTCGAGGGCGAACTCTCCAAACGTGGACTCGACGCCTATCAATCCGCCTATACGCGCTACACTTTTTGCGCCGTCTGTGAACTGGAAGACGGCTGGATCACTCTACTCAGCGAAAAATTGTGGCCCAGTGAAGTGATCCGCCGTGTGCGCCCTGCGCTTCAGCCTTTTGACGTGCACATCGCACGACCCAACTAAATCTCGTGCCAGCAAAACCTCAACCCACCCCAACGACGCGACGCAATCTGCTCCGCGTTTCATTGGCAACGCTCGCTCTAATCTTTGCCGGTTGCGGTGGCCAGGTAAGCGTCGTTAAAAATACTCCCCCCGCCGAGAAACCCGTCGTCAAAGACGCCACCCGGGAAGAATTACTGGAAAAATTCAACTCCACCGCCGCCTCAATCCATAGCCTCAACGCCACCGTCGAGCTGAAACCCACCGCAGGCTCCAAGTACAGCGGCATCATCGAGGAATATCACGAAGTAAAAGCCTTCCTTCTCGCCGAGCGCCCCGCCAATATTCGCGTGATTGGTCAGGCTCCCGTAATTGGCACCACCGTTTTCGACATGGCCAGCGACAGCCAGGAATTTCGCGTCTCCATCCCCTCCAAAAATAAATTCCTCATCGGCCCCGTAGCTCTCGAGCGCGCCGTCAACAA